>Ga0222712_10001070_pt1 | contig 35041 bp, 25 predicted proteins | sample C33_657DmetaG_FD_165043 | JGI IMG/M metagenome (GOLD analysis project Ga0222712, IMG submission 165043) | Estuarine water microbial communities from San Francisco Bay, California, United States - C33_657D | ecosystem: Environmental > Aquatic > Marine > Unclassified | place: USA: California...
TTCAATCATCATTCATGGATCGCACGATGGATGCACATTTCACGTCCATTCACACGTCATCACGTTCATCCATCGTGCGATCCATGAATGTTCGCCGCTCGTTCGCGTTCGCTCGTCGTTCGCCGCGCGACATCTTTTTCGCCGTTCGACGCGCCCATCACTCGCGAACGACGAGCGAACTGCTTCGGGCGTCACGAACTGGGTCCCCGTCGTCGTGACCGACCGGTCGGTCGCCAACGTCCACCGCCGCGCCGCCGCCATCGCTCGACGACGACGATGTCGCCATTCGACGGCGATTCGTTCGCGCCATTCGACGGCGATCATGCGCTCGAATGCGATTCGTCGCGCCATGGCGCTTCGAGCGCGAACGACGACGTCGAGCGCGTCGACGGACAACGAAGTCGTTCGCGCGCTGCGAAGCGGCGATAGGGCGAACGACGCCCATCACCCGTCCTCGCGAGCGTCGACGACGACGTTTGAGGAGGAAATCATCCCGGGATTGCGCGCGTTCTACGCCGCGCACGGACACGTGTGCGTTCCGCGATCGTACGTCGTTCCGGAGACGTGCGAGGACGCGCGCGCGCGCGGGGTGAAACTCGGGGCGGTGGTGGATAGGATGAGGAATCGCGGGGATTTCGTGCGAGGACGAGACGAGCGCGTGCGAGCGCTGGATGACGTGGGGAAAGCGACGAACGAGCCGTTCGCGTGGGATGTTGATGATTGGATCTTTTATAAGCAAATTATACCGTGTTTGCGGTGGTTTTATAAGGCGTACGGGCACACGAACGTGCCGTACGGTTTCCACACGCCGAGCGACGCGGAGGCGTACGCGAGCGGGAACGATTTGAAGACGTATAACCGAGGGTTTCATATCGGGCAGCGCGTGAATGATATTCGAGCGAAAGGGACGTACGTCACCGCCCGTCCCGATAGATTCGATGCGTTGTCTAAGATTGCTTTCGTGTGGGATGATGACGATTACATCTGGCGCGAGGTCACGACGTACGCGTTGACCATGTTCAAGCGCGCCCACGGACATTTGGACGTGCCGGAAGATTTCATTCTTGGCTCGTCCATCGTCAACGTGGTGTCAGAGCGTTGGAAACCGTCGTTTTCCATCCAACACTACGCCCAAGGTTACGCGTTGGGACGCGCGGTGGCGGTCATTCGTCACACGCGATTTCGCGGAATCACCGACCAAGCGACGGCGCAAGCGCGCTTGCGCCGGCTCGACCGCATGGGGTTCATTTGGAATCATTCGATGTATCGATTTAAAGATGTGTTTCTCCCGGCGTTGAGGCTTTATGTCTCGAAGTTCGGCCACGTAGATGTTCCTGACCATTTCGTCATCACGAAAGACATCAATTTCGCGCCTTTTGAGATGCCTCCGGAAACGCTGAATTTCAAGCTCTGGGATGCGCTTCAACAGTTTGCCTATCGTCCGAAAAACAGTCGGCGAAATCCGTTTAAGAAGGGCCTTGACTCGAAAAGGTCGTGCGAAGAAATACGAAATGCCATCGTGTCGGGTTTGGATAGTCATCGAACGGTAGCGAAGGAATTCAAGGGGAGCGAGCCGTCGCAAGAGCAACTGGAGAAGACGCGTTACGTCCTCGCTTTGCTCGACGACTTCATCGCCGGCAAAGTGATTGATTCTCCCGATTCGAATGGAGCTCTCGAAGCAGGCGATGACGGCGATGGTAATGATGGCGACGGCGACGCGCACGCGATTTGAGATTTAGCCCTTAGCCCGAGCGGTTTGACGAGTATAGAGCGCCTGAACGCGACTGTCAGAACACACACTGCTCGTAACACCCGCGTTTCGCGTTCTCGCGTCATACACCGTCGCGCGCGAGACCCTTTCGTTCGGTGCATCGAGCGCGACTCGCGCTAAAACGCTCGATCGACGTTCATCATCGAGCGCGCATCGCCGCGCGCGCGCGCCGACGACTCGCCTCCTTAGCCTCGTCCATCGGCTCGCCGCCGTAGTTCCCGCTCCGCGAGCGTCATGGACGAAGCCGAACAAGTCGTTCAAAGCGGCGGATTCTATCTCGCCCTGGGATTAACTCACATTCCATTGCTCATATTTTTTGTCTTGGCTTCCGTCACCGCGCTCGAACGCGTGATCGGGGTTAAGCGTGGACGAGCCGCGACGACGCTCGCGAGTCGCGGAGCGCCGTCGGTGTGCGTGCAAGTGCCGCTGTTCAACGAGCTCACGAGCGCGCGGCGGGCGATCGATTCCGCGTGCTTGATTCATTGGCCTCGAGATGCGATCGAAATACAAGTGCTTGATGACAGCGATGATGGTACGAGGACGGTGGTGGACGACGCGTGCGCCGAGTGGCGAGAACGCGGCGTCGTGTGCAACGTGTTGAGAGTGAATAAAATGCTTCGAGGGAAGGCGAGACGGACGAAAGCGAGCGCGCTGGAATACGGCCGAACGCGCACGTCGGCGGATTTTATCACGGTGTTAGACGCCGACGCCATCGCTGGGGAGGATTATCTGGAGAAGATTATACCGTACTTTTACGACGAGAACGGCGAGCGGAGGAGCGAAATCGCGGTGGCGCAGCCGACCATTGGATTTAGGAATGCGAAGCAGAATTTTTTGACGATGCATCAGGCTTTTAAAGAGGAGGCGGAGACGGTGGTTGGAAATCGCGCGTACGTGCGCGCATTCGGGTGCGCACTTAAGGCTGGGAACGGGGCAACGTGGAGCGCGGCGGCTCTGCGCGCGGTCGGCGGATGGGATCAGAGCTTAATCGCGCTGGAGGGATGCGATATGTCCATCAAAACCAGAATCGCGGGATATCGAGGCAAGACGTGCGCGGACGTTGTCGTCGACACCGAGCTCCCGTCGACGCTGAGCGCGTATAAGAGCCAGCAGCTGCGATGGATGTGGGCCTGGGCGTATCTCGCCAGGCGGCATCTGGCAAACGTGTTGTTTAATTCCTTCAACGGCGTTTCCAGCGATTCTAGCGTTGGGTTTATAAATGGAAACGTCGCGCGATTGTGGTTCGCCACCGCGCTCATTCGCCCGGCGCAATGGGTGTTGTTTGCGATTTGGTTGTTGGTCCTCCCCGAGCTCATCGTCGAGGGCGTGTGGCTCGGCAACGCCGATCGCGTCGTACACGGCGCCGTGTTCATGTATTTATTACCCGTGTTCATCTTTCTCAAGGCGGATACCTTCGCCGTCGTGGACGTTGAGATGAACATAAAGTCCCCGCCAACGTCCACGGGCGAAGCCGTGCGGTCGATGCGAACGACAATTAGCCGAGTCGCTTGCGTCGTCCCGCACGCCTTTTTTTCGCTCGGCATGGTTGTCGTCTACGCCGCCGGCTACGCGCGAGGCGTCGTCGGATTCTCCTATCCCGACGAATCCTCGGCGACGATGTACCACAGAACACCTAAAGTTGGAAACATCGACATCGAGATGGCGGACTCCGAGAGCGATGCGTCGTGTACAAAATTTGAGATTAGACAAGTCGTGGTTGAGGCGATTTTCGTCCTCGCCCTGTTGCGAGCGTCGATGTCGCTCATGACTTGGTCACCTACCGGCGGAGCCGGAGTAGGCACTATTTCCTTGGTTTCTATATTCGGCTTCATCGTCGTCGCGTGCGGCGCGTACGTCGCCGCGGGGAGCTGGGATGATAAGTGCGGTCCGAGGAGCGGCGATCGCTACCGTCGGTCGGCGCCCGAGGAACGCGCCGGATTGCTGAAATCGGCCAACGCCGCGAGCGTGGCGACGACGTCGGCGACCATGGCTGCGCGAACGGCTCTGGATAGCGTCGAAACGAACGGGAAAACGACGAGCAGCGTGTATGAAATGAGCGCGGCGCGGCGGAATGATTTTCGTGTCGGCGACGACGACGACGAGAGCGGCGACACGTTCACCGTCGACGTCCCGCCGCCGGCGACGGCGATGGATATGAAAAGGGCCATTCGCAAGTACAAGAAGATGCGGGACAACGAATTCGATTTGGACAACTTTAGCGAGTACGCGCAGAGCGATGCGACGAGCGTTTTTTCTGAGGCGCAACCGTCGCACGTGAACTTTGGTTCCTACGCCGCGCCTTCGGATGATTTCGCCTCTGACGTCGGCAGCGCGCTCGACCATCACGACGACGATTTCGCGTCGAACCGCGATGGGGATATAGACGACCGAGACCGCGAAGCGTTAGAGCGCGCTAAGCGAAGCGAGCGCGAGGCCCAAGCTCGCGCGCAGGCCCTTCGCATGGCCAACTTACGCCCCGTCAACACCTCCGCCGCCGTCGCCGAAGCCGCCGCGCCGAAATGGAACCGTCCGCCTCGTTCACCGAGCGCGCGTCAGCGTTCGCCCATGGCTCTCGACGGTTCGCACAGCGCGCCGACGAGCGCGGAAAACTCCCCTAGGGCGCGCGTCGACGTTTTCCTCGGCGCGCCGTTCGCCCCGCCTCCGCCCGTTCGCGTCGCTCAAAAACCGCACCAACCGCTCGTCGACGCGAGCGACTGGGTCGATTCCCCGCTCGCCGTCGTTTCGCTTGTTCGCCACTCTCGCGCGTCTCTCGACGAAACTCCCATGTAAGTCACGTACGGTAGCGTAGCGTAGCGCGCGATTCACATGAATCACGTGAATCACAATCATGATTCGAATCACTTCTCCCTTCACCACCACCACCCGCGTCTCACCCTTTCCCTTTCGCGTCGTCCTTCATTTCGTCTTTACCAACCGTCGATGCTTCCCGTCGTCGCGCTCGTTCGAAATGTAACTCCCGTAACATCGCGTTCACGTCGACGTACGTCCCGCGAACGCGCTCGCGCGCGCCGCCTCGTTCGTCTCTGTTCGCGTCAGCGCGCGACACGTTCGCGTCCAGCGCTTCGACTTTTTGTCGTAAAGCGTTGATCCCGTCGTCTCCGTCGTCGTCATCGCGCGCCAAAAGTCGATCGCATTCGCTCGAGCTCGAGCGCGCGCGCGCGCGCTTCATCCTGACGCCTCGTCGACGCGAAGGACGAGACGTCACACGATCGAGTGCGAAAACACGTCCGTCGCGTTCGACGACCGCGAATTCGCATCGGTCGACGTCGAGTTCGCTTTGCGAGAAATCTTCGCACAGGGGAGATACGAAGTCATCGATCGACGCGCGCGCGCGATGCGCTCGACGTCGACGACGACGCGAAAGCATAAATCGTTCACCACGCCGTACGGTGAAGCGAAATTCGACGACGTCGAGCGCGTGAAATTCGTGACGCAATACGCGTTACGCAAGCGTAAGCGACGAATCGAAGCGTCGAAAGCGCTGGAGTTGAAGGCGAAACGAGAGCGAATGGATGAGCGACGACGAAGGAACGCGCGCGAACGCCGCGAGCTCGGGATCGGTGAAGACACGAATGAGGACGGCGAACGGGACGAGCGATGTGCGACAGATGGAATCGCCGAGGCGAAGGAGGTGACGACGTATGCGTCGGGCGTCGTCGTCGTCGTGAGCGCTGGGTGCGAATGACGGTGACGAACGAAGGATGATTTCATTCATCCTTCGTCGGCGACGGGAGATAGGCGAATGAGATGTGATGTAATGCTATGACGGATAGGGTGCGATGATGAATGGTGAAAAGGGTATATATATATTTCTTTCGTTGACGATTCGATGGACTATGGACGACGTGAACGAGGGCGATGTGATGCGATGGATGTCGCGAGCGACGACCGGAGTTCGCGACGCGACCGCTTCGACGAGCGTCGTCGCGTCGACGCGAATGCGTTCGCGTCACTCGACGAATGGACGGGGACGAGTAAACGCACGATATTTGGCGTTCGCGTTCATGTCGTTCGTCGTGGCGTTCATCGCGTTCGGTGCGTCGCGATGACGAAAGCGCGTTCGGCGGAGCGGGTGTTGGGCGTACGCGAACGCGGACGCGCGCGCTCGTTCGAGAACTCCGAACGCGATCGCCATGCGAGGGAATGAATGATGAGATCATTCAACGACTGACGTTTATACACGCATGCATCGCGTCGTGTGCGACGCACAGGAATCGACGACGCGCGAGCGTTGGAGAGCCATTCGCGAACGCGCGACGACGCCGCGCGTCGCTCGGCGTTTAACACCCTCGGCTTGACGTGTCCGACGCATGAGTGCGCGCGGTGTGACGCGCTCGCGCGCACGAAAGCGAACTCGAAGGCGAATGGAAATTTCACCGACGTCGAATCCATCGCCTGTCGCTACCGCGAGTCCATGTGCGACGCCATGCGAGCGGAGGAACAGCGGTGTAAACGAGCGTCGCGAGCGCTGTGTCGGGATACGGATGTCGCGAAGGAAAGCAAAGCAAAGTGCGCGAAAGTTGTTCACGCGCGATGGAAATCGCGATGTAAAGAGGAGCGAGCAAAGTTCGTGGCGATCGCATCGACGGCGGTGAGGAAGGTTGGGGAGGCGAGCGCGCGCGCGCGGAGCGAGCGCGAGCGACGACGCCGCGGGCTCACGGATGGACGGGCGGCGCTCGACATGGAGTTGCTTCGGGCGAAGAATGCGATCAACGCGGCGTATGACTCCATGGTAACAAATTCAGGTGGTGTGGTTTTCCCGGGAATGAGCGTCGCGATGGAGGCGTTCGTGAGCGCGCCGTCGGCGCTGGATACGACGGCGGATTGCGAACGAGTGGCGGAGCGTCTCGAGGAAGCGGCGAAGGAGCTCAAGGTGCTGGAATCTTTCGCCAGCGCGCTGTGTTCGCGCGATGCGAGCTTGAGTTCGAACGAGGCCAGGGTGACGTGCGAAGAGATTGAGGACAAGTCGCAACTTTCGGAGAGAAGGCAGAATCGGTGCGCGGCGCGGTTGAGCGATTTTCTCGCGTCCACGGCGAAGATGGACGCGTTGATCGTGGAGAAAAATCGCCGGTTTAAGCTCCTTGAGAACCTCGACACGTTTATGAGCGTTTTCACCACCGCCTGGGACACGGCGGCGTTGGAGAATGACGATAGCGTCATCGAGCCGTCGACGAGGTTCAACTTGACCGAGCACGTCACCGCCGGCGTCGTGTCGTCGATGATGTCTCACGTCACCATCGCCAGCGCCCGTCGCGAGCTCGCCACCGCGCGAGTCGACGAAAGCGCGTTCTGCGCGCAAGTCATTCCTCGCTTGCAACTCGCGCTCCTCGGCCATGGAGTCACGCGCGGCTCGTTGGCGTGTCCGCCGCCGCACGCGACGTACATCGCCGGTCGCGAGCTTCCCGATTGGTCGGCGTACTTTTTATTCCTCTTGGGCATCGCCGCCGGTGTTTTCGGCGCACACGCGGCGAACTCGACGCAAAAAGCCATTGATTTCGCGCGCGAGAACGCGAGCGTCATCGTCGCCATCCTGTGCGTCGTCCTCGCCGGACGCTTCTTCTAGCGCCGCCGTAACCAACCGCCGCCGTAACCAACCGCCCGCGCGTTGCTACATCATGTCTCCCTTCATCCGTTCACTTCGCGACGTCGAACTCGAACTCGAACTCGAACTCGAACTCGAACTCGCGATCGACGCTCGGATGCGAACCTACTTGCGAAGCGTCGGTCGCATTCGCGTCGACGCGCGCTCGCGCTCGCTCGCGTTCGTTCGCGCTCGAGCGAGCTCGCGCGCGAACGACGACTTGGCTCGAACCCGCGAGCGCGCTCGACAGCGGCTCCATCGATTCTACGTCGACACCCCGATCGATTCCTACGCCACGGTGAGGTTGTCGAGAGAAGAAACGAAGCACGTCATTCGATCGTTGCGGTTGAAAGTTGGTGAACAGTTGGAGGTGTGCGACGGCTGCGGCGGCGTCGCGAGCGGGACGTTGCTGAGCGTGGACCTAGGCGAGGCGATCGTACGCCTGAACGCGCGAATCGACGCTTTAGAAGGATCTGGAATCGATTGGATCATGGTCGTCGCCATGGGGTCGCTCAAAGGCGGTCGGGGGGATACTTTGGTGGAAAAAGTCGCCGAGCTCGGCGCTCGAGCGGTGACGCCGCTGACGACGGCGAGGAGCGCGGAGATAGGCGGTGGCGATCGCGGTGAGATGAAAACGATGAAAAGAGGGAATTTATACGACGATGATGATGACGAGCGAGGGAAGAGCGGACGCGAAGGGCGTTGGGCGCGCGTAGCGCTCGCGGCGAGCAAACAGAGCTTGCGAGCGCGAGCGCTGGAAATCGCGCGTCCCGCGAACGTCGACGAGGCGTGCGCGATGGTGTCTCGTTCGCCTTTGGCGTTGCTCGCCGCCGCGGGGGCAGAGCCGATATTAGATGTTTTGCGTCGCGTCGAGGACGTTGGACGAGGGATGATAATCGTCGGACCGGAAGGGGATTTCACCGACGACGAAATCGAGCGGCTGACGGCGGCGGGCGCGCGGCTCGTCGGACTAGGTTCGCTCAGGCTCAGAGTGGAAACGGCGGCAATTTCGGCGCTCGCCGCGGTTTCGTGCGTCGTGGAAGAGCGCAAGCGCGCTGGGTTCGTGGAGACTTCGGATGCATCGACGTGACGCGGCGTTCGAGAGCTACTGTACTAGTATTGAAGTAATATTACACAACGAAGAACACAACGTCGTCGGGGACGACCACGGCGGTTTCAACACATCAGTCGCACTTGATCGCTCGATAAATATGACGCACAAATAGCAAACTCGCCTTGTGCCCGACGGCGCCGAGCAACAAGAACCAGCCGTAGCAGATTATGCCCATGTAACCGAAAAAGTAGGATGTTTGCATGAATCCATTCATGTCAGTTCGCAAGTGAAAGTAATAAATCGCGTAGCCGAAGATCGCGATGGCGGTGCTACCGCCGCAAAGCACCGAACGCCACCACCACTCGTGATCCTCCGCGGTGAGTTGAAAGTACGTCAACGAAATCGTCATGAACGCCGTGACGAGGACGAGAATCGCAAAGACGATGAACAGCACGCTGTAAATCGTGTACACCTTGTGTCCCCAAACCGAGGCGAAGATGTAATAAAGCTCGATGTAAATCGCAGAAAAAGGCAAGAAACTCGCGATGCACATCTGGGGAATCGTCGAACGGTACCAAGGCAACGTCGGGATCTCGCGCGGGTACTTGGTCGTTCGCACGGGGGCGTTGAATTCGCTCTTCGAGTTCTTCCCGGCGATGCCACCGACGATCGTGAGCGGAATGGTGACGATCGCCCAGAGTAAAATGATGATGACGATTGTGCCGAATGGCAAAGCTGCCGTGCTTCTATACGCAATCGCCACGGTGTTCAAAAACGAAAACACCAAGCCGAGCGGAGCGCAAAACAGCACGCACGTCAACAACACATTTCTCACCCAGTTCTCACCGCCCATTTGCCTGTACGTACTCGCCGAGACATAACCAGCGATACCAGCGGTGAGCGCGTACATGACGAGACACGACGCGGTGACGGCGCCCATGTCGTACGGATAAAAGGCGCCGATGAGAGCGAGCATGAACACGAAGACAACCAAAAAGAAGAGCTGCGTCCCGGTGCCAATGATCGCCGCGAACAGCGAGCGACCGCGAGGAAAACGGAAGACGTCACCATGCACGTACTTCCAACCCGACTCGTCTTGCGTCTCTATCATTTCTTCGTCTTTGGAAAACTTGACAAAGTCATTCTTAAGCACGCGCAACAAGATTGACGCCAGGAAACCCATCATCAAAACAACCGTCACGCACGAGTTGATGATGCTAAACCAATGAATTTCCAACTGCTCGGGGAGGAAGGAGTACCTCGAATACTTCTCCATACGGTTTGCATACTCAATCGTCGTCGGCTTCCAGTTCACCGAGTACGAAAAGCGTACCGACATGGAGTCATCCGCCGTGATGTCAATCGTTTTGAGCGGGTCCGTGCTCAAGTTAATCTCAATCACCTGATTTTCATTGTACGAAATCTCAAAATGAACGTGTGTGAACAAAAAGTATCTATTCTCCGCCTCCGCCCCGGGTCGCATGATCTTCTCTACTTTCCCGATGAACCCCCATATGGGCAAGTCGTCGAACGACATTTGGAAATAGTAATCGTTTCTCACCGCGCTTCGAAATTTTTGCACCTCCTTGCGCTCTAAAAACTGCGTGCAAAGATCAACGTTCTCGCGTTCGACGTTGAACTGAATATCATACGGCGATCTCGCCAGGCGATCGCCCCCTAATACTTCCCCCAAATCTTCAACCTTGTGCTTCACGCCCTCCGGCGTGCGGCAAAACGGAAAGTCATAGTATTGATACGTCTGCGCCGAACCATCGCACGTGTTTTCGTCGTCAGCGCGCGATCGCGATCGAACGCGCGCGAATTCGCGCATTCCACTTCCCCCGCATTCGCGCGCGATGCCCATCATTCGCCTATAACTCGCGCGCTCGCTCGCTCGCGCGCCCGAAACCATCAATCGATCCCGCGTCGCGCGCGCCTTCGATCGATTCCACGTACCTCGCTCGGGTTATGAAACGGTCCAACTTTATTGGCGTATAAAACCACGCGATCGTTCGCGGAGTACTTGGAATTGCCGAGCAACGCGCGCGCGTTCGCGCTCGACCGCGGCGCGTCGCCCGCGATCGCGACCGAGGCCGAAGCGCGCGACGCGAACGCGCACGTACACACGACGACCAACAGCGTCATCCACGGACGTTTGCGTGAATGACAGAATGAAGCGAGAGGTGTGGTGTCCATGCGCGAAGTCAAAACGGTAAGTCCCATCGCGTCGCGCTGTGTCGCTCGAACGACGACGACGATGAACGCGAACGCGCCATCGAACGCGACGAACGACGAATGCGCAATCGAATGCGAACGCGCATTCGAACGCGCGTCGCCAATCATTAATGATCCACCCGATTCCACCGATCGTCATTCACGTCATCGATCGCGTGAATTCGGTCATACAAGTCCTAACTCTATCGCGAGCGCGCTCGGCTTTTTGGTTGTTTTCTTCGCCCGTCGCTCGTCGACGTTCATCATCGAGCGTTCGTCGTCTTGAAGCGGTTCTCGCGCCGCGCGTTGCGTCTCCGCGTTCGCCTTCGTCAACACCGGAGGTGGGGCGAAAAATCCATACGTCATCGTCGCCGGCGTCGTCGTCGTCGTCGTCGTCGTCGTCGGGACGTCCGCGACGCCGACCGCGTTCGCCTTCGCGCTCAATCGCGAAAACACGCTCGCTTTCGATGCATTCCCACTGAGTCCATCTCGAGCGTTCGCTTCATTCGCACGCGCATCTCTCACCCCATCGGTGCGCTCGAACGCGTCGCTCGCGATCGCTCGCGGTCGACGCGCCTTGATTCGCGGTCGTCGTTCGCTCGTCGCGCTCGCGTCTTCCCCTTTTCCCGGCAACACTCGCTCGACGTACGTCTTCCCGAGACGTTCGAACGCCGCGCGTTCTTTCTCGCGCTCTTTTCGTTCTTGTTCATCCCGCTTAGTGCGCATCTCGTCGCATTGCGCCTTCGCCTTGGCGATCTGCGCTTGGATGTCGTCATCATGGTTAACGCCCATCGTGGATGAAGACGCGAATGGATTCGCCCCGATCGGGGCCATCGGGGCGTTCGCCGCGCGTCCAAAGTAATTTCCATCGCATTCCTCTTCGTCTTCGACCGAATTCTCGCCCGCGTCGTCGTCCTCGACGTCGACGCGATCGAACGCCATGGCGTCACACGATGGCGTCGCGCGACCGCGCGCCCGTGGCGCCGTACGGCGACAGCCGCGCGCCGCCGGGGTACGTCCCAGGACTCGGTCGCGGCGCGAGTGGGTTCACGACGAGGAGCGATATCGGTCCGGGCCAGGCGCCGATCGGGGAGGTGAAGGTAAGGACGCACAGACGCGAGCGAGCGATGATTGATGATGATTGATGATGATTGATGATGATGACTGATGACTGACGACAAAGTGAACGCAGACGGTGAACGCGAACGAGGACGAAAGCGATGTTCAAGACGAACAAGGAATTGGGAATGAAAGCAACGCGTTGTTCGGTCGAGACCAAGGGACGTACGACGACGACGACGCGGAGGCGGATGAGATTTGGAACGCGATCGACGAGCGGATGGATAGTCGACGGAGAGACGCGAGAGAGGCCAAGGCGAAGGCGGAGATGGAGAAGTATAGGGATAAGAATCCGAACATCGCGACGACGTTTAAGGATTTGAAACGGTCGTTGAAGGAGGTGTCGTACGCGGAGTGGGACGCGATACCGGATATCGGGGATTACGCGATTAAGAAGAAGAAATTGAACGTCGGGTTCATGCCCGCGCCGGATACGCTATTAGCCAAGGCGCTGAAGGAGAAGGAAACGACGAGCGCGTTGGCGGAGGACGCGTCGAGAAGCGGGGAACAAGATTTGACCGCAGTGGGCGAAGGACGAGGGACTGTGCTCGGATTGAAACTCGATCGATTGAGCGATTCGGTGACGGGACAGACGACGATCGATCCGAAAGGGTACTTAACCGACTTGGGGGCGCAGAGAATCACGAGTGCGGCGGAGATTTCGGATATTAAAAAGGCGAGGTTGTTGCTAAAGAGCGTGATTAATACGAATCCAAAGCACGCGCCGGGTTGGATAGCGGCGGCGCGTTTGGAGGAATTAGCGGGGAAGTTGCAGCAAGCTCGAGTTTTCATGCAACAAGGGTGCGATGAGTGCCCGAAGAACGAAGACGTGTGGATCGAGGCGGCGCGATTGAATACGCCGGAGAACGGCAAAGCGATTTTAGCTCGCGGCGCGCAAGCGCTGCCTAATTCGGTGAAAATTTGGATGCAAGCCGCGCAACTCGAAGAGGAGGATGAGCGCAAACGTCGCGTGTTGCGTCGGGCGCTTGAAAACATCCCAAATTCCGTGCGATTATGGAAGGCGCTGGTAGATTTGAGCCCCGAGGACGACGCTCGCGTCTTGCTCGCTCGCGCGACCGAGTGTTGTCCCCAGCACGTCGATCTCTGGCTCGCATTGGCGCGTTTGGAGACGTGCGAGAACGGGCGCAAGGTTTTGAACAAAGCGCGCGAAACGTTACCGCGTGAGCCGCAGATTTGGATCACCGCAGCCAAGCTCGAAGAGGCGAATGGGAATGAAAAAATGGTGGAGAAAATCATCGCGCGAGCGGTGAAATCGCTCAAGTCGCACGGCGTCACCATCGATCGAGAAAACTGGATCAAAGAGGCCGAGATCGCGGAGAAAGCAGAACCGCCGTCAATCGCGACGTGTCGTGCAATCGTTAAGGCTACTATCGGCGAGGGCGTGGAGGAAGAAGATAAGAAGCGCACCTGGAAGGCGGACGCCGAGGAGTGCATGAAGCGCGGCGGCGCGGAGACGGCGCGCGCGATTTACGCCCACGCCCTCGACTCGGGGTTTTCTCACAAGAAAGGGTTGTGGATCAAAGCTGCGATGTTGGAGAAGCAGTTTGGCACTCCAGAATCGGTCGATGCGATTTTACGCAAGGCGGTGACGTTCTGCCCAAACGCCGAAATTTTGTGGCTCATGGGCGCCAAAGAGCGATGGCTCAGCGGCAACGTCGGTGGCGCGAGAGAAGTCCTTCAGGCTGCGTTCGACGCCAATCCCGATTCAGAAGGTATTTGGCTCGCCGCGTTCAAGCTCGAGTTCGAAAATGGTGAGCTCGAGCGCGCCAGAGCCTTGCTCGCCAAGGCGCGAGAGCGATTGACGGAGAGCGCGCGGGTGTGGATGAAATCCGCGCTCGTCGAGCGCGAAGTTGGAGCGATCGACGCCGAGCGCGATTTGCTCAATAAAGGTTTGAATAAATTTCCGACGTTTTGGAAGCTCTGGATAATGCTCGGGCAGCTGGAAGAGCGCGCTGGATCGGACGAAGCTAAGGTGAGAGACGCGTACGAAAAAGGCACGAAAAAGTGCCCGACGAGCGTTCCGCTTTGGATCGCGCTCGCCGATTTTGAAGTCAAGCGCGGAAATGCGTCCAAAGCGAGAATTATTTTGGAAACAGCGCGTGCGAAAAATCCCGCAAACGAGCACTTGTGGCTCGCCGCCGTGCGCCAGGAGCGCGCGCACGGAAACGCCGAACTCGCCGATTCCACCATCGCGCGCGCGTTGCAAGATTGTCCCAACAGCGGTATACTTCTCGCCGAATCCGTGCGCATGGCGCCTCGGCCGCAACGCAAATCCAAATCCGTCGATGCTCTGCGTCGTCGCGACGACGATCCATACATCATTGCTGCCATCGCCATTTTATTTTGGAACGACCGCAAAATTGACAAAGCGCGTAGTTGGTGGAACCGCGCGGTGACCATTGCGCCAGACATTGGCGATCACTGGGCGAGTTATTTCAAATTCGAGCTGCAAAATGCAGGTCAAAGCGCTGCGGATGACGTCGCCGATCGATGCGTGCGCGCTGATCCGCATCACGGCGAAATGTGGTGCGCCGTGCGCAAGAGGGTCGAAAATTGGCACGTCCCAGTCGTCGACGTCTTGAAAAAGGTGGCCGCAGAATTGGATGAAATGTCCATGGCGATGAAATAACGAATGAATCAATGCTTGCTGAATTATTCGATTCCCTTTCTCCGCATCTCCGCATACCGATGATGTAATTTTATTAATAAACCATCCTTTCATGGACAATAATTTCCAGCGTTTTCCGCTACGGAGCCCCCAGAGCGCGGCGGCTGGCGGGACCTCGGATGGCGTCGACCATCGACCCTTCGACGATCACTTTCGAACAATACACCGATGAAGACACGCAGTTGCCTCTCATCTCCGCAATCATCGATCGCGAGCTCAGTGAGCCGTACTCAGTGTTCACCTATCGCTACTTTCTCAACAACTGGCCCGAGCTGTGCTTCTTAGCCATGTCCAGCGCGCGCGAGTGCGTCGGCGTAATCGTTTGCAAACTCGACCAACACCGCGAAATGCTTCGTGGATATATAGGAATGCTGGTCGTTGATAAACGCGCGAGAAAAGCGAAGCTCGGGAGCGCGCTAGTGACGCGAGCGTTGGAGGTGATGCGGGACGCTCGAGCGGATGAGTGCACGCTAGAGGCGGAGACGACGAATGAGGGCGCGCTGAGGCTGTACCAGTCGTTGGGATTCATCAGGGATAAGCGACTGGCGCGGTATTATTTGAGTGGGACCGATGCCTATCGATTGAAATTGTTGTTCCCGTTGCCACCTGTGGTGGAGGCTGATGGTATTGAGTTTGATTGAGCACGGGAGAGAGCTTGATCAGTAAGCAAAAGACGGTGGCGAAGGGCGTCGAGCTGGTCGTCATTTAATGCATGATGTTTGCTGTAGGTTAGCTTTAGCGTTTTTAGTTCGCGCTTCGTGCGCGAGCGATGTTGAAAATTTAATATCGCGCAGTCACCTATGAGATAGATGAACGTCTGAAAATGTCAAACAGTCGCGACGACCCCGTCGAGGACTTTGCGTAACCCGTTGATGCGCTTGAGAAGTGAAACGAGTGTGAATCGCACATAGCGAGCTAGTGCATGAATGAGGAGCGCGCGACGTGGGACTACGTGACGCGGGACCAGAGCAACCGGTCGCGAAGACGGCGTCACCGGCTCGGGAGTGAAATAGGGTTTTAGATGCCATTACACAATCATCTCATCATCATCACCAACAGCTACGGTATTACGGTCGAGCGGCGTGCCGCGGACGTCGATTACGGTAAGAAAGAAGCTACTTGGCAGCAGCGCCCGAGCCCGGTTCCCCCTTGTGGAACCCGTGTCTTCCACTGGTGGACGTTCGTTGCCCGCGGACGCGAATGCCCCAATAGTGTCGCAAGCCTCTGTGGTTTCTAATCTTCTTGAGACGCTCGAGGTCGTTACGCAGCGCGGTGTCCAACTGGTTCGACACGACTTGCGAGAACTTGCCATCCTTGATGTCGTGTTTGCGGTTCAAGAACCAATCTGGGATACGGAACTGTCTCGGGTTGGAAACGATCACCATGAGGGATTCCAACTCCGCCGCGCTCAACTCCCCCGCGCGCTTCCCGAGATCGATTTCAGCCTTCTTGCACACCAAGTTGGAAAATCTGCGGCCGATCCCGCGAATCTTCGTGAGAGAGTACATCACCTTCTCCCGTCCGTCGACGTTGGTGTTCAACACGCGGATGATGTGTTGGAAATCATCTCCAACGATCAACGACATGGCGCGCGCGCGTCCACGAACTCGTCCTCGCGAAAAGCGGTGAGACGCAAGAAAATAAACTTCGTGCGCTCGAACGTGGAGCGTGCGATCGGACTTGCAAAGTCGCGCGTCGCGAAGAGAACGCGCGCGCGAGGGCGATCGCGCGGGTCAAAGCCCTAGCGCGCGCGCATGCGCCGAATGTCCGAATGTCCCGGGTGTATGTCAAGACAAAAGTATACATGGAATTAATAGAGATACGGTACACGTCGAATGTCCGAAAATAATGAATGCGCGGTCACGAGTCCTCACTCACGACCCGCAGGGGCGAATGGCGACCGCCGGCGCGCGCGCGCGAGTTTGCTAGTTTCGCGGCTTGGGCTTCGGTCCGAGCTCCCCTCGCGGGTCGAACACGGTGACTTCACCGACCTCGGGCGCTCGTCTGAGCTTGTTTTGCACGGCGTCTTCGCTGACGCGCGCGTCGAGGGCATCTAAGATGCGATCGACGACGACGGCGACCGAGGCGCCGCGGTCGTCGCGCGACCCGAGCGGAATGGTGATATCCGCCTGCTTATACATCAACTCGCGCTTCTCTAACAGCGCTTCTAATTTCTTCACAATGGATGCTTTCACCGCGGTCTCGTTATCGACGCCTAAACCGCTGTCTCGCAATAATGGACGCTTCTCGACGCCGTCCGCGTAGAGGCGGTCGGCGAGTAGTTGATTATCCGCCGTGAGCCTCAACGTCACCCCGTTATGCAAGTGCATCCAATTCGTCTTGTTGCACACGATTCCTCCTCCGGTACTAATTACGCATCGCTTATACGCCGCGACTTCGGCGAGGATCATGGACTCGAGCGCGCGAAATTCCTCTTCGCCGACGCTCGCGAACACCTCCGCCACCGTCTTCTTCGTCACGCTCTTGATGACGTCATCCGTATCCAAGTGATTATACCCTAGCGTTTTTGCGAGCGCCGCGCCCACGGTACTCTTACCAGTGCCCATGATACCGATCAAGAACAGCGACGTGTCGTTGAGCTTATCCGCCACGTCTTTGCCTCGGTTGATTTGCTTAGAGTCGCCTGGTTGCGGAAACGACGCCGACGCCGCGACAGCGACCGAACTCGAGCGACGTCGCGGAGGATGAACACGCGACGGACGTCGACTCTGAGTCGAGGATGATGCGTTTCCACGCACGCCAACGCGCGCCGGAGCGAGGCGCCACTGGGCGGCGACCATGACGCCGTCGTCGCGCGCCGCGGTATGAGGGTTGTTTCTCGCCCGCCGCCGCCGCTCGGACGAAGTCACCATCAAACGCGAACGCCACACGATGCGGCTCGCGACGAAACAAAACGAATTCTCAAAATAAAACTCGGCACTAGAACAATTTACCGATTCCAAACGCACGCTATTTACGAAATTTCACGCTGTCGCGCGCGGCATTCCAACGCTCAGACGCTCCGACGAGGACGACATGACTACGTCGACGAGGCGAGCGATTCTTCGTCATTCTCGTCACCTCTCCCGCCGCTCCCGACGAAAGAGAGCGCGATGGGCACGATAATGACGCCGTGTAACAGCGATACGCCGAGCATGGCGCACCACTGGAGCCAAAAGTATTTGACAAAGTACGAGTAGCGGGAAAACGCGACTGGCGCGATGCCGAGCGCAGTTGTGACGACGCCGTTTGTAATCACCGGTGCCATGCTTTTGAAAGCGAAGATTGCGCGCGCGTTTCGCCCGGCGTTTGGATCGGCAGATGTGAACGCGCGCGCCATGTGGCTCACGCACTCCACGGCGACGCCGGTCGTCGTGACGAGATTAATGAAGCTCACGGGATTGAGCTTCATGTCCATCCAGAACATTAGCCCATACAGCTCGAGCTGGATGAATACCAACGCCGCGGTGCTCGTCAGCGTGGTCGACACGTCGAGCACGGCAAACATGACTAACGCGGCGACGGCGACACTGACGCCGAGCGCCAAGAACAAGTCGCGCCGAATGTTGAGATATTGCTCGTTAAGCGCGTACAGCGCGTAATCGTGCACGAAAGCCGAACCCCCGTGTTTGTTTACGACGTCAGACGCCGCAATTGCAGCTCGCGCTCGTCTAATGTGCTCGAGCTTATCCTCGAGAGTGAACGCGTCTTCGACGTAAAATAACATTCGTGCGCTCGATACTTCGCTCGAGTTGCCATTTTTGGGGCGCGTAAACGCTCTCGAAATTTCGCCGCGTTCGCCTCCATTCAGAAAAGCTGCAAAATTCGTCACAAACGCGTCCGGGGTGAAGAGTAGCCGATGCGGGCAGAAACACGTGCTCCTTCGAGCCGTCGACGGGCCTTCGTCGACACCGCGACGGAATTCGCACCGCTTGTCTAAAATTGACGAATTCGCGTTCAGAGGTGACGCCACGCGCGCCTGCGGAACGTACGCTTGACATCGGAACATGCAGATGAACGTCTGGTTTTCATCCAGCGCGTCGTTGGCGCATAAATCCGCGCTCGTGCGCATCCTCAAATCGTCATAGTACCAAAATGTGTCATTCGCTGAACACGTCTTACCGCCACCGACTTGCGCCTCGGCGTGCTCGGTGTAGTAACGCATGAAATTCGTGCTTTCATAGACATTGTCGACGAGAGGAACTCCCAAAAAGTCTTTTTCTAAGGACCGCACCGATTCCGCATGTAAGGCGAAATCCAGATCCTTGACTACGACCCAAACCGGAGTCGTCGCGAAATGTGCTTCATTGTCCAGTACGAAATCGTACACGTAAGAGTCGCTCGGAACGACGTCGCTGAGCTCCAATCCCAATCGCACGCGCGGGACGCCGACGCAGCAAAAGGCTGCGAACGCTGCGTACATCAAAAGTACGCCAATGCGCGCTGCGACGCGCCAGGTCGGCGACATCGAGAGAAACATGTTTGCTAGCGGTCTTTTCGCCGCCAGCAGAGACATTTTCGCAAAGGATGACGTTCGCGTAAGCAAAGTCGTCGACGCTGGGGCTATGACTCTTCGTTGGCGCCAGCGCTCGAGATCTCGAAAGAGAATCCTTGGAAAAATGAACACCGCTCCAGCGTAATTCGTGGCGACAGAACACGCGGCTTGTATCGTGAAATTTCGAACAATCGGCACCGGACAAATTGCGCCAATCAAAAATGCGGCGAAATTCATCGCGCTCGAAAGCGTCACCGACAAGCCGCCGCGGTGCATTGTTTCGCGCAGGATGAATTCCTCCGTCGCGTGCGATTCGCATTCAGTGGCGGCGCTAGATGCGTGCGATGCGAGGACAAAATAATCGTTGATCCCCAAACCGAGGGACAAGAACGGCAGCACTTGTAATGTGATGGCGTTGAACGTGATGCTTCGAAAGATCAATCGCAACACCGCGCTCGCGCCGAGCGCTGCAAATGTGCATAATGCGATGACACAAACGGCCTCAATCGCAGCTCGCGCGCCGATAACTTCCGTGGAGAATGAAAAGTACGCCACAACGTACGATGCAACCACGGCGTAGCCGATGAGCATGAGCGAGTACGTCCCACGACTTGCTTTGCGAATAACGTCCTCAGCACTTCGTTCCGCCATGTACGTGATGTCGACATGACGAAACGTGGCCAGTTTCGCATCGATGTTCGCCAACCACGCCGACTCCCACGACTGAAGCAAATCTTCCGCGGCTTTGAGAGATATTTCGCGCTTTTCATGCTTCGGGACGTACGTGTACGCGTCGTCTACGGGTTCGCCATCTGGATTATCCTTAGCGCCGCCGATGCTCGGCGGCGCCTCTCGACCCGCCGCGCCGCCGACGCTTGGTGCTGCGCACTCATCAAAATCCGGCGTTCCGTAACCGCTGAGCGCGCAAAACTGCATGATTTGCTTCACGCCATCGATGGCGAACAAGTCCTTACACGTCATCGTTGCCCCGCCGCAATGCATCGTCCCGCAGTGACACCTGGATTTACCAAAATCCTCTACGGCTGCGCAACACGCTCCAGCGCCCGAGTAATTCCCTTGCGCGATCAACGGACACGACGTTTGTAACGAACGTAACATCGATCCGCACACAAAAATATTTCGCATGGGAACAATCGCGCTCAAATCTTCTGGTTCATACGTCGTCGTCGACGCGTTTGCGGTCGAGCCATCCGGCAGGACGACGCATTGCGATTGTGCAATCACTCGCGGCAAACCGCACGTGCCCAAAATTTGATTCCCGAGCGCGTTGAGCGTCGAATCAGACGACCAAAGCGCGCCGATGCATGGATGCGCGCGCAACTTCCGCATGAACGCGCAACAAGTCGCTGGCTGTTCGCTCCCGCCTTCCGGCACGCATCCGTACTCGAGCACTGAAAACAAATTAAACTGTTCGATGCACGAACAGTCGTCGATGGAAGGCCCGAACTCGGGGCACCCGATGAGGTCGCCTTTCGGCGCGCGCACTCGAACGAAAGTAGTGTTTTGCAGGCCGGATCGATGCAAGTTCTTTGCGTCCCGCGTCAGCACTACGAGTCGCATGGCGTCGACGCGCAGTCTACCGTTTTCGTCAACGTGCAGTCCTCCAAACAACACTTTTTGCGGCAGCGCCAAGTTGAACCACTGCTGACACGACCGCTTGACGTACGTCATATTGAATGCGTTTTCAAAGTCAAAAGTTTTGTACGATGCGCGCGCTGAGTACGTGGCGCCGAACGCGGTGTTCATCGCCCCGCCCACGACCGAGACGTTGCCTTCGGCGAAGCAATCCAACGGGGAAATCATGAAACACGGCGCGTGCGGTTCGCTGTCCACCACCTTGTGACAAAAATTCTCGAGCCTCACGATTTGTCTCACTCCCGTCGTCATCCCCCCATTCCCTCCTTCCGTCGTCATCAACTCAATCTCCGTCTCCGTCTCGAACAACCATCGCGTGAACTCTTCCACCTCCGAGAACGCCTCTCTCGACGCTAACCCATTCCCTCGTGCTTTCGCCTTCACCACGAACGTCTGCGCTCGAGACTCGCCGTATTCCCGTTCGTACGTCTCCAAATCCTTCTTCGCTCGAGACGTTGTTGGGACGTAAAGCTCGATCGGGTCCGTCTCCGCCGGCGCCCGCGCTCGCCACGCGCCGACGACGCCCACCGCGGCCAACGCGCACGCGCACCACACCGCCGCGCGCGCGTTTCTCATCGCCATCGCCCCAAGCGCGTCGTGCGCTGAATGTAACAGCGCGCGCATCGAACGTGAAGCGTGACGCCGTCGGTCGTCCGCTTGCGCGGTCGCCATCGTTCGTGACGAACGCGCGAATGCGATCGCCGCTGGATTGCGACACGAACCGTCGCGATGTGTCGTCCGTTCGTCTGTCCACCGCTCGCCTCGGACGCCTCCGAGGCTGCGAGGCGTCCCACCCACGTGTTCTCATGGAGGGACTATCAATGGTTCGTGACTCGTCACGAAAAGTGTCCGGAACGAACACCCGAACGTGATCTATTCATCGTCTGGCGAGTGACGGTGGACAGGACTCGTTGAGTGAATGACTCGTGGGCGGTGGTGTGTCTCCCTGACCTCCCGGACCTCCCTGACCTCGCTGATCGCTTGACCGACCGACCGACCTCCTCGACCGCGAGTCGCGATTCGTCGACGCGCGCTCGCGAATGTGGAAATAAACGTCTCTAAAACAACGCGAATTCGAAAATAAAAGTCTAAAACCGAAGGCGACGCGATTCGATTCGATCGATCGATCGATCGATCGATCGCGAAAGGGCGGTTCGTCGACTTCGACGTCGTCATCACTCGACGCGCACGCGATTGGCGTTCTTGACGTCATTTCGTCCATCGACTTTAGTCGTCCTCGATCGCGGTCGTGAGGAAGGCGTGCGCGAGGAAGGCGCTTCGTTCGTCGCGCGCGCGGGCGTTGGGTGTTCATAGCCGAGTCGATTCGATTCGATCGATCGAACGGTTTGCGAGAGAGATGAGCGAACGAACAAAGTTATTGAGCGCGAATGCGAAAGAGGACGAACGACGACAAAGGGCGATGTCGCAGGCGGAGCGCGCGGAGGGCGGGCGGGAGCGATTGGCGCAAAGCGCGCGCGCGGCGAGCGCGAGCGCGGACGCCGGGGAGGAGATTTTACGCGAGTTGCACGATCAGAGGGATAAGATATTGAGCGCACGAGCGAGTGCGGGACACATGGAACGGGATATGGATCGCAGCGAGAGGAAGATGTATCAGTTGGGGTGCGAGAAGTGCATGCAGCGGTGGGCGTTTTGCGCGTTGGTGACGCTCGTGCTCGGGGGGTTGAGTTTCTTTTTGTGGTGGCGCCTGTCGCATCGAGAGCGCGAGGAGGTGACGGCGAAGACGGAGGAGGCGATTTTAGGTCGGGAGTTCATGCGTTTCGCTCGCGGTGGAGGCGAGGAGTACGCGGGGCTGGCGACGCCGTTTCGCGGCGCCGCTCGACGCTTGCTCGGTAGATGACGACGCGAATGAATAAATGAAATCTGTACAATACAACACGAAGGAGACGAGGGGGGGTTAGGAAAATCCAACCGATCGCCAACCGTATCGCTGCAGCGCCTGGCGCAACGTCTTCACGCGCTTTCGATTGGCGTCAAAATCGCTCGAGCCGACTCGCGACGCCGACCGGTACTCGACGCGCTTCGTGTCGGCGGGAAAATAAAACTCCACATCGTCCACGAATCCCCAGAACGGGCTCGTGTACGTCACGCGCAAATAATCATCAGTTTGTTTCACGATTTTACTTTCGTACCCCGCGCAATCGGTATTTTGCACGACATCGATCAGCGTCTTCATCGCGTCGCTCGTCGAGACGTCGGCGGCTTTGCCGCGCGCCACGGCTTCGGGGTCGACATACGTCCAGGCGGGAATGTAATGCTCTTGATCGTTGAGTTCATCCGCGCTGCCGACGCAATTCGGGGTGCTGGGACATAACGTCAGACCGGTGATGACGCCGTTGAAGGAGGAGACGCCAAGTCTCGGGGCGTCGGCGGCGCCGACGTTGAGCACGGAGGCCAACGCAAAGGGTGCGGCGACGGTACGAAGGACGAGCGCGCGACGCGATGAAGACGACGAAGGGCGCTTGGAAGGCGTCTCAGAGACGTTGGATGACGCCGCGATGGTGATTCGGGGAGACGCTTTCATCGCGAGCGCGAGAGGCGAAGAGTGAAAACCCACTCTTCAGTTGGCGGCGATACGTATCAAATCCTGCGCGTGGCTAAATGAGCGTCGGAGGTGTGTTTAGGTGCTTGGCGGCGACGATGTTACGTTTCTCGTCTTGGAACATGCGTTCGAGCGGGTCGAGAACATCTGTCATGCTCGGCCGCGCGTACGGCGACGCGCCCCAGCACTTGCGCATCAATTCGTGGTATTCGCTCGGGAGCGAGATGTAATCAGAGTTCGCGCCTGGTGTCGGGTCATAGTGCGGCCGCTCGCCGCGAATGAGAGCGGCGACGATTTGCATCGGGGACATACCCGCAAACGGCTCTCGTCGGGTCAAGCACTCCCACATGACGATGCCGAACGAATATACATCCACGGCGGCGCTGTACTTTGGGCTCCCATCTAAAAGTTCGGGCGCCATGAACGGGTACGTGCCCACGAGAGACATCATCCCGCCCGTGGAAACACTGCTGTGAAGCCGCGATAATCCAAAATCGCCGAGTTTAATCGAGCCGCCTTCGTCTATGAGCAAGTTGCCAGATTTGATGTCGCGATGAATAATGTTGCGCGAATGCAAGAAAACCAACCCTTTGGCGCACTCGGACATCCACTTGAGCACTTTGAACGGCGTCACAAATTTTTGAGGATTGTGCAAGTATCCGTAGAGCGAACCTTTGTCGCAATAATCCATGACGATGCATAAATTTGGGAGCGTCGTGCACGCGCCGATGAACTGCACGATGTGTCGATGCCGTAAGCGCGTGAGGAAATTCAATTCGCGCTTAAACTCAGCCAATCCGCGCTCGTCTTTGACGTTGTCGAGCACACATAAACGCTTGATGGCGACATCCGTGCCTTGATAACGCCCGCGAAAGACTTCACCGAACGCGCCGCGACCGATCTGTCGGCCAAAATCGAGATCTTCAATTTCGATTTCCTCAAACTGCGCTCCGAGCGGCGGTTTCGCCGCCGCCGACGACTGCGGCGACGCGTCGAGCGGAACGGTTTCTCGCGCAAAAGATTGCGCGACATCGAACATGTCTAAAAACATCGGTGATTGCGGCACTTCTTGCACAGGTGGTGAGGTGAAAGGATCCACGTACGTCGCATCTGAAGCCGGGCCGCTTTGTAGCGGCGTAAATTGCAGCGGCGTCGTAAACATGTCCAGATCGAAATCGCTGTGCGTCCGCTCGTGCCCCGGTCGGTTTTGCGGCAGCACCCAACCGACGTTGGGCTTCTCCCAGGGCGGATCAAATTCGATGAGCGGCGGCACGGTGGGTCCGTCGACGACAAGTTGCGGCTTCGGCTCGAGCTCCTCCGCGGGGCCGTCGATGGCGTCCATCAAATTGAAAATCGGGTGCAGCGCGTGTGGCTTGGTCTTTGCGTTTGCGCTGAGAATTTCCTCCTTGTTAGAATTGAAGAAATTTGGTGCCGACGGGCTGAGCAATCGCACCAGGGCTTGGGACGGATTCAAAGTTTCCCCTGAATCCGAGCCCGCGCTCGCGGGCCTTTCAATCGCAAACTCTTGGCGCAAAAACATTCTTTGCGATGCGTCGTCGAAGCAGGCGCGCAAACCTTCGTGCTCGACTGCAAATTTCTCAAAGTCACTCGCGGTGAAGCGTCCCTCCTCGGCCAGCGTCGCGGCGACGAACACGGCGGAGCGATAGGCGAGATCCGCTTCGTGCAGCGATAACTTCCCGACGAACGCCACGAGCTCGAGCCAAGAACGCTTGGCCAAAGCCGAATCCGCCTCGCCGTCGTTCGCCGCCGGCAACGACTTTGAACAACTCTCCAAAACCGCCCGCGCGCGAGCGACGACGGCTAAAAGCGCTTGCAAACTCATCGTGGACACTGGATCATTCATCCCGATATCATCCTCATCCACTTCATTCAACCTCGCATCGCACGCGTAATTGTTCTGAAACGCTGCGAAATGTCTATGAAATTTTGCCTTGCACCGCAACAACGCGGCGTGCGGAGCGACCAAATCGCCCGCTATTTGCATCCCTTCCTCATCCTCCGCGCTCATTCGCGACTTATTCCTTAAAAAAAAATAAATAAAAAAAAAATAACACGTGTATTCCACTTTACCTCGCCTTATACTCCTTACTCATATGTCTGCGCTCTCGCGCGAGATCCCCGTCATCGCTCGCGTACGCTTCGAACACAATCGTCAAATGATCTCGCCACGCGTACGTCGCCGGCAACGTCTCCGCGCTTCCAAACTGCATCAACGCGTGCACCACCGCGGTCATCTTCAGCGCCACCACGCCCGAGCACAACGCATTCACTCGTCCTAAACACGCCAACGTCTCCGCTACGTTCGCTTGTCCTCGCCATTGTGGGCTTTCCCAACACGCTCGCACTAAGCGTCGCAAATGCCTCGCCTTGGGCGCCCCGCACGGGAACCCACTCGCGCATTTCATCGCGCTGTACGCGCACTTCGTCATCTCTCGCGACAACAGCGCGGATACTTTTTCATTCACGCTCACTCGATCGCTCGCCGATGCTATCGCGTTCCTATTCTCCAAATCCGAACCGCCTCGCGACGACAACGATTGGTCCAACTTGTCCATCGAGCTCGTTTTATGTGACATCCTCCTCGCACATCTCGATCGTTCGTCATCGACGGCGACGTCAACACTTTGGTGACGCGCGAATTCATCGTCGAAATCGCATTCGCCATGGACTCGGGAACTCGTGGTCATGCGCGTTTCGCGCGTCACATTCTCACGCCATCATGGCGCTTCGCGTTGACGATGACGACGCGTTTCACGCCCTGTTACCGTTGTGCTATCGAGCGCACGCGATCGATAATGACGACTGGAACGATGACGAACAATCGGTGATCGCGAACGCGCGCGAAATCGTGCGAAACAACGTTGAGCTGTTGGCGAACGTCGCGCGCGCGTTGGAACGAGCCTTCGTGGACGCGCGCTCGATGGCCAGGACGAATGCGATCGCGATCATGGCTTCGATGACCACCGAGGACGTGGTTGAAAAGTTAAATAACGAGGCACTTCTGGCGCTGTGCGTGTTGTATGCGAACGCGATCGGTGATGGACGATGCGCGGGACGAGCGGCGCGAGCCGCTCGGCTCTGCGTCGAACGCGACGCGAGCGCGGCGACGTCTCAAGTCGTCGCCCGAGCGGTGTTCGCGCAGTGCGACGTCAAACGATTGGTTTTACGCGATCGTTTAGACGTCTTGACGCTCGGCGTGCGAGCGATGGAGGTTGCGCCGAGAGGGGCGTTGGAAGGGGCGGGCGCCGGCGCGAGCGACGTCGAGGCGGCGGTTCGAGCCGTCGTCGCCGCGTTCGATGGCGAACGCGACCCGCGCGTGGTTTTGTTGCTCAGCGATGCGTGGCACGCTTTAGTTCGAGCGTTGAACGCGTTTGAAGTCGAAGGCGCGCGCGCGATGGAGGCGAATGCCGAGGAATTGTACGACGTGGCGGCGAGTTACTTTCCGGTGTCGTTCACGCCTCCGCGAACGGACGCGGTGAAGATAACGCGCGCGCAACTCGCGCGCGCGGTGGAGCGCGCGATGGTTTGCTCTCCTACATTCGCCCCGTTCGCCGTCGCGCACGTCCTGGAGAGTTTGAACCCCGAGCTCGGGGCGCAAAAGATGGCGGACGCGGCGCGAGCGACGCGAGCGATGGGCGACGCCTGGGGACGGGACGTCATGGTTGGGTATTTGGATATCATTTGGCGCGCCATGCGCGTGGCGCTCGCGCACCCCAACGCGGTGAAAAGAGAGAATGATGATGAAGATGACGCCCAGGCGACGACGCCGATGGCGATCATGACGACGATGTTCGCGAGCGCGTGGGGCGGGCCCGAGCTCGCGCGAATGGCGCTGAGCGACTCGAGCGCGCGCGACGCCAACGCGACGATGGTCGCCGCGAGCGCGTGTGCGACGTCCGCGTCGTCGGCGTGCGCGAAGACGATGACGAATGGAGAGGTCAATGCGAGTGGGTGCTGCGGCGGTGGCTGCGGCGGCGGTGACGCTCGCGGCGACGACGCTCGCGGCGGAGTGGTCGTCGCCACCGCCGGACGAGTATTAGGCGCCGTCGCCGCGGCCTCGCCCGCGCTCGCGCGCGAAGTGATGTGCGTGACGATAAAATCTTTGTTCGACGCCGGGACGATTGGCGGCGACGACGCGACGAATAAGGCGTCGTATTTGGCGTTAATGTTAGCCACGCCGGCGCTGGGCGGAGCGCTGGATTGTTGCCTTCGCGCCGCGCGCTCGGGCTCTTCGGCGACGATGAGCGCGCTCGACGACGAGAGCGAACGACTGGTGCGTTTGTTCTCGAGTGCCGCGCTTGGGAACATCGCCTCGGCGGGTGAGAACGCCAGCGATGCCGTCGTCCTCGGGTTAGCGGGATTGCACATGATGTGTAAATTCCCACCCGGATTTGGATTGGCGAGCGACGCGGCGCGCGCTGAGGCGTGCGATAAGCTCGTCGAGGCCATCGTGAGCGACCGCGAGGGTGAATCGGAAGACGACGTGGAAACACGATTGGAGAGAGCTATTGATGCGCTCGTCGCCGCGGCGAGCGGATGGGATGATGCGTTGACGAGGGCGGCGCGCGGCGTCGCCGTGTCGCGATTGTTCGCTCTCGTGCGCTCGAGCGAATTACAAAGCGTACGCACCGCGCGAGCGCTGCGAGCGCTTTCAGCGCTCGCGCGCGCGAATGATTCTATTCGCAACGACGTCGCGCGGTTCATGTGCGCGGTGTTGATAGACGCTTTAACCACGGGTTCGCCCGGCGCCGTGGATGTCGTCGACGTGTGCTGTCGGGACGAAGACGGCGTCTTCGAGCGCTTCGTCACGAGCGACGACGCGCGCGAGGCGTGCGAAGCGCTCGCTTCATTTTGCATGGGCGAAGATCACGATTGGTCATCTTCGCTCGCGCTCGATGCGCGCTCGACGATGCGCATCACGATCGCCGCGGTGGCGAATTCCTCAAGAGAGGCGCAGCGACGATTCGCCGCTCGAGCGTTTGCAAACGCGAGCTCGAAACCGCTTCTCGCATCGGCGACGATGTGTGGCCTCGAGCCCGGGATCGAAATCGACATCACCTCCGCTTCGAGCGCGATGTGCGCTCTCGCAAATGTGGCGATGACGACGCGAGATGCGCATTTGATGCGGTACGCCGCCGCGGCGTGCGGCTCGATGACGCACAAATTTCCCGTCGTCGTCTTCCCGGTGCCGAACGATTTCACAAATCCAGGGGCGGTGTGCGTCATCAGCGCGTGTGTGCGCGCGCGCGCGATGCGCCGCGACGATTCCATGGATTTTATCTCAATCGTGGACGCGTGCCTGGCGGCTTTGGGCGACGCGTCGACGTCCCCCGAGCGCGCTCGCGGCGCGGCGACGTGCGTCGGCTCGGTGACGTCGTTCAACGCTTCGAATCGAGATTTAAATCTCGGTCTCAAGCCATCGTCGCACGCCCGGGAAAGTTTCCTCGCGCGACAGCGCGCATTCAGCGCCCTCGCGCCGAAGCTCGCGCGCGGGGCGTCGACGGCGGTTGGAATGGAGCGTCTCGCTCGCTCGCTCGCCGTCGTCGAGCTGTCCACGGGCGTCGACCCGGCGATTACCCTGCGCCGCGAATTCAACATCTTTCCACTGTTACCGGACGTCTTGTGCGCCGTTCGTGACGACGGCGCGTTTGCCTCCGCCGACGTCGTTTCGTCGACGTTGGCGCTCGTTTCGTGCAAGCTGGATGAAAACATCGCCGGCGACGTCGCCGACGTCCATCGAGCGGCGTCGGCGCTCGTTCGCGCCTTGTGCGACGTCGCCACGCAACCGTGCGAATTGTCGACGTCTTATTCGATCGGCATAGACAACCGCGAGCGCGCGCTCGACGCTTTGAGCGCGGTCCCGCGGGCGTGCGCGTACGCCGCGGTGTTCCCGTTGCGAGATTTCGTTCTCGCGTCCGCCGTCGCCGCGTGCGACGATCCCAAGCGTCGCGTTCGGCGCGCCGCCGGTCGCGCGCGGCAAACATGGCTGGCGTTACGCGCGTGACCAAAGTGCGTTGGTTTATGAAAACCGTCCGTCGTTCGAGAACTGCATTTCATATCAGCCGTCGGACGCGTCCCGCTCGAGCGACGACGACGACGACGACGACGGCTCGACGTCACTTCCCGCCTCTTTTCTCCATGTCCCTCGATCACGCACGTCGTGATGAACGCGAACACACGAACACATTGGACGAAGAAATCGCGCGGCGGTCGCCTTCGAATGCGCATGCGCCCGGGACGTGCGCTTTCTTCTCCCGCGGCCGCTGCGTCGCCGGCGACGCGTGCGCGTTCGCCCATCACTTTGGTCTCTCGCCTACGAACGCGCACGCGATGAATTGTGGATGTCCTTCGTGTCGACGACGACGCGATGACATTCGCCCTCATTCGCGCTTCGACGCGAGCGACACCGTCGAACGCTCGTCCGGTGACGACGAGGAGGGCGCCGTCCCGCGCGCCGTCGTCGAGCGCGAGCGCGTCGAGCGCGAAGACGCGAAGCGTTCAAAGCTCGAGCTTTGCGCACGAATTCATCAACCGCATCGCGTTGCGTTTTGGCGCGCGTTTCTCGCGAACGTTGGACGAGGGAAAGGGAACAAGCTCGCGCCGTATTGGCGACGCTTGCCCGACGTTTCGAGCGCGAAGAAGCGCCGAGCGAACGAACGCGACGACGACGACGGGAACGCGGCCGCGACGGTACCGTCGCTCACATCGCACGTTTCGATGCCGATCGAGTTCAGTGAAATCGTTTATGAACGCGAAGGATGAGAGGAATGATACGCGATCTCGACCGAATGCGGGTGACGGCGTCGAACCGCGCGATGTGAGCGCGCTCGCGAGCGAGCGGCACTTCGCGACGCGCGCCAGTCGTCGGTCGAGATCGCGCGGCGCGAAGACGCCCGTCGAGAACGTCGTCTGCGTCGTCCATTCGTGAACGCACATCGAACGTCAAGCGAATATGTTTTCATTCGATTTCAAGCGCGCGTTCGGTTTCACTGCGAGCGCGGAGGAGCGCGTTCGCGCGTGTCGCGCTCGTCTTCGAGCGATGCGGCGCGAGATCGACGCGCAGATCCGCGACGTCGAGCGGCAAAGCACAATCGCCGAGCGCGAGATCAAGATGTGCGTCAAACGACGAGACTTCGCGAGCGCCAAGTCCCTGGCGCTCGAGGTCGTGCACGCGCGAAAAACGGTACAGAAGCTGTACGCGTCGCGAGCTCGAGCGGGTTCTTTGGACGACGCGTTGCAGCGACAAAGCTTCGCATCGACGAGCGCGCGAGCGATCGAACGATCGACCGAGGTCGTGAAACACATGAACGCTTTGATTCGCGTGAAAGAGATACGAGAACGAGCGATGGAGCTGTCGCGCGAGTTCGCGCGCGCCGGCGTCATGGAGGAGCTGTTGGACGACGCCGTCGGCGTCGACGAAGACGAAGACGAACTCGAACAATCGCACGCGATCGATGGTGTTTTACGCGAAATCGCGGGGGAAATCGTCCTTCCAGCACCTGTTCGCGAAGAAGAACGTGCGAGCGATTTCGCGCGCGCGCGCGCGTTGGACGTCGAAGCGACGCCGACGAGCGCCGACGTCGACGTCTTAAAAGCCAGGCTCGAAGCCATGCGCGCGGGCGACAACTTGGCGTGACTTGGCGTAAATGCGAGCGTGATTGTGTTTCTTTCGCCATGAAATCACGTGGTGAATGTGTAGATCGTCTCGAGCGTCGCCAAGACGTCGTCGAGAGGCGTCGTCCGCCGAGCGTTTCGTTCGCTCGAGCGTTGTATTCCATTCTCTGTACAGTACAGTACTCCGTCCTCGCGCCTCAATCCCCCATTCGCTGACGACGACGATGCATTCACGCTTGGACGTCGTCGTGACTCCCCCTCACGCGTGCGTGCGAATGAGTGACATCGAACGACATTCGACGCCCAACCGTCGTCGTCCTCGCGCTCGTCGGCGCGCGTTCGAACCGCTCCCGCGCGCGTCGTCGCGCGTCTCGCTCGCGCGCGACTCCGAGGACTTCGACGACGCGCGCGATGCCGCTTCTCGACGAGATGAACGAATGTCATCACCATCACCATCGCAGTCGTCGAGTCAGGTTCACGTCGCGACTTCGAAGTCGACCGAAGTCGATGAGGACGTCGCGCGCGCGCTCGAGCGCGACGCGAGCGCGAGCGCGAGCGCGAGCGCGAGCGATCATTCCACGCTCAAGCGCTCGAGCGTTGAATCGTTTATCACTCGAGCGTTACGAGCGATGGAGAACCGCGCTCGGAGGTCGACGACGGGCGGTGGTGGTGATTTGAAAAAGAATGGGCGGGACGCGTCGGAGGCGACGCGCGCGCGTTCGCGACGAGCGCGCGCGCTCACCGACGCGAGGAAGAAACAAACGCTCGCTCGACGCGAGCGCGAAAGCTTACGAGGGATGAAACCGCAAGTGGAAGTTTTTGTGATGAACGCCGCGCAACGCGAACAGTGTGGGTTGGATTGCGATGAGATGCATTTCGTGCCGATTGGCGACGCGAGCGGGTGGTCGTGCGCGTTGCTGCGCTATCGCGCGCGAAATGGAATCGCGAATAAACGACCGGTGGTCGTCGTCCCAGGGTGCGCGTCGAATGGGTTGACATTCGACGTCGATCGCGACGTGAGCTTGCCGCGGTATTTGACCGATCGCGGACACGAAGTTTGGATCGTCGAGACGCGAGGCGTCGGGTACGCGAGACAATGGACGCGGGCGAGGTCCGAGTACGTGGGGAAAATCGGCGTCGAAGACGGCGATGGGGCGATCATGGAAATCCCACTCATGCGCTCGATTGGGTATGGGTTGTGGGATTTCGACACGCTGTTGAGAGAGGATTTGTTCGCGGCGTGCGAGTACGTGGCGAAGACGTGCGGGAGAGGCGATTTAGCCGGCGTCGGACACTCCATGGGCGGCATGCTTCTCGCCGCGCTCGCCGCGATCGGCCCCAAGGCCGCGGACGTTGGGACGACGTCGTCTTGGGCCATCACGCGCGTCGTCACTCTGGCGTCGTGCTTGGAGTGCTCGAAAGAGAGCGACCCGGAATCCCCGGCGTCGGTGTACGCTCGATTCGGCGCGCTCGGCTTGGGTCTACCGAAAGGCCTCACGTCGACTCCATCGACGGCTGCGGTGCAGCTCCCGCTCGCGCCCGCGAGCGTGGCCACGGCAGAGGCATTTTCGCTCATTCTCGGTCCACCGCCTCCGAGCGATGGCGACGGCGATGGGTCGCCGCCCGACGCCGCCAAGGCGTTTTGGCGAAACTCCGTTTCACCCGTGACGTGCCACCCCGGAGCGACGGAGAGCGAATACCTCCGTCGTCTCCTCCTGCGCGGCTTTAACAACGTCCCGTTGTCGTTACTTCTACAAATGGCGTACTTGTTCACCCCTGGGGGGATGCGCAGCCGCGATCCCGAGATGGGTGTCGATGATTCATCCGTCGTTCGCGCCAAGAATGCGAACGTCGCCGTCGAGCGCGTCAACTACCTCGACGCGCTCGAAGCCGCTCCACCGCCCATGTGCGCTATCGCCGGGGACGTGGACCCGATTTTCCCTCCCAATCAAGTCAAGGCGTTCGCGCAGCGCGTGCACGCGGAGTACCACTGCTTTGGTGACCGTTCGGCGCCGCGCGACGACCCGGACGCGCACTTTTCGCACTACGACGTCATTTGCGGCCGCCGCGCGCCGAAACTCGTGTTTCCAATCATCGCCGACTTCGTCGCCCGCGACGACGTCGTGCGTCGCGAATGCGTGTGAATGACATGAATCTCATTCCACTCTCGCCGAACACGCTCGCGATGACGCGCCGCGCGCGTCCGACGTCGCCGACGTTCGGTTGACAACCGAATCCGCGCCTCGCGAGCCGTCGCTTCGCTTCGCGAGCCGCATTCGCCGGCGCGTCATCGCGTTTCTTTTTTTGCGCCCCATTCGCCCGCGCCTTTCCCTGCATTCGCATTCGAGTGCGTTGTATTCTATTCCCGTCATCACGACCATCGGCGCTCGAGCCGTCGCTCGCGCTCATTCGCGCTCGCGCTCCATGAGCGCCGTCTCCGCGAGCCGCGGCGAGCGCGTCGACGCTCACGAAAGCGCGCGCGGTGCCTCGTGGCGCGCCGAACGCGAGAAACTGAACCGAGAAAAACTATTGACCTCACACGTACCATCCACCGGGCACGACACCGTGATCGATTTCTTGTGCCACCGCGCGTTGATCGGCGACCGAAAGTGGCTCGGCGCGGCGGTCGTCGCGGCGACCGGCGTCGTGTACGGCGTCCCATCGCACGCGAGAAGGGTGCTGAAACTCCAACCTCGCTCGCAAGGGGCGATCAACGCCATTGGCGATGACGACGTCTTACCGTCGACGCATTTCAAGTTCTTGCGAGGGATCGATGGGAAGAATGGGAAAGTGTACGGGTTACCCGCCTGGGCGTCGGGCGTGTTATGCGTAGATTGCGCGACCGATGACGTCAGGCTGATCGGGGAGTTACCTCGCGATGTGAAATGGCAATGGCACGGTGGAGCATTAGGGAACGATGGCGCGCTCTACGCCGTGCCGTGTAACGCGCAGAAGGTGTTGCGCGTGGACACGACGAACGACGCGGTGACGTTTATCGGCGATTTAGGAGACGACGGAGCGATGAAGAATAAATGGTACGGCGGCGTGAAAGACCGAAACGGCGTGATTTGGGGGATTCCGTATTGCAGCGATAAGGTTTTGAAAATTACGCCCGAGACGCAGAGCGTGGAGCTCCTGGACGTGCTCGACGACGACGGCAAAGCGATGGCGAAGAACGCGTTTCAATACCACGGCGGCGTTTTAGCGCCGGACGGATGTATTTACGGATTTCCCTCTCACGCCGAACGCGTGCTGAAAATCGATTGCGCAACGGGGAAAACGTCTTTAATAGGGCACTCGCTCGGCGATCAGGGGTATAAATTTGGTGGCGGCTGCGTCGGCGGCGACGGTAACATTTACGCTTTCCCGAGCGACTTTCGCGCGGTGCTGAAAATCGACGTTAAAACCGAAACTGTGTCTCTTTTGGGCGAAAACGAGCCCTCCATGCTCGGTCAGTTGAAGAATAAATGGCAAAACGGCGTGTTAGCGCGAGATGGATTGATCTACGGCATCCCGTGCGACGCCCCATCGGTGCTCTGCATCGACGTCGCTCGACAGCGCGTCTTCTTCCTCGGCGCCTTGGGTGACTTACCCGACAAGTACCAGGGCGGTTTCCTCGACCAAGTCGACGGCGTGATTTACGCCATTCCCGAAAATGCACCCAACATCATGCGCATCATCCCCGCGGGTTCCACGCCGACGCCTCCGCCGCTCGCCGGCGCCGAGCACGTCGTCGTCTGACGCCGTCCAAAACGCATCCATCGCGTCCCTTCTTCCTCACTCCCGTCGTTCATTCCTACACTACTCATTCATATACTACTCCATAGTCCCATCATCGTCGTCTATTTTCTCTTCCCTCGCTATTCGCTCGTCGCGGTCGACGTTCGCTCGCGGCTCCTCTGTCGTTCGCGCCCGACTGGGGACGCGATGGACTTTTGACGAGTCATGAACCGCCCTTCCCCGGAACGCCATCGCGTTCGGTCGCGTGCTCGTGTCGCTCAGACATTTCTCGGTCATTCGGTACGTCATGAAGCACATTTGAGAGCTATCGACAGAAATCAAAAGTGACACGACCACGGTCGTCCTATAGTGTCGCTCAGACATTTCTCGGTCATTCGGTACGTCATGAAGCACATTTGAGAGCTGTCGACAGACATCAAAAGTGACACGACCACGGTCGTCCTATAGTGTCGCTCAGACATTTCTCGGTTATTCGGTACGTCATGAAGCACATTTGAGTGCTATC
>Ga0222712_10001071_pt1 | contig 35025 bp, 41 predicted proteins | sample C33_657DmetaG_FD_165043 | JGI IMG/M metagenome (GOLD analysis project Ga0222712, IMG submission 165043) | Estuarine water microbial communities from San Francisco Bay, California, United States - C33_657D | ecosystem: Environmental > Aquatic > Marine > Unclassified | place: USA: California...
AACTGCGGCAGCGCGCGAACCCGGTTTATTTCATGAGCTCAACCATGAAGTTTGCCCGGCAGTCTTTTGAATCGACATCGAACCGGCCGATGGTCGTTGTCGGCGCTGATGCCGTGATTCCGCCGACCGATCTGACGCGTGAACTGGTGATCCTGGTCGTCGGCGAAACGGCGCGTGCGGATCATTTCTCACTAAACGGCTACGAGCGCGACACCAATCCACGCTTGCGGCAACTGAACGTATTCAGTGCTTCCAATTTCCAGGCCTGCGGTACATCCACAGCGGTTTCGGTACCCTGCATGTTCATGCTCGACGGGGAAACCAAGAGCACACTGGAAATCAACAAGCAGGAGAACCTTTTGGATGTTCTGCAGCGCAGCGGGGTCAATGTGCTGTGGCGAGACAACAATTCGGATTCAAAAGGCGTCGCGAGCCGCGTGCAGTATGAGGATTTCCGCTCGCCGAAAATCAATCCGGTCTGTGACACGGAGTGTCGCGATGAAGGCATGCTCGCCGGCTTGCAGCAGTATATCGATCTCCATCCGCGAGGCGACATCCTGATCGTGCTGCACCAGATGGGCAATCACGGACCGGCTTACTACAAACGTTATCCGCCGGCCTTCGAGAAGTTCAAGCCCGCCTGCAAGGAAAGCGACCTCAGCCGCTGCAGCCGCGAAGAAATCGTCAATGCCTACGATAACGCCATACTCTATACCGATCATTTCCTCGCAAAAGCCATCGAACTGCTGAAGAAAAACGACAGCCGGTTTGAGACCGCGCTGTTTTACGTCAGCGATCACGGCGAATCGCTGGGTGAAAACGGGATTTATCTTCACGGCATGCCCAAGTCGATCGCACCCGAGGCCCAACTCCATGTGCCGGCGGTGATGTGGTTCGGCAGGAATTTTCACGCCGTCACGCCTTCAGCGCTGCGCGAGAAAAGCAAAATGCGCTTCAGTCACGACAATGTCTTCCACACCATCCTCGGATTTTTCGAGATCGAGTCGGAAACCTACCGTCCGCTCAAAGACATCCTGAATGAAGCAAAACCGGCAAAAAAACAGGTCTATGCGGATGAAGGCACACGCACGTCACTCCCTTGATGCAGGAAATGCCGGCGCACCGCCGATACTGGCAATCTCCTGGCTCTGGTTGGGCTTTATCTTGCTCTGGGAATCAACCGGCGCCGACAGCTGGGTCGTCAAACAACTAGCCGACAGCCACGGCTTTGCGCTTCAGAACGACTGGTGGCTGTGCGTGGTGCTGCACGACGGGCTGCGGCGAATATCCACACTGGCCTATTTCGCACTTGTGCTCGCGGTATGGAAACCCTTCGGTTTCCTGCGCAGCGTCACACAGCGGCAGCGCGTGGAAATACTCGCCGGCGTCACAGCTTCGCTGTTGGCGGTCAACTGGCTCAAACATATGAGCCTGACCAGTTGCCCCTGGGATCTCGCGGAATTCGGCGGCGTCGCGCAATATGTGTCGCATTGGGCTTGGGGTCTCAGCGACGGCGGCGCCGGACATTGTTTCCCCAGCGGCCATGCTTCCGCCGGATACGCCTTTCTCGGACTGGCCCTGCCCTTACTGTTTGCAGTATCGGCACAGACGCAACGACGGGGCCGGCGGATTTTTGCGGCAGCTTTCCTGTTAGGCCTGGTCTGCGGCATCGCGCAAGTGCTGCGCGGCGCGCATTACCCGAGCCATGTGTTCTGGGCCGGGCTGATCTGCTGGATGGTGGCTCTGATCAATCATTGGATATTCGAATACTCCGCCAAGGCCGCTGCTGTGTCGGGCGGCCAAACCGCCTCCCGTTAAGGCACTGACTTCGAATTGCGCTCCGGCTTTCGCACCGGCGTCTTGGCAGCAGGTGCTTCGGGCAACGGTTGCAGTGGCGCACGCACCATTTTCCAGCCGTCCCATTTCAGACCGCACCAGCAGTAACCTTCGGCGTTGATGATGCAAGCGATGCTGCCGCAATTTCTCGGGTCTTCGGGCATCTCACACTCCTGATGTCATTCCTGCGGTTAATCCGCCTTGATACCGGCGTCCTTGACGACCTTCGCCCACTTCGCCAGTTCGCTCCTGATGTGCGCTGCAAACACTTCCGGCGTACCGCCGGTGCCGTCCAGGCCCTGACGCTTCAGGTTGTCGATGACGTCCTTCGAAGCCAGTGCTTCGTTAATGCCGGCATTGAGTTTGGCGGTCACCATTTGCGGCGATTTTGCCGGCAGCAGCACGCCATACCACGACGTCATTTCAAATCCGGGATAACCCAGTTCGGCGATCGTCGGATATTCAGGCGCCAGCGTTGAACGGTTGGCGCCGGTGACGCCGATGGGTGTGAGTTTGCCCGCCTTGATCTGCGGCACCACCGAAGTCAGGCTGCCGAACACTGCCTGCACTTCACCCGCAAGAATCGCGGCCGTCGCCGGACCGCCGCCCTTATACGGCACATGAACCATGTTGACGCCGGCGCGCGCCTTGAACAGTTCGGCTGCGAGATGCAGCGGCGAACCGTTACCCGCAGAGGCGTAATTGATCCTGCCGGGATTCGCTTTGGCGTAGGCGACAAAATCCTTGAGCGATTTTGCCGGCACCGAAGGATGCAGGACCAGCATGTACTGTCCGGCCGCGACCAGTGCGACTGGCGCGAAATCCTTCACAGAATCGTAGGACACTTTGGTCAGCGCCGGGCTGATCGCCACCGGGCCGATGAAAGCCAGCAGCAGCGTGTAGCCGTCGGGATTGGCGCGTGCCACGGTTTCATTGGCGATGATGCCGCCGCCGCCCGCACGGTTGTCGACCACGAACTGCTGCTGCATGCGTTCGCCGAGTTTCTGCGCAACGATGCGCGCGACCGCGTCGCTGCCGCCACCGGGCGGATTCGGCACCAGCAGGCGCACCGGACGCGTCGGGTAATCGTCACCCCCTGCAGCCTGCGCAGGCAAAGCAGATGCGAGCGCGCACAGCATCGCGGCGGCAGTCAATAAATGTCTGTTTTCAAACATCTTTTTCTCCTGATGCGGATCGGCTTATTTTCGTCAACTCAAACAAGGGTTTCATCGCCGGCAACTGCTCCAGCGCCCACAGCTGTTTCAGCAATGCATCGATTTTCTGCGGCGCCAGTACGCTGGCCGCCAGCGGACGGAATTTCTCCTCGATCTCGGCGTCGCTCATCGGGTTCTTCGGGTGCCCCCGGTGATATTCAACACGAATCGCCTCGCGCTTTCCGTTCTTCAGCACAACATCCATGTCGCAAAGCATCGCTTCGGGCTCGCGGCTGTTGGCCTCTTCGGACACGGTGCATTGGATTTTACCGACCAGATCGAGCAGCGCCGGATCATGCAGATAGGGATCATCGAAATAAGAAATATCGACCGAGCCGTATTTGAGCGCGACAGCCGCCGTATACGGCATGCTGTGGTCGGCGGTTTCTCGGTTGGCGGGTTTCCATTTGTCAGGGTCACCGGCCATCATTTCAATCGCGGTATGTAGCGTACGCACGTGGATTTCGGCAATGTCGTCGATGTTCTTCACCTTCTTGCGCGCTTCCAGCGCAGCGTGCACCACCGATTGCGAATACTGGCCCAGCGGATAACGCTTGATCAGGCAATCCATGATTCTGAACGAGGGGTTGCCCTTGCCGCCGAATGGCGCGAGCTCAAACGGCTGACGGGTCACCGCAACAAAATAACCGCCACGCCCCTCGAACACCGGATCGGGACCTGTCATACCGCGTTTCGCCATCTGCGCAAAAAAAATCGCGTTGCGGCTGGCGTTGGCATAAGCACAGCCCTTCCACATCGACACATTGCCGATGCGCGTCTGATACAGCGCGACGTTCGCGGCTACTGTAATGCTCAGTGCAGTTGCAATCTGTTCGCGGTCGAGCTTCATCAGCCGCGCGGCGCCGAGAACGCTGGCCATCGCACCGATCGTGGTGTGATCAAATCCCATGGGCTTGAAGTTCACGATGTCGCACATGCGGCAGAACATTTCATAGGCAATCACCGTGGCGACGATCAGCTCGCGCCCGTCGGCCTTGCCGATTTCGGCGGCAGAAAGCAGCGCGGCAATGCTGTCGCTGGGATGCCCGGCTTCGCGGCCGATGTAACCGTCATTGAAATCGAGATAGCGGATCATCACGCCGTTGGTGAACACCGCAAGATCAGGACTCGTCTGCTGCCCGGTGCACAGAATGGTGGCCGGCTCGGTGCTGGTGACGGTGGCGGCCTGCGCCAGCGCGATGCGCGTCGGTTCACTTTCATAACCGCCGAGCGCACAGCCCAGCGTGTCGACAATCATGCGCTTGGCCTGGTGAACAACTTCGGGCGGCAGGTCTTCGTAGCGAAGGTCAGCGACCCAGTGGCCGAGGCCTTGTGCGAGGGTGGTCATTTGCTATGGAAAATTCAGGGAAAGAATTCGCGTTGAATAGCCGTCATTGTAAGCCATGCCCCTGCGCGCACCCCCCTTGCAGTCCGCACACCGGACAAAACGCTGCACGACAAATGCGGCGACCGGCGCGAACTTGGTGTATAAAATCCCTCATCCCGTTCAACCTGTCGACAGCGAGCCCTCTTGAGCACTGAACCCCCGAAATCCGCCACCAAGGCGCAGCTGGATGCCCTGCTGCTCAAGCTCCCCGGTGTCAGCGCGCGCACGATCAACGGTCTTGATGCCTACTTCGTCAACGACAGGATGTTCGCCTGCATCAGCGGCAACGGTGTAGGCCTGCGCCTGCCGGCAGCCACCGCGACGGAACTGCATTTCTCGCGTGACCATGTCAGCGCCTTCCAGCCCGGCGGCATTGCGGCGACGCGCGAATGGATCCAGATCACCCGCACCGATACCGCGGATTATGTGAAAGACATCGAGCTGTTCCGGGCATCGCTGGATTTCGTGAAAACCGCGCGGTCGCGCTAGCCGGGTTCAGGCGGTGGATGTGGCCAGCGTCTGTTTGCAGGTTCCATGGAAAAATCCACATGTCAAACCCGGTGCACTCTTCCATCCCGTAGTTCAACCCATCAGAGGGAACTTTTGCCCATGAATACCACCATCGTTCAAGGCATACAGGCCGCCGTCGCCCCCGTGTTCATGCTGACTGCGGTCGCCGCAATGATCGGCGCCCTGGCCACAAGGCTGTCGCGGATCATCGACCGCGCGCGCTGGATCGAGGAGCGGCTCGACAGCCAGCGCATCAAGAATGAAGACGCCGCCTACTGGGAACTGCGCCGGCTCGGCCTGCGCGGCAATGTGGTCAACTGGTCGATCGGCTTTCTGGTGTTCTGCGCGCTGTTCATCGGCATCACTGTTGCCGGGCTGTTCCTCGATGTCACAACGAATTCGGTGACCGACAGTTTTGTGCGCTGGAGTTTTCTCGGCGGCATCATCTGTTTCGCCTGCGCGTTGATCTGTTTTCTTGCAGAAACGCTGCTCGCCACTCACACGCTGCGCTTTTCCAAACAGTCGACCGGGAAGCGGTTGCCTTTGGAGCGCTCCAGGGAGAATCAATAACTATATGATTTATTGAGTTATTTTATATAGCGCTGCTCGAGGTGGCGGCGGAAGTGCTGCGGATTGAGCGCTTCACCGCTAGCCCGCTGCACCAGTTCCGGCGTCGGCCACAGGCTGGCCTGTGACCAGATGTTTTTGCCCATCCAGCCGAATACCGGTTTCAGATCCCCCCGCGCAATGCACGCATCGAGATCCGGCGTCTTGCGGCGGATCGCCGCGAACCACTGCGCGGCATACATCGCACCCAGCGTGTAACTGGGGAAATAACCGAACGCCCCTTCTGTCCAGTGCACGTCCTGCAGGCAGCCGTCTTTGTAATTGCCTCGGGTGTCGAGGTTGAGCAGCTGCTGCATTTTTTCATCCCACAACGCCGGAATGTCATCGGGCTCGATGTCGCCCTCGACCAGCCCACGTTCGATTTCATAGCGCAGGATCACATGCGCCGGATAAGTCACTTCATCGGCATCAACACGGATGAGTCCACGCTTCACGCGCGTCCACAAACGGTAGAGATTGTCCGGATCGAAGGCCGGCTGATCACCGAAGTGTTTGACCAGCAGCGGCGCCAGTACGCCGGCAAAGGCGCGACTGCGCGCGAGCTGCATTTCAAAGGACAGGCTCTGGCTTTCATGCACGCCGTAGGAGCGCGCCGTCGCCACCGGCTGGCCGAGCCATTCGCGCGGCAGGTTCTGCTCGTAACGCGCATGCCCGGTCTCGTGGATGGTGCCGAGAAGGCTGCGTGAAAAATCGTTTTCACTGTAACGAGTGGTCAGGCGCACATCTTCGGGCACGCCCCCGCTGAAGGGGTGCGTACTTTCATCGAGTCGGCCACCGGCAAAATCAAATCCGAGCAGCGTCATTACTTCCATATTCAGCGCACGTTGGGCCGCCACCGGAAACGGACCCGCCGGCGCAATCACCGTTTCCGTATCCTGCTTTGCCTGAACGCGGTTGATCAGATCGGGCAACCAGGTTTTGACGTCGCCAAAAATGCAGTCGATGTCCGCGGCACGCACGCCCGGCTCGAAACGGTCCATCAGCGCGTCGTAGCGCGACAGCCCCGTGTCTTCAGCGAGCAGCTGCGCTTCCTGGCGCGCGAGTTTGACAACCTCGCGGAAATTGGCGAGAAAGCCTTTCCAGTCATTGGCCGGGCGCTGACTGCGCCAGGCGTGTTCGCATTGCGCGCCGGCCAGGGTCTTGGCTTCGACCAGCGATTCCGGCAGCGCATTGGCATCGCGCCAGTCGCGACGGATTTCACGCAGGTTGGCGCGGGCCACAGCATCCAGCGGCTCGTGTTCCGCGACATCAATCCAGCCCTTGAGCTGCGGATCGGTGCGCGTGCGGTGAATCAGCGCAGCCAGCTCACCCTCCGCCGCTGCTCGCGCCGCATTGCCCTTGGGCGGCATCATCGCGTTGCGGTCCCAGCCGACGATGGAAGACAGATGGAAGTAGCGGTAGAGCCGCGTATAGATGCGGGTCAGTTCGCCATACGCCGGCGTCAGCTCGGGATTTGCCATCAGAACGGACCGACGTAATCTTTCTTGATCAGCTCAACACCGTTATGGCGCAGTATGTTGTACGCGGTAGTGACGTGAAAATAGAAATTCGGCTGCGCGAAATTGAGCAGATAGTCCATACCCTTGAAGGTGTAATCCTGCTTGCCAAGTTTCAGCGTGATGTCGCGGTCGGCGCTGGCATCGATGGGCGCCTGCGGCACACTTTCAATGAAGGTCACGGTTTTGGCGATACGCGCCTTCAGTTCGGCAATGGTCTGTTCGGTGTCTTCGTGCTTCGGCACCTCGACGCCGCCCAGACGCGCCACTGCGCCCTTGGAAATGTCGCAGGCCACCTGCACCTGACGTGCAAGGTGAAACATGTCGGGAAACAGCCGCGCCGTGGTCAGCGCCACGGGATCGAGCTTGCGTGCGTCGATGTGCGCCTGCGCCTTGTCAAGCAGCGCGGAGAGATTGTTGAGCATTTGCACGAATCGCGGCGTGCTGGCGGCATACATGGTGAGGGGCATGGTTTTGTCCTGAGGAATGAATGGGCGAGAAGCTTCAGTTTGACGCGGCTTTTTCGAGCAGCACCTTGATCTTCGGTTCGGGCCTCCAGTAATTCGGGCCTTTCAGAAACTTGCCGTTGGCGTCGTAAATCGGCTTGCCGTCGGCGCCGAGTTTGCTTTCGTTGCTGTCCATGATGATGTCGAGAACGTCTTCCAGCGGCAGGCCGTATTTCAGCGCCTCCGAGCGGCAGTAAACGATGACATCACCCAGCAAGTCAGCCATCGCCACCAGGATGTCCGAAGAAGGCGCCCCTTTTTGCGCTGCGGCGACGATTTCGTCGATTTCATGCACTTCATCCATCAGGGTCGCCTTGAACTTGGTCAGACGGCCGACCACATCCTCCGGCAGTGCCGGATTCTCCCGGGCAGGCAGTTTGTACATGGCGTTCATGGCGGCAATGCGCTGGGCGAAGGTTTTGGTCATGGGGAGAGATTCAGGAATTGTTGAGTGCGGGTGATTGCCGACCTTATGGGCAGCATTCAATCCAATGTGATGTTTGCGGTCTTGATGACCTTCGTCCACTTGGCAATTTCGCTGCGCATGTATTTTCCGAGTTCGTCCGGGGTACTGCCTTCCGGGTCCACGCCGGACTTGGTCAGGAAGTTGCGGATACCGGGGTCGTTGAGCACCTTCCGGAATTCCTCGTTCAATCGGGTAACGATTTCACGTGGTGTCCCTTTGGGCGCGAGCATGCCGTACCAGACGCCGGAGTCGTAGCCCGGCACGCCTGATTCGGCGACCGTCGGTACGTTCGGCATGCTGCTGATCCGTTTGGTGGTGCTGACAGCAATCGCGCGCAGCCGTCCGGCTTCGACATATCCGGCGGATGCGATAGGCGTTGCAAACAGCAGTTGAGTTTGGCCGGAAAGCGTATCCACCAGCGCCGGGCCGCCGCCCTTGTAGGGCACATGTTTCAGCTTGATGCCGGTGATGGTATTGAGCAACTCGGTGGCCAGATGTGCGCCTGATCCATTTCCGGATGAGGCGTATAAGATTTCATTGGGACGCTTTTTGCTGATCGCAATGACATCTTTCATGGTGCCAGCCGGCAGCGATGGGTGGGCTACCAGCAGATACGCTCCGTTGGCGAGCAATGTGACCGGCTCGAAATCCCGAATCGGGTCGTAGGGAAGCTTCTGGTAAAGGCCGGGATTTACCGCCAGTTGCGCGGTCAGTCCCATGACAAAGGTATAACCGTCCGGCGCAGCACGTGCAGCAGTTTCCATGCCGATGTTGCCGCCGGCGCCACCGCGGTTGTCGATGACAACCTGTTGTCCGGTGTTCTCCGCCATCTTGCGTGCAAAGGGACGAGCGATGGTGTCGCTGCCTCCCCCTGGCGGGTAGGGCAGGATTAGCCGCATCGGCTTGTTCGGGAATGACTGGCCCAGCGCGGACGCCATCGGCAAGGCTCCCAATGTTGCAGCCAGCAGATACAGGCAGGTGGTTTGATAGATCATCTTGGCCTCATGACAGTAAGGTCGCACGCTTTAGCGGCGTCCCTCGTGTGAACTGATTGCAATCACGGCGCGCGCCTGACTGCGGTTGCTCCACGCGTGACGCACGCCTTTCAGCAGCGCCACCTCGCCAGCCCTAAATGTAACTTCCTCTTCATCAAGCAGAAGCACCAGTTCCCCTTCAAGTACCACGCAGTAATCAAAGGTTGCGGTGTACTGCAGATAAGGATGTTTAGCGCCGTCGTGCCATGCTGAGGCCTGCGGGGAGCCCATGGCTGCGAAGTGTCGGCGCACGTCTTCCGCCGTCACTGTGCCTTCCCAGCTCTGATCCGGCGGCAGGATATCGACGCGAAAGCTCGTGCCGCCATTTTTGGGTTCCATGTTTCGTGGCAAATGCAGGGTTTCATAAACGATTTTTGCCGGACAGCCTTCGGTAACCCACATGCGCTGCGATGCGAATCCCGGGCGCGCCGGATCAAGCAATACATCGGGTGATGGACCATCGCTGACAATAACGCTTTTGCCGTCTTGGGGACGGTCGATGGTGACGATACGCCTGTTAAGCTTGATTCCTGCGACAGGTGCTGCAGGAGCCAGGGGCTTGTCATTACCGATTGCGTTGCCATTACCCCCGGGAAACTCTGCGCCAATCATGTCGAAAGCCATTTGCGCGTCCGTCGGATATGCCCATTCATGCCAGGCTCCGACCTGTATCACGATATCTCCGGGATGCATCAATACCGTGCCCTCGTCCAACCGCAGTTCACGATTGCCATTCAACATCATTCCGTAGTCCACTGACTGCGTTTTGTGCATCGATGAGGTGTAAAGGCTGTTGCCGCCGCGGTCCCAGGTGCCGGTGGTGCCGGGACGCTGCTTCGGCGGGTGGTGGTGTATCACTTCCGGATCGCTGGCCGGATCGTAATCCGACGGTCGCCCCACGCTTTGCACGACACGCAGGTGCCCGCCACGAGGCTCCCCCGGAAACCGGTAATTGAGCAAACTTTCATCGCTGCTGTCGCCCAGTGTGATTGGCGAATCGTTCCAGACCCACAGATCAGTATGTCCGCGGCCGGCAGACATTGAAGATGGATGTGAACGGGGTGCCGCGCCATCAATCAGCACGATGGATCGGTTCGCGGAATTGTTACCGGCGACGAGGCGCCGGATGGGTTTCAGGGTAGACATTTCGAGTGCTTTCAAAATTAAACGGGCCGTGCAGTAACGTCGGTGGGTATCATATGCAATTCCGGCAAATCAGGGGCATTCGATCCAGGCTCTGGAATCCGTTACGGAAGAGTATTTGCTGGTTTCCTGCATTCAAAGCGGATTACCCGGAAGAAATCAGGAGTCCGCTTCGTGTTTGTCTTGCGTGACAGGCCATACCTTACTTGCCTTCCCCTGATGCACACGGATATTGCAATGCAATAATCCCGAAATGCCAATGGCACATGCCGGAAAGACCACCCTACCGACAAGCGCAAATGCGCTCGTTGCAAGCGCCTGCACATTGATTTAATGTAGCCGCACAAAAAACGGTCCGGCATACACGGGCCTGCAGCATCTCAGCAACCGTGCATTGGATGTTCCATATAGGGGGAGTTCATGAAACAGCTTCAAGCGGCTGGCCTGCTGGTATTGGCATTGCTGTCACTGTCCGCAGCCGCACAAGGCGCCGGTACGGCTGACACCATCCTGATCAACGGCAAGATCGCCACCGTCGATGACCGTTTCACGATGGCGCAGGCACTGGCGATCAAGGATCGCCGCGTGATCGCCACCGGCAGCAACGACGCCGTGCGCAAACACGCCGGCGCATCGACTAAAGTCATCGACCTCAAGGGCCGCACCGTCATCCCGGGCCTGATCGATAACCACTCGCACTGGATCCGTGCGGCAGAGCACGACGAACTGCGCTTCGACGGCGTCACCACCCGCGCCCAGGCCGTCAAAATGCTCGCCGAGCGACTCGCCACCAAAAAACCGGGGGAATGGGTCGTCGTGCTTGGCGGCTGGTCGGAGGAACAGTTCACCGATGAAGTGCGCGGTTTTCCCCTGGCGGAACTCGATGCCATGGCGCCGAACAATCCGGTCGTACTGCAGTCCATCTACCGTCACAGCTATCTGAACAGCACCGCGCTGAAGATGGCGAAAATTGACGACAGTACCCCTAACCCGCCTCGCGGCACCATCGAAAAGGATGCCGCCGGAAAAATCACCGGCGTGGTTCGCGGTGCCGGTGGCGTGGCCTTTGTCGCCGCCAAGGTGCCGCACCGGGATCGCGATGCCTGGCTGGAAAACACCCGCAAGTTGGCGACCTATCTCAACAGCCTCGGCATCACCGCCTGGGGAGACGCCGGCGGACGCGGCATGAGTGCGAAACACTACGAGCCCTACCATTATCTGGCTGACAAGGACGAACTGAACGTCCGCGTGTTCTGGACAACGATCCGCCAGCCCCGCACCGTACCCGAGGTCGATGCGGTGATGAAGGAAATCCCGTCACTAAAGCCTTTCCAAGGCAATGATTACTTCAACCACATCGGCTGGGGCGAAACGGTATTCAGCCCGGTGACGACGCAACTGCTGGCTCCCGGCGGTAACACCAAGCCGGAGGATCTCGCACAGATGATGCGCATCGTTCGTGCACTGGCGGAAAAAGGTATCTACCTCAACTCGCATGTCGAAATGGTCAACGTGATTGACGCCTTCCTCGACCAATACGAAGCGATGAATAAAGAAACCCCCATCCGCGGGCTGCGCTGGTCGTTCTCTCATCTTGACCAGATCACCGAAACGCAACTGGCGCGCATGAAAAAGCTCGGCATGAGCGCTCAGATCCACAGCCGCCCGCTGATTCAGGGCGTGCTGATGCACCGCATCCACGGCGAAAAGGCTTGGGACATGCCGCCATTCCGGCGCGTACAGGACAGCGGTATCGTCTGGGGCCTGGGTTCGGACGCAACGGCGGTGACGACATCGAATCCGTTCTACACGCTTTCCTTTGCCGTCACCGGAAAAATGATCGGCGGTCACCACGTCAATCGCCAGTCGATCACACGTGAAGAGGCGCTGATCGCTCACACCCGTAACAATGCCTTGATCCTGTTCCAGGAAGGCAATCTGGGATCGCTGGCGCCCGGCAAATACGCCGACCTGCTGGTGCTGGACCGTGATTACTTCACGGTGCAGGCTGACCAGATCAAGGACATCAAGCCACTGATGACCATGGTCGGCGGACGCGTGGTGTATCAGGACAAGTTCTGAATCCGTTTCAACCCAACATCCATGCCACAAAGGTGAATCAACATGAACAATCTGTGCAAGCTTTCGCAAACCTGGGGCGTATTGTTTGGCCGCATCCTGATTGCCGCCATTTTTCTGCAATCCGGCATTGACAAGCTGTTCAACTTCGACAAAACAGTCAAGCTGATGACTTCCAAGGCGATACCGATTCCGGAGATCCTGTTGGTGCCGTCGATCGTGATCCTGCTCGCAGGCGGCGTAATGCTGCTGGTCGGCTGGAAGGCGCGCTGGGCGGCGCTGGCGCTGATCATTTTCATGGTTCCGGCCACCTTGTACTTCCACAGCTTCTGGACCTACCCGGAAGCCCAGTTCGTCAACCAGTTTCATCATTTTTTCAAGAACCTGGCCATCATCGGCACGCTATTCATGGTGATGGGAATGGGTTCAGGCGGCATGAGCGTCGACAAGCCGGACAGCCACTGACTTTCCCGCCCCCTTCCCAAGGAATTAATGATGAAACGTTTTATGATGATGATCCTCTCGGCAATGCTGGTGGGCTTTGCCGGCGGCGCCTGGGCGCAGGCCAGCGGTGCCGGCGAAGTCGAAGAAAAAAACATTCCGATCAAGGTCACCGAAGTGGCGCCGGGGCTGTTCTTCCAGTATCACCACGAAGAATCAAACAATGCCTGGCTGGTCACCGATGCGGGGGTGCTTGTCATCGATACCCGCCAGCACCCGCGGCGTGCTGAAGAACTTCTCGTTGCGATCCGTAAGACCACCGACAAGCCGATCCGCTGGGTGATCAACACTCATGCCCATGGCGATCATTATTTCGGCAATTCGGTCTTCAAGCGCGAGGGCGCAACCTTCATCGCCCACAATGACACCGCTGGCATGATGAAAATGCACTACGGACTGGAGCAGAAACGCCGCCAGGGATATTTCAGACAGCGCAACTTTGATCCGAAGGAAGTCACGCTGGTGCTGCCCGACGTTACCTTCGATTCCAACCTGACGCTGAACCTCGGCGGACGCACGGTGGAGTTGTTGTACATGGGCGCCGGCCAGAACCCCGGGGACACCTTTGTGCGCTTCCCTAAAGAAAAAGTGATTTTCGCCGGCGGACCTTTCTCCAAGAACAGCTGGCCGAATCCGTCGTTCACGCCCTCAATGACGCAATGGGTCAGCATCCTGCGCAAGCTGGCAGCAATGGACGTTGATGTCTACCTCGGCGGCCATGGCGACATCGGCGCCAAGGCCGATGTACTGCAACAAGCCAAAATGTTGGAAGACTTTGACCGCGGCATGCGCGACGCCGTCGCCAAAGGCATGAGTCGCGACGACATCATCAAAAACGTCAAATTCGAGCAATACCGCGATGTGCGCAACTACTACCGGATGAACCTGTTCGTCAGCAGCTACTACCACTTCCTGGCCCAGGGCCGACCGGAGAACGCTTATCCCTGATCCCGCGCAACAAAGTACCGCATGAACAAACGGCGCTGTTAATCAGCGCCGTTCTTTTTGGCCTCCAGCCGTGCCTTCAGTCCGACGAACGGGTTAAAGGTCGCCGCAGGCAATGTATCCGCCACCACCGTGCGCCCCGCGCCATCCTTGATCTTCGAATGCTCGTGCTCGTGGCAATAAGTGCACAACAATTCCCAGTTGCTGCCGTCCGGCGGATTATCATGATGATTGCCGTTTTTATGATGCACTTCAAGCAATTGGAGGTTGGCATGGGTAAACGTGCGGGCGCAGCGCCCGCAGACCCAGGGATAAAGCTTCAGCGCCTGTGCGCGATAACCGGCGTCGCGCTTGTCGGCTGCGCGACGCGCGTCAAGGATCACCTGGTCTAGCCGGTCATTCTTCTGTGCCATGCCAACCTCCTGCAACAGCAAGATTACGCTGCGGCAAACAGCTTGTCATAGGCCTTGAGCAGGGTCTGGTGCATGGTGCTGCCCTGCATGTCCTCACCAAGGGGATCGAGCCCGAAAAACTTTTCGCTGCGGTCGAGCAGCGACTGCGCCTGCTGCAGGGTTTCCGCGCCATAGAGCAATGTCAGCGAACGGTGATAGTTGTCCACGTCTTCCAGATTGAGCAGGCTTTCAATGCAGCGATAGACCAGATGACGGGCCGGATTCATTTCACGGAAATGGCGCACCCAGTCGCAGCCTTCGCGCACCGCCTCTTCGTCTCCGATGGCCAGCGCCAGCAGCGTTTTCAGTTCGCCGATGCGGAGCTCCTTCCACACCGTATCCAGCGGCACGGCGAGGCCGAGGATTTCCCATAGCGGGCGTTCGTCATTGAGGTTCATCGTCTGCAGATCGTCGAGCAGTGCACGTGACTCCTCATCACTCAGATCTGGCAGTTTCACCAGCGATGGCCGGATGCGGTTGCCGATGCTGTTGTTTTCCCAGGCCAGGTCTTCGACTGGATAAATCTCCGACATGCCCGGCACCAGAATGCGGCAGCTGTAGGCGCCCTGCTCGGCAAAATCCGAAACGTAAATGTCGTGGCCTTCTTTTTTGATGCAGTCGCAGAGCCATTGATAATCTTCGGCAGTGGTGTTGCTGAAATTCCAGTCGACGAAGGGATGATCCGGAGCATCACCCAGGAAGTTCCAACTGATGACGCCGCTGGAATCGACAAAATGGATTTCCAGATTGGACGCCAGCTGGATTTCCTCCATGTCGAAACCGGCTTCGGGAAAACTGCCCAACGCGTCCAGCGCACGGCCCTGCAACAATTCGGTCAGTGCCCGTTCCAGTGCGATCTCGAAACGCGGGTGCGCACCGAAACTGGCGAACACCCCCTGATCCCCGGGGTGTAGCAGCGTCACGTTCATCACCGGATAACGGCCGCCCAGCGAGGCGTCACGTACAAGAATGCCGAAACCGGCGTCACGCAGTCCCTTGATGCCGGCGGCGATCCCGGGATATCGCGCGATAACGGCTTCCGGCACCTCGGGCAGGCACAGCCCTTCGCGGATGATGCGGTATTTGATATGACGCTCGAAAATCTCCGATAGCGCCTGCGCCCGCGCCTCCAACGGCGTGTTGCCGGCGGCCATGCCGTTGCTGACATAAAGGTTGCCGATGATGTTGACGGGAATCCAGGTTTCGGCGTCGTCGCTCAGCCGCTTGTAAGGCAGTGCACAGATGCCCCGCCCCACATTGCCGGAGTTGAGATCGACCAGCACTTCGCCGTCGATATCGCTATCGGGGTTGTAGAAAGCGTGCAGTTCGGGATTGAGCAGTTCTTCCGGCCAGTGGCCGTCATCCGTCGGCGCAAACCAGCGCTCCTGCGGGTAATGCACGAAGGGCGCATTGGCGCGTGTTGCGCCAAGATGGAAGTGGGTCCAGAAATAATGGGTGCCAAGGCGTTCGAAAAATTCGCCCAGTGCACTGGCCCTCGCGGCGAGCTGGGTCGCGCCTTTGCCGTTGGCGAACAGCATCGGACATTCGCGGTCACGGACATGGACCGACCAGATCGATTCAACAGGATTGAGCCATGACGATTCGTCGAGATGGAAGCCGCGGGCAGCCAGCTTGGCCTGCATGGTGGCGATGGTGGATTCGAGCGAGGCATCCTTGCCCGGGATAAAGCTTTCAGTTTGCATGAGGAACTCAGCCGGTGGGTAGGACGCGGTAATGAATCGTGCCAGTGCCTCGCCGCGCCCGCGGCGGCACCCTGAACTACGGTTTTGAAGTGGAGAACGTTGCAGCGGACAGCGTGTTCTGCAGGCGGGCCAGCCAGTCTTCGATACGCCGGCGGTTGGCGCCCAGGTCCCAGTATCCCACGCGGGAGGCCGAATACAGGGCCAGCGTCGATTGCTGCGGCGATAAGGCAATGATCTGCACTCGCACATCATCCTTGAATCCGAACACCGCGGAAGTGAATACCACATGCAGTCCATCCACAGTTTCCGTACCGATAGCCGCACCCTTGGTCTGCCGCACCAGCGTTTTGAAAGCCGCATGCAAGGCGGCAGCCGGCACGGCGAAAACGGGCGCCACGGCGTCAGGCCTGATGGCGTAATCCGCCGGCGCCGCCAGCCAGTGGTTGGGCGAGGCCGGACGCTGCAGGGTTTTAAAAAAACTGTCCATTTCTGCGTTCATCCCGCCGGCGTCATGGACGGGGCCGGCGCCGGGGACTACAGTCTGGGCCATACCCGCGGACGGCAACAAAGCCAGCGCCGCACATACCAACAGGAACCTCATCATGCTGGACCTCACCGGATACGGACGGCTCTCCAAACTGACGACGCTGACCGACAGGATGATCAACGACGCCTCCCGCGACGCACTGGTCACTGCAGCGCGGCTGCTGGCGCTGCAGGTTGCCCATTTTCAGCGCCTGCACGGCGCGCTGCCCCTCGACGAGAACATCGACCTGCTGGAAAGCAAGGGGCTGACCGAAGAACAGGCCGACCGCGTCGCCGACGGACTGGAAGTGCTGGCGATGGCGCTGGCCACCATCCGGGACGACGAACCCGATCCCTCTCTGCAGTAGTGCTGGATCAAATCCGCCGGCCTTGATGGAAACGCTCAAGTCGGCTCGATCTTAGCCTGCTTGATGACCTTGCCCCAGCGCGCGATCTCGGACTTGATGTAGGCCGAGAACTCAGCCGGCGTACTGCCAACCGGAATCACCGCCTCTTCCACCAGCTTGTTGGTGATCTGCGGTGATTTGGTGATGCGGATGATTTCCGTACTCAGTTTGTCGATCGCGTATTTCGGCGTTCCGGCCGGTGCGGCCACGCCGTACCAGGATCCGGTTTCGTAACCCTTCAAACCGGATTCAGCGACCGTCGGAATATCGGGAATCGCCGCCGACCGTTTACTGCCGGTCATCGCGATCGCGCGCAACCGGCCTGCCTTGACCTGCGGCATCATCGCCACCGCGCTGGAGAACATCACCTGCACTTCACCCGACATCAATTCGGTGAGCGCCGGCGCCAGCCCTTTGTACGGGATATGCGTCATTTTGGTTCCGGCCATCATGTCGAACAGTTCCACCGCCATATGCGATGAACCGCCGGTGCCGTTGGATGCGTAATTGATCGCGCCGGGCTTGGCTTTTGCCAGCACGACCAAATCCTTCACCGACTTTGCCGGCAAGGAAGGGTGAACCACCACCAGCAGCGGCGCCGAAGCAATCAGGCTGATCGCGTCAAAATCCCTGACCGGGTCATACAAAGGCTTCTTGGCCAGGTTGGGATTGAGACCATGGCTGCCCACGCCGGCGAGAAAAATCGTGTAGCCGTCAGCAGGTGCGGCGGCGGCAATCTGCGCGCCCAATGCACCGGCGGCACCCGGGCGGTTGTCAATTGCTACCTGCTGGCCGAAAGCGGCAGACATCTGCTGGCCGACAAGGCGTGCAATGGTGTCGTTGCCGCCACCAGGCGGGAAGGGCACGACGAAACGGATGGCCTTGCTCGGGTATTTTGCCGGGTCTTCGGTCGCCGCGGCGTGTGCGATGCCGCTCATCACGGGCGCCATACAGACCATCGTCAGCAGCGCCTTGCAGATCAGGTTCTCGGGATTCATGTTGTTCCGGAAATGAATGAAGTTCATTTTGCCGATTTTACGCCGTCGGCAGCCCTTCTGCACCTGCGCCCGACCGTCGCACCTTTACTCCGGGACGGGCAGCGCACCGCTGGTGATGCATAGCCGCGTCGTCAGTTCGCGGCCGAGATTGCGGTACGGCTTGATGCCGAGCTGCGGGTGGTCGCGCAGGATGCCCGCCAGATCTTCAGCACGAAGCGAATACAACACAACCTGGCTGCCCTTGGCAAAAGCATCCACCGAGCGGCAACCGTCTTCCAGCACGGTCATCTCGCCGAAAAACACGCCGAGCACAAAGGTCGCCAGACGGCGCGCGCGATTCTCGCCGCTCAGCTGAACCTTTATGCTGACCGAACCGCGGGCAATCAGATACACACGGTCAGCGGCATCACCCTCGCGGAACAACACGTCGCCGTGATCCAGCTCCTGCCGCTGCAGCAAAGTGCCGAGTGTGGCCATTTCATTCTCTTCAAGCCCGGCAAAAAATGCCGTGTCGCGCAAGCCGGGTTCCGGCGCATCTTCGAAACGATCCCGTTCGGGCATCCGGTCTTCCACCCAATCCAGCGCGCGGTCGAGATCGGAAAACCAGAACGCTGCGGGAGTGTTTGCCCTAATACCCAGCGCACGCAGATACCGTCCGTTGCCTTCACCTTCCTGAACATGGCTCAGCAGCAGGCACAAGCTGCAGGCGGCCGCGGTATGGCGGATGGTTTCCAGTGCCCGTGCGCCCCTGGCATCAACTTCAGTGGCCCGACGAAAATCGAGACTGCGCCTCTGCGCAAGTATTACTACGGCGTCTGCGGACGGGTAAACTCCGCCTTTACGCTGAAACCGGATTCATCATGACCATCTTCACCATTCAGGCCGCCGTCGAACACATCAAACCCGAACGCGCTGCCGATGCCTATGCCGGCCTGGAAAGCCTGACCTATGTGCGTTGCAAGGTGACCACCAGCGAAGGCGTCAGCGGCTGCGGCGTCACGGGCCGGTTTCTGTCAGCGGAGGTCGCGCATCTGCTCAACGGCGGCTTTGCGGAGGCTGCGAAAGGACTCGATCCGCTCGACATCGAAGCCGTTACCCTGGCGCTGGCGAAAAAGTTCAATCCGCGCCAGTCCACCGGCGTATTCGTCTCGGCGATGTCGGCACTGGACCTTGCCTTGTGGGACATCAAGGGCAAGCTGCTCAATCAGCCTGTCGCAAAACTGATCGGCGGAGCCCGGAATGCAGTGCCCGCCTACGCCACCGTCGGCCTGCCCGCCTTCACCGAAACCGAACTGATCCATGCCTGCACCACCGCACTCACCGCCGGTTTTCACGGCGTCAAAATCCTGGTCGGTGCCGGACGCAGCATTACCGAGGACGCCCAGCGCATTCGTGCCGTGCGCGCCGCCATCGACCGTGCGTCGCTGATGCTCGACGCCAACTGCGCCTATACGGTTGCCGAGGCGAAACGCCTGGCGACGCTGGTCGCCGACTGCGACGTCGCATTTTTCGAGGAGCCGGTGCGCGGCAATGACATCGCTTCGCTGGCGGAGCTGCGGCGCGCGATTTCGATTCCCCTGGCCTCGGGCCAGATGATCCAGTCGCCGGTCTGGTTCCGTGATGCGCTGACCACCGGCGCCCTAGACATCCTGCAGCCCAACGCGGCCTTCTGTGGCGGCCTGAGCGCGATGCTGCGCATTCTGGCGATGGCCGAAGCACATGGCATCCCTGTCACCGGGGCCGGCGGTTATGAAGCGGCCAACCTGCCGGCGATGGCCGGCCACACGCACGGCGGCATGCTCGAAGTGCATGGTGCGCACGCCGCGCTGCGCACGCGGTTTGCGACACATCCGGATTTCCGCGAAGGCAGTCTGCATGTGGCCGATTTACCGGGTCTGGGCTTCTCGCTGCTCGACTGAAAACGGCCGCGGCGGCCGCCGCTATAATGGCCGCTTGCCTGCACAGACTTCCCACGGGCATTCACACAGGAAATCGGCTGCATTGCTGCCAAGATCACCGCGATGACCATCCCCGCACGGCTCCAGGCAGTCATCCTGTTCGCGAAAACCCGCGGCTTCACGCGCACCTCCGCGATGCTGCAGCCGCAAGTCGTGCTGAGTCAGGCTGCAACGTTTTTCAATATGGTGCGCGGGGCGATCAAACGCAACGGCGGCACTGTGCACAATGTGCTGAACGACACGCTGATGGCTTTTTTCATGGGCCCGGAACGGGCCAGGCAGGCGATAAAGGCTGCGCAGGAAATCCAGCGCGATTTCGATGTCATTGAAGAATCCCGGACGCGCGACTTTGGCATCCGTGCCGCGGTCGCGATGGGCCTGCATGCGGGCGACGCCGTCATCGGTATCGCCGGCAATGCGCCGCTGATGGTGATCGGCGACAACTGCGCCACACTCAACGCCCAACCGCTCCCGCCACTGAAAGTTCCGCGCCGCGATCCGGTGCAGCTGTATGGTGTGCTGCGCGACCCGCGCCTTGATTTCACCTGAGGCACTCCGCAGAAATATTATAACTATTTGTTTTTATTTACTTTTTATAGGGCCTTTCATGAGCAATGATGCACCGACCGCCGACAACCGCCGTTTCCCGCTGATCCCCGTCGACAAACTAACGCCGGAACAACAGGCGCTGACCGAAGCAATAAAATCCGGACCGCGCGCAAAACTGGCGAGCTCCGGCGCATCCAAACCCGGCCCGCTGGGCGGACCGTTCAATGTCTGGCTGCGCAGCCCCGGCATCGGCAATCTGGTGCAGCAGCTTGGTGAGGAAATCCGTTTCCGCAGTTCACTCGCCGGCAAGCTCAATGAACTGGCCATCCTCGTCACCGCGAGAAACTGGACCTCGCAGTACGAATGGGTCGCGCATCACAAGCTCGCGCTCGAAGGTGGATTGAATCCGGCAATCGCCGAGGATATCGCGCAGGGCCGACGACCTGCCGGCATGGATGCCGACGAAACGCTGGTCTATGAATTCTCATCCGAACTGCAACAGACCCAGGGCGTCAGCGATGCAATGTATGCCCGCGCCGTGGCCCGTTTCGGTGAACGCGGCGTGGTCGATCTGATTTCGGTCAACGGCTTTTATGTGCTGGTATCGATGTGCCTGAATGTCGATCGCACGCCGGTGCCGCAGGGAACACCGCTGCCGCTGCCGCCGCTGAAGAAATAATGGCGGTAATTTACGAGGCGCAGCACTTCGTACTGCGCACGCTGGATCAGCCGCATGTGTCACGGAGCGACGGCGGCCATATCGTCATCGATCCAAAAGTCGCGGTTGAAGACCGCACGCACCTCAGTCGGGAACAGGCGGTCGAACTGGTCAAGCTGACCATGGCCGGCGGCGAAGCGATTAAAACCGTGCTGACGCGCAAAGGCATCCGCATCGGCCGCATCAATTACCAGGATAACGGCAACTGGCGAGCCGAGCTTCACGTGCATCTTTACGGGCGCGCGCACGGCGCCACGCTGCAGCCCTTCGGTCACGCACTGGCGTTTCCGCCGACGCGCGAAGCCTTTCGCCGCGAGATGGGCAATCTTGAAGCGCTGCGCGAAGACGACATCATCGAACTGCGCGAGGAAATCATTCGCCTGCTTGCGAGCGACAAATACCGCGACTTCTAGCGGACCGTCAGCCGGGCATGGCGCCCGAGGATTTGACCACTTCGCCCCACTTCTTGATTTCCAGCGGCATGATGCGGTTCAGTTCATCCGGCGTGCCGGCGGTGACTTCAACACCCTGATCAGCAAGACGTTTGGTGATTTCTGGAATGCGCAGCGACTTGGCAAATCCGTCATGGATGCGCAGCGTGATTTCACGCGGAATACCCGCTGGCCCGAGCAGCGCGTACCAGCCACTGGTTTCAAACCCTTTCAGCGTTTCGCCGATCGCCTGCACATTGGGCAGCGCGTTCGTGCGATTGGCACTGCATACGCCAATGGCCCGCAGCCGGCCGCTCTCGATGAACGGCTTTGCGGCGAGCAGCGTATTGACCTGGAACTGGATGTGGCCAGCGACCAGATCGGTCAGCGCCTGGCCGGCACCCTTGTACGGAATGTTCACGGCATCAATCTTCGCCATCGACTTCAGCATCTCCACCGCGAGATAGGCAGAGTTGCCGGCAGCGGTACCTGCGGTCAGCTGGCCCGGACGCGCCTTGGCCAGCGCGATGAATTCCTTGACGTTGTTGACCGGCAGCGAGGGATGCACAACCAGCACGGTCGTGGTCAGGCCGAGCTGGCTGATCATGGTGAAGTCCTTCACCGGATCGAAGGGCACCTTTCTGTACAGCGTCGGATTGATCGCATGCGGCGTGGTCGAGATCACCATGGTGTGGCCATCGGGGGCAGAACGCGCGACAAACTCGGTGCCGATCATGGTCGCGCCACCGGCGCGGTTCTCGATGACGATCTGCTGGCCGAACTGTTTGGTCAGCTCCGGGCTCAACAGTCGCGCCAAAATGTCGGTGCCGCCGCCGGGCGCCGCCGGTACGACCAGACGACTCGGCCGTGAAGGAAAAGTTTGCGCGAACGCAACAGCACTCATTATCAGCAGCAAGGCCGCAGTAATCGCACGACCGACATCCAGTGTTGTTTTATTCATGCCGGAATTCTTACCGAAAATCATGACGTTTTTATTGTGCTTGCCCTGCCGCTTCATTCCGGCTGGATGCCGGCCTCGCGGATCAGCTTGGCCCACTTGTTTATCTGGGTATTGAAGAAGGCGGTGAATTCAGCCTGCGAGTCGCCTACTGCGTCAGCGCCCTGCTGGCGCAGTAATTCGCGGGCTTCCGGCGCGGTGATAATACGTGCGATTTCGGCATTGAGCTTGGCCATCACCGGCTTGGGCACGCCCGAGGGTACAGCGACGCCATAGAAAGACACGGCTTCAAAACCGGGCAGCGTCTCGGCAATTGCCGGCACATCGGGCAGCGCGGCAGTACGCTTGGGCGAACTGACGCCGAGAGCACGCAGCTTGCCGGCCTTCACATGCGGCAGCGTCGGCAGGATGGTGCCAAACATGCACGACACGCGTCCGCCCAGCAGATCCAGCGTTGCCGGATTCGCGCCCTTGTACGGCACGTGGGTCATTTTCACGCCGCCCATGCTGGCCAGCAGTTCGGCAGCGAGGTGCGTGGTCGAACCGTTGCCGCCGGAAGCGTAGATGATGCTGCCCGGCTTCGCCTTGGCCAGCGCCAGCAAATGCGCAACGTTGTTGGCGGCAACGCCGGGATGGGTCACCAGCAGATTCGGTGAAAAAGCGAGGTTGATCAGCGGCTGCAGGTCTTTCGCGGTGTTGTACGGCAGTTTTTTCTGCAGCATCGGGTTGACCGCGGTGCTCAGTGACACCATCAGCATGGTGTGGCCGTCCGCTGGCGCGCGCACCGCGAGTTCGGTGCCGATCACCGTGCCGCCGCCGGGACGGTTGTCGACTACGACCTGCTGACCCCAGGCTTCACCCAGCTTGACGCCAACCATGCGTGCCAGCTGGTCGTTGGGGCCCTGCGGCGCAAACGGCACAATCATGCGCAGCGGACGGCTGGGAAAGCCGGCCGCGGAATCAGTTACCTTGGGCTGCGCCGCCATGGCGGGCATTACGCAGCAAGCAGCCGTCAGCGCCGTGATCAACCCGCGATGCAAAGTCATTCCGGTGTTCATGCCACCCCTCCATTCAAACTGTTCATTTTTTGTCATAAACCGTCTTCGGCAGAATGCGGTAATTGGCGCTGGCCCTGCAGGCCAGTGCACCATCCTCGCCGTAAACCTCGGCTTCGGTGAACATCACGCTGCGCCCGCGCTTGACCACGCTGCCTTTGCAGATTATTTCGCCTTTTGCCGGCGCCAGGAAATTAAGGGTCATGGTCATTGTCGCCACCCCCATCTCCAGTTCGATCAGCGAGCGCACCGCCTGCGACATCGCTGCATCGATGATCGCAGCGACCGTACCGCCATGCACTTCGCCGCGGCTGTTGCCGAGATGGGGCTGGAAGGACAGCCGCACCTGCGAGCGCCCGTCTTCAAGGCCGTCGAGGTGAAAACCAAGATGGATGTACAGCGGTACCGTGGAACGCCATTGCGGCGCGGTTGAGGATTTTGCGGTCATGATCATCGTCAAAAAAGCAGTGCCCCGATGTTACACCGCGGCCGGCCTGAGCTGAGGGCTTGAATCCACCGATTGCCTGGCGCATGATGCGGTCCGGAACGCAACGGGGGGAGCCCATGAAAATCAAACGTATCGAACATGTCGGCATCGTCGTCCGCGACGTCGAAGCCAGTCGCAAATTATGGGAAGGCTGTTTCGGCATCAAGCTGGGCGGCACCGAAGACAATGCCACGCGCCGGCTGGCGCTGTATCCGGTCGGGGACTCCATGGTCGAACTGATCGCCGGCCTGACGCCCGACAGCAAGCAGGCCAAACTGATTGCCGAGGGCAAGGGCGGACTCAATCATGTCTGCCTCGAAGTCGAAAATATCGACGAGGCGCTGGCAGAACTCAAAGCCAAGGGCATTCCGCTGCTCGACCAGGTGCCGCGCATCGGTCACGCCGGCTGCCGCATCGCTTTTCTTGATCCGTCCGCAACGGAAAACTGCCTGATTGAACTGGCGGAACTGCCGGCCGGCGGCGCGCAACACTGACATGCGACACTGTCTGCAACAGTCCTGACATTGCTCGCCGTGACCATGCTGGCCGGCTGCAGCAAACGAGGAGCTTACGAAGGGATTCAACGACAGGAAGCGGCGCGCGATCCGTCGCCCTATGGCCAGTCGTCGCGGCGGCCGACTTATGACGAATACGAGACGGAGCGTCGCAAAACGCGAGGCCGCGCCCGACGCCCGCTGATCCAGCCTGCCGCTTATTTTTTCAGCGCGGCCTGCAGCAGTTCAGCAACCACATCGTTGACTGGAACCTTGCGTTCCTGGGCAAGAACATTCACCTGCGCGACAAGGTCACGGTTCAGTTTTACCGCAAACGGAATCAATCCCGCGGCCTGATCCAGACGGCGCTGTTCGCGACGATCCGGCACTACATCAGCGGTGCCGCCAAAACGGCCCGGCGTTGCGGCCTTTTTCATCTTGTTGACGATTTTCAGCGCATTGTATTTTTGCAGTTCGGTGGGCTTCATGGTCATGAGGGCCAACTCCGGATTCAGGGCATTGCAGAAATCAGAAATGAAAAGGCCGCGCAGTCAGCGCGGCCCCGGAAAATATTGCTGCGGATTATTGCGGCGCTTGCTGGCTGCCACCACCGTTGCCGCCATTGCCGCCGTTACCACCATTCCCGCCGCCTCCGCCGCCGCGACGTTTACCCGGACGCTTGTGGAATTTCTTGCCACCTCCACCGCCGCCCTGGTTTTTACCCTGGCCCTGCGGGCGTCCGCCGCCCATCTTGGGTTGCTGGCCGCTGCTCATTACGCCCATGCTGCGGCGCTGCTGTGGATCCGGAGCGCCGGGGCGATTGCCCGAAGCAAGCGCGATCTCGAGTTCATTGAGTTCGTCCCACTCGGCATCCGTGCGATTGCGATCGGGGATGGCCAGCAGCTCCTGCATGCGCTGGCGCGGTGAAACGGGGTTCTGGGGTGGTTGCGAATCGTTCATAGGGCGGCATTATCGCACTGTACGGGCCAACCTTCAATTAAAACAACAGCTTAGCGTACCACCCTCGCCAAGCCGTTGATTTTTTAGCCCCTCCGCCCTGATCACCCTAGGGCTTGGAGCACCAGAGCATGGAGTAACTGGCGGTGGTAGTAGCGGATGGCCCCCGGGGCATGAGCCATGAATACCGTCACCAGTTCCTCGGCCGGATCGACCCAGAAATAGGTGCCGGTCGACCCCGCCCAGTGAAATTCACCGGCGGTACTGGGCATGCCGCCCCGTCCCGCACTGCGCCGCACAGCGACACTGAGGCCAAAACCGTAGCCGCGGATATTGGGATAGTCATTGAGCATCGACAGATCCACTTCCGGGCCGAGGTGGTCGCTGGTCATGAATTCCACGGTTTTGCGCGACAGCACGCGCACGCCGTCGAGCTCGCCGCGGTTAAGCAGCATCTGCGCAAAACGCAGATAGTCGGCCGCGGTGGAGATTGCACAGCCGCCGCCGCAGTCGAATTTGTGCGGCGTGGTGCCGTCGCGCAGCGTTTGCGGCTCGCCGCTCAGCGGATCGCGCGGCAGCGCTTTGGCATAGCGCAACACCTGATCCGCGGGCACCGTGAATACGGTATCGCGCATGCCCAGGGGCTTGAACAGCCGTTCATCGAGAAACCGCGACAGCGGCATCCCGACAACCGCCTCCACCGCGAGGCCCAGCACATCGAGACCCAAGCTGTATTCCCAGTTGGAACCCGGCTGGTAATGCAGCGGCAGGGTCGCAAGATGGGCAAGAAATTCATTGCCGCTCCAGCGCGACGAGGCGGCATCCGATGACGCCGGGTAGCGGCGGTAAATCGCTTTTTCACCACGGCCGTAGCTGAGACCCGCGGTGTGGCGCATCAGATCTTCAATGGTCATTTCACGCAGCGCCGCCTCGGTAAGCGCATCTGCAGCGCCATCGCACAGCGGCGGGTTGACGCGCATCCCGGCGAGCTGCGGCAGGTAATGGCGTACCGGCTGGTTGACGGCCATGCGGCCTTCTTCGCACAGCATCAGCGCACCGACGGTGACCAGCGGCTTGGTCATCGACGCAATGCTGAACATGGCATCGGCCGGCATCGCGGTTTGCGCCGCGGGATCGAGATAACCGAAGGTTTCGCTGTAGGCGAGTTTGCCGCGGCGCGCAATCATCAGCACGGCGCCGGGCAGCGCATTGCGCTTCACTTCGTCTTGCAGGGCGGCAGCGATGCGCGGCAGCCGGTCGACGGCGAATCCCAGCGTCTGCGGCTCGGCGCGCGGCAATGGCGACCGCCCCATGTTTTCAGGCTTGTTCATGCAGCATCCTTAGTAGTGCGGGGGAATTTCGTGCGCCGGCCCGGCGCTGTCCGGCGGCAGGCTGCGTTGCAGTTGCAAGCGCAGGTTGCGCACCAGTTGCTCGAGATCGGCGATGCGCTGCTGCTGTTGGGCCACAGTGCGGTTAAGTTCTTCAAGCAGGTCTTCGTTGAAGCTCAGCTTGATTTCGATTTCGGCGAGGCGGGATTCGTCCATGGATTGCACCTAATCCGGCGCACGCACGACGATGCGCACGCCTTCGCAGTCGACCTGCTGCCCGGCGCGGATCTTCGCCGTCTTGCGGCTTTCGGGTTGGCCGTCGACGGTGACGGCGCCGGCGGCAACCAGCTGTTTGCCACGCCCGCCGCTGTCGGCAACGCCGGCCAGCTTCAACAGGTCGCAGAGGCGCACATGGTCGTCGCGCAGCTTGAATTCACGGGTTTGCAAGGACGGGTCGCTTGTTTAGGTTGAAACACCGATGATACTGGAACGGCAACACCGGGAACCATGTTGCAGCACCGTGTTCAAACGGTAACAACAATCAAATGACGCGGGCTCCGCGTTGAATCTTCATGAATAAAACCCTTCGATCTGTTGTTGCAGCCTTTTTTGCAGGCGCCATGCTGCTCGGCACGGGGTGCAGCACAACCCCGCCGTCGCCGCCGGAAGACAAAACCGGTGCCGCCGTAGCGCCTGCCGAACCGGCAGCTGCTCAGCCTGCGGCGACCGCTCCCGTGTCAACGGTGGTTTCAGCGACAACCAAAAGCGAAGCGCCGAAAACCGCTGACAAGCCGGCAGTCAAGCCCGCGGTGAAGCCGCCTGTCGTCATCCCGCCCAAACTGCAGGCAACCGCACCGGCAACCCCGACGCTGGCGCTGGATACGCTGGAGCAGCGCTTGAAGGACACGCCCGCCATCGGTGTGTTCACCAAACTCACGCTGAAAAACCAGGTTGACGATTTGCTCGACCGCTTCCGCGCCTACTATGAAGGCCGTGGCGGCCTGACAATCGCTCAACTGCGCCAGCACTACGATCAACTGCTGGCCAAAGTGCACGGCCTGCTGAAGGACGGCGACCCTTCACTGGCGAGTGCTGTGGTTAATTCGCGTGAAGCGATCTGGGGCGTGCTGACTGATCCGGCGAAATTCGCCAAACTCTGACAAAGGTTCGACCATGATTCCTTTCTTCCAGCCTCCCCGCCGACAACTGCAGCGCCTGCTGCCGGCGCTGGCCCTGCTGGTCTTGCCCCCGGCTTTTTCGGCAGACAGTAGCGCGCTGACCAAAGACCTGACTGCCTCCATCGCCCTGCTCGGCCTGCCCTGCGGCCAGGTGGTCAGCGTTTCGCCGCAGGGTGATCGCGACCATCTCGCCACCTGCAGCGACGGTAACCGCTACCGGGTTTACGTCAATGCGCAGGGCCGGGTCAATGCTGAAAAACGCTGAACGCGGCCGGCGCCGGCCGGTAAAAGCTTTGCCGGTCAACAACGAGCAAAGCACTGACGATACGTGGACTTTCAAGGGTTTTCCGGCGGGAGTTGACGCTATCATGGCGCCTCTCCCAACGCAGGAAAGCCCGGCCGCCATGTCCAACGCCACAAAAACTCCGCTGTCTTCCGCTGATCGCGCAACACCCCACTTCACCAGTGCCGCGGCACCATCGGCCTTGCGCATGATGCTGGCGCTGGAGGATTTTGAAGCACCGGCGCGGCGCTACATCCCGCGGCCAATCTACGGTTATGTCGCCGGCGGCGTCGAGCGCAATGTGACGCTGAACTGGAACCGTTCGGTATTCGATGACCTCGCATTGGTGCCGCGGCAGCTGGTTGGCGTCGCCCAGCGAACGCAGAAAACCACGCTGTTCGGCGTCACCTACGATTCACCCTTCGGCATCGCGCCGATGGGCGGCACTTCCCTTGCGGGCTATAACGGCGACCTGTCGCTGGCCTGTGCCGCGGCGTCGGCCAACGTTCCGATGATCCTCAGCGGCGCCTCGCTGACTGCGCTGGAGAAAGTGCGCGCGGCAAGCCCGCGCCACACCTGGTTCCAGGCCTATCTGCCCGGCGAGGAAGAAGCCATCACCAAACTGGTGGAGCGCGTCACCAAAGCCGGTTACGACACGCTGGTGCTGACGGTGGACATTCCCGTCGGCTCCAACCGCGAAAACAACGTGCGCAACGGCTACAACGCGCCGCTGCGCCCCAGCCTGCGCCTTGCGCTGCAATGCCTGGCGCATCCGCGCTGGCTGTTCGGCACAGCGCTGCGCAGCTACTTCAACCACGGCATGCCGCATTTCGAAAACATGGGCAAGCAGCGCACGCCGCTGGTGTCACGCACTGCCGTACGCGAACGAGCCAACCGCGACCACCTGAACTGGGAGCATGTCGCGCTGATGCGCCGGCTGTGGAAAGGCAAGCTGGTGATCAAGGGCATCCTCGACAAACGTGATGCCGTGATCGCCCGTGAACACGGCGCCGACGGCATCATCGTATCCAACCACGGCGGCCGCCAGCTCGACTCGGGGACCTCACCGCTGCGCGTGCTGCCCGGCATCGTTGCCGCCGCCAGCGACATGACGGTGATGATCGACAGCGGTTTCCGTCGCGGCACCGACGTGCTGAAGGCACTGGCGCTGGGCGCAAAGTTCGTGTTTGTCGGCCGTCCGATGCTCTACGCCGCGGCGATTGGCGGCGAAGCCGGCGTGCGCCATGCGCTGACGCTACTGCATGCCGAAGTCGATCGCGACATGGCCATGCTTGGCTGCAACACCGTCGCCGAAGTCACACGGGATTGTCTGATGGACGCCCGCGGTTTTGATGGATTGTTCTGACGCCATATCTCAGCGCAGCGCATCGCCACACAGCTGTCGCCGGAACAACTTCACCAAGAAAGCCGGCGCCCAATCCGCACGAACGGATATTTATCGGGAGGGGGATTCCATGTACAGCAGCAGATCCACTGTCGTCTTGCGGTATGGCTTAACCGCCGGTATCGCGATTGCTCTTTGTCTCGGTGCTCGCTCTGCTGCGGCACAGACCGATCCCGCGCAAGGCTATCCGTCACGGCCGATTCGTCTGGTCGTGCCCTTTGCCCCCGGCGGCAGCACCGACATCATCGCGCGCATCCTCGCTCAGAAACTGGGCGAGTCCTGGAACCAGCAGGTCGTGGTCGACAACCGGCCCGGTGCGGGCGGCACCATTGGGCTCGATTACGTCGCCAAATCACCCGGGGACGGTTACACGCTGATCTTCGGTCACGTCGGCACTTTCGGCTTCGGGCCGTCGCTGTATCCCAAGCTGCCCTATCACCCGGTGCGCGATTTCGTGCCGGTCATCCAGTTTGCGATGGTGCCGAATATGCTGGTGACCCATCCGTCGTTGCCGGTGAAAAGCGTGAAGGACCTGATTGCATTGGCAAAAGCAAGGCCGGGGCAGGTGAATTACGCGTCATCAGGCGCCGGCAGCGCCTCGCATCTTGCGGTGGAGTATTTCAAGCTGCTGGCAAAAATCGACATCATGCCCATCGCCTATCGCGGCACCGGACCGATGACGGTGTCGCTGATTTCCGGCGAAACCTCGCTGACGATTACCGGGGTGCCGCCATTAATGCCCCATGTCCAGGCCGGGCGCATGCGCGGCATTGCAGTGGCTTCGACACAACGAATCAAGGTCCTGCCCGATCTGCCGACGATTGCCGAAGCGGGTGTGGCCGGTTATGAGTCTACGACCTGGTTCGGACCGCTGGCACCGGCAAAGACGCCGCGCGAGATCGTGACCAAACTCAACGGGGAACTGAACAAGGTCCTGCAGTTGCCGGATGTCAGCAAACGCTTTGCGGCAGAAGGCATCGAAGCCTTGGGCGGAACGCCGGACCAGTTCGGCACTTACATCCGCGCCGAGATCGAGCGCTGGGCGCGGGTGGTGCGCGAGGCGAATATCCGCCTCGACTGACAACCCGCGCGCTCAGGCCGGCATCTGCTCCGGAGCGCGCACGCCCTCCTGCTCGCAGCTGTTGGCAACATCGCTGACCGTCACACGCCGCATCACGCGCACCCAGCGCAAATCGTCAAAATCGGTGCCCCGGTGCATCGTGCAGCGGTTGTCCCACATCACCAGCTCGTTCGGACGCCAGCGGTGGGTGTAGACAAACTGGCGCTGCACGACATGGGCGAGCAGTTCATCAATCAGCGCCCGGCCTTCGTCGTTGGGCATACCCCAGATGCGTCCGGCGTGGGAGGCGACATACAGGGACTTGCGTTTGTTCTGGGGGATCGTGCGCACCAGCATCTGCGGCACCGGCGGCAGACGCTTCTGCTCGTCTTCGTTGAAATCATGAAAACCGCTGCGCCGGCGTGAAGTCGCAATCCAGTGCTCGGCAACAAGCCCCTCGAGCTTCTTTTTCATCGCCGCCGGGAGAGCATCGTAGGCCGCGCGCTGGTCGGCAAATTCGGTATGGCCGCCGATCGGCACCACGGTCTCCGAATACAGCAGTGAACACAGGCTGGGCAGGCGCTTGAACGAGCTGTCGGTATGCCACAGCTTGTTGCCGGCCTTGTACATGCGCTGCCGGCTGTCCTCGCCCCAGATCTTGCCGTCGATTGAAAGGTTGGAAATATCCGAGAATGCACCACCATAACGCGTCGGCGTTGCCTTCGGGTCCAGCGTCCGCTCCTTCTCCACAGGTCCGAATTTTTCAGAGAAGGCCAGTTGCTGATCCGTGTTGAGCTGTTGCTGCGGGAAGATCAGCACCGCGTATTTCCAGAACGCCTGTTTGATCGCTTCAAAATTTTCGCCGGACAACGGCTTTGAAAGATCCACGTCACCGATCTCGGCAACAAAATCGGGGGTAACAGGGATGATGGTGATGGCCATTCTTGCGCTCCTCCTAGAGTGGCATTCCGGCGCCGGATTCTTGTTGTTTGCACGCGGAAGCGATAGTCACAACATACACGCAACAACCTGTTCGCCGCAGCCGTTATTCCGGATTATGGCCCGGCCGTATCAGTCATCCATGCACGACCGGCTGCGGGGAAAAAGCCGGCGGCGTATGATCATTCCCGTCCATCCTTTCAGGAGCGCATTACCATGGCCAAAGCCTACTGGGTTGTCAGTTACCGTGCGATCCACAAACCCGAAGCCTTCGCACGATACGCCGCCGTGGCACCGGCAGCGGTGCAGGCCAATGGCGGACGGTTTCTGGTGCGGGGCATGGCGGCGAAGGTCTACGAAGCCGGCATCCAGCAGCGGGTTGTCGTCATTGAATTCGATTCGCTGGCGCAGGCGCTGGCGGCACATGACACGCCGGCCTACCAGGCGGCACTGAAAGAACTCGACGGCGGCGCCGTCGAGCGTGACCTGCGCATCGTCGAGGGCGTCGCCTGAAGGCAGGCCCCCGACTGCGGTTTTATTGCCGGATCAGCAACCCGCGACGCATTTTCCCTTGCCGTCGAACTGCATCGTGCGTTCGCTGAGCACGAGATGTGAGGCCGGCATGAGCAGTTTCATGAAGGCCGCCGTACGCGATGCCGGCCGCAACTTTACGCATGTGCGTGAGCAGCACCAGATGAACCTTACCCAGGCGCGGATCATCTCCGCCGGCCACATTATGGGGAGGATCATAAAGAATACGTACCCGGTCGGATCCCCGAAAATGATTGCACGGTCTTTCGCGCAGAGTTCTCCGGGATTAGAGCCGATCGGGGTGATTTTCACGTTCTGCGCCAGCACCGGCGCACTGAAAAACAGACCAACAACAGCGGCTAGCGTGCAGCAGAAGGCGGTAATTCTCATGACTCCTCCCGGGAATGTCGCAAAAAGTTTGATGCCGCGGCTTCGTTACCGCGTCACGCCGCGGAATGCCACGGCCCTGCCCGGTACCGAACATCCCGTTGCTGGTATGTCGCAACAAACCGGCCGCTGCATTCGGCACCTTTCAGTTCCTCACCAGATCCAGCAGCGCAGCACCGTAGCGTTCGAGTTTTTTGTTGCCGATGCCGCTGATGGTTGCCAGCGAATCCATGTTTCCGGGACGCAAAGCGGCAATTTCGGCCAGCGTGCGGTCATGGAGGATCACGTAAGCCGGCACCGATTGCTCGCGCGCCTTTTCCAGTCGCCAGGCCTTCAGCTGATCGAGCAATCCGGCATCGGCCGGGGAAAAGCCCGCTGCCACCTCACTGCGCGTCTTGCTCACCTTGCCTTTGCGCGGCTGCAGCTGGCGCATTTCCACGGGCTGTTCGCCTTTCAAAACCGGACGGCTGGCATCGGTCAATTTCAGTGCGCCGTAGGCATCGTGATCGGGCTCGGCAAACCCCAGCGCCACCAGCTGGCGGAACACATTGCGCCACGCCGCCTCATCCAGATCGGCGCCAATGCCGAACACATTAAGCTGCTCATGCCCCCATTGCGCCGTGCGCTCGGTGGCGCGTCCGCGCAACACGTCGATCAGATGCACTGCACCGAAACGCTGGCCGGTGCGGTAGATGCAGGACAGCGCCTTGCGTGCAGCTTCAGTGGCATCCCAGGTCTGCGGCGGTTCCAGGCAGGTGTCGCAATTGCCGCAGGGCGCGCTGGCCTCGCCGAAATAATCGAGCAGACGTACGCGCCGGCAGCCGGCGGTCTCGCACAGTCCGAGCAAGGCATCAAGCTTGACCACCAGCACCCGGCGGTATTCCTCGCTGCCCTCGGACTGATCAATCATGCGCCGCTGCTGCACGACATCACCGAGGCCATAGGCCATCCAGGCATCGGCCGGCACACCGTCACGACCGGCGCGACCGGTCTCCTGGTAATACCCTTCGATGCTTTTCGGCAGATCCAGATGGGCAACAAAACGCACATCGGGTTTGTCGATGCCCATGCCGAAGGCAATCGTCGCGACCACCACCACGCCGTCTTCGCGCTGAAAACGGTTCTGGTGATCGGCACGCGACGCCGTATCCATGCCGGCGTGATAAGGCAGCGCATGCACACCGTGGCTGACCAGCCAGGCGGCGGTCTCATCGACTTTTTTGCGCGACAGACAGTAAACAATGCCCGCCTCACCCTTGTGTTCCTCGCGAATGAAACGCAGTAGCTGGTTGCGTGCATCCTGCTTGTCGACGATGGTGTAGCGGATGTTCGGCCGGTCGAAACTGGAAATGAAGATGCGGGCGTCATCCAGAGCCAGGCGGCGAATGATTTCCTCGCGGGTCTGCGGATCGGCGGTCGCCGTCAGCGCAATGCGCGGTACCGACGGAAACTGTTCATGGAGCACCGACAGCTGCAGATACTCGGGACGGAAATCGTGGCCCCACTGTGACACGCAATGCGCTTCGTCAATCGCAAACAGCGCGATCTTCGATTCGCACAGGCAATCCAGCATGCGCGGCATCATCAGCCGCTCTGGCGCGACATACAGCAGATCCAGCTCGCCGTTGCGCAAGGCTTTTTCACAGGCGTTGACTTCGCGGCCGTCGAGCGTCGAATTGAGGAAGGCGGCACGCACACCGAGCTGCTTCAGCGCCGCGACCTGATCCTGCATCAGCGCGATCAGCGGCGAAACCACCAGCGCGGTGCCGTCACGCAGCAGCGCCGGCAGTTGATAACACAAAGATTTACCGCCGCCGGTGGGCATCAGCACCAGCGCATCACCGCCGCCGGCGACATGGGTGACGATGTCTTCCTGCGCGCCGCGGAACGCGGGATGGCCGAATACCGTGCGCAACAGCTGCAGCGGACTTTGGTCAGCAATGGCGTTCATGATGACCCTGAACAACGCGGCAGGCAGACAGGCGTTGTCGCGGCAGCAAGCCAGCTGGCTGCCGCCATAAAATATTGTTTAAAAACAATTACTTATATAACTTCTTGCGACTGCGCCCGGCGAGCTTGAGCAGCTCCTGATGCAGCACATCGGCCAGGTTGATGCCTTCAGCCTGCGCCTTCGCCACCGCCTGATGGCGCCGCACACCGGGCAGACGTACGCCATCATCCTTGAGCATGCCGGCCACCATGTCTTCAATGCGCGAGAAGTACATATCAGCGCCGGCCAGCGCATCAGGATTGATGACGATCAGCGCGTGGCCGATGCGCGGCTTGTTGCCGGGCTCGAAGTACGAATCGTTTTCATGACTCAATGCCGCGCCGGTCAGCGCCACGCACAGCGCTTCGACCATCAACGCCAGCGCGGTGCCTTTGACGCCGCCGATGGCGGTGAGACTGCCGGTCAGCGCAGCCTGCGCGCTGGTCGTCGGATTACCGTTGCGATCCACCGCCCAGCCCAGTGGAATC
>Ga0222712_10001074_pt1 | contig 34986 bp, 47 predicted proteins | sample C33_657DmetaG_FD_165043 | JGI IMG/M metagenome (GOLD analysis project Ga0222712, IMG submission 165043) | Estuarine water microbial communities from San Francisco Bay, California, United States - C33_657D | ecosystem: Environmental > Aquatic > Marine > Unclassified | place: USA: California...
TTTACTCCTAAATCGCAGTGACGTCATAAACCACTGCAACATTAAACCGCAGGAACCCGCTTGTAGGACTGATCCCCTACTTTAAGGCGGGTTTTTTGTTGGCTCAGTTAAACTTGTCAGCAGTTGGAACCTTACCAATGTATTCCTTGTTAGTAATAACGGTATTGCTCCAACCTTGATGATCAGTCCATCCACGCACGGCTATGTCAAGGTTATTGGCCATTTGCACATCACGAGTATCTGGTTCACCATCAGCATTGATGCCCGTAATGGTAACTATATACCATTCTGTGTTGGCCCAACGTGCTAATCTTTCTGCTGGTGTTTCGTCTGCACCAAACAGTTCGTCTTCATCAAACATCACTTGGCCTCCTGGACTTGTTTTAACAATCGTTGTGCTTCTGCTTTGACACGATCACGCCACCGTTGTTGGCGTTCTTTGTTGCTTAAAGGGCCACCTGGTTTTGGTGGGCGACCCATCTTCTTTGGTAACTTTTGTTCTGTGCTCATTGTATTGTTCCTTTATGCTGTATACATCCAAGTTGACGGGATAGGTCCTCGTCCTGGGGTAATCTTAATCCAACCACCTGCTCGTAGATAGTTGTATGTGTTATAGCCACCCCAACTGCTATCTTGCAGTAGTGTGTTTCTAACATACGGGCCTGTGTAAACACGACCCTGCACTGGTTGCACTACTGGTGTAATAACTTGTTTCATTCTGCTTCTCCTGTAATAATGTCTGTGAGTTCTTGTAGTTGATCAATAGTCAACTGATCTAAGTTGGCAAATGTGCCTGGGTCTGCTGAGTTGTGCAAGTTCTCAATCAGTTGGGCACGTTGCTCAAGTTGCGTGACTGTCCATGTAATACCGTTCATCTTACTCTCCTTTTTTAACATAATAATAGTGTTCAGGGAACTTTCTAAGCCAGGTTCTAACAGTGCTAGCGTCACGACCGCTTGCTTCTGCAATAGCACGAATACTTGGGAACAAGCCATACGGTGTCATAACTGGCTTAGACTTTGACGCACTAAAGTTGGCACGAGACTCAGCACTCCACTTAGGCTTAGGCTTGCCTTTAAGGGCCGCACTTAGCTTGGCACGAGACTCTGCTGATATCGTTCTGCCTTTATTGGCGGCACCTATCTTAGCACGAGTCTCTGCTGAATGCTTTTTGCCATAAGTGGGGCTCAAAACTCCAGAGCGAGTTGCTGACATCAAAGCACGAGTCTCGGCTGAATGCTTTTTGCCTAACATAGTGCCTGAAAGGCCTGTGCACCAAACAACATACTCTTTCTCAACAGTCTCAAATGTAGCCTTAGAAGGTGCGGTAACTTTAGTAAAAAATGTCATGTTATACTCCTTGGTCCATCATAACCAGGTTACGCCAGTTCTTCTTATCAATCTTATACATGTCCATGCATGTAATAAGAGTGCGGAATGATAAGCCAGGAAAGTGCTTGACTTCTTTGCTAACGAACTTGAGAATCTCTTCTTTATGCACGGCGTCTAACTTAGACTCGTTAAAGCAACGAATCATACCATGCTTGTAAAGAATGTTCATAGCAACTGCGGTCCACGCTGGGCTAAGTCCTGCTGGCACATACATGCAACGATCACGCACTGGCTTGATGCTTTGGCGTTGGCGTGGAGTCATGTCAGCAATGTTCATAACCTTGTTGCTGATCAAAATAACACGACCTTCGCATGTAAAGCGTGTAGGCACGTTGGCTATACGCAAAGCCGCTGAGTTGGTCTTGGCATAGTCTACGTTCTTGCTAGTGCTGTCAATAGCGGCTTTGAGAATGTCGCACATCTCAGTATCTTCTAACACCACGTCAGTGTCATCAATAACCAAGATCTGGTTAGGCTTGCGAGCATGCAGATACAACTTGATGAACAACTGCGGTGCTGTCATAGAGCCGTTAATAACATGATACTCAGCGTTCAGTAAGTCCAAGCTATGCTTGACAACTTCTGTCTTGCCGCCACCGTTGGGACCGTTAACAATAAGACCGCGCTTGCCTGTAATGCCTCGGGCAAATGCCTGCACTAACTTGGCAATGCTGTCGTAGTGTTCTTGAATAATCTGCTCTTGAACAGCTGGCTTGAAAGCACTGGGATCGCTGTTAAGTTTTTCTTGCAAGTATGACATAGTGTCTCCTGTGTGTGTTAAAGAATATAGCGTTGTTTTGTTGCGCTATGTGTTTATTATACGACTACTGTAACGAAATGTCAAGTGTTTTTGTTATGTTTTTTGTTGTATTTTTACAACGGTAACTTAGTGCTGACGCTGTTTAAGTTTAGCGTAAGTTGCGCTGATAACGTTAGAGCCATAAACGTCATTTAAACTGTCAAGATAAACTGTAACGACTTGACGTGTTAGTGCGTCGACAATGAGCACTGCTTTTTGTGCGTGATTGTTAAAGCAAAAAGCTAACATTTTGCGGTTAGTTGAGGTATTTGTGTAAGTGTTTGCTAACGTAAACATACTGCTAATGTTAACACTTGAGTTTACATTTAAAGATACGTTTAAACGCTGATTAAAGCGTTGTATAGCGTGTTTAGTAAAAGTAACTTGCATATTAGGCTCCATTTGTTGCTGTCTATGTGTTATTATACTGCTCTTTTGCGTTATGGTCAAGCAAAAACCCTGGAAAATCCAGGGTTTTTGTTGCGTTTTTGTTGCTTTTTTACAACACTCGCACTGCTACAGGTTGGTAGTTGCCACCATGCACATAACCAATATAGTCATATGGGATACCTTCTTCTTGCCAGGCCTTATATTCGTGTTCTTGCCAAGTTGGGTAGTTCCAATACTCATCAAACACAATAATGGTGCCAGAGCGTATGTAAGGCTTTAACCACTTGAACGCATCTTTTGCCGCACTATACAAATCACTGTCAATGTGAATAATGCTTGCAAAGCCTGGGTTTTGCTGTGTCCAGCCAGGCAGTGTAGCATCAAAGCGTCCAACTACAAGTTCAACGTTATGCGGCACCTGCGGTAACTTCTGTGCAAAGTGCCCTGCTTTAAATCCGTTCCAATCTTCGTAAATGCCTTCAAAGCCATCAAAGCCATAAACAGTTTGGTTTGGGAATAAACTGGCCCAGTGACGGATACTGCGTCCAGTTGCTACACCTAACTCTAAAATATAGCCTCCTGGTATAGCTTGTGATGCTACTGCTCGATGCAAACGCAAGTCACTGCGGTAACTTGGCACTGAACCAAACTTGCGGGCACAATAGTCTAAACTGTCCCCAGTCCAACGTGGTGCAGGTGCGTTGCGATAGCGCCACGCTTGTTTTAAATCATCTAATAGATATTTCATGTTTTTCCTTGTTTGCGGTAACTTTTAAAAATAGCAAGCATACATTGTGTATGCTTGCTGGTTGTTTAATACGCAATGTATCTTGCAAGTTGCTTTTGTGCATTGTTAATGCGGCGTGTGTAATACGCACGTTTAGCAGGCACTGTTTGTTGTTGTTGCAGTGCAGTTAGTGCGTCAATGCGTTTTTGTAGTGTAGTAATCAAAATGTGTGTTGCTTGCATGTTATTACGCTTGTGCGTCCTCGCGGTTGAGTATTGTAGTTGATACAACGACATGCAAGTTGCGACGCAATGTAATGCCTGCTACACTGTCGTCTACTAACACTGCAAACAGTTGTTGCAGTTGTGCATCTGTTAGTGTGTCTAAAAATGCTTGTGCTACTGCGTAGCTGGCAAGTTTTTGTTGCAATAAACTTTGCATAGTAAGGGCCTTTTTGTTAAAAATATAAACAGCGTTGTGCAAAAGTGCGTTGTGTGCTGTCTATGTAGTTATTATAGCAAAAGCGTAACAGGATGTCAAGCACTTTTTGTTATTTGTTTGTTGTATTTTTACAACGGTAACTTCTGTAGGTAAGCAAGCACTAACATGTAGTGCTTGCTGGTTAGTGCTGACTTATGCAAATGCTTGCGGCATCAACAACAGTTCGCTGTAGCAGTCTGCTAAATCTGCCAACTGCTCTACAGACAAGTTGCAGTTGACGTTGACTTGCAATGTGTTGGTGTCAATGCAATACTTGTAATCAAAGTCTGCTGTCATTGGCAAGTGATCGTTGATGCTTTCCTCAATGCTTTGAACAAAGTCTGCATCTTGTAAAAGTTTTGCTGTAAAGTTTAAGTTGTTAAAAGTGTATGTGTTAGACATGTTTTTCCTCTGTAGTGTTTAAAATATAGACAGCGTATTTTGCAACATGCTTTTACTGTCTATGCTGTTATTATACTGCAAACATAACGCAAAGTCAAGCACTTTTTGTTATTTGTTTGTTGTATTTTTACAACGGTAACTTCTGTGTCAGTAGTCACTAACTTACGTAGGTAAGCAAGCACTAACATGTAGTGCTTGCTGGTTAGTGCTTGCTTACAACTTGTAAACAGTTCCCTCTGCGTTGACAAAGTTAAAGCATGCAGACATGTGCTCGCTTGCAACATTGTTGTCTATGTTGTTGCGACACTGCTGTGCGGCAAAACTGCGTAGTGTTGGCTCTGCTAAAGTGTAAAGTATTACTTCAGTATTACCAGTTGCAAGCAACTGCTTGAAGCGCACTTTAGCATTACCGTTTGAAAAACGATAAGCATACTTGTTGTTGCGTTTGCTGACGCCAACTATTGTATAATGTTTTAACATATAGACCTTTTTTTGTTAAAGTATAGCAACGTTGTGCGACATGCTTTTTGTTGCTATGTTGTTATTATAGCAAAAGCATAACGCAAAGTCAAGTGTTTTTTGGTCCTGCTACTGTTGTATTTTTACAACGGTAACTATTGGTCAGTAGTCACTAACATATAAAGGTTAGCAAGCACTAACATGTAGTGCTTGCGTTAGTGCATACTAACTTATTGTAAAACTGGGCTACTGCAAGTGCTGTTTACTTTTTTAGTAATAGTGCATTGTGCAAGTTGCGTATGCGACATTGTGCTGACACCAAAATGTTGTGCTGTATGCTGTGGAAAATACTTTTTGCCAAAATGCATTAAATGAACGCTAATGGTATACATGCACTTTGAAGCAAGAACTGCTTGCATTATTTTGCTATCGTTTTTTGACATAGGCAAACTTGTTGTAGGGAACGTGCTGTTTGTATTAGCAGGGCAAATGTAATGTGTTACAACTTTTGACATTTTTACATACTCCTTTTTGTTTAACATGTGTTTATTATACGGCCTGCGTAACAAAAAGTCAAGCACTTTTTGAGCCTATTTTCGTTGTATTTTTGCTACAGTAGCACCAAAAAACGCTTGACAATGGCAAAAAACCCAGCATAGCGGTGCCGCTATGCTTGGAAAAATCCACTAAAAACCAGTAAAAAACGCCACTAGCGGGGTAGCATAGTGACGTTGTCTGTATGAAAGTGCGTTTTATTGCGGTTTAATCGTTTTCGTTGGGTTCTAACACTCTACCAACTGTCATAATGCCCACTGTGAATGCATCAGTTGTGTGGATCTCGTTTAGTTTGCGAGCAAGTCGAATGGCATGTCCTGCTTCTGGGAAGAAACTTTTACCATACTTGTAGCCTTGGTAGCCAAGGTCAGGATGATGTGTTCGCACTTTGATAGGCTTGCCTGCATAAAGAACAGCAAATACTGCATCTGCCGCGCACACTTCAAAGATACGTCCTGTGTCCTCTGTATGAGCACAAATCAAATTTGGTTGTGGTCTTGCCATTATTTCTTACCTCCTATGATCCTGTAGATGTATGAACGGCTTGTGTCATGTTTGAGTGCCATGTCATCTACACTCATACCCTCAGCATTGTCTCGTAACACTGCCACATGATCCACATGCTTACGGTCCTTTAATTCAATGCCAGCACGCCATTTCTTGACCACATAGTAAATGTTTGGTTCTGGAAAGTCTAATGCCTTTGAAATTTCTGTTGCTGTCTTACCTGCATCCAACATATCATAAACCTTACCATGGTCAAGCACTCGCCGTTGCACCAAACCTTCACCAACTGCTCGTTGTGCTGAATCTGAGGGACGCTTCCACCATACATAAGCCGCACCGTGTGCTTCATATATCTTTAACCAACGCATTACTTCGCCAAAAGGCACTGCGGCACACAATCCAATTGCAGGCACCAAATCCCCAGCACGTGGGCGGTTCATTTTATCTGGTGTGGGAATGTCATACCAACGAAACAATTCTCTGTGCATGCCAGTAACTGGTAAGCCGTAGCCTTCTGGCTTTTTATACCAAATGCCTGCAACTGAGATTTCGTATGTGGTCAAACTACCTTCAGCAAAGGTAGTGTCTATTAAGTTGGCTTCGCCTAATGCTCTACGTAGCCAGGACCGCGGGCTACCTAATGATCCAGTAACTCCGTGTCCTGTTCGTGTTTTTGTATTTGTCCAAGTATCTTCTTGCATACCATTATATAGCTGTATAATGTATGCGGTGTTAGATCGCAGAGCTTAGAACAATGCTTGCCAAGTGGTTCCATCATAACATTCTAACTTGACTGTTGTTGTGTTAAAGATTACCCAACCTTGCGCTGGTGTTAGTGCATTTCGTGTGGTAGTATCCATTGTAGGAAATGCCACAGGCTTTACAAAACTTGCTTTAGTGGTATCAAAAACAGCATGGTTAGTAGTGCTTGAGCCTTGTTGTAAAGTGATAGTATCACTCTTATAAGTGGCTGTTGCGGCTGTGTGATCAATAACACTAATACGATTACTTGTGTTAGCAGGAGTTGCTGTTGGGAACGCACGAACTCTAAAACCACTGCCCATATAAGCCGCAGTTGTTGAGATTGCTTGCGAACCACTATTTGCCGCAGGACTACTATGCGGGATACCTAACACCAATGTTGTCAGCGTTGGAGCACCACCAACTGGATAAGTGCCATCAGCCACATTGGTTATACCACTAACATTCAGCACACTATTGCGACCATAAGCATATTTTGTTTGCCCACTGATAGTCAAGGTCACAGCACATCGTGTAATAGCCAAACCATTTGAAGTGCCTGGTGTTGTTGTAATAGGCAAGCCACCAGGTGTTGCTGATAGCGTTGCTGTTGTTGTGCCGTTAGTAGCAATGATATAATAATCTTGACCACCAGCAATACCAGTTGCTGATCCTATTAAATTGCCTACCATTCTGATTGCTTGTCCAACTGCTGGAGTTGTTGCATTAAATGACACTTGGCCTTTAGTTCCCGTCACTTGTAAGTTGTTAACTGGAGCACGGAAACTTGATGCTACTGAAACGTTTGCCGCAGTAAGTGTAAGTGTGCTATCACTAAAGTTTTCAGCCGCATAAGATTGGATTTGAATACCATGTAATGTATTGACACGACCACCTTGATAGATAGTGCCTACTCTATTACCAAAGTCTGATGTGCAATAACCGTTAAAGTTCAATGTGCCCAACACATCACCACTTAGAGTAGCACTTGGTGCCACTGAAGTAGTGCCAGTCCAAGGAATAGTAATACCAGCAACACTATTACCGCGGGCCATTTGTAAGTTTAATGCTGCCGCAGAGTTTGCCGCACTTAATGTATCGCCTTCAAAGTGGCTGTATAGTGCGTTGGCACCATTGCCAGCCGCACCTGTGATGCTACTTGCCGCACTATAACCATTGTTGTCACTAACCCAAGTCAATGGAGTTGCTGGAAACACATATGAGTCGTCTGAAGTTGCTTGCATTTCGCCCTTTAAGCGAACATTGGTGCGAAGTGTGTTGCCAGGCACCCAAGTATTTGTAGCACTATTATATTGCAACATATCTTTATCAACTGCACCTGCTGGATCAACTTGATCTGCATTGCCTACTACACCATTGGCAGAACTTAATGGATAATAAGGACTGTTCAATCCCACTGTATTAACAGCACGAATCCAATAGTATCTTGTGCCTGTTTCTAAACTGTGATCCATGTAGTCATTGCCTTTGACTTGTGCAACCATTTGTGCACCAGAACCTCCAGTAAATGTGATTGAAGTATTACGCCAAATTTCAATGTAGTCTACATCACGCTGTGCGGGATTGGTCCAGTGCAAGCGCACTCCATCCCATTCTCGTTCTGTTACTAAACTTGTAGGTGCATCTGGGGCTGTGCTACCACCTGCTACGCTTGTATTATCAATTGTTACAATTGCCATCTTTTGTCCTTATGTTAGGTATGGGGAGTAAGAACCATATGCATTGACTGCTCTTACTTTTACTGTGTATGTGCCATTAGGCAATGGGCCAAAGCTGATGCTGGTGCTTGCTGTTCTAGCATAGTTTTCATAGCCTGTAGCTGTTACTTGAATTTCATATTCTTTAATAGTGCCATCGCCTGTTGGGGCTGTCCATGATGAATCAATAAACACCTGCTTGCTACCATCAGCTACAGTGGCAACTCTAACATTTGTAGTTAATCCAGTTGGAGCCGCTACCACATTAAAGTCTGGTAATACTACAACACCTGGTTGAGTGCGTTCTGGTAGAGTGGTTATCAAATATCCGTCATGCTGATATTCAGTTGCAGTAATGTCAATAGTGCCATCTAAGTTAATAGCCATGCTCATTACACGGAACAGTTTTTGTGTCCAGCCCATGTTTTCAATACTAATACAAACAACATCACCTACTTCAACTTGTAGTGCAGAGTAAACTGCTTGAAAGTTGATGGCTGTTTGGTTGCGACTTTGATTTAAGATAATGCCAGCAAGTGTTAGCGCATTACGTTGATCAGTGACCATTGGTAATTCAACTTCACGCTCAAACACCTGATCATTATCACGCAATCTGTAAGCAGAACTGTCATAGTATTCAATGCTGGGGTTGTAATCACTGCGCTCATCGTAGTAGGTCAACTTCATTCTGTTGAAACGATTTGCTTTGCTGGCCAACTGCACATCATACTTGCCAATCATGTTGCTTTCGTTGAATTGAAACAAACTGTCAAGTAGTGTTTGATCTGTTTGTGGGTTAACAGGATTGCCACCTACTAGGTGCGGATACTCAATGCCAGTTACAGGATCAACTACTTCTTTGTTGAGTTTCAAATAGTATTGTCCATTAGAGAACACCAAATAGCCTTGGAAGCAACTTAGGATACGCTTGATGTTGTTATACATTGTATCATCTGGTTCGCAGTGCCCATTAATCATGTAACGCACATAATCTTCAGACACACCACCAAAACTAGTATTAACTGTTTGCATGGTGTAGCGTCTAGCATCAATAAAACTAGCAATGTTGATGTGACTTGCCGCAATGCCTTTTCCAAAACGCGAATTTGTAAGGTAATCGTAGACTACATCAGCAGGGTTTGCACCCCAGCTATCTTTGAAAGGAGCCGCTGGTTCTGTGTAAACAATTTCACCTGCGACAGTGCTACGATATGCAACACTATACTTTGTAGATAAACTGTCTACACGAGCAATCTTCTTGCCATCAATTTCTAATGTAACGTTAGGCACTGAGTTGTAAACATCTGAATTGAATTTGAATACAAAATAAACAAGTGCAACACCTTTACATTGTGCTGATCCTGAACCTTTACCATCAGTGCCAACATACGCCCACTCACTAAAATTAGTATTCAAATGTTTAAATGCTGACTGATCCTCAGTGCCTAGTCTATATTCAAAGCGCAGGTGACTACGATACTTTTCAGTGATACGATCATCAGTGCCTTCTACAACTTCACCTATACCTGCTGTTTCTGTATTTTGTGTTCCTGAATTAGTATGTGATTCTACTGTCATATCAATAGCTAAACTATCATTGAAATACACTTTGCGTATACGTCCAATCTCACCTTCACTTACAGCCATGACCATGTGCAAGTAAGTTTTGTCTTTGACATTTAGGTAAACTCGTCTTGCACCTAATTTACGACGACCATAAATGATTGGGATTTGTGCAATGCCAGAGGCTTCGTTGGCCATAATGCCGCTTTGACTTACGCCAGTGCCATTGCCCCCATCTCGTTTGTTTAGACCCAATACGCTTGAGCCTAGTGCTTGAATGCCCATAGCAATGACTGTGCGTGCCATTAAGAATCCCAAGCCACTTGAACCAAATCCAAGTGCTGTTGCTAATGGTCCCGCAAATGCAATTGCCGCAATAGCAATAATAGCACCAAATGCTTTTTTACCCATGTTGTCTTCCTATCATATATTCTTGTGCTGTTACTGGCCTAACAACTGTTCCACGATCAATTTCTACTGACCATATTTGTTTGTTGAACACTAAACCTGCATGCCAATACCCTAATTCTGGTTCTAGCACAATGTCATAATTTTGTAGTTCACTAGTAGTAATTATGCGATGACCTTGCTGTGCAATCCAATCTGGTGCTGATGGTATTGTTTTTTGAAAGCGAATTGCACTACGCAAGTCATGATACTTGTTGCGAATATTGCTACTACGATTACCACCATCCAAGTGATCAAGATATTCAGTGATAAACAAATTACAGTCCCACTCACCCCAAGCCCAACTCTTATTGGCTCTTGTCACCAAGAAGTTGGCAGTTCTTAGTAGCACTTGATTTATCAACTGCCGCCCCACTTTAAGTCTTTAATGGCAATGTTGGCAAACTTAAAGCCTGTATCCCCAGGGAAGAAAAACACTTGCTCACTGGGATTGGTATGACGCCCTGCTCTGCGTTCATAATCAACCCATTGACTACTTGCCGCACAACCAATTGTGATACCATTGTCTGGATCATCGCTGATAACTGGCTTGTCAATGCGTCCATCAAAAATCATAACTGGATTATCAATCATTGCACCATCACCAGTATACCAAACACGGAATAGTTTAATGGGCTGATCCAAATATTGATTGTCTAAGAATAGTGCTAGATCTCCATCACGCACACCACCTAGTGTAACTGTCACTGAGTTGATTTGAAAGTCAGCACTTTCATCCACATTACCAAACTGTAAAAATGGACCTAATGCTGTAAATGTTTGCACGCCTAAAGGATTGCCATTACCATCGTCAATGCCCATGCTGGGCACTGAAGTGTCTACTGTAATGTCATAAGGAGCATTGCTAATAAAAGTATGTTCAAATGTGCTGGAGCCTGTGTCACGCACACGGATATACAACAACTCAAAGAACTTGGCGTTCTGTAAGTTGTTGGCTGTGATTTGATTTGCTGTTAAGTTTCTATTTGCCATTAAAACACTCTCTTAGTAACCATGTCCACTTCCATAGTATGGAAGCCACGTGTATCTACCTTGATGTCAAGTGAGTTGCCATCCAAAAACACATCTAGGTAATTGATGTAACTGTCCATCCAATTGCCAATGGCAATGTTTGCTGGGATACCATTGTTGATGCGAATGTTTGCTTCACCATACTCGTTTGTGCGAACATTATGAATAGGCACCATCATGCTACCCATACCATTGTGAATACGCATATTGCATCCACTACCAGCAAACATTGCTGGATCGTTTTGTGTTTTGTTTTGTGGCAAGCCATCAACTTTGATAATCTTAGTGCCAGCACTTAATGCTTCTCTAACAAAGAAATTAGTAGGCATTTGTGTGCTTTTGTTTGTCATACTTACTGTCATAGGGATGTTGTTGTTGCGCGGAAACCAAAATCTAAATGGCTTATACGCACCACCAGCCGCATGTATGATACTAACGTATTCTTGTAGTTGACTCTTTGTCATTGGCGGATATGTTAACTTGAGTCTGTATTGGCTAATATCGCGTGTGCGTGTATAGCGATTCATGTTAATAGTTTCCAACACTTGCGTTGGTTGCTCAATGGTCCATGTCAAACTTACTGGTTGAACAGTTTGAGGCCAATCACGATATGGTTGTCCTTCTGCGCCTTGGTCCCACTGTGCTCCATTAAATTCTAATGGGTCTTCTGTATATGTGCCAACATCGTCAACTTCTTTAAGTCCTAGAATCATTGAGGCTTGAGTAGTAAAACGACCTGGTTGGCTCAATCTATACACTACAGGTGAGCCTTGTGTAACACCCCAAATAGTCGCATCAACACCCACACGACCTGTGTTACCTGCATCACTTGAACCTGCTTTGGTTGGTCGTAAGTGTCCATAATATGTTCCTGCGTTGGTATTTGCATACTCATAGATTGTCATGTCTGGCCAATTCAAGGCTTGCCCATCAAAGTTGAATACCAAATTGCTTTGGTAGTGTGCTGGATAAAATGTGCCTGATTGGGTTGCATTAACCAATGTCTGGCCTGTATTATAGTTGTTGTAGTAGTAAGTTAGCAAGCCAATGTTGCGACAAATGATTTTATCAAATCTAAAGTTGCCGTTTTGTTGGAACTGTGCGGCATCTAGTCCACCACCTACACCTGTTGTGCCAATAGCTGGTGTGTTGTATGGAATTGATAAACCACTATTCACATAAAGATCAAATACTGTTTCTGAAATAGATTTAACAAACACTGCTGGGAATAGTGTAGGGTTAGCAGTAAAGTTGATGACATTGACATTGGTGCTGTTGCCAGTATCAAACCAACTCATATAGTGCGAAGTAGAATTCATACGCATTACAGAGTTAACATCAACGCCATTAACTGCACCATTATAAGCAATGTAAGGTAAAGTTAGACCTTTATCTCTATACAATTCAAATCCAGTGTAGCTGGTTGTTCGAGTAAAGAACATGGGCTGTAGATAACCTGCGCCAGGGCTACTGTATGTTGTTACAATATCAGTTGCCGTAATACTGCCGTTGGCCCCGCTGTAGATTTCTGACACTGCACCATAACCATCGTTTGGATTCCATAATACTGTTAATCCTGGATCCTTGTATAATTTGATTGTAAGACCCTGTGCGCCTGTAATACCAGCAAAGTAAATGTTGGCCAAGAATGTATTTGCTTCAACAGTATGAGTGCCTACTGTAGTGTATGGTTGCCATTGTGTTGTCATTGCTGAATCAGTAAACAATTGAACTTGCTTGCTGCCAGCCGCACCACGACGTTTTACATACAAGCCGTTTTGCGGAACTGTAACTTGTGTTGTGGCAATATCAAATGTAGTGCCTGCACCTGTTGATGTGAGTGTGCTAATAGTAATTCTAGAACCATCTTGTATGTGATCGCTAGTTGTTGGCAATGTCCAATAGTTGTTGGCACTGTTATTACCAGCATAAGTGTAAGACGAAATACTTTGTCCACCAAACTCAGCACCAACACCTTTGAATCTAAAATCTTGTCCGCTTAACAGTCCATGTGGTCTATTAAAAGTAACATTCCAGCCACCAGAAAATGTAATAGATTCAACATCAGTATTAGATGTTGTGCCAGGAATCCATAATGTTGTAGAATCTAATGTAGTTGGGCTTGTGTGTAAACTAAATGTTGTGTTGGTTAATTTCTTAAAGTATAATGGATGGTTATAAAAATCAACTCCATCCCAGTTAGTTCCAGTAAAACCTCTTAGATCAGCCAACATACCATCTAAGATGCCGTTGTTGATAGTTGCAGTAGTTGTCCAAACACCAGTAAGTGTATCAACTGAGCTGATAACATCACGTTGAAAAACTGCTAATGTGCTGGAAGTAACTGCTGTAAAGATTACAGGTGCACCGTCAATGGGTTGTATGGTTCCGCCTAAAACTGTCATTGCAGTGTTGCTGGCTGGGTCTGGTTGGCTAAAAGTCAAATCACCAGCATAAAAACCTGCTTCAATTCTATCAGTGCAATCCAAGTTTCTGTGTAGTTCAAATGTAGTAGCGTTGATGACTTTTATATAACGGTCTCGTTGATATCCAATAAAGGTATCAGAAGGGTCTAAACCCGTAACACCTAAATCACTGCTACCTGGTATAAACTTTTGCCCAGTAATAAAATTATGATTAGCACTGGTTGTGTAATAACTGTTGGCGGGTGCGCTGTCTGCTGTAGTAAAGTCTTGTGTTAAACTGGTTACTGTTCTTGCTTCATGTAGTGTAGTTGGTGTTGTTGGTGTTAGAGAAAAATTCTTTGCAACTAACATACCATCATACAGTCCGTGATGTGTGCTGGTTGTAACACGATATGCACCACCTACACCAGTGTCGTCAATGCTAACAATATCAGCTACGCCATGTAGTCGCAAGGTTGCTTCAATGTAAGGATTTTTTAGAAACGCTGTGCGATTTGGCAGTTGGTATGAGCCAGTATCATTGAACTCGATTACTTCCGTTTCGCTTAATCGCATACGCTGACCATAACGTGCGTCATATCTAAATATGGCTTGCAAAAAGTTATCACGCACATTGGCATCACTTTGGCCTGACTGCTTGTTATTTGCGTTAAATGGACTTAGGTTAGGTTTGCTAGCATAAAAATTTGTAATGCTTTCAGTAATGCGATCACGCATACCAGTAATGTAAGCCGCATCATCTGCTGTAAAATTACCACTAACAGTAATATCAATAACTGAAGTTACACCAGTTAAATTTGTATTTTGAATACGGTATAAGCCTTCAGAGCTAATAACACCATCCAGGGATGGGTTAGTGTAAGCAGTGCCAGTGTAATACATGTTGTCTAGTGATTTACTACCTTCTGTATGCGTAGTGCGAATCACCTTGGCTTCTGCTTCAGTTTTATAAGTTGTTGGAATCATTTGTTGTCCTTAGTCCTTTATTTAATCTAGCGGGCCACGGCGGCCGCGTTTGTTATATGCTTCACCAACCATGCTAATGATTGCTGGTTTGTTCTGTAGCAAGAACTGTGTGCCAGTCATAGTATCGATCGCATTCAGATTAAAATTGACCACAAGCGGATCATTTGACCCACTGCCCATTTGATCATTAGGAACAATAGTGCCACCTGAATCTGGAACAAATAATTCTGGACCATTCTCACCAACCAAACTTGCTTGACCAACTGGAGGACGACCACCATCAGCAAAGCCTAGGAATGAACCAATGGAACTAATGATGCCACCAAACATGTCACCACCACCACCTAAGCCACCCATGCTAGACCCAATTGAACCAATACCATCCATGATCCAATCAAACAAGCCAGAGAACATGTCACCTAAACTGTCACTCATGCCAGAGAAAATATCACTAATGCCATCTGCTGATATGCCCATAACATCCATTAGTTTACTGCCTACAGATTTCATAGTATCAACAATATCATCACCTGTGGCATTCATGCCTTCTGTCATAATAGTGCCTACTTTACCATCACCCTTAGAACCAATAACTTGTTCCGCCATACCAATCAGTGCTTCTGAAAGCGGATCAGCCAAGTGTTGCTTGACCATGCGGTTAGCAATGTCACTTAGGATGTTGCCAAAGAAGTTCTTAAATGCTTCTAATGGATTCTTGGCTTGCACAAATGCTTCTGTAAATTCTTTAGAGAATGTGTTTGCCGCACCTTTAATTGACTTCTTGATATACTCATTGTTTTCAATCAGTTTGTCTTTGAATGTGCCATACACATTAACAGCACGATCAATATCTTCAGTGTCGCCACCTAATGCACCAGCGGCAGCTTTGTATTTTTTAGCATCAACTGTGCCTGCTCTAAACTCAGCATTTAGTTTTTCTAATGCAGTTAGTCTAGTTGCGGCAATATCAACTTCTCGTTGCGCTGTGCCCAAGGCTTGATTCAACACTTGGTCTGAGTTTAACAATGCCGCATCAACTTGACCTAAAGCATTTGAATATTCCAGTAATGTAATTTTACCATCAGCATAACTCTTATTCAACAAGTCTAAGGTAATTTTTTGCTGTTCAACACCTTGTCTAGTTGCAATTAAACTATCTTCAAACTTTGCGTTTTGGTAGTAGCTGTCTTTTAATCTTAAGGCATTTTCTAATAATGCCTGACTTGAGGCCAATACTTCTTGTTTGAATTTTTCAGCCATGTAAGAGGCATCATTCAATTTCATTTGCTGTTCAATTAATGATTGTTGACTTGCTCTAAGTTCCAGGCTGAACTTTTCAGCCATATAAGCGGCGTCATTCAACTTCATTCCTTGTTCATCTAATCCTAATGCTGTGCTTTTAAGTTCCTGGCCAAACTTTGTAGTCATATAAGTGGCGTCAGCTAACTTCATTTCTTGTTCTTGTAAGGCTAATCCATTGCTCCTTAGTTCTTGCTCAAATTGAGTTGCCATTAATAAAGCATCATCTAATCTAATACTTTGCTGACGAAGTTCTTCATTGGACTTATTAAGACTTAGAGTAAAATCTCTAGTGATCAATGCACTATCTTTTTCAATGACATTACCAAACTGTTCAGCACGACTTGACAGTTCTTCAAACAACTTTGCGGCTAGGCTCAGATCTCCTTTGTTTAAAGCATTAGCCAGGGCCTTTTCTAATGGTTTTATTTCACTTTTGGCTTTACCTAAATTACCAATAATATCTTGTAAGAATGTGTTGCCTGGCACACCTGGGTTGCTTGTGCCTGTAGCTGAGCCTGGTGCTGGAGGAACCAAACTAGCATTTTGTCTTTGTAATCTTGCAGTTTCTGCGGCTGATTGATCATTTGGCATACTGGTGCCTGCATTTATTTTGCCGCCTAAGCCAATAAACTTTTTAACGCCTTCATACACACTGTTGAGTTTGTCCAATAGCGGATCAAACAAGCCTGTAACATAAGCAATAACTGCTGTGAATGGTGCGGCAAAACTTTGTAGCAAACTGCCAATGTTTTTAATAATAGTGCCAAGTGTAACACCAATGACACGAGCTACTGCATCAAATACACCCACAATAGTTTGTGAGCCACCAGTAATTTGTGTATACCAACTTTTCCAAGCAGTTGTAATGTAACTGATTGCTTTACCAATATTTGATTTAAAGTCTAGGAAGAAATAACCCAAGCTACGAATGCTATTGCCTAAACCTACTGCAAGACTACCAATTAATTTCAAACCTTGGAATAATTTACCAACTAAGAAGATGCTACCAACAATCTCAACAATAGTCAAGATAGTTTCAAAGTTATCACCTAAGAAGTTAACTGCTTTAGTCACATACCCAAGTGCTTTGCCAATGCCATCAGTTGCTGTAATAAAGTTTGTGAACTTGTCAATGGCTCCGCCAATGCTTTTATCAAGTTGGCCAAAGCCCGTGTTGCCTGTGATTGCATTGTTTAATCTGTTAAGGGCCGCAGTTGTGCCTTTTGACTTTGCATCAAACGCATCAGCAAAAGCCGCATTTTGTTCTGTGAACTTACGAATTGCTTCTACGGCTTGACCGCTTGTGCCTACAGTATCAACTACAACACCACGGAACTTGACAATGAATGAGCCATACTTGTTTTCAACTTGAATTAAGTCTTCAGTGGCTTTGCTAATCTTGCCAAAACTACCTTGATAAGCATTGGCAATGGCGTCAGCAATGTCTTCAGTAGACTTGCCGCTACTAATTGCTAATTTTGTCCATGTTTCAAGACTCTTATAACTGGCATCAATGCCATTGGCACGCAAAATACTAAATGCCTTACCAACATCTTGCACGCTAACACCAAGACGGTTGGCAGTGTCTAGTAGGTAATTCATTGTGTTAGCGGTTTGTGTGCCTGACCCTGATGTTGCACGTATTCTTGCTTCTAAGTCGCCAAAGTTTTTAGCAACCTCTACTATCTTTGCGGCCGCCGCACTAGTTCCAATAGCAACAAGTGCGTTGCCTATATTGCCTAATGCTTTGTTTGTTTTTGCCGCTTGTTGTTCTACATTCTTGAGACCCCCTTCAATGTTTTTCATTGAAGATTTGGTTTGGTCTACAAGTTTTACTATTACATCAAAACTTGCCATATTTAGGATTCTCCTTTAGCTTATTTAGTTTGGCTCTAAATAAGACATAAGGGACAGTCTGTCCCTTATCTTCTTGACCTGGCTCGCTCTTGGTCAGCCTTTTCTTTTTCAGCCTTCCATCTAAACCATTCACTCCAGGCTTGTATTTCTACAACACTGAAGTTTAATACTGTTGCGATACTACACTTCAGTTCATGTGCTAGATAAAACAAGAACTGAAGTTCTGTATCGCTTTTTAGTTTCCCAAGCCTGTCTCAACTGTGCGTTGTGTGTCTGGATCATTCATCTCAGCCATAACACGCATGATAACTGCTGGGTCAACAAAACGCATTAATTCTGGTTTGTCTGCTTTGGTAAACACAGGATTACCTTCTGCGTCCAGTGAACGCATGATAAGTGATTCTACAAGTGCTTCAACTGTTTTACCTGCTTGGGTCAACTCTACAATTTTACTTTCTTGTAAAAATGTAGTTGCGGGTTTGTAATAAATTTCAGTTTCCCATTCTGGGACACGGATAGGGCCTTTTAAGCCACCACCTAAAATATCTTTAAAGTGTGCCTTTGCGGCTGCTAATACTTTACTCATTGTCTTTTCCTTGTGATTTTATCAATAGCAGGTTGGATAAATCCATTGGGTGCCTGCTTGCTGTGACCATCTTCTAATGGTTGTATGTAAGGTAGCGAACTAGTCGTCACCGTTACATTGTAGTTAGCATCTTTGACCTTGGGTGGTTTTGACCAACTACGAGAAGCCGCACCAGTTCTTCGTGGGGTTGTCCTCACAATTTCCTGGTGCAGTTCCTGGGCTAATCCCGTTAGGTCCTTTGACACTTCATTACGAAGTTCCTTCATTGTTCCTTGCGGTGTTTTTGCCATTACTATTAACCTACTAAGTCAACTGTCAAAGCACCATTGCCCTGTAGGCTGAAACTTAACTCAACCATACCGTCATAGCTTGCATTAACAGTAACACTAGAAATAACGCCAGTGCCTTCATAAAAAACAGTTTGTGTTCCATTGTCTGGAAACAACTTGAATTTTGCAATCATACCTGGTTGAATCATGTCAACCTGGACTTCTGTGTGATCCCATAAGCCAGCAAAACTGGCACTCCACGCTCGGGACATAGTGTATGTCTGATTCCAAGACGTGAAGTTGCCCATGCTGGCAGTGTCAACTGTTAATAAATTTGCGCTAGCGTCAATAGACCATGTGCGTAAATTACCCAATGCTACGGTAGGTAATGCTGAAGGAGTAGTGTCAATGGCACCACCAATTTCTAGCCTTAAACTACCGTTGCGACCTGTTGTAACTGCCATAATAATAGTCTCCTATTAAGACGCTGTGCTGTATGACAGGGCTGATTTACCTTCAAAAGTAACTGAGCACTCAATTAAACCATCGAAGCTTGCGCTACGGCTCAAACTTGTGATCAATGCTGTTCCACTGAATGCGACATCAGTGCTGGTGTTGTTACCTTCTGGGTAAAGTGCTACAACTGCGTTGTTACCAGCTTTAAACTGTTCGTCGTTTGTAGTTGCATCTGCTTTATCGTAAATGAAGTCCACTGTGATGGTCCAAGTTTTAAAACTTGGGGCCATGTCACGGAAGATGAATCCACTTGCGCTACCATTCATTACTGTAGTGTCTAATGTTTCTACTGTGTCGTCCAAACTCCATGAGCGAACTTGACCTACGATAGTGGCTGTGCCATATGTAGTGCCTAAGTCTGCGCTTGGTAATTGGACAGTGATTTGACCATTACGGCCTGCTGTTGCTGACATATTATTGTTCCTTTAAACTTGTCCTTTTGTATACAAGTATTTGATTTGAAAAGTCATACCCATTGCAAAGTATGGTGCTGTCTCAGTGTTATTCGTAAACACGCTGACAAGCTGTGTATCTATTGCGTAGCCGCCACGTGCTGGATCTGCTTCTAACAATTCTTCAATTTGTTCAATTAAATCATTGCGAAGTGTGTCCACACGTGAATTAGAATTGGTCCACACAGATATATTTACATCCATTGTGCTCATACGAGTTTGTGTTGCACCACCTTGTGTGATGCTTTCACGTTCCTCATTGCCACTTTCAATAACAACTGCTGGGAAAGCAGTTTGTGCCAAGTCTTGAAGTTCAATACCAGGATCTCTGGTCACTGTTCCAAAACGGGCCGTTTGTTGATTGCGGAGTGTATCAACAATGTTCTGTGTAATCAATTCTCGTTTGCTACTCATTATCTATACAACCTATCTTGTGCTACTGGAAACTTTTCTGATGTATCTACTGTGTTGCTATTGTCTAGATCATATTCTACACCGCTACTTAACTGCAATGCTACTTCCTCATCAAAACGATTTTGAAAGAAAGCCAGTTGTTCGCGAAAGCTATCACCCTCTGGACGGAAGGTAGATAGTTTGCTTAGAATATAAACAGCCAATGCACGATAACATGTAGCACGAGTCCATTGTGAATCAGTTAAGCGTGTAGCATCAAACACTGGAAAAGTAGCTTGATAAGTGCGTCCACGATTAGATCCAAATTCAACATTAAACCAGCGAGTTTTGACAATAGTCTCAACATCGCCTTGTGCCATTGCCAGTTCAGTAGTCCAATCAGCAATGCCATGGTCCATGGCAGTGGGGAAATACTTTACTAAATCATCATTTGTTGCAAAAGGCATATTATTTGTTCCTCGAGATAGGGCTAGTCATCTAGCCCTAGTCCAATTAAACTGCTGAATCAGCAGTTAACTTAATACCAAATGCTGGACGGATTAGAGTTTGGCCAGCAACTGCTGTAACCATCAAATCAGTAGCACGGTTTTGTGCTTGACGAGTTGCTTCGTATGTCAATGTGCCGCGCATACCGTGACCTAAAGCCGCTGGTGTGAATACTGCACCAACTGCGTCGTCATTGCCATCAACAGCCAACAATGGGCTTTCAATGATTGTAACACCAGCAATGTTAGCAACAAAGTAGTTGCTCAAAATGCTGTTACCAAGGTTTGTGTTGGCAGTGTAAGCAGTAGTAGCAGTCAAAGACTTCTTAAGGTTGTAAGCCTGCGCTGGTGTAACAACAGCGTAGAAAGGACCAGTGATCTTACGACCACGTAATGTAGCAACAGCCTTCATGATGTGCTCAACAGTTAATTCACCTGCGGCACCTGGACCAGCTTCACCAGTCAAGCCAGAGAACAAACCAAACAAGTTTGAGTCCATCTTTTCAGCGATAGCACGACCGCTAGCTTCACCCAATTGTGCGGCAACGTTAGAGAACGCACTGTCACGCAAGAAGTCTGTAACTTGGTGGTAAACACCAATTTCACCTAGTGTCAATGTAACTGCTTCTGTGCCAGTTGTTTTCTTAGTAGCAGGTGTGCCTTCAACTAATGTGTCAGCAGACACTGCGTCCCATACTGGAACTTGCACTGTGGTGCCAGCGCCTGTAGGCACATCTAAAATTGTTGAAATCTGGCGTGCAACAGATTGTTCGAAAGCAGCCATCTGGGCTTCTACGATTAGGTTGTTAAACAACTCTGAGTTTACGGATGTCGTATTTGACATAATTAAATTCCTTTATTTTTGTGAGGCTTTCATCTTGCGATATAACTCGCGATGTTCAGGCAAGCGCATATCCAAGTCAGCCACATTCATTTGTGTAGGGCTAGTCTCTTGACCAAACCCAGGCTTTGCTCCTGAGCCAGCGGGTTGTGCGGCTACAAAGAAACTGTTTTCACGTAGAAATTCATCAACTAAATCGCCAATGCCCAGAGGTTTTGCTTTTTCAGCATCATAACGGATTTGACCATCTTTGTCAACTACTTCTACTGCACCATCTGCACCCAACTTTAGGTTGTTGCGTAATAGTGCGGCTACCTTATCTGGTGCTACTGCTTTGCGAGCGGCTGCTTCAGCAATTAGTGCACCATCAATTTTGATAGTTTCCAGTTCTCTTGTAAGTGCGGCAATCTTCTGCTCACTTGCTGACTTAACCTGTCCTAGAACTTTGTCAAACTCTTGGCGTTTTAACGCGGCTTCAGTTTCCTGTTGCTCTTTGAGTGTTTTAAGTTCTTGATATTCACCAACATCAATGTTAGCAAACTTCTTTTCAACTTGGCTAAGTCGTTTAGTAACGATTTGATTTACTTCTTCTTGAGTAAATGTTTTCTCGCTACTGGGCTGGGTTGTTTGGTTTTGAGTATTTTGTGCTGGTTGCCCATCAACTGCACCTACTGTAACCTGTGTCGTTTGATCCACAGTGATCTCCTATTTTTTTTGAGGTAGTCCTCAGTGTGTTTATTTAGCACCAATCAGATGCTAATTATTCAGTTCCTTCAATGATATGTCTAATCTCATCTAAAGTGCTAGCATCCACTTCTGGGTGCATTGCTAAAATCTCAGCATCAGTATACCCTTGACGAATCATCTCAGCCAATGGCATAATTTGTTGTTGTTCTTCTTCACCCAGCGCAGGTTGTGTTTCACCTGGAGTCATAATACCACGACCTGGACCATCTGGATCTTCTGTGACCACAATACTTTGCTGGACTGCTTCAATGGTTTCATCATCATCTAATGTGATTTCAACAATGGCTTTCTTCGCTTCTGCTTGATACAATGGATTATCAACAAGGCTCAAACCTTGGGCCAACTGTGCAAGATCGCGAGCTTTGTCGCGTAAAGAGAACGAAGTTTCATAACAGATTTCAAAATCTTCACTAGGTTCAACGCCCTGCCATGCAAAGAACAAGTCCCAAATCTTGTATTCTATTTTTTCTAATGCGGCTGCTTTGTCGCTTAGACGAGCATTCAATACAAGAAAATCCGCTTCTGTAGCTACACCTGATTGTGTCTTTTCACCACGAACTGCTGTTAGGTGTGTCATGCGGTCAATAGCATCTTTGTGATATTGAATAGCCGCTAAAATGCTGTCAATAGTTGCTCCACTTGGTTGCAACAAGAATGGCTTCAAATCACCTGGCAAGTTTTCAGGCATATTGATAATGGCACCACTACCTCCAGAAGCTTGTGTGTCTGCTGTTTTAACTAAACTTGGTGAACTTGAAATGCGAATGTTTTGTTCAAGTTCAGAGCAGTAGTTATAGATACTGCGTTGGTGATCAGAAGCATCAGCAATATCGCTGTTACCGCAACCAACAACAACCTTTTGTCCATTGTAAGCGCAGAACACAGGCACACGTCCTAGTGGATTGATGTATTCTACTTGCTTGATAATGCGTGTGTAGTCTACAATCAAATTTGTAGATACTGTGTTTGAGTTTAAGTCAATGTCATTGGCACCACGCACTGCAATACTGTGTTGGTTGCGTTCTACATGATATTCATACACTATTTCAGGTGTCCAAACACGAATAACATCATATGTGTCAAAACTGGCTTCACGGATTTTTACATAAACAAGTTCACTGCGGCCACTAATACCACGTTCATAACGCCAGTCCAAGGCTTGTAACGGCGTATACATGCTGACATAAGGACGAATACCTAATGCTTGTTCTTCAGCACGAGTTTGTGCTTGGTAAGCAGGGCGATCAACTGCAATCCAAGCTGTGCCGTAAATGCTTAATGTATCAGAAACTGCTTTTTGAAAGTCATTTAGATCTGTGTCATCTAAGTCACAATCTTCAATAAAGTCATCTGCGTCAACTGCTTCACCTACTGTGCCCAATGTGCGTGTGGGCTCTGTTTTAAACAAGTATGAACGATACACATTCACAACTGTTTGCACATGGTTGTCTAATGCTGTGGAAACCAAACGTTGATTATATTGATTGCCTGGACTTTGATCTTCATTTAAATATTTGCGTAGATAACCTGCTTCGCGATAGTCTGGTCCACCAGCATAACTGCGAGCAAGATAATCCCATTGACGCATCTCTTGTTTGTATACTGAGTGCGTTTCTTTTAACTGTTCTAGTGTTAACATCTTGTTTTCCTTTAAAATCTGCCCCAAGTTGTGGGCTGGTTGCTTGTATCTATTTCACGCTTGATTGGCCAAAACCAATTTACCAAATATCCGCAAGCATCACCGTGGTGATCAAGTTCGCCTTTGCTTGGTAATCGTGTTCCTTCTTTATACACTTGACTAGTCAAAGTTTTAATAAGGTTCTTACAAGTCTTACTTATGGTAATATGGCGTTGGCCGTTGCTGTTGCATAGTCTACTATTAACAGCGGCAATGCGATCAAGCACTGCGGGGTTGGTTCTGTTTACACGCACTGTAAATCCAGCGTTAGCAAGAATAGCGTGATCTGTTGTTGTTGAACTTGTGCGACGACTTTGTCCGCTGGCGTCGGGGAAGACTTCAATGCGTCTGTTTGGATAGCGGCGTTTGAGTTCTTCACAAAAGTCATAAGTGTTGGCACCAAAAATTGCCATCTCATCTATTATGTGTAATTCTTCACCTCGACGCACACCTATAACTGCGGCTAGAGGATCAACGTTAAAGTCCAATCCCACTAATAGCGTTTCACGATCTTGTAATGGTTCACTAACGCCAATGTTGGCTGGAGCATAGCTGTAATATATTAAACCACTATACTGCTCAAATGTAGCGCAGTATTCTTGGTTAAATGTGCGTTCATCTAAGTCTCGTCTTGCGGCTTCAATTTCTTCTGGCGGGACATTGCCCCCGTCAATCGTGCGAAATTGGTAGCTAGACCATGTGTCTGGGTCTATAGAGGCTTGGTCATACAAATCTTTTAAAAATCCCATGCCTTTTGGAGTGCCCAGAAAAACTGCCTTACCCAATGTGCTTGACAGCGTGGGACGAATTACTTCATACCATACAGCTGGATCCATGTCAGCAACTTCGTCAAATACTACTAGATTCAAACCCACACCACGCAAACTGTCTGGATTGTCTGCAGAGCGCAAACATATTTCACTGCCGTTGCGTAATATCAAACTCATGTCAGTTTCATTTACTTTTTCAACCCAGTTTAGTCGCAACAATTTCTTTTTAAGTGGCTTCCACATGATTTGGCGTGCCATACGATATGTTGGCGCAATATACCAAACTAGTTGATTGGGGATTCGTGCAACTTTTGCCATCAGATGCATGCTTACAAAACTTTTACCAAAACGACGACCACACACGCTTACAATCATGCGATGTGGATCGTTAGCAATAGTCAACTGTGGTGTGCTTAATGGCATTGTTGTGGTGTTCTTTTATACTTGCGGGGCCCTTTAGGCTGCTGTGGTGGGACAGGGTCTGTGGGTTGACGTAGTTTCATTTTATATGTGTAATCAAATAACCTAATAATCCTATTAGGCTTACGCAAACTGTGCCAGCAGTAGTGATAATTGCTGTATGACTAGAGTTATTGCGCTTTTCAATTAGTTCTTTTATGTCAGCAAAGCCCTTGCGGGTCTCATCTTTAAGTGCTGATACATCCTTATTAAGATCTTTAATTTGTTGTTCCACTTTGCTCATTCTCATATCTAATTGCTCATAGCGTAATTCGCATAAGTCAACATGGGTTTCTAGGCTTGTGCGTTCAGTCATTTTATGCTCCTATTGGTGTTACTGTTGTTACTAATGTTGCTGTGCCTGGACAGAATGCTGTTGAGGCATAGTTGGTGAATATCAATGCAGTATCATTAACAGCATAAGCAATCTCGTAATAATCAGTAGTGTTGGCACTATCAATAACAAAGTTCCAACCCGCAATGGTTGAAGCACTTTTGGCCAATGTGACTCTACCAGTTGAGTTTGCAAGGTCCGCACCGTTCTTACGCAACCAAATGTAAGCAATGTGTTCTGCATTGGCACCGTTTTCAATCTGCACACTGAACTGCAAGTTATACATGCCTGGCGCACCCAATATGATACGACTTGTTGAACCAACGCTGGCTACATTGCTAAAGTCTGGTGTGCCAATAGGAAACACATAAGCAGTATTTGCCGCGGCTGCTGTAATTGTTGAATTATACTGCCACTGACCATAAACACGACTGTAGTTGATCTTGTTGCCAACTAGGGCTGTGCCAGCATAGTCAGTAAGTGTCAATGCATTGGCTTTTAGCGTGTTGTTTGTGGGTGTAAAGATAGCAACATCACTAACACTTGAACCACCAGGAGTGGCGCTGGCTGTTCCTGCTCTAATCCTTGTTTCAGTTATCTTACTTGAAATTATGTTTACACTAGAGAATGTAGCACCAGTTTGATCACCATTGGCTAAATTTAAGAACCAAGCCGCATCACCTGTTGTAGAATAACCTGAGGTCATATCAGCAATGGTATAGATTGTGCCGTTTGAACCACCTGTTCTATAACGGAAACCAGTTCCATCATTATTGCTAGGAGCGGCTTGATCACTACGAATCAATTGAATGTTAAAACTTGGGCGACTTTCAGTAGCACCAGGTGTGCCCACTGTTGTTCTACTTAAAGTGTGTAAGCCAGCACCTGTTATTGTAGTGCCAGTTGAAGCAAAAGTAGCGTAAGTTGTAGTGCCAGCGTTGTTCTTAACTGTTAGTGTATCTTGGTTGATGCTACCAGATGTAGCGCCAAATGACGCATAAGTTTGTGTATTGGCTGAGTTGGTGATGTTTGTTGTGTTACCACCAAGTCGTGCCAGTGTATCAGTTAATAAGAAAGCCGCAACACCACCTGTGGTGTTTAAGAAATAATTACCACGCTGGAATTGACCCATCATGGTTGGTGCGTTATAGTCACCAGCACCTTGCAAGAACTGTATTACGTGATTGCCGCTGGTTTGATAACGACTACGAATAGCATTTTGAAATGAAGTTGCTTGTGTGTTATCTGTGCCCACATATTCAAATGACAACCATGGACCGCCATCAACTGCACGAGCGGCATCCCCACGATTGCGGGAGATTGCTAACACAGCGTTAGCGCCAGTGCCAGACGCTGTTCTACTAAAACGGTTTAGGTTAGCACTGTCAACTGTTGCAGAATTAACCCATGCTGTGCCATTGTAGTAAATCATTTGGCCAGCGGTGCCTGTTGTGATAACAACATCACTCAGCGCATCAATGGAGGTGTTGTTGATTCTTGAAGTAACTCTAGCATCAGTGTAGTATAAGTTTGTTGAACCTTCTGACAAGTTGTCAGTAGTCTTAGTTGCTAATCTGCCATCAAAGTCAGTATTGCTACGAGCAGTAGTGTAATAAAGATTAGTTCCCTCAGCGAGATTCGTAGTGGACTTTGTAGCCAGTCTAGTGTCAAAGTCGCTATTAGCGCGACTAGTAGTATAATAGAGGTTAGTTCCTTCATTTAAATTCGTTGTAGTTTTAGTGGCTAACCAAGTGTCAGCAGTAGATGTAAAATCAGCTGTGGCCAACTTTGTGCCTAATGCTGTTGAGATAGTTGTGGCAAAGTTAGGATCATCACCTAATGCAGCCGCCAATTCATTCAATGTGTCTAAGGTAGCGGGAGCAGTATCTACTAGGGCCGCAATGCCAATAGCAACTCTAGCATCTGCTCTAGCATCAGTGTAGTATTTGTTGGTAGTGCCTTCAGCAAGACCATCTGTAGTGTGGTTGCTCAATGACGCAATGGTAGTGGGTGTAGTATAACTGATAACACCTGTAATAGCACTATAACTCAAACTGCCACTTACTGAGATAGCAGAGCGTGCTAGGCCATTGGCAAAGTATTTGTTGGTAGTGCCTTGAGCCAAGTTGTCAGTTGTTTTGGTTGCTAGACGTGTGTCAAAAGCTGAGTTGACTCTAGCAGTTGTGTAGTATTGATTAGTGCCTTCGCTAATGTCAGATGTTGTTAAGACCACTGTGTTGGTTTTACCATTAACTGAGTCTACTGGGTAATCAATAGCACCAATGCCTGCGGCTACTCTAGCATCAGCACGGGCATCAGTGTAGTATAAGTTGGTGCCTTCCCCTAACTCTGTTGTTGAAATTGGAATGTCATAATAAACAACACCATCACGGCTTTGCACTAACTTATCTGTGCTTGCACGATAACCAATAAAGGCTGAGCCACTAGCACCCGCAGCCATGCTAACACCAGTTAAATCAGGTTTGCCTAAGCCATTAGTGCCCAACAACAAGTTATAGCCGTGAAATGTGGGATTTTCAGCAAAGCTAGTAAAGGCACCAGGCGCTGTATTGTCGCCTTGCACAAATAGATTTGCAGTTGTAGTGCCAGGAACTGTGATGTCTGAACGTGCTGTAATAGCACTTTGAACATCAACTACGCCTGTTAGTCCGTTAATACTTGCAACGCCAGCCGCTGTAGGACTTAGCACTACTCTTACTGCATCATTAGTGGTTGACACTGTAATGTTAGTAGTGGCTGTGGTTTCACTTACTACAACACGGGGTGCGGTATCTGCCACGGTAACTCTGCTTACCGCTAAACTTTCATCTACTGTTACTCGTGGAGTTGCCATTATCGTGTTACCTCACCTGATACAAATGCTTCACCTTCTAAGATGCGTGTCACTGTGGTGCCATCTACAAGTTCTACATCATAGCGTAGAGTCTGTGCTGGTAGTAGTGCTGTGTTTGTGGCACTTAGGTTCCAAGTAACAACACCAGGATTGGTGTTTTGATCTGCTACTGTGAATACAAATGTGCCAACTGGAAGTGCGTCTGCTAAACTTCGTTTGATATATCCACGTAGTGTTTTACCAGTTAAGTTTAATGGTGTCGTCCCAGTTGAATATATGGTCATGGTGCGGTTGAATGTTGCACCTTGTTCTATAAGAATGTTAAGCAGACCTGCTGACATATTGCGTTCCTTTATTAAAACCAACTCAGCACTGTGCGAATGGCTGTGTATGGTATGTATATTGCTCCAGAAATAAGAACTAGGCTTAGTAGTCCATTGAGCGTTTTAATGAGCTTAGCCAACTCAGTGGCTATGTTTTCGTTTCCAAATAGTTGATCAACTATTTCTTGTGGTAGTCTCATGTTGTGTCCTAAATTATTTATTGTAATTAAATATCGCAACCTGTGTGCTGTGGGTGCAACACACGGGCCAGACAGTGAAAGTTAACTCTTGTGGCTTTCACTGTCGTCTTGAGTAAAACTCATATCTTCATCTTCTTCAAATGTAGATTCTGCCTCTACTTCATCAGTCCAAGGTAAAGGTCTGTTGTCACTGTTGCTTTGTCCGTTTTCATTTTGTGACAAAATATTACGACCTAGCCAGATTAGCATTGTGGGATTACCATCAAATGCCACTCGTAACTGTGTTTGACGCAGAGTGGTGCGTAGTTGATGACGTCCTTTTGTAAGAAACTCCTTAAAATTGTATCTTAATGTGTTTTCATGCACATCAAAATAATCTGCAATTTCACGGTCACTGCAACCAAGACTGGCCAAATGCATTACTTCTTCAGGTGGGACGATGATTTTGTTGCGTCCAACAACTATGCCTTTAACTACTTTTTCAGCCCACTTTGGTTCTCCAGTAGGACCAGTCTTTCCCCAGGCTTCCCCGTCTTTACGCACTGCACTTCTTGCGTAATTAGGATCACGTTCTTCTGGACCAGGATCTTTAGGGCCCGTTCGTGCGGCAAGTGCGGCATTGTGCTCACGCACTCGTTCTTGTGCCATACGAAAGATACGATTGTCAAAAGGTGATTTATCTTGTTCTTTATCCATGCACTTACTTATGCCAAAAGAAAGCCCCAATGCATGACCAATGGGGCTTTCAGAGGTAGAGAGGAAAATGGCCTAATAAAAACCTCTCTATAACAACAACGGTCCTAAGGTATTTGTTCAGTTATTGTTGCACTTATTTATACGGCGAGCGTCTTCTTCCGTGCAACGTTCAGCAATAAATCCTAATAGTTCTGGATTGGCCATGTAAATCTGTGCCCATACCATGCCTAACACATGCACTTGGTGCTCGCTTAGTTCTAAGTTGGCTTTGTCACTTGCATAATGAAAAATCTCATGCAGTGTAGTGTCTAAGCATTGTAAGCCATTGAGATTGTCTCTTAGTTGAATCTCTCGTTGTTCTGTTACACACTTGCCATAGCAATCATCTAGTAGTCGTGAGGGTAGCCATTGTAGGTCTACTGCTTCCCCGCATATTTCAATTTGGCGGTATGTTGTTGGGTGTGGTGGGTTAAGTTTTGGCACTGTTTAAATCTCCTTGTTACTGTAGTTATCTAAATAGACTACTTTTCTTCAAAGTAGTAATTTGTGGGATCAGTCTTTTTCCACTTTTCAAACTTTTTAACTGCATTACCCAGCAAGCCTGCTTCAGTTACATAACGAGCTGCCGCAAGTAAACTTGGGAACACACCATAAGGAGTGTGAAATGGTCTATCTCGTTTGGCAATGCCAGCCACGAGTGCGGCCTTCCACTTAGGATCGTTTGGCTTGGCACGATTGCTTGCGGCAACCTTTGCTTCGTGTTCTGCTGTCTTAACATACTTGCTCATCTTGGCACTGATCTTTGCTTGCACTAGTGGATCAGCATTTACTACTGCTTGGTAACTGTTGTCACGTTGCAAGCAACCTTGCTTTTGGTTTTGATAGTATTCTCGACTGCGAGTTTGAGCTATTGCTGTCATCCTAGCACTACGATCATCACTAAAGTGCTCATCCAATGCGTCATCAAACTTGTCTAGTTCTTTTAGTTTACCCATGAGTTGCCATCCAATCTAAATATTCTTCTCGTGTTGTATAGTAAAAGGTTTCAGTTTTAGAACTTTTCATCCACCATTGTATTGTGCCTACTGCTTTACCATAATAACGAGCAACATCAGTTAAACTTTCGTGAATTGTGTTTGCTTCTAAATCAACAACAGGACGAGCTCTTGACATAATGTTGGCTAGTGTTTTTTCTTTCCATTGCAAGTCACTTGCAATCTTACGAGCAACATCAACACGATGATCGTAGTTGTCAGCAAATGCTTTACTAATAGCCTGGCCACGTTGTTTTTTTAATGCTGGATCTTTATGCACCTCTTTAACGCTGTTGGCAAGTGTTGCACTTTGCCGTAATGCAACACTCATCCTAACTACACGATCATCGCTGAAGTGTTCATCCAATGCGTCATCAAACTGGTCTAAGTCACGAAGTTTCATAGTTCTTTCCCTGTTAGCATAATGTATTCTTCTTGTGTAATGTAATAGTAACCAGAATCTGGAATTTTAACATACTTGTTGATCTTGCCACCAATGTTAACAACTCCAGATGTTTTAACTGCTACGATTCGTGATGGAAAGATACCATATGGAGTTACAACAGGTTTACTTTTAAGTAGTGTATTTTTTCTAGCATTCTTTTCATACCAATCACCTTGACCTCTTTTGTCAATGGCTTCTTGGTGCCTTTCGCGATGTTCAGCATCGTTAACTTTTGCCTTGTTGTTTTTAATTACCTTTTCAAGCCAAACCGGATCCTGGGCATTCTTTCTAACTGAAGCCAAATGCTTTTCTTTTGTTTCAGAGTTTTTCCATTTTTCCTGATTAGCAACTTTATTTTTTTCTAACCAAACTGGATCATTCTTACGAATCTCTGTAGCAACAGCAACTTTATTTTTCCACTCATCTGTTTTAGTTGCTTCTCTAACAGCCGCAGTTCGTTTTTCATGATAACCTACATTTGCTTCTCGTTTAATGACACCATCATTACTAAAATGCTTGTCAAGAGCATCATCAAACTTGTCTAAGTCTTTAAACTTGCCCATGATGCCTCCTTACAAAAAGTTCTGCTCAAACTCATCTGCAAATGAGTCTGGGTTGTTATACAACATGGCACCTGCTTCTTTGACAGTTCGCATACTGTTGGCACTCAAGTTGTTCCAGTTGCTATGAAAGATGTTCAGCAGTTGAAACATCTGCATAGGTGTAAGGGAAAAGCCATCGTCCTGGAATACGTTGTTACTTAACATAACACTGGCCATCCAGCCCCATGCTTCTTCTTCTGTAATGTCAAAACTGCGCCACTGCACACGGTCACGAACTGCGTGTTCATCAATGGCAGTTTTCTTTTTAGACAGTTCTTGCTTGGAGGCCAGTTTCTTGTTTGTAGTCACAACAAAGCGGCAGTTATCTAGTGGAATCTCAATACCAACACCCCCGTTGTCAAAGTGTCGCAATGCGTTTACTAGATCCATGTCACCAATCTTTTCTGCTTTGGTAATCTGGCTACCTACGTTGACATCCCAACTGATAGCAGGCTCGTCGTTGTCCAGCACAATCTTCATAAAGTCCAAGTGAGCCTTGTCACTGAAAAATGCATCGCAATCATCAATCCAAACTGGGATAGTTTTCTTAGAGCCAGACATCATGTAGCAGGCTTTGGCCATCTTCATAACAAATGCGTTTAGGCTGGCTTTGCCATGAAACTGCACATAGTCCAGTTTGTTGGCATGTGCAACGTTACGCACGGTAAATGTCTTACCTGCGCCAGGTGGGCTCCAAATAATGGTGTTGCGTTTGGTCTCTACCAAGTCTGGACGCAGGCCTAGACTTTGCTCAGCATACTTTTCAAGGCGGGCAGTAAGTTCAAGTCCGTTGAGGATAGCACTTTTTTGCTTGGCTGTGAGATAGCCACTATACTCGTTAATAAAGAACTCTAAGTTTGAGTTGGGTTTTTGCATAGTTTACTCCTGTGTTTAGTTGCTGAGCAAGAAACTGCCAACTTGGGCAAAATCACGATCATTATCGTTCCAAGCAACTTCAACGCCTTCTGCTTGAACTGAATAACGACCGTTGTTGTAAATCAACTCAAAGTCCATGCCTTCAAGACTAAAAGTGGCTGGTCCTGTATCGTTGAGCCAGTTGCGAACAAACTGGTCGAACTGGGGAATCAAATGTGCTGTCATAAAATACTCCTACTGTGTTAAAAAAACATAGCGTTGATCTGTTGCGCTATGTAGTTATTATATGCGGATTGCCCCCTGCTGTCAACCTAAATCTGACAGAAAAAGTGTTGTATTTTTGCAACACTAACACTTTCGTGGGAGTAATACTTTAGTTAAGTTTTGTTTTTGCTCATGGCTATTCATTATCCCAATAAGTTTTTGTTGTTTTATGGGATTCTGCTATCGCATCTCCCATAAAAGATATACACAACTCGTTTATCAACTCGTTGTTTGTATATCTTTTACTTTGACATTTAACACGAAAACAGATAGTAGTAAGATGAATCTATTGTTTGTATTGTATTTTTTGATGACATAGATTTCCTTGATTTTAAGCCAAGACGGGACTATTTTAGCCCCGTCTTAGTCGATGTATTTCCCGTCATCATCGCCTGTCTGGATAATAGGTATTTTCCGTATATGCTACTGGGCTCTGTCCTTTCCCAACCTATAACGACATCATAACATTTCTGTTACTACCTTAAACCTCGTCCCTGGTGTTTAAGTTTTCGTAGCACGGTTTTTCGTATGCTAACATTCATACTATAATAATACATTGGGCATCATTGTTCTCACCCTCAAACTCACTTCCATTTCTCAGGATAGTTGGCACATATTACCAACGGGAGTGTCTTATTATGTTACGTGTGCGGTTTATGCCCCGCCTTTTCCACAGCCCTATTTTTAAACTGGCGGGCCAACCTTAAGTGTTAGATTTTTTGTTATTGTATTAGCCATAATGTAGTGCCTGTATTAGTTGATCATTTGTATATATGCCTTAGCAAACTGCGTGTTTAGCCAAAGCACATTTTGTTATTCAAACAGTTCATCAATACTGTTATGCATAGTGTCGCGATCAGTAACGATTACTGGCACACTATCAGCATCAATGATATTTTTGAATAACTTGCCATAGGTAAAACGGATTACCAACTTGCGTGTTGGTTGGCTTAGAATGTGTGTCCACAAATCGTTATTTTTAAAGCCTTCAACAATGTAAGTTCTGTATTCTTGGCGGTCTAGGGTGCCACGCAAGATAATGTGTATTGTTGGCATGCCCAGTGTTTTGGGTGCTTTTGAATCAGCAGTCCATTGGCGGACAATAGTAAAGTCTTGGTTAAGATTGTATTTCATATTTTACTCCTGTTGTAAGCAACTTGATCATCGTTGCTTGTTATATTATACTTAGTTTTGTTATGCTTGTCAAGTGCTCAAATGGCGGGAAAAAGGCAAATCTCCCAAGATTACACTGATAAATAAATGCATGTGCAAGATGCAATGTTTTGTGCAAGGTTTAATGGTTTCCTTTGTAAGTGCCTTTTACTCCTAAATCGCAGTGACGTCATAAACCACTGCAACATTAAACCGCAGGAACCCGCTTGTAGGACTGATCCCCTACTTTAAGGCGGGTTTTTTGTTGGCTCAGTTAAACTTATCAGCAGTTGGAACCAGACCAATGTAGCACTTGTTTGTGATCACAGCGTTGGTCCACTCTTTGTCATTAGCCCAGCATTTTACTGTAAAGTCAATGTCCCCTGCCATTTGCACATCACGAGTATCTTGTTCACCATCAGCATTGATGCCAGTGATGGTAACTACATACCATTCTGTATTGGCCCAGCGTTCTAACCTATCTTCTGGTGTTTCGTCTTCACCAAACAGTTCGTTTTCATCAAACATCATAACCTATCTTTCTTTTGCGTTCAAGTTCTTTGTTGTGCATGCGTTTTGCGCTCATTGGTCTTAGTTCAGCAATTTTAACAATTACCCAACAAACACCAACTACAGCCAGGACAGCAAGTGTTATTTGCCAAAAATACAATCCAACAGATATCAGAAGTATAGGCCCCATCTCACGCCAGGCATTATCTACATCTGTTTTAAACTGCTCATATGAAGTTTTCATTTGGCAAGTTCCCGTTGTAGTTGAGCCAGTTCCTTGTGCCATAGTGCAACCAACTGTGCTTCTGGCGTATAAGGTTTAGGTGGTAACTTGACCAAGTAAGCCAATAGCATGGCTCGTTTTTGTTGCGGCGTCATTGAGCCTCCTTGACTTGGTCTAACAATCGTTGTGCTTCTGCTTTGACACGGTCACGCCACCGTTGTTGGCGTTCTTTGTTGCTTAAAGGGCCACCTGGCTTTGGTGGGCGACCCATCTTCTTTGGTAACTTCTGTTCTGTGTTCATTGTATTGTTCCTTTATGCTGTATACATCCAAGTTGACGGGATAGGTCCTCGTCCTTGTGTAATCCTAATCCAACCACCTGCTCGTAGATAGTTGTATGTGTTATAGCCACCCCAACTGCTATCTTGCAGTAGTGTGTTTCTAACATACGGGCCTGTGTAAACACGACCCTGCACTGGTTGCACTACTGGTGT
>Ga0222712_10001075_pt1 | contig 34978 bp, 33 predicted proteins | sample C33_657DmetaG_FD_165043 | JGI IMG/M metagenome (GOLD analysis project Ga0222712, IMG submission 165043) | Estuarine water microbial communities from San Francisco Bay, California, United States - C33_657D | ecosystem: Environmental > Aquatic > Marine > Unclassified | place: USA: California...
GACCGACTTCACATAGCGAGTTCGTCATGCCCATCTACGCACAACTTTCTTCTCCCCGAGACAGAACCCCCTGGCTCATCGGTGCCTCGCTGGCGCTGATGACTTTTCTGCTCCTCTCCAGCTGGCGCCCTTTCGACCGCCTCACCTGGTGGCTTGAGGTGGCACCCGTGCTCATCGCCCTGCCGGTGCTTTGGCTGAGCTATCGACGCTTTCCCCTGTCGACCCTGCTGTATGCGTGCATCTTCCTGCATGCCTGCATTCTTCTGGCGGGCGGCGCCTACACCTATGCCCGCGTGCCCCTCGGACATTGGGTGGCCGAATGGCTGGGTCTGGCCCGCAACCCTTATGACAAGCTTGGTCATTTCGCCCAGGGATTCGTGCCCGCCCTGGTCGCCCGCGAAGTTCTTCTTCGCGGAGCCTGGGTGCGTGAACGGCGCATGCTGGGCTTTCTGGTGCTGTGCGTGGTGCTCGCGATCAGCGCGAGTTACGAGCTCATCGAATGGGGCGCGGCCGTGGCCCTGGGCCAGGGCGCGGATGAGTTTCTGGGCACCCAGGGGGACCCCTTCGACACCCAATCGGATATGGGCTTTGCGCTTTTGGGCGGCTTCGTCGCGCTGGTGACCTGCGCGTCCTGGCAGGACCGACAGATCCGCCGCCTGGCCCCGCCTCCTGCACAATCGGGACCACGCGCCGGCACAGCCGGAGCGCCAGATTGAACCCGGGAGACAGACCACATGGGCAAGCGCCTCACCCAGATTGCCACCCGAACGGGCGACGACGGCACCACCGGCCTCGGGGACAACACCCGCGTCCACAAGCACCACCTGCGGGTGCAGGCCATGGGCGATGTGGACGAGCTCAACTCCTTCCTCGGCCTGCTGCTGTGCGAGTCGCTGCCCGATGAGGTGCGTCGCTTGCTGGTCGAGGTCCAGCACCAGCTGTTCAACCTCGGCGGCGAGCTGTCCATCCCTGGCTTCGAGCTGCTCTCGGCGGAGGCGGTCATTGCTCTGGACGAGGCGCTGGAGGCGCACAACGCCGCTCTGCCCAAGCTCGAGGAGTTCATCCTGCCAGCCGGCAGTCGCGCGGCGTCCCTCGCCCATGTCTGCCGTACCGTGGCGCGCCGGGCCGAGCGCTCGGTGGTCGCTTTGGGTGCGGCCGAGATGCTGCGCGATGCGCCGCGCCAGTACCTCAACCGTCTGTCCGATCTGATGTTCGTGCTTGCCCGCGTCCTCAACCGGATGAATGGCGGCGACGACGTCTACTGGAAAAGCAAGCGAATGGCCGAAGGCGGCAGCGCCTGAGGGCCTGACGCGTACCCAGCCCCTCAGCCTTTTTGTTCGAGGATGGCCAGGGTGATCCGCGAGACGCAGACGGGCCGGCCCGCTTCGTCCAGAAGATCAATCTGCCAGACCTGGGTCGAGCGCCCCTGGTGAATCGGCCGTGCGGTGCCGGTGACCCAGCCCGAGCGCACGCCGCGCAAATGGTTAGCGTTGATGTCCAGCCCCACCGCGTGGTAGCCAGGCGCGCAGGAATAGTTGGCGCCCAGCGACCCCAGGGTCTCGGCCAGCACCACACTCACGCCGCCATGCAGCAAGCCGTAGGGCTGGTGGGTGCGGGAGTCCACAGGCACTCGTCCCCGAAGGAAGTCATCACCCACTTCCACCAGTTCAATGCCCAGGTGTTCCATCGCCGTGTTCCGGCTGTGTTTGGTGAGCAGTTCGATCGAGATCGGTCGGGTCCAGATGGCCATGGTGCAGGGGGAATCAATCGTTAAGTAGGAAGAGTAGCAACTGGCGTGCAATCCTAGCGGCGCTCACCGATGGCGGAAGTCGCTGCGGCGTCGCCTTTTCGGCGGCACGCCTCCGAGCAGTACTTCACCTGCTCCCAGGTGCGCGCCCAGCGCTTGCGCCAAGTCATGGGGCGGCCACAGGCCACGCAGGGCTTGGAGGGCAGCGACTGCTTGTTGCCCTTGAAGGAGGGTTCTGCCGCAGGGGCGGATGCGCGCTTCATGGGCCTACTGTAGCGGCAGGTGGCAGTCGGCCGAAGACGGGGGCGTGGGCGAGGGCGGTATTTGTTGGGCACCCCATCGTCTGCGCAGGATCGACTGGCGGCCCGCGCTCCACGCAGCTGCGCTCAGGCAGCCGGCCCCTGTGCGGGCGCGGGTGGCGCTGACCGTCGGTTCACCAGCAGGATGCCCGCCACCACGCCTGCCAGCGCCAGCACCAGGTTCAGTGTGAGCGGCTCGCCCAGTAGCACCACGCCCATCACCAGCGTCAGAACAGGCGTGAGAAAGGCGAAGGAGGCCATGCGTGTGGCCGGGTAGTGCCGGAGCAGCCACATCCAGGCCAGAAGGCTGGCAAACGAGCCGACAAAGGCCAGCAACCCAGTGACGGCCCAGGCCGAGGCCGAATACGAGAAGTGCCCTCCCTCTCCCAGCGCCAGGGACAGCAGTGGCGCCACCAGCGCAGTGACACCCACCTGGTAGAGGAGCAACTTTTCTGCGCTGGCTTCGGCCAGGCGGGTGGTTCGGATGGTGAGCGTGGTCAGGCCCCAGAAGCACCCCGAAGCCAGCGCCAGGGCGTCACCGCGCAACTGGTTCGGGCCGGCCGCCGGCCCCTGAAAGCCCTCGGCGAAGGCTACCGCAACCCCGCCGAAGGCCAGCACGAGGCCGGCCCATTGCCAGGCCCGCAGGTGCTCGCCCGGCACAAAACGGGGTAGCAACAGCGCCATCCAGAAGGGAGAGGTGTAGAGAAAGACCGTGACCCGGGAGGCACTGGTGTCTTGGAGTCCCAGGTAAATGCAGGCGAACTCGGCGGCGAACAGCAGGCCGGCGATCAGGCCGGCTTTGCCCGTGCCATCCCGCGTCCAGAGCGCGATGCCGCGGACTCGGCACCACACGAGCAGCAGCAAGGCCGCGCCGGCGAAGCGCAGCCCCGCCTGCCACAGCGGGGGAATTTCGGTCAACGTCACCTTGATCAGGATCTGTTGGCCGGCCCAGAAAAGACAGCAGACCCCCAGCAGGCTGATCGCCAGTCCGTCGAGGTGATCCTTGCGTTCGCGCATCGGGCAATGCTAGCGTCTCCAGGTGGCAGGGGCTGCCGCCTGGGTGACCTGGCGCAGGGCAGCGCTACGCCCGCTCAGAGCGGGTGCTCGGTGTAGAAGCGGCCGCCGTGAAACAGCAGGGGGGAGGCGCCTTCACGCCGGGTGCAGCGCTCGACCTCGCCGACGAAGATGACATGGTCACCCTCCTCGTAACGGCTGCGGTTGAAGCATTCGAAGGTCGCGGCCGCGCCGGCGATCAGCGGGGCATCGCCGGCGCCGCGGGTGGTCTCAACGCCGCGCCACCGGTCCGCGTTGCGGTCGGCAAAGCGCTCGGCCAACTCGCGCTGGTCTGCCGCCAGCACATTGATGGCGTAGTGCGTGCCTGTACGGAAGGCCTCCATCGACGCCGCCTGCCGCGACAGACTCCACAGCACCAGGGGCGGCTCGATGGATACGGAGTTGAACGAATTGGCGGTCAGGCCTGTGGGCTGTCCGTCGGCGCCCAAAATGGTGACGATGGTCACGCCGGTAGCGAACATGCCCAGGGCACTGCGGAACTCGCGCGGTGTAAAACTCGGCGCAAGGGCCTGGCGGTGGGTGGGCATGGGAGCGTGGGTGCCGAAGGTAAAGGAGTTAGTATGCCCGCCCGGCCCGAGCGTTGCCGTCGGAGGGATACCCTGGTCGCCTCAGTCCGCGGCCAGGTCGATCACTGATGCAGGCTGGAAGCTGGACTGCTCTCCCTTGCCTTCATAGCCCAGGGGGTTGGCCCGCACCCGGCAGCGCCCGACCCTGTAATGCTGCGGACAGTGCAAATGGCCATGCAGCCACCAGTCGGCCAGCGCAAACAGATCGTCCAGCGCGTTGCAAAAGCCGGCCGTCCCAGGTACCAGGCCGTAGCGAGGGTCGGCGCTGTGCAGGCTGGGCGCGAAATGGGTGACCACCACGGTCCGGCCCTCGAAAGGCTGGGCCAGCGCCTCGCGCAGCCAGCGTTGGCAGTCCAGGGCCAGTTCGCGCATCGGCTCGGCGAGCATGCGCTCGCCACCCATCAGCGCGGAATGTTTGCGCAGGTAAAAGTTGGCGGCGCGGAAAGCCTTGTCCCGAGCTTTGAGCTGGGCGGCCAGCGGCGCGTCGACCGGGACCAGGGCCTCGAAGTCTGCCCACAGCGTTGTGCCCACGAAGCGCACGCGGTCGATCACCCGCACCTCTTGGTCCAGCCAGGTGATGCCCAGACGCTCGCAGGTCGCCCGCAGCCGTTCGCGCGCCGGCGCGAACTCAAGGCTGTCGTACTCGTGGTTGCCCGGCACATAGAGCACCGGCGTCGGCCAGCCCCTGCGGGGCGAAAAGCGGCCGAGCCCGAAGTCGGCGTCGCCAGCCCCAGTGAGGCGGCTGCCGTCCTGATAGGAGCCGATGTCCCCGGCCAGAACCAGCAACTCAGCGCCGGGAGCAGGCCGGACCTGCCACTGGGGCTGCGCTTCCAGATGAAGGTCGGACAGGAGCTGTACCTTCATCGGGCCCGACCTTCGCGCGTGGCTGCGCGTGTCAATGGGCCTGCAGCAAGCCCGAGGGCAGGTCTTGCGACTGCGGGATTCAGAACCCGGGTTTGGTCGTGGAGCGTCACCGCTGGATTATCTTTTTGGCAAGTGGTGGCGATCATCCATCGAATCAGAAAAAACAACAGGAAGGATCAGGGTACCGCGCCAACCGGACGGCCCAGGCGCCCGCACCCAGCGGACCACGGTCAGCGTCTGGGGCATCCTGCGGCCCCAGCCTTGCTGCGGGCAGGGTTTGACGCGCTGCACTGCGGAGCTGGCAAGCAGGCGCTAAGATGCGCCTTCCGCCGGACGGGATACACGTGTGTATGGTCTGACCGGCGCACCGCCCCGAGCCTCTTGCCGCCGAGGTGATACCTCTGGATTCATGCCATGACTGATCTCGTCGTTCGCCGCCTCCTCGTCGACATGGAGGCCCCCATTTCTCGCCACTGGTGTGGCGGCGACCCCTTTCGGTCGGCTTTTTTCAACGCTCTGTCCATGAGCTTTCCCGTCGGTGAGCAGTTCTTCATCGACTCGGTGCGTAACGCCTTCAAGGCGCTGCCGGCGGACCAGCAGGTGCAGTTCGAAGCCGAGGTCAAGGGCTTCGTCGGCCAAGAGGCCACGCACCGCCGCTTGCACGCCCTCTACAACGCGCACCTGGACGCGCTGGGCTTGCCCAATGCATGGGAGCCGCGCGCCAAGGACCGCATTCGTCGCCTCGACGGGCTGGACCCGCGCCATGCGGTGGCAGCGACCGCAGCCAACGAGCATTTCACAGCCATCTTCGCCCAATGGTTGCTGCACAACCCCTCGGTGCTGGAGTCCGCCGACTCGCGCCTGTCCACGATGTGGCTCTGGCATGCGGCCGAGGAGGCCGAGCACCGCTGTACCGCCTTCGATCTGTACAAGGCACTTGGCGGCAATGAGAAATGGCGCCTGCGGTGGTTCCGCATCGTGACCGTCTTCTTCCTCACCGACATCCTGCGCCAGACGGTGACCAACTTGCGCGCTGACCGCACCTTGTGGCGCCGGGCCACCTGGGCCAGCGCCTGGCGCTATCTGTTGGGTAAGCAGGGCCTGATTCGGCAGACCTTTGGCCCTTGGCGCGACTACTTCAAGTCTGACTTTCACCCCTCGCACCACGACGCCGCGGCCTCGGTCAACTGGCTCATTACCCACCGCGCCAGTTACCAGCCGGTGGGCGGCTGAGGCGCTGCGGGCGGCTCGCCCGCTATGGGCGCGTGGCGCGGACCCGCTGGCAAAACTGCGCAGCGCAAGAAAAAGCCCCTCGCAAGGGGCTTTTTCTTGGGTACGCGGAGCTTGCCTGATCAGGCAGCGAGGCGCTGCTCGATGCGTCCCTTGGTCTCGCTGAGTTCCTTGGGCAGGTGGTAGGCCAGCTGTTCGAACAGCTCCGCGTGCAGCTTGAGCTCTTGTTGCCAGGCGGCCTTGTCGATGCTGGTGACCGACTTGAACTGCTCCGCGGAGAAGTCCAGGCCCGTCCAGTTGAGCTCCTCGTAGGTCGGGCTCACGCCGAACACATGCTCGTTGCCTTGGGCCTGGCCCTCGATGCGGTCGATCATCCACTTGAGCACGCGCATGTTCTCGCCATAGCCGGGCCAGACGAACTTGCCGTCTTCGCCTTTGCGGAACCAGTTGGTGGTGTAGATGCGCGGCAGCGTGGCGCCCGTGGCGGCCAGCTTCTTGCCCAGGTCCAGCCAGTGCTGGAAGTAGTCGGACATGTTGTAGCCGGCAAAGGGCAGCATCGCGAAGGGGTCGCGGCGCACCACGCCTTGCTGGCCAAAGGCCGCAGCGGTGGTTTCCGAGCCCATGGTGGCCGCCATGTACACGCCCTCGCTCCAGTTGCGCGCCTCGGTCACCAGTGGCACGGTGGTAGAGCGGCGTCCGCCGAAGATGAAGGCGTCGATCGGGACGCCGGCCGGGTCGTCCCAGGCCGAGTCCAGCGCTGGGTTGTTGGTCGCGGCGACGGTGAATCGGGCGTTGGGGTGGGCGGCCTTGGCACCGGTTTCCTTGGCGATCGCCGGCGTCCAGTCCTTGCCCTGCCAGTCGATGGCATGTGCGGGGGCTTCGCTCATGCCCTCCCACCACACGTCGCCGTCGTCGGTCAGCGCGACGTTGGTGAAGATGACATCCTTATTCAGGCTGGCCATGCAGTTCGGGTTGGTCAGCGTGTTGGTGCCGGGGGCGACACCAAAGTAACCCGCTTCCGGGTTGATGGCGTACAGGCGACCGTCCTGCCCTGGCTTGATCCAAGCGATGTCGTCGCCAATGGTGGTGACCTTCCATCCGTCGAAGCCCTGCGGGGGGATGAGCATCGCGAAGTTGGTCTTGCCGCAGGCCGAGGGGAAAGCGGCGGCCACGTGGTATTTCTTGCCCTGGGGGTTGGTCACGCCCAGGATCAGCATGTGCTCGGCCAGCCAGCCCAGGCTACCGGAGGGTCCTTGCGCGGCCGCACGTCCCATGTTCGAAGCGATGCGCAGCGCAAAGCACTTCTTGCCCAGCAGCGCGTTGCCGCCGTAGCCCGAGCCATAAGACCAAATCTCGCGCGTGGCGGGGTAGTGAACGATGTATTTGGTGGTCGGGTTGCAAGGCCAGGCGGTCTTGTCTTTCTCACCCTGGGCCAGCGGCGCGCCGACGGTGTGCACGCAGGGCACGAACTCGCCGTCCACGCCCAGCACGTCATAAACGGCCTTGCCCATGCGGGTCATCATTTTCATGTTGACCGCCACATAGGCGCTGTCAGAGAGCTCCACGCCAATGTGAGCGATGGGCGAACCCAGCGGCCCCATGGAGAAGGGCACCACGTACATCGTGCGGCCCCGCATGCAGCCGTCGAACAGCGGCTGCAGGGTGGCGCGCATCTCAGCCGGGGCCATCCAGTTGTTGGTCGGTCCTGCCTCGTCCTTCTTTTCGGAGCAGATGAAGGTGCGGTCTTCCACCCGAGCCACGTCTGACGGGTCGGAGCAGGCGAGGTAGGAGTTGGAGCGCTTGGCCGGGTTCAAGCGCTTGAAGGTGCCGGCGTCGACCAGCTGCTGGCACAGCTGGTTGTATTCGGCTTCGCTGCCGTCACACCAGTGGATGGCGTCGGGCTTGCACAGGGCGGCCATATCAGCCACCCAGGCCACCAGCTTTGCGTTACGCACCCAGACGGGCGCGTGGAGGGCCAGGCCCTGCATCGCGGGAGAGTTCATGAATCGGAGCTCCTCAAGTTAAAAACCAAATTTCCCAAGGGTGACGGGATCGGATCCCTTGGGAAATCTGGCGTGGCCGCGCGGAAAAGCTTCTCAGTGGCGAAGAATTGTAGGGAGGCCCCCCTTAAACGGCCCCGGGTTACACACCGATTCCATGCAAAACTTGCATGACGTTATGCGTTGCCGGCTCTTCCGCTCCGAATTGACGCCCAAAGGATTCATCTGGCGCGCCAGAAATGAAAAAGGCCCGCGCCGCCTGAGCGAACGCGGGCCCTGCGGCCGGGAAAAAACAGGTTCAGGCCATGGAAATGGCGATGAACGCCAGCAGGAATATCAGCACCCCGCCGGCCACTGGCAGGACGATGGGAATGCTGTGCACGAGGTCCTCGATCGGGTCGTGGGGAGTCTCGCTGGCGTGCTGATCGGTGGGGTTGGACATGGCGCTCTCCTCTCTGAGGGTTCCCCGCGAGGGGTAGGAAGACTCGTGATTCTAACTGCCGCCTGTCCGCCTCAGCCCTGCGCGTGGAGCCCCTGCAGGAACTCCGCCAGTTCCCGGGTCGCCTGCCCCATGCCCTGTTGTGGCACCAGCACCCCGATCGGGTCGAGTGGCAGACGCTCGGGCAACTGAAGGCTTACCACTTGGCCGGCATCGAGTTGCGGCCGCACCGAACCAGTTGGCACGAGCGCTAATGCCGGCTGGTCCCGCAGCAAAGCGGTAGTGAGCGCGGGGTTGCGCGTAATCACCTGAGCGCTGGGCGGCGCCTCGTCGAAGCGGGCCTCAACCAGGGCGTCGTATCGGCTGCGCGCCAGGCTGCCAGCGGGCGACGGCAGCCAGGTTTGGCACGCCAGGTCGGCCCATTGCAGCTTGCGCCTGCGGGTCAGTGGATGGTCGGGCGCGCAAATCACGGCGAACTCGTCCTCCACCAGCGCGCTAAAGCCCCAGCCCTGAGGTACCACCGCTGGCTGCCGACAGGCCACCATGTCCACCTCGCCGCGTGACACGCTGGCCAGTAGGCCGTCGATCTCGGCCTCGCGCAGCTGCACTTGTATGTACGGGTATCGGCGCTGAAAGGCCGGCAACGCGTTAACTAGCAGGCCGAGTACCGCCGCCGACGAGGCCGCCAGCCGCACCAGGCCCGCGCCACCGCTGTGGCGCGCCGCCACCGCCTCGGCGCCCGCTTGCAGGCCTTGCAGCAGTTGCTGCGCGATCGGCAGCAGGTCTGCGCCGGCCGGCGTGGCCCGAACTCCCCGCGCATGACGCTGGAACAGTGTCGTCTCCAGCAGGCTCTCGAGGTCGGCCAGCAGGTGGGTCACTGCCGGCTGGGTGATACCCATCGCCGATGCGGTGCGCTGCAGGCTGCCTAGCTCGCACAGGCGCACAAGCGCCTGCAGGTGGCGAAAGCGCGCACGGGCCATCAGCCGGTTGGACAACACGGTGGCGGAGACGGGCGGCGCAGCGCGGGGCATCTATTAACAACGTTTATAGCTCGGGCCTCGATTCTATGGGGCCCCTAGCCCCGGCCTGACCACAATCGCAGCACCGAAAACAACACTGGAGACATGCCATGCGTCATGCCCTGCCCTTGCAGCGCCGCCACCTGTTGGCCTTGGCTGCTTCCGCCGCCGCCTGCGGCGCCGGTCTCTCACCGCTGTCTGTTCAGGCACAGGCCTACCCCAGCCGCCCGGTCAAGATTCTGGTCGGCGCTGTCCCTGGGGGACCTTCCGACTTCATTGCACGCATCTTTGCCGAAGCCGTCACCAACAACGGACTGGGCGGCAGCATGGTCATCGAGAACAAGCCTGGTGCGAGCAACATGCTCGCTACCGAAGCGGCGGCCAAGGCGCCTGCCGACGGCTACACCTTGCTGTCCTCCGGCCCGGGCCCGATAGCGGTGCAGCCGCACCTCATGACCAAGCTGCCCTACGACCCGGCCGCGTTGGTGCCGGTCGCCATGCCTGGCGCCGGCGCTTTCGTGCTGGTGGTTCACCCGTCGGTGCCCGCCAACAATGTCAAGGATCTGCTGGCACTGGCTAAGGCCAAGCCTGGCACGCTGACTTACGGCTCGGGCGGCAACGGCTCCTCCGGTCACCTGTGCACCGAGCTGTTCACCTCTATGGGCGGCGGCAAAATGACCCACATCCCCTACAAGGGGGACGGTCAGGCCATGGGCGATTTGCTCGGTGGCCAGATCCAGGTGATGTTTACCGCACCCAACGTGGCCATGGCCAACGTCAAAGCTGGCAAGCTCAAGCTGCTCGCCGTGACCACGCCCACCCGCGTGTCCTCCATGGCCGATGTGCCCACGGTCGCCGAATCGGGTTTGCCCGGCTTCGAATATCTGGGCTGGATCATCATGTTCGCGCCCCCTGGCACGCCCAAGCCGGTGGTGGACGCGTTGGCCGGTGCTTGGGCCAAGGCACGCCGGACGCCGGCGGTGCAGAGCAAACTGCAGGAGCTGGCTATGGCCGCACCCGAGTCGCTGGCCACCGCCGACAGCGCGGGCCTCGCGACCTTTTTGCGCAAGGAAAGCGAGCGCCTAGGCAAGGTGATCCGCGACGCCGGCATCAAGGCCGACCAGTAAGGTCGCCAAAGATGAGTGCAGCCCTTGCCCCCACGCCCCTTCCCGACCTGGCCCCCCAAGCCTTTCGCCTTTCCAATGGCGTCGAGCTTCATGGTGTGTTCGGTGGCGAGGGCCCGCGTCTGGTCTTGATTCACGGTGCCATGGGCGACTGGCGTTCGTGGGAGCCGCAGTGGCACGACTTCAGCGCCCACTACACCTGCCTCTCGTATAGCCGCCGCTACAGCTTCCCCAATCTCAACGAGATGGCCTCGCCCCACCACTCGGCGATTGACGAGGCCGAAGACCTGCGCCTGCTGCTGGACGCGCTGGGCTGGGACCGCGTGACCCTGGTGGGCAGCTCCTACGGCGGCTTCACCGCCCTGGCCCTGGCCCTGGCCGATCCAGGCCGGGTCGAGGCGGTCGTGGCGGTCGAGCCGCCGATGATGCGTTACGCCCATCTCACCGATGCGGGACAGCAAGTGGCCGAGGAATTCCGCCTGCGCATCATCGAGCCGGCCAACGCCGCGTTTCGGCGGGGGGAGGACGAGCGCGCCGTGCAGATAATGACCGGCGGCATCAATGGCGGTGCATCGACCAACAACGGCGGTGAAGCGCTGCGGCGGCGCCTGCAGAACATTCGGGCGATGAAGATGCTCGCCCTGTCCACCGACGAGTTCCCCTGGATCGAGCCCGCTCGCCTGGCGACCCTGTCCATGCCGGTTTTGCTCATGTCGGGTGTCGATACGCAGCCGGTGCACCGCGCCATCTTCGATAACCTCTGCCCGGCGATGCCCCAGGCGGAGGTGCTGCGGGTGCCCGGCGCCGGCCACGGCGTGAGTCGCGACCAGCCGGCGGTGTTCAACACCCGCGTGCTAGATTTTCTGCAGCGGCGTGTGAATTGAGATCTTGGTTGATGCCAACCCGCCCGCGCCAACAGGATCACGGCCTTTGGCACGTCCTTCACCCTTGACGCAGGTCAAGCCGTCAGGCGCAGGTCCTGTCGTATCCTGATTTCAGTCAAAGGTCCCATCCCGGGCCACTGTCTGACAGGAGCCGACATGAACTCAACCCCATCCGTTTCGCGCGACAAGCTGATGGCCGACCTGCGGGTCGTCATCGCCGACGCTGAAGAACTTCTCCAGCTCACTGCCAGCCAGGCTGGCGACAAAGTGGCCGACCTGCGCGCACGCATGGAGGAGCGCATGGCCAAGGCCAAAGACGAGCTCAGCCATCTGCAATCCGCCGCCGTGCATCAGGCGCGCGATGCCGCCAAGGCCACCGACCATTTCGTGCACGACCGCCCCTGGACAGCGGTTGGCATTGCCGCTGGCGTCGGCCTGATTGCTGGCTTGCTGATGGGGCGCCGGTGAGCGAGCAAGCCGGCCCGCTCAGCGCGGGCCTGCTGTCTTCGCTGCGCGGCCTGCTGATGTCCGGCCTGGCGCTGGCCGAGACGCGGCTCGCAATCCTGTCCAATGAACTCGAGGAGCAGAAACTGCGCCTCGTTCAAGGGCTGGTGATGGCGTTGGCGGGCCTTTTCGTGCTGGGTGTGGGCCTGGTGCTCTTCGTCGGCCTCGTGCTGCTCTTGTTCTGGGATGGCTACCGCCTCCCCGCCTTGGCGGCGCTCACCTTGGGCTTTCTGGGCGCAGGTGCCTGGCTGCTGGTCAGCGCCCGGCGCCGACTCCGCAGCGACGGCGGTCCCTTTGGCGCCACTCTGGCCGAGCTGCGTGCCGACCGCGCTGCGGTCGCGGGTCGCGACGACAGGGACAGGAGCCGTCGGTGAGTCCCGTGCACATCGCGACGCGACCCTCACCCCGCACCGCTCAACCGCCCCACCGGGTACAGCTGGGGCTGCCGGCCACGGGCCACGGCTCGTCCGGGGCGCCGAGGTGCGTCCGGTGACCCGGCTGGCCGAGATCCTGCAGCGGCGCGAGCGCCTGCTGGCCAATAGCGCCGCGTGTCGCGAACGCCTCCTGGGCCATGGCGCGGTTCTGGCGCGTCCCTTGTCCTGGTTCGACCGGCTCGTGTCCGGTGCCCGTAAAGCGCTGGCCCGCCCTGGTGTGACGCCGTCCGTCCTGGCTGCCGGTGTGGGCCTGCTGGCCGCCCTTGGGCCGCGCCGTTGCTTGGCCTGGGGCGTCAAGTGCTTTGGTGCCTGGCGCCTATGGCGCCAGTTGCGCCAATTGCGCAGATAGCGCGAATAACGCCCGAAAGCGCCGATCACGCCGACAGCCCCATTTGCTCGGCGCATCGCTCGCCGGGCTGTCCTCAGACGTGCTGGGCTTGCCCCGGCAGGCGCAGTGCTAGCGGTAATAAACCTCGACCAAGCCCTTGAGCTTGATCAGCAGAGGCTTGCCCTTGCGGTCCAGTGTCTTGCCGGCGGGCACGCGGATCCAGCCTTCGCTCAGGCAGTACTCCTCCACATCGTGGCGTTCCTTGCCGTTGAAACGGATGCCCACATCATGCTCAAACACCGCCGCCAGGTAATGCGGGCTGCGGGTGTCGGTGGACAGGTGGTCGGGAAGCGGGGGGCGGCTGGCGGTGTCGGTCATGGACGCAGATTGTGCCCAAGCCCGGCCCCAGCCACGACCCGGAGCACTTCCTCGCCATAGGCCTGTAGCTTCTTGGCTCCGATGCCGCTCACGCCCGCCAGCGCATCCAGGCTGGCCGGGCCCAGGGCCGCGACCGCCGCCAGGGTGGCGTCCTGGAAGATCATGAAGGCCGGCAGGTTGTGCGACTGGGCCACCTCGGCGCGCCAGGCGCGCAGGGCCTCGTAGCGGGTCTGCGCCTCGGGCGCGAGTTGGGCCACCATTGCGCGGGCCACCGGGCGGTGCGTGCCGCTACGTCGGCCCTTGCCCACCGGCGTGGCCACGCTCTCGCGCAGTAACACCTGGCGCTCGCCGCGCAGCACCGGCCGCGAGTCGGGCGTGAGCTGCAGGGTATTGAAGGCCTGCCCATCGACCGCCAGTGCACCGATGGCGATTAGCTGGCGCATCACCCCGCGCAACTGCGCCTCGGAAAAGGCGCTGCCTTTGCCGAAGGTGCTGGTTTTGTCATGGCCGTACTGCTTCACTTTTTCAGTGGCCTTTCCGCGCAGCACGTCCATGATGTGCCCGCCGCCAAAGCTGATGCCGCTCATCTCCTGCACCCGGTAGACGGTCGACAGCAGCATGCGCGCGGCCTCTGTGCCGTCCCACAGGTGGGGCGGGCTCAGACAGTTGTCGCAATTGCCGCAGCGGAGTCGGGCCCCCAATTCACGCATGGCAGGCGCGGATGGCGCTCCCAGGGCCGCACGCCCTTCGGGGGATGTCACCGCAGGGGTCGCTCCGGCTGCATAGGCTTCGCCAAAGTACGCCAGTAGCCGGGTGCGCCGGCAATCGGTGGCCTCGGCCAGTGCCAAGAGGGCATCGAGCTTGCCGCGCATCACCTGCTTGAAGTCTTCGCCGGCGGGGCTCTCGTCGATCATGCGCCGCTGATTGACCACGTCTTGCAGTCCATAGGCCATCCAGGCCGCCGCCGGCAGACCGTCGCGGCCCGCGCGACCGGTCTCCTGGTAGTAGCCCTCGATGTTCTTGGGCATGTCCAGGTGGGCAACAAAGCGAACATCAGGCTTGTCGATGCCCATGCCAAAGGCGATGGTGGCGACCATGACGATGCCGTCTTCGCGCAGGAATCGGTCCTGGTGACGCTGGCGCATCTCGGGGTCCAGGCCAGCGTGATAGGGCAGAGCGGCGATGCCCTGGCTGGCTAGGGTCTGGGCGATGTCCTCGACTCGCTTTCGTGACTGGCAGTAAACGATGCCGGCCTCGCCGCCATGCTCCATCTCGATGAAGCGCGTGAGTTGCAGCACCGGGTCTTTTTTCTCGACGATCGTGTAGCCGATGTTGGGCCGGTCGAAGCTGGAGACGAACTGGCGCGCCTTCTCCAACTGCAGGCGCTCGACGATGTCCCTGCGCGTCAGGTCGTCGGCGGTGGCCGTGAGCGCGACCCGCGGCACGCCCGCAAACCGTTCATGCAGCACGGTGAGCGCTCGGTACTCGGGCCGAAAGTCATGGCCCCACTGACTCACGCAGTGCGCCTCGTCGATGGCAAACAGGGCCAGCTGCCCGCGCTCGTGCATCGAGTCGAGCTGGGCCAGGAAGCGAGGCGTGGTGATGCGCTCGGGCGCGGCATACAGCAGGGTGATCTCCCCGCGCATCAGCCGGCGCTCGACGGCGTGGGTCTCCTCGCCGCTGAGGGAGGAGTTCAGGAAGGCCGCCTCCACCCCGGCTTCGTGCAGCGCGCCGACCTGATCGTGCATGAGCGCGATCAGGGGCGACACAACGACCGTGATGCCCTGACCCGCGCGCTGGCGCGCAATGGCCGGGATCTGGTAGCACAGTGACTTGCCGCCGCCGGTGGGCATCAGTACCAGGGCGTCGCCACCGGCAGTGACATGGTCGATGATGGCTGCCTGCGGGCCACGGAACTGGTCGTAGCCAAAGACTTCGCGCAGGATGGTCAGTGGCGCGGGGCTGGCCGGTGCGGACGCAAGAGCCGGCGGGTACGGGGAGGCGAGGGCGGACAAGATGCGGTCGATTGTCGCCCCAAGCGGGCGAGCCTTGCCGGCCGATCGGATTCAATGGTAGGGCAGCCCTGGGGCTGTATCTCCCGCGTGACCGCTGGCATTCCCGCTGGCATTCGCTCCTCGTCGCCCGGCATTCCTACAATCGAGGCCATCATGAGTTCGCCCGCCTACACCCGCGGCCAGGCCCTGCCTGGCATCCTCGAGCGCCGCATCGCCCTGATTGACGGTGCCATGGGCACCATGATCCAGCGCTTCAAGCTGACCGAGGACCAGGTGCGCGGGGAGCGTTTCCTGAAGCACGGCAAGGACCTCAAAAACAACAGCGACCTGCTCAACATCACCCGACCGGACATCGTTCGTGACATCCACGAGGCCTTTCTGGCCGCCGGCGCCGACATCATCGAGACCAACACCTTCGGCGCTACCACTATCGCCCAGGATGACTACTTGCTGGGCTCGCTGGCGCGTGAACTCAATCTCGCAGGGGCGCGCATCGCCCGCGAGGCCGCCGACAAGCACACAACGCCCGAACAGCCCCGCTTTGTTGCCGGTACCCTCGGCCCCACCCCGCGCACCGCCAGCATCAGCCCGGACGTCAACGATCCGGGCGCGCGCAACGTCGACTTCGAACAACTGCGCGCTGCCTACTTTGAGCAGGCCCAGGCCCTGCTGGAGGGTGGGGTGGACCTGTTCCTCGTCGAAACCATCTTCGACACGCTCAATGCCAAAGCGGCGCTGTTCGCCATCGACGAGCTGTTCGAGCAGACCGGCGAGCGTCTGCCGCTCATCATCAGCGGCACCGTCACCGACGCATCCGGACGCATCCTCTCCGGCCAGACCGTGACCGCCTTCTGGTACAGCGTCCGCCATGCCCAGCCCCTGGCCGTTGGCCTGAACTGTGCGCTGGGCGCGGCACTGATGCGGCCCTACATCCAGGAGCTGGCCCGGGCGGCGCCCGACACCTACATCAGCTGTTACCCCAATGCCGGACTGCCCAACCCCATGAGCGAGACCGGCTTTGACGAGACGCCTGATGTCACCGCCCGGTTGCTGCGTGAGTTCGCGGCCGAAGGGCTGATCAACATCGTGGGTGGTTGCTGTGGCACCACGCCAGAGCACATCGGCGCAATTCGCCAGGCGGTGGCTCCCTTGCCGGCCCGCAGCCTGCAGCGCGCGTTTTTCCGAACCGACGCGGCCTGAGCGTCCTCAGAGCTCAGACGCCAGCGACCAGGCCTGCAAAACCGGGTCATGCCCTGGTTGCAGCGCGCCTGGGACCGAAGTCCCGGCCACCTCGCCCTCCTTGTCCAGCCGGAAGTGCTTGACCGCCAGCGGGTCGCCGCCCTCGTGTGTCAGCGATGTCACGCCGATTTCGCACACCCGGAATCGCTGACCCGGCATGAGGAGAACCTCGTCGCGCGGGGCGGCCTCGGGCGGATGGAAGATGTCAAAGCGCAGGCCGCGCACCGGCCCGGCCATGACGCTGGGCGATTGCAGGCACAGCATGCGATTGTTGGGCGGATCCCCTAGGCCCAGCGCTCGCTGCTCCGCTTCCTGCGAGCGGCAGGTGGACAGTGCGCCCGCGACCAGCCACTCCCCGCCCTCGCGCAGAACTGAATCCAGGTGGGGCAGGGTTTCGCTGGGGAGCGCCAGGTGATAGTGGGCCAAGGGGTCGGCCAGGCCCAGTCCCGGCAGCCTGGCTGCAGCGGCCAGCGCCCGGCCCTGCAACTGGGCGAGTTCGCTCAGCATTGCACCGCACGCCATCATCAAATCCGCGTCCAGCCACCGCAGGTGCTCTAGCGTTTGCAGGGTGACCGCGGCGCCGCTCTTGGGTTGGGCGAGCAGACGCAGCGCCAGCCATTCGGGAACGCGCAGGGCCTGCGGCGCCTGACGCAGTCGCCACCTGCCCGCTTCCAGCCGGACATCCGTCGGCAAGTCCTCCACGCCCATGAGCGGCAACAAGCACTCGGGCGTGCTGGCGGCCAGCAGCGCGGCGCGGGTGCGCGCGGGTTGACCGGGGTCGGCCGCCAGCAGATGGAGGAGGGTTCTGGCCTCACCAAAGAGGCGGCGCGTCCACTCATCGCACAGGACGGGGGCCTCCTCGGCGACTTGGCTGGGGGCGTAGGCGCGCAGCAGGGTGCCCCCGGCCGTGATCATCGCCTGCACATGCCCTGCGCTTGCGAGCCTGCGGCGCACCAGATCGCGCAGGGGGTCTTCCGGCGGCAGGGGCTGCGCGATAGACAGGTGCCGGAGGTGGTCTGCCTGTGGCGCGAGTAACTCGGCGAGGGCCGACAGCGACAGTGCGCGTTCCCCGCGTCGGTCGTGGAGGGCCGCTTCGCGCAGGCCCTCGCTGGCGGCGTCGCGATGCGCCTCCGCGGCGCGGAGCATGTCGCGAGCGGAAGTGGCTTGTCGCGCGGGTTCTCGCGCCAGGCTGCCGATATTGTTGCTACGGACGGCCAGGTTCTGGATGCGGCGGATGGCGTGCATGGGTGTTTCCTGCGAAGGGGCCGGGATCCGGCTTCGGGTGGACGCCCGGCGGGCGCCGGGCTGCTGGCACCATCTGCGGACCGGGCGCGCCCATGCCCCTGCGGCCCTGACGCCGACCAACAAGCGGGCCTGCGCCGTTAAAATGTGCGCACTCAAGGAGCGTTGCAGCGGGCACCCGGCCTTTTCAGGCAGGGCATCCGTCAGGCTTGAGTCGAATTTCGCCCCAACTGCGCTCACCTCGCTCCATCGCCGCACCGTCTCCAGGACGCCGGCCCCAACCCAGCCAGGTGAGTCATGACGACCCCCTCTTTTTCCGCCGCCACTTCGACCCTTGCCTCCGGTCCAGCCCGAGTCATGCCGCCCATGTGCCTGGCCGGTCTTGAGCCGGTTCGGGTCGGGGAGCAGGCCCTGTTTGTCAACATCGGCGAGCGCACCAACGTCACCGGCTCTAAGGCCTTTGCGCGGCTCATTCTCAACAACCAGTTCGAGGAGGCCTTGGCGGTGGCACGCCAGCAGGTCGAGAACGGCGCCCAGGTGATTGACATCAACATGGACGAGGCCATGCTCGATAGCAAGGCGGCCATGGTGCGCTTTTTGAACTTGATCGCCAGCGAGCCTGACATCTCCCGCGTACCGATCATGGTCGACAGCTCCAAGTGGGAGGTGATCGAGGCGGGCCTGCGCTGCATTCAGGGTAAGGCCATCGTCAACTCGATCAGCCTCAAGGAAGGGGTCGAGCAGTTCAAGCACCAGGCCAAGCTGGTCAAGCGCTATGGCGCGGCGGCGGTGGTGATGGCCTTCGACGAGAAAGGCCAGGCCGACACCTTCCAGCGCAAGACCGAGATCTGCGCTCGCGCCTACCGCATCCTGGTCGACGAGGTGGGCTTTGCGCCCGAGGACATCATCTTCGACCCCAACATCTTCGCCATCGCCACCGGCATCGAGGAGCACGACAACTACGCGGTCGACTTCATCGAGGCCACGCGCTGGATCAAGCAGCACCTGCCCGGCGCCAAGGTCTCGGGCGGGGTCTCCAATGTGAGCTTTTCTTTCCGCGGCAATGACCCGGTGCGCGAGGCGATCCACACCGTCTTTCTGTATCACGCCATTCAGGCGGGCATGGACATGGGCATTGTCAACGCCGGCATGGTCGGCGTTTATGACGAGCTCGAGCCGACCTTGCGCGAGCGGGTCGAGGACGTGGTGCTCAATCGTCGCCCCCGGATCCCCGAAGGAGAGCCTTACGCCTCCCCCGGCGAGCGCCTGATCGAGGTTGCCGAGGCGGCGAAGGGCGCCGCCAAGGACGACAGCAAGCGCAACGAGTGGCGCAATGCGCCGGTAGCCCAGCGGCTGTCGCATGCGCTGGTGCACGGCATCACCGACTTCATTACCCTGGACACAGAGGAGGTCTACCGCGAAATCCTGGCCAGGGGCGGGCGGCCCCTGCATGTGATCGAGGGCCCGTTGATGGCCGGCATGAACATCGTGGGCGATTTGTTCGGCCAGGGCAAGATGTTCTTGCCCCAGGTGGTCAAGTCGGCGCGCGTCATGAAGCAGGCGGTGGCCCACCTCATCCCCTACATCGAGGAAGAAAAGAAGCAGCAGGAGGCGGCCGGCCAGGACGTGAAGGCCAAGGGCAAGATCGTGATCGCCACCGTCAAGGGTGATGTGCACGACATCGGCAAGAACATCGTCACCGTGGTCCTCCAGTGCAACAACTTCGAGGTGGTGAACATGGGGGTGATGGTCCCGTGCCACGAGATCCTCGCGCGGGCCAAGGTCGAGGGCGCTGACATCATTGGCCTGTCGGGCCTGATCACCCCCTCTCTCGAGGAGATGCAGTACGTCGCTGCCGAAATGCAAAAGGACGACCATTTCCGGATGCGCAAGATACCTCTCCTCATTGGCGGGGCCACCACCAGCCGGGTGCACACCGCGGTCAAGATCTCGCCGCATTACGAAGGCCCGGTGGTCTATGTGCCGGACGCCTCCCGCTCGGTGGGCGTGGCCCAGAGTCTGCTCTCCGACCAGGCCAGCAAGTACATCGCCGAACTCAACGCCGACTACGACAAGGTGCGCGCTCAGCACGCCAGCAAGAAGCAAACGCCGCTGTGGCCGCTGGAGAAGGCGCGCGCCAACCGCACGCCGATCGACTGGCCGGCCTACCGGCCGCCGGTGCCCAAGTTCATCGGCCGGCGCGTGTTTCGCAACTTTGACTTGGCAGAGCTCGCCCGATTCATCGACTGGGCCCCCTTCTTCCAGACCTGGGACCTGGCCGGCCCCTTTCCCGCCATCCTCAAGGACGAGGTCGTGGGTACCGAAGCCGTGCGTGTCTATGCCGATGGCCAGCGCATGCTCAAGCGCCTGATCGAGGGCCGCTGGCTCACCGCCAATGCGGTCATGGGGTTTTGGCCAGCCAACAGCGTTGGCGATGACATCGAGCTCTACACCGACGAATCACGCAGCCAGGTGGCCATGACCTGGTGGGGTCTGCGCCAGCAGGCCGAAAAGCAAAGCGTGGACGGAGCGATGCGACCGAGCCGCTGCCTGGCCGATTTCGTCGCCCCCAAGTTCGACGCCGCCGGCCAACCTTCGGGCTTCGTCGACTATGTGGGCGGGTTCGCGGTGACAGCTGGCATCGGCGTGGGCAAGAAGGAGCAGTACTTTCTCGACGACCACGACGACTACTCGGCCATCATGCTCAAGGCCCTGGCCGACCGACTGGCCGAAGCCTTTGCCGAATGCCTGCATCAGCGGGTGCGCAAGGATCTGTGGGGCTATGCCGCCGACGAGGCGCTGGACAACGAGGCGCTCATTGCCGAGAAGTACCGCGGCATCCGCCCCGCGCCGGGCTACCCGGCCTGCCCTGACCACAGCGCCAAGCGGGACCTGTTTGATCTGCTCACGCCGCAGGACATCGGCATGGGCCTGACCGAGAGCATGGCCATGACGCCCGCCGCCAGCGTCAGCGGCTTTTATCTGAGCCACCCCGACAGCGTGTACTTCAGCGTGGGAAGAATTGGAGACGACCAGCTGCAGGACCAAGCGCGCCGCCGGGGCGAGCAGCAGGAGCAGCTGGCCCGCCTGCTGGCCCCAAACCTCTGAGCGGCAGGGGGGCGATCTGGCAGCCGGTTTCCAGGTCGCTGTCGCTCCCTTCTCCCGCCTGGCTCTCTTCGGGGCTCTCGTCTGGGCTCTCTTCGGGCTCGATGTCCCCGCGGCTTCCCGGCCGGTCAGGTGCGGCTCCGGCACCGTCGGCGAAAAAGCGCGGAGCGACCCTGTCCGCAGGCAAGGCCGCCACCCGGGGTAATCGCGGTAGCGGCGCCAACGCCGCCACGGGCCCGACTTGGGCTGCGGGTCCCATTTGTCCCATCTGTCCCACCTGTCCCACCAGTGTGCTCGGGGGCGGCTGGCGCAGCGCCTGACGTGGGTAGGCTGTGGGCGAAGGGCTACGCGTTTTCACCTGCCAATGGCAGGCCGCGGCGTCGAACAGCAGCGACAGACCCATGTGGACCAAGATGAACAGGCAGGGACCGGCCTCGAGCCGGCCGGTGTTGGCGTCATGCTGGGCCCGTGCAGCCGCCATGCCGTCCAGGAGCAGCACCGCCATCGAGACCAGGCCAGCGAGGGCGTCGGCCTGGTCCCTTTCGGTGATTAGCTGCGCGTGCAGGCGCGCCTGGGCTTGCTCCAGTCCCTCACGGCCCTGCGTGGGCAGGGCGTTCACCGGGACATTCCCCGCATCGATGACGGCCATCCAGCGGTCGATGGTGGCCAGCCGCCGCTGGTCCGCATCTGAGGCGGATATCCCCCAAAGCGCCACGCTCGGCGGGGGCGCCAGGCTTGCGCTGGGCGCCAGGGTGCTCACCCAGCCGAAGCTGTGTTCCCGGTCGCCGGCGGAGGCCATACCTAGCAGGCTTTGAAGGGCGGAGGTACCGGCTGCGGCCAGCAGCGTGTGGCGCAGTGCGCCCTCCCCCGAGATCGTGGTGGTGCCCAGCTTCAGCAGGCTCGACACCAGGGGGACCAGAGCGCCGCGGAAGGTCAGATGGTCGATGGCCCGGTAAAGGCGTTGTCGGGCCCGGGCGTGGCAGGACGGTGCGGATGGAGGTACGAGCGCGGGGACTGCGCCACGCGCCAAGCCTGGACCCCTCCCGCCGTCGGGTGCCCTGCGAGCTTGGGCACCGGGTGGCCCTCCCGCCCCTTCATGCGACTGCGACGGCGGGGGCAGTGCGGCGGTGCTGTACGCGGGGAGGCTGCGGCGGCGAAGGGGCGGCTGTCTGTACATGGCGTCTCGGTGTGCGACCCAGGGGCCCGGCCTGAACGGCAGGCTGCTGCCTGGGCGCGTGTGTTCGCGATGGTGGCCGTTGCGGCCCTCTCCGGGGGGCTGTCTCAGGTCTGCCAGTCAGATTGCAGCCAGAAGCGCGCGCCGGTATTGCACCGCTTCGGCCACATGCTCCGGCATCACCCCCTCGCTGCCCGCCAGGTCGGCGATGGTGCGGGCGACCCGGAGCGCGCGGTGGGTGGCCCGGCCGCTCCAGCCCAGGCGCGTGGCCGCCGATTGCAGGTGGCTGCGGCCGTCGCTGCTCAGCGCGGCAAGGCGCAGCAGGGCCTCGCCGGCGAGCGCGTGGTTGGGCTGGCCCTGTCGGTCGAGTGCCCGCTGGCGCGCCACCTGGCAGCGGCCTCGGACGGTCGTGCTGGTTTCACCCGGGGTGCTACCCAGCAGCTCCTGGGGCGCCAGCGCCGGCACTTCCACCTGCAGGTCGATCCGGTCGAGCAGCGGGCCGCTGATCCGGCTTTGGTAGCGCGCCACCTGATCCGGCGTGCAGCGGCAGGCCCGCCGGCTGTCGCCGCGCCAGCCGCAGGGGCAAGGGTTCATTGCTGCGACCAGCTGGAAGCGCGCCGGGAAGCTGGCCCGGTGGGCGGCCCGAGCGATGGTGATGCGGCCGGTCTCCAGCGGCTCGCGCAAGGCCTCCAGGGCGCTGCGGGGGAATTCCGGCAATTCGTCGAGGAACAGCACCCCGTGGTGGGCCAAGGTGATCTCGCCCGGTCGAGGCGGCGAGCCTCCGCCCACCAAGGCCACCGCGCTGGCCGAATGATGGGGGCTGCTGCGGGGGCGCCGGCCCCAGTTGCCTGGGTCGAAGGTGCCACACAAGCCGGCGATGGCGGCCACCTCCAGGGCCTCGTCCAGCGTCAGGGGGGGCAGCAGCCCGGGCAGGCGTTCGGCCAGCATGGACTTGCCGGCGCCGGGCGGCCCGACCAGCAACACGCCGTGGCCGCCAGCGGCTGCAATCTCGAGTGCGCGCCGCGCCGCGGCCTGGCCGCGGACATCGGCCAGGTCGGGGTCATCGCCCCGCGCCTGGGGCGCGCCTGGCGCCATCCGGCACCAGCCGGATCGGAAGTCCCCTTTGGTGCCGGGTCCCTCCCCCGTCGCAGGCGGGCCGTCCGTGCCGGTGCCGGCGCCCGCGCTGGCCAAGGCCTCAGCCGCGATCCCGCTCTGTGCATCGGCTGGTGGGTGGGCCGTCCCGGGCGCGGTTCGGTCTGCAGGCTGAAGATGCTCGACCACATCCATCAGGTGCCGGGCGCGCCAGACGCTGGCACCGGGCACCAGGGCCGCCTCCTCGGCGCTTCCAGGCGGGAGTACCAGACGCGTTAGCCGGGGCGGCGGTGCAATCGGATCGGCCTCCCGCCCCGCTTCTGCAGGTGGCGCAAGGCTCGCATCTGTCAGCCGCGCCTCCCTCGCCAAGGCCAAACTCATAGCCAGCGCACCTCGAACCGGCCGGAGATCTCCTGAGAGTGAGAGCTCACCTGCAAATTCAAAGTTGGCCGCCTTGGTTGGATCGAGCAGGCCGCTGGCCAGCAGGATGCCAATGGCGATCGGAAGGTCGAAGCGACCCGAATCCTTGGGCAGGTCGGCCGGGGCCAGGTTGACCGTGATGCGCCGGTTGTGGGGGAACTCGAGGCCGCAGGTGAGCAAGGCGGACCGCACCCGCTCGCGGGACTCCTTGACCTCTGTGTCGGCCAGTCCGACCAGATGGAATGCCGGCAGGCCCGGGGCCAGATGCACCTCGACGGTGACCGGCCGGGCCTCCAGACCCAGCAACGCGCGGCTGCGCACCAATGCCAGGCTCATGACCCAGACCCCCCTGCCGGTTCATGCTAGCAAGATCTGTAGCCAAACGTGCGTCGGCGCACCCAACTGGTGCGCGGCCCGGGCTTGCCGCTTGCCCCGCGCACCTTATGGGAGCCTGGGCCTTGCTCGCGTTCCCCTTCGGTGCTGTTTGGGCTTGGTGGCACGGCTTCTGCTTAACCGTGTTGTCCATTTTTTCAATTTCAAGCGTTCAAGGAGAAGTTTCGTGAAGATCAAGTCCACCGTCCTTCTGGCCACTTTGGTCGTCAGTGCCGCAGCCCAAGCCCAGACCGCGGCCCCTGCCCCCGCCAAAGCGCCCGCGCCCGACTTCACCCTGAGCTACAACGCGGGTCTGGTGACCGACTATCGCTACCGCGGCATTTCGCAGACCCGTCTGCTGCCTGCGGTTCAGGGCGGTGCTGACTTCGCTCACAAGAGCGGTCTCTACCTTGGCGCCTGGGGCTCCACCATCAAGTGGATCAAGGACAACAGCACCACTGCCAATCCTGTCAAAGGCCCAGTCGAGCTCGACATTTACGGCGGCTACAAGTTCAGCGCGGGCGACGTCGGTGTCGACGTGGGCGCACTGCGCTACCAGTACCTGTCCAATACGCTCGAAAAAACGGGCGGCAGCGGCGTGTACAGCAATGCCAACACGACCGAGCTCTATGCCGCAGCCTCCTACAGCGTCGCGACTCTCAAGGCCTCCTACAGCACCACCAACCTGTTCGGCAATTTGAACAGCAAGGGGAGTCTGTACTACGACCTGGCCGCCAACTTCGACCTGGGCAGTGGTTTCACCCTGACCCCGCACGTGGGCCGCCAGATCGTGGCGAACTCTCCCGCGCTCAGCTACACCGACTATTCGGTCTCGCTGGCCAAGGACCTGGGGCAGGGCTTTTCCATGTCCCTGATGGCTGTATCGACCAACGCCAAGCCCGCTGGCTACACCTGGGGCGGCAAGGAAGTTGGCAAGGCCGGCGTCGTCATCGGCGCCAAGTACTCCTTCTAACTCTCACTTCGCGAGGGACACCATGAAACTGGTCACCGCCATCATCAAGCCATTCAAGCTCGACGAGGTCCGCGAGGCCCTCTCGGGCATCGGCGTGCAGGGCATCACCGTCACCGAGGTCAAGGGCTTCGGCCGCCAAAAAGGCCACACCGAGCTCTATCGCGGCGCCGAGTACGTCGTTGACTTCCTGCCCAAGGTCAAGATCGAGGCCGCCGTCTCCGAGGAGCTGGTCGACCGCGTCATCGAAGCCATCGAAGGCGCCGCCCGCACCGGAAAGATCGGCGACGGAAAGATTTTCGTCTACGACGTCGAGCAAGTCGTCCGCATCCGCACCGGTGAAACCGGCAAGGAAGCCCTCTGAGCAGCAGACACGGAGAACACAAGTCATGAAAAAATTTCTCATCTGCCTGGCCCTCGGGCTCGGCCTTCTGACCGGAGGCGGCGCCGCTTTGGCGCAGCCGGCCTCCGCCCCAGCTGCGGCACCTGCTGCCGCTGAAGCGCCTGCTGCGGCCGCTGCTCCTGCGGCAGCGGCCGAAGCCGCCGCCACGCCCACGCCCACGCCCAACAAGGGTGACACCGCGTTCATGACGGTCGCCACCGTGCTGGTGATCCTCATGACCATCCCCGGCCTGGCCTTGTTCTATGGCGGCCTGGTGCGAAGCAAAAACATGTTGTCTGTGCTGATGCAGGTCTTCGTGATCTCGTCGCTGATCTACGTGCTTTGGGTGATCTACGGCTACAGCGTGGCGTTCACCAGCGGCTCACCGTTCATCGGCGGACTCGACAAGCTGTTCCTCAAGGGCATCACGCCGGACTCGGTCGCCGCCACTTTCAGCAAGGGCGTGGTGATTCCGGAGCTGACTTTCGTCGCCTTCCAGGCCACCTTCGCGGCCATCACCTGCGCGCTGATCGTCGGCGCCTTCGCAGAACGCATCAAGTTCTCCGCGGTGCTGCTGTTCGTGGTGCTGTGGTTCACGTTCAGCTACCTGCCGATCGCACACATGGTCTGGTACTGGGACGGCCCGGACGCCATCACCGACGCCGCTTCTCTCGAGAAGGTCACGGCCGGTGCGGGCTGGCTGTGGGCCAAGGGCGCGCTGGACTTCGCCGGCGGCACCGTGGTGCACATCAACGCCGGTGTGGCTGGCCTGGTGGGCGCCTACGTGGTGGGCAAGCGCATCGGCTACGGCAAGGAGTCCATGACCCCGCACAGCCTGACCCTGACCATGGTCGGTGCCTCGCTGCTGTGGGTGGGCTGGTTCGGCTTCAACGCCGGCTCCAACCTGGAAGCCAACGGCGTTGCCGCCCTGGCCTTCGTCAACACCCTGGTGGCGACAGCTGCCGCGACCCTGGCCTGGATCGCCGGTGAAGCGCTGCTCAAGGGCAAGGCCTCCATGCTGGGCGCCGCCTCCGGCGCAGTGGCTGGCCTGGTGGCCATCACCCCGGCCTGCGGCTTTGTCGGTCCGTTGGGCGCGATCGTCATCGGCTTGCTGTCTGGCCTGATCTGCCTGTGGGGCGTGGGCGGTCTGAAGCGCCTGCTGGGTGCCGACGACTCGCTGGACGTGTTCGGCGTGCACGGCGTGGGTGGCATCGTGGGTGCGCTCCTGACGGGTGTGTTCGCCTCCCCCTCCCTGGGCGGCACCGGCATCTGCAACTACGTGACCAACAAGTGCGGCGACGCCGCCGACTTCCCCGGCATCGCAGCCCAGGTCTGGATTCAGGCCCAAGCGGTGCTCACCACCGTGGTGTGGACCGCTGTGGTGGCCTTCGTTGCCTACAAGATCGTTGACCTGGTCATCGGCCTGCGTGTCACGGAAGAGGAAGAGCGCGAAGGCCTGGACATCTCCAGCCACGGAGAAACCGCCTACCACCGCTGATGGGTTCAGGGCAGGTCGGGCAGCGTCAACACCAAGACGTTGCCCTCCCGCTTCAAGTCCAGGCCCTCGCCCAGGGCCAGGGCCTGAATGTCGGACCAGCCCAAACGCCGGTAGGCCGGCTCGCGATGCGAGCCGGCTTTTTCATTTCCGCTTTCGCTTGCCGCTGCCAGATGCAGGGTGAGGGCGTGTGCCTGAGTCTCCAGGCACAAGGTCCCGCCCGCGGGCGCTTGATCGCTCAGCCAAAGCAGGCACCCCGACAGGACAAGGCGTAGCCCTGCCGCAGGGACTGGCCGGGCACCCGGCGCCTCGTCGATCCGGGACACCAGGGTGAAGCCCTCGAAGCCCATGGGCGTGGCCAGCAGCGCAAGTGTCTGCTCCACCACGGTCGCCAGCGGAAGCTGGGCCGCCCGATCAGGGGCCAGCCAGCTCACCAGGTCCAGGCCGCCTTGCGCCGCCGCCCGTGCATAGGCCACCAGCCGCACCGCGCTGTCACGGATGGGCGCCAAATCGGGCGCGTCCGCGGCCAGCCGCCGCTCGAGCACGCTGGCCGCCATGGCGATCGGTTGCAGGGGTGCCGCTGCCTCATGGCGCAAGGCGGGCGCGAGCCTCAGCAGCAGGGCGTAACGGGCGGCCTCAGACCGCAGCGCTGCCAGCCCTGGGCTATTGGCGATGGGATCGGCAGGCGCTGGCGCGGCTGATCCGGCAGCGCTGGCAGCGGTCTTGGAGGGGTCGGGCATGAGCGCCGGGTGCAGGGGTCCGTCGTAGGGGTTCATGGCTCGATGCTAGGAAGCAGCCGTTGATTGCGCCTGTGCACAATGCCACCAAACCTCATGAAATCCCTGAATTGGACGCCACTGACCGACTCGGCCGACGCTTTGGGCGAGTCGCCGTTTTGGCATCCGCAGGAGGCGGCGCTCTACTGGATAGACATTCCTGGCCGTGCGCTGCGCAGGGCCGATGCCGCCACCGGCGCTCAGCAGCGCTGGTCCCTGCCGTCAGAGCCCGGCTGCATCGGGCCGATGGCTGGCGGCGGTTTGCTGCTGGCCTTGCGCGAGGGCTTGTTCCGAGCCAGGCGCTTGGGCGCCGCGCTTGAGCGGCTCGTGGATGCGCCGTATGACCCCGCCACCACCCGCTTCAATGACGGTCGAGCCGATGCCGAAGGTCGGCTGTGGGTCGGCACGATCTATGAGCCGCGTGACAAGCCAGAGGCCGCCCTGTATTGCTTCGATCCGCGCGGCACGCCGGGCCTGACTCGCCGGGCCGGTGGGGCGACCACAGGGAACGGCCTGGCCTTTTCCCCCGACGGTCGCACGCTGTACTGGTCGGATACCCCGGACCACGTGATCCGCGCCTGGGACCTCGAGCCGCTGACCGGCACCCTCACCCGACCGCGCGAGTTTCATCGCTTCGCGCCCAGGCCGGCCGGCTGGTCGCCCAGCGGCGACCCGGTGCGAGACACGGCCCGCTACGGCGGCCGTCCCGACGGCGCTGCGGTCGATGCCGAGGGCCACTACTGGGTGGCCATGTTCGAGGGTGGCCGACTGCTGCGGCTCGCGCCGGATGGCCGGGTCGTTTCCGATTGGCCGCTGCCGGTACGCTGTCCCACCATGCCCTGCTTTGGCGGCGAAGACCTGTGCACCCTCTACCTCACCACCGCACGCCAGGGTCGCTCGGCCGCCGAGCTGGCCGCATGCCCCCTGTCCGGCCATGTGCTGTGGACGCGTGTCGAGGTGCCGGGCTTGCCGGTCAATTTTTGCGCTAACCCGGGGCCCGGGTTGGCACCGGGGCCTGCGCAAGCGCTCCCACAGGGGCTTGCGGACGGCTCGTCCGAGGGGCCATTGCCCGGCCGTTCGGCCCACCCCCTGCGGGGCGACTAACATCGAGACCATGATGTCGGCCGCTGCCCTGCCCACCGAGCCCACTCCCGCCACCGCGTCCTCTGCGTCCCAGGCGGCCTTGGCGCTGGCGCAGGCGGCCGAGCGCATCCGCGACGCCGCCGCCCGGAGCCAGCCGCTTTGCATTCGTGGCGGTGGCAGCAAGGCCTTTTACGGCGAGCCGGCGCAGGCCGGTGAAACCCTCTCGACCGCCGACCTCAGCGGCATCGTCAGTTACGAGCCCAGCGAGCTGGTGGTCACCGCCCGCGCCGGCACGCCGCTTTCGCAGCTCGAGGCGCTGCTCGCCGCACAGGGCCAATGCCTGCCTTTCGAGCCGCCGCACTTTGGCGGGGGCGCCACCGTGGGCGGCATGGTCGCCGCCGGCCTGTCGGGCCCGGCCCGCGCCAGCGTCGGCTCGGTGCGTGATTACGTGCTGGGCGCCACAGTCATCAACGGCCGCGGCCAGACGCTGGTCTTTGGCGGGCAGGTCATGAAGAACGTGGCCGGCTACGACGTCTCGCGGCTTCTGGCGGGGTCCATGGGCACGCTGGGCCTGATCGCCGAGGTGAGTCTCAAGGTGCTGCCGGTTGCGCCGGCCGAAGCCACGCTACGCTTCGAAATGGGTCAGGAGGAAGCCCTGCGACGCCTGAACGAGTGGGGCGGGCAAAGCCTGCCGCTGAACGCCAGCGCATGGATCGACGATGCGGGCGTGCCTACCCTCTACCTGCGCCTGCGCGGGGCCGTTGCCGCAGTGGCCGCCGCCTGCCAGCGCCTGGGCGGTGAGCGCCTGGGTGACGTCGCGTCTGACTGGACCGCCTCGCGCGACCTGCGCCTGCCCTGGTTCGAGGCGCGCGGCGACCGGGACCTGTGGCGCCTGTCGGTGCCGCAGACAGCGCCCGTGCTGGCGCTGCCCGACGCCCCCTACATCGAGTGGCATGGTGGCCAGCGCTGGGTGCGCGCCCTGCCGGCCGAGGGCGAGAGCCTGCGCCGCGCCGCGCAGGCGGTGGGCGGCCATGCAACCCTTTTCATCGCGGGTGGCCCAGGCGCCGCCGCACGCCCAGGACGCCTGGCTCCGCTGGCCCCAACGCTGGAACGCATCCACCGCGACCTCAAGCGGGAGTTCGACCCCGCCGGCATCCTCAACCCCGGTCGGCTCTACCCCGGCTTTTGAGTTTTCATGCAGACACGTCTTGCCCCCGAGTTCCAGAACCAGGCGGATGGCCTGGAGGCTGAGGCCATCCTGCGCAAGTGCGTGCACTGCGGCTTTTGCACCGCCACTTGCCCGACCTACCAAATCTTCGGCGACGAACTCGATGGGCCACGCGGCCGCATCTACCTGATCAAGCAAGTGCTCGAGGGCGAGGCACCGACGGAAAAGACCCAGCTGCACCTGGACCGCTGCCTTACCTGCCGCAACTGCGAGACCACCTGCCCGAGCGGGGTGCAGTACGGTCACCTGATCGACATCGGCCGGCGCATCGTCGAGGCCCGCGTGCCTCGGAGCCCGGCCCAGCGCGCGCTGCGTTGGGCGCTGAAGGAAGGCTTGCCCTCGCCCCTGTTCGCGCCCGCGATGAAGTTGGGCCAGGCGATGCGTGGCCTGCTGCCCGCCGGCCTCCGGGCCAAGGTGCCTGCTGCCCGGACCGCGGGGGCGCTGCCCACACGCACCCATGCACGCCAGGTGCTGATGCTGGAAGGCTGTGTCCAGCCTGCGATGGCCCCGAATATCAACGCGGCCACCCGGCGTGTGCTCGACGCTGCGGGCATTCAGGCGCTCTTTGCGCCCAGCGCCGGTTGCTGTGGCGGGGTCAAGTTTCACCTCAACGACCAAGACGGCGGCCGCGCCCAGATGCGCGCCAACATCGACGCCTGGTGGCCGTATCTGGATCAAGGTCAGGGCCAGGGGCAAGTCGAGGCGCTGGTGATCAATGCCTCGGGCTGCGGCGTCACGGTCAAGGAGTACGGCCACTTGCTGCAGGACGACCCGGCCTATGCCGACAAGGCCCGCCGCATCAGCGCGCTGGCTCGCGACCTGAGCGAGCTGCTTCCCGATCTCGTGCCCGCCTTGAAAGACCGGGTCCGGCCACCGTCCGGCGTGATCGCCTATCACCCGCCCTGCACCTTGCAGCACGGCATGAAGCTGCGCGGGGGGGTGGAGCAGCACCTCGGCGCACTGGGCTTTCAGCTGCAGTTGGCGCCCGTAGAGTCCCACTTGTGCTGCGGGTCTGCAGGCACCTACTCGGTCCTTCAGCCGGGAACCGCAACCCAGTTGCGTGACCGCAAGCTCGGCCACTTGGGCGCGTTGCAGCCAGCGGCCATTGCCTCTGCCAACATCGGCTGCATCACCCACCTGCAATCGGGCACCGACACGCCCGTCCGGCATTGGGTGGAGTTGCTCGACGAGGCCCTGGCCTCCTGACCTGACCTGATCTGGCCTCGCTTCAGGCTGGCGCTGCTTGCCCCAGCGCGGCCTCGATGTCCGCGCGGATCGCCTCCGGCCGGGCGGTGGGCGGGTAGCGGCGAATCACCTGGCCGTCACGGCCGACGAGGAACTTGGTGAAGTTCCACTTGATCGCCTGTGTACCGAGAAGACCAGGGGCTTCGGCCTTGAGCCAGCGATACAGTGGTATGGCCTGCTCGCCATTCACCTCGACCTTCTCCATGAGTGGGAAGCTGACCCCGAAGCGCGTCTCGCAGAAGGTCGCGATTTCGGAGTGGCTACCCGGCTCCTGGGCGCCAAACTGATTGCAGGGAAACCCCAGTACCACCAGGCCCCGGTCGCGGTAGTCGCGGTGCAGAGTCTCGAGGCCGGCGTACTGCGGCGTGAAGCCGCAGGCACTGGCGGTGTTGACCACCAGCAGGACCTGTGAGCGCCAGGCGGCCAGGGGCTGGTCCCGGCCATCGATCTGGCGGACGGTGAAGTCGTAGATGGTGGAGGTGTTCATCGTCATAAGCCTCTCATTGTGTCGCCTGCCGGGGTCGCGCGGGCAGGCACGCCCACAAAGCTGCCAGCAGGATGAGCCCGGCGCCCAGCGCGATGCGCGGGCTGAAATCTGCCGCGCCCAGCGCGACCGACGAAAGGCTGGCGAACACCACCTCCGACAGCATGATCAGCGAGGTCGCTGCCGCAGGCAGTCGGGCCGCGCCGTATTGCAGAGCGATGTTCCCGCCCAGGAAGGCCAGACCCAGCATCAAGGCCAGCAGCACTCCGGCCGCCGGCAAAAGGGGCGGCGGCAGCAGGCCCGCGCCCCATCCCGCCGCTGCGGTGGCGCTGGCCATCACCAGGCCGCCGCCAAACATCGCCAGCACCCGCGCCCAAGGCGGCACCTGCTCGAGCTTGCGCAGCAAAATGTTGGTGAAGGCAAAGCAAAAGCCCGCACCCAGGGCCAGCCAGTCGGCCGCGCCCTGGGGCAGGGGCCAGCCGCCCGTGCCAGTGTCGAGTACCACCACCACCCCGGCCAGCGCCAGGGCCAGGCGCAGCAGGCCGGCGACGGTGGGCCGCTCTCCCAGCAGCGGCCACGCTAGCAGCAGCGACCAGGCCGGCATCATGTAAAACAGCAGCACCACACGGACCACGTCACCGATGGAGACCGCCCAGTTGAAGCCAATATTGGTCAGGCCGGCAACGAGGGCCAGCAGCCACAAGGCGGCGTGCCCTGCGCACTCTTTCAGGGTCTGCGGCCGGAAGGCCAGCATCACGATGAGAGACAGAAGGTAAACGCCTCCCGTGGCCCACAGCGGGTGCAAGCCCAAGGCCTGTAGCTCGCGAAAGGGCCACCAGGACAAGCCCCAGACCAAGGCGTTGAGCACCAGTGCAGCGGCCGCCCGCCCGCTGCCCCTTTCAACCATGGGCGTTGTCGTGCCGGGCGATCTCGAGCAGGTGGTCGACCTCGTCCTTGTGCCGCACCAGGTTGCTGGCGTGCCAGCGCTGGATCAGCCACATCACGCTGGCGACCAGTAGACCGAATGCGGTGATGGCGCCGAAGGCCGACAAGCCAAAGCCGGTGGACATGGTGTAGAACGCGCCGAGCGCCAGGATACAGGCCTGCTCGTTGAAGTTTTGCACCGCGATCGAGCGGCCCGCGCCCATGAGGTTGTGTCCGCGGTGCTGCAGCAGCGCATTCATGGGTACCACCAGGAAGCCTCCGAGCGCCCCTAGCAGGATCAGGAAGGGCGCAGCGACCCAGACATTGCTGATGAAGTTCATGAGCACCACGAGCAGTCCCATGGCGATCCCCAGGGGCATGACGCTGGTTGCCATGTCCAAACGCATCCGCATCGAGGCCACCACGGCGCCGACTGCTGTACCGAGCGCTACCACGCCGGTCAGGGCCGAGGCCTGGGTGGTGCTGTAGCCCAGGGCGGCAGCGCTCCAGGCCAGGATGATGTAGCGCAGGTTGCCCGACACGCCCCAGAACAGGGTGGTGGTGGACAGGGAAATCTGACCCAGCTTGTCGCGCCACAGACGCGTGTTGCACGAGAAGAAATCGGGTACCAGCGCCAGCGGGTTGCTGGGGATCGGCCGCATCACCACGCCGGTGTGCGGAATGCGGGTGTTGAACCAGGCGGCCAAGCCGTAGATGGCAATGAGAATCGAGATGGCTGCCTCGGGAGCGGTGTCGATGCCGGTGTTGAACACGGGCAGATCTATCGACAGCAGCTGACTCGCCACGGCGTGCCCCACAAGCTGCCCGCCGAGCAAAATGCCCAAGATGATGGATGCGATCGTCAGGCCCTCGATCCAGCCGTTGGCCTTCACCAGCTGCGACGCCGGCAGCAACTCGGTGAGGATGCCGTATTTGGCCGGCGAGTAGGCTGCTGCGCCCAGGCCCACGACAGCGTAGGCAAGAAGCGGGTGGCCGCCGAACAGCATCATCAGGCAACCGACGACCTTGATCGCATTGCTGATGAACATCACTTTGCCCTTGGGCATGGCGTCGGCAAAGGCGCCTACAAAGGGCGCGAGCACCACATAAAACAGCGCGAACATCGGCACCAGCGCAGCGCGCTGCCACTCGGGCGCGCCGCCAGACTTGAGCAGTTCCACCGCAGCCACGAACAAGGCGTTGTCGGCCAGCGAGCTGAAAAACTGCGCCGACATGATGGTGTAAAAACCGCGCTTCATTCTTGTTCGGCCGCGACCCCGCGTGCGGGCTGCGACGGGGGTGCCGTCTCCAGAAGGTGGGCGGGTTATATCACGCGCCGTGGTGCCACAATTTGGCTTTATGCCCCGCCCCATCCAGGTTACTGTCCACCCAGAGGCTCTGCGCGCCAATCTGGCACGCCTGCGCGCCGAGACCCCCGATGCCCGCGTCTGGGGTGTGGTCAAGGCCAATGCATACGGCCACGGGATTGAGCGCGCCCTCGAGGGCCTGCGCGGCGTCGACGGTTTCGCGCTACTCGATCTTGACGAGGCGAGCCGCCTGCGCGCGCTCGACTGGCGCGGCCCCCTGCTGCTGTTGGAGGGTGCGTTCGAAACCCGCGACCTGGAGCTTTGCTCCCGTCTGGGCCTGTGGCATGTGGTGCACTGCGAGGAGCAGATCGACATGCTGGCCTTGCACAAGACCCACACCCCGCACCGGGTCTTTCTCAAAATGAACTCGGGTATGAACCGCCTGGGCTTGCGACCCGCGGCCTATCGCAATGCCTGGGCGCGCCTCAACGCCTTGCCCCAGGTCGAGGAAATCACGCACATGACGCATTTCAGCGACGCCGACGGCCCGCTGGGCGTCGCGCACCAGATGCGCGTCTTCGACGCGGCCACGCGCGACCTGCCGGGTGAGCGCAGTCTGTCAAACAGCGCGGCGATCCTGCGCCATGCCGCCGCCCCCGACCTGCCCCATCTGGCTGCGGATTGGGTGCGGCCAGGCGTCGCCATCTATGGCAGCTCACCGGACTTTCCTGCACACGACATTGCCCACTGGGGCTTGATGCCGGCCATGACGCTGGCCTCGCGCGTGATTGGGGTGCAGGCACTGCAGGCCGGCGACACGGTGGGCTATGGCTCCACCTTCAGCGCGCCGGGCGCCATGCGCATCGGCATCGTGGCCTGCGGCTATGCCGACGGCTACCCACGCCAATGCCCCACCGGCACGCCGGTGCTGGTGCAGGGGCGTCGTACCCGTACCCTGGGCCGCGTCAGCATGGACATGATCGCCGTTGATCTCACCGCGCTGCCCGAGGCCGGCTTCGGCAGCGAGGTCACGCTCTGGGGCCGCGCCGCCAACGGTCAGGTGCTGTCCATCGACGAGGTGGCACATGCCGGCGGTACCGTCGGCTACGAGCTCATGTGCGCGGTGGCGCCCCGGGTGCCGGTGCAGGTCGACCCGGCGGCCTGATCAGAGCACGAATTCAAGCGGGGCCGAGGACCGATCCTCGACCGGCAGCGCGGTCTTGGGCAGCGCGGTCTTCGGCGGTGTGGGTGCCTCGCGCAGTTCCTCGGGCGGTAGGGCATGTAGCACCACATGGTCGGCGTGCAGCCGAAGCCAGCGCACCCGTGCCCACGGAATCAGAAGGCCCAGGCTCAGCACACAGGCCCAGGCGTGGACCCAAGCGACCCAGGCTGTTCGGCCGGCGCCGAGTTGGTATTCCAACCGGCCTACGCCCTCGATGGCGAGGTCGGTGAGGACTGCCCGCAGGACGAGCGCCCTGCCGACCTGGTAGGCAGGCAAGAAGCAGGCGAAGAAAAGGAAGATGAACAGCGCCGGG
>Ga0222712_10001076_pt1 | contig 34977 bp, 28 predicted proteins | sample C33_657DmetaG_FD_165043 | JGI IMG/M metagenome (GOLD analysis project Ga0222712, IMG submission 165043) | Estuarine water microbial communities from San Francisco Bay, California, United States - C33_657D | ecosystem: Environmental > Aquatic > Marine > Unclassified | place: USA: California...
CCCGCCGCAATCATCACCGCGAAGGCTAGGTACGGATTCGCCGAAGGATCTGGGCAGCGCAGCTCCATGCGCGTCCCCTCAACAGAGCGGCCGGCAGAGATCATCGGCACGCGGATCAGCGCCGAACGATTGCGTCGACCCCAGACCAGATACGTTGGCGCTTCATATCCAGGCACCAGCCGCTTATATGAATTAACTGTTGGCGCAAGGATTGCAATCATCGCGCGCGCGTGCGCTAGGACGCCCGCCATGTACGACTTCGCCATGTCGCTCAGGCCGTACTTGTCCTTGGCGTCATAGAAGACGTTTTTTCCGGTCTTGAGACTCGCCAAGCTCTGGTGCACGTGCATGCCCGATCCGTTGATGCCGTAGATCGGCTTCGGCATGAAGCTAGCAAAGAGGCCGTGCTGCTTCGCAATCTCTTTGAGCGCGTACTTAAATGTCGTGGCGTTATCTGCGGTGCTCAACGCATCGGAGTACTCGAAGTCAATCTCGTGTTGTCCTGGCGCAACCTCATGATGCGCCGTCTCGATCTTGATCCCGAGTAGCTCAAGTGCATCCACCATGTCTTGGCGAATCTCGATCCCTTGATCACCGCTTAAGTCGAAGTAGCTCGCGCTGTCGTGCGGCGTGTTGGTTGGCTTTCCCTTCTCGTTCACCTCAAAGAGGAAGAACTCCAACTCGGGGCCCATGTTCACCGTGTAGCCGAGTGTTGCCGCACGCTCCACCTGGCGGCGCAACACGCCGCGAGGATCGCCGGCGAACGGCTCACCTGATGGCAGCACCACGTCGCAGATGACGCGCGCTGTTCCGGCGCCGCTCTCCGCCGGGGCCCACGGAAGCGCGCGCCAGGTGCTCATGTCTGCGCGCAGCAGCTGATCCGATTCGGCGATGCGCGTGAAGCCTTCTACTGATGAGCCGTCGAACCAGGAACCATGCTTGATGGAGGCGGGCATCTGATGGATGGGGATCTGGACGCTCTTCACGGTGCCGTGGATGTCCACGAACTGCAGCTGAACGGTGCGGATCCCCGCCTTCTCGGCCTTAGCCACTGTGGCGAGCGCCTCGCGAATCTCCGCATCACTGCGCCCTGTGGCTGACTTCCCCCCGCTCTCCGCCATGATCCCCTCCCACTCACGCCTGCTTCGGGCTCAAGGCGCCCGAAACTTGTGCCTGCGGCACAGATTCCCCGCCGCTAAACGTCAGGGAGTGCCGTTGAGGGCGAGTGTAGACCGCTTTCAGTAAGCGGAGGGGGGAGTTTTCAGGGTCTGAATTTGTGACCTTGCACAAGTTCAGGGGGTTTTGCGGCGAGTTGCGCTATCGCAGCACCCAGCCGGTGACCACACCCGCTCGCGTGAGGCTGGCGCCGAACGAGAGACGCCCGTCCGCGCCGCGCGTGAGGAGCTGCAGCGTGACGCTACTCGCCCCTGGGGCGGCGGCGAAGGCGAGCTCGTCGATCCCGTCGCCATTCCAATCGCGGACATAGAGCTCCGGCGTTGCCGCACCGCTACTTGCCGAGCGCCAGGCTTCAAACGGACTGTTCCAGCGCAGCGTTAGTGCGCTGACGATCTCCGGTGTTGCAGGGAGCGTGCGCGCGGCCGGTGCCCACGGCGTGCGAATGCGGACCTTGACCCCAACTTGTGCTGCAGTTGCCGCTTCAGTCAGCATAACGTCACCGTTCAGTTCCTCGAGCGCCGCGGCAGTGCTGGTAGCGCCAATGGTTGTGGCGCGTGCAGCAACGCTGGTCCAGGTATCTCCAGCGCGTAGCCAATCAAACTCGCCGCTTGCAATGCGCACTGGCGCAGCACGGAACATCACGCTCTCCTTTGTGTAGACGCAGAGGCCGCGCGGAATGGTGAGTGTCTTTCCGCGCACCAAGATCTTGTTCCCGTTCATGGAGCGGAGGCATGGCTCGCTCTTCTTGACGCGCTTTGCAATCTTTGTATACGTATCATTTGGCTGAATGGTGATCGTGTAGGTTGGCCCGGAGTTCAGTGAAAGGATCGTAGGCAGCTTCATACCAAGTCGCTGCGCCACCAACTTCAACGTCCGTTCGCCGGCGCGAACGCTGGTACTGCGGAGAGGTTCTGTTTCTGGCACGTAGACCTTGTCAGGATTTGGGAGTTCATGTGCGCCATCAAGGTTGAACGACTGCACGCGAATCACGCCCGCCGGATCTCGATAGCGCACATAGAGCTCTGCTACGCCGTCACCCGTCAGATCGCCTTCGTTTGCGCTCCAGGCGCTGCTGATCGGCCAGACGAGTGCGCCAGGTTCGCTGAACTCACCAAGGCTCCACTCGCTGACTGGTGGCGCGCCCGCACCTTGTGCGAGCGATACGGCGAGCGATCCATCTGCCGCGCGCCAGAGCGCCGCAAGGTCTACGGTGCCGTCGCCGGTGAAATCGTCCATCAAGATGCGCGCGTCCGCCGCGGCGTCAACCTCGCCGATCATCGTGGGGCTACCGTCAAGTGGCGCACTGTAGATGCGCAAGTGCGGCGCGGTCCCCTCACCTGCAGGGACCACCTCGGTGATGAAGAGCTCCTCAATCCCGTCGTTCGCCGTATCGACCGCGTAGAGGCCAAGTGTGGCGCTGGCGTCAAAGCCGGCGTATCCCTCAAAGCGCGCGTGCGGCTCCTTCAGGGTGCCGCCCGTGTACGGCGTCTCGATCAGGCTGACGCTCCCATCCGCCGCCTCACGGAGGTCAACCACGGCCGCCTCACCCTTTGCGGTGGCGCGGGCCACGATCCTGCTCAACAGCGTCTGGCTGCGCCCAAGCGCAACACTACCTGGCGCCTTCCCGTTCAGGCGCCCCGCCGCATCAACCGAACTGTCAGTAGAGACGAGTCGCACCGCACCGGCTGGTGAGACGGCGAGGATGTCCCCCTTCGCGTCGCCGGTGAGGTCGCCGTGCGGCGAGAGGACGCGAATCGGATAGACGGCGGTGATGTCGAAGCGATCGTCCGAGACGTCCCCCGTCCCAGCGCCCGCAACCTGTTCTGAATCAAATGAGAAGAAGGAGGCGCGCAGCAGTGCCTCAACGGAGAGGTTGCGTGTTCGCGCGCAGTCGTCGGCATTCACCGGAAAGAACGACCAGCCGCGCCAGTGGCTCGGCTGTGATGGGTGTCGCATCTGCACGTTGGTGTCGCCCGCCTCTGGTGGCAACATGCAGTCACGATTCACCGTAAAGCTGCCGTAGAAGCCTGGGCGCCAGAATCGCCATTCACTCGAGACGGGGTAGAAGCGCTGCATCGTCATCCCCCACGTAGCGTCCACCGCGGTGTTGTAGCGCGCGTTGCTCTGGCTCCCACTGCTGTAGCCCGGCTCATAGATTCCGCCGCGCGAGTAGTACTGGTTCATCGATGGGTGATCGACCACGTCGAAGCAGCTGCGCTTCGACTTCTTCGTGATCGGCTGGGCATCGCCGTTCTCGTCCAGCACCTCAAGTGGCGCCGTATACGTAGAGCTCTCGCTATCCCATTCAAGGCCGCCCACGCCATCATCCTCACGATCAGCACCAAGACGAATTCTCATCCGCAGTGCGATCGCCGCATTCTCATCGGCGCGCCGCTGGCGGCTCCAGGCTGTGTTGCCGGCAGTTCCGTTCAACTGATTGTCGTCCGCGTAGTCGTCGCGCACCCAGCCCGCCTGCGTACTGGTGAAACTTGAGACGCTCCACCAGTTGCGTTCGTTCATCGTCCACGACCAGGCGTTCTGCTTAATCGCCACAGCACCCGCGCCAAGGAGCGCATCGGAATACGGCTCGCTCAAATACTCCGACCAGAACTCCGCCACATGCGTCCGGTAGACATAGGTCTTAAACGCCACCACCTCCACCAGGCCCGTGCGCGTGCGCAAGACGCGAATCGTTTTTGGTGGCGTGATCAGCGAGTCCCAGGCGGTGCACGAGACAGGCGTCTCCGCGGCGGCTGTGCTGGAAGGTGCAAGGGTTGCTGGGAGGAGCAGGGTCGCCCCCACGAGGAGCGCGATCAGCGCGCGGCGCGTACGTCCTTCACGGACTCGTGTCGGCTGCATGGAGACATAGTAGCGGTGCAGCGAAGATGCGCCCAGCGCTACGAGGTTGCCTCAGGTCCACCTTCAGCATCAAGAATTCTTAACGCCAGGGAGAGTGCGAGGCGCAGATCCGCCTCGCGAAGGTCCCAGCCGGTCAGCTCCTCAATGCGCTTCACGCGATACGCGGTGGTGTTGCGATGCACGCCGAGTGAGCTACTCGCCTCTGCGGCACCTGGTGTGTCCAGAACCGCGCGCAGTGTGGCGATGCGCTGCTTTCGCGCGGCGGGGGTGCCGTTAAGGAGCGGCTCGAGGAGGGCGAGCGCTTGACGACGACCATCTGGAATAGCGGTGACGGCACCAAGAAGGCGGTGCGCTGGAAGGAGATCGGCGCGCACCACCTGTGCACCGCCGCTTCCGCTGCGACCACCCACGCGACGCTCGAGCGACTCCAGCGCATCGCGCGCCTCCGCCTCCGCTGCCGGCCGCGCCGTTGCATCGGCGAATGGCTTGGAGACGGCGACCGGTCTGTTCAGTCGCTTAGAAACTTTCTTCGCGATCTCTTGCGCGCCAGGATCGGAGGCGTCCGCAACCGCAATGATGCGCACTTCGAGTGATTCGTTGCTGCCGCGCAACATAAAGCGGCGCGGGCCAGCGAGGAGTCGCAGTTCGCGGCGCAACGCCGGAACATCTGCCTCATGCGGTCGCGGTTGGCGCGCCGCGATGGCCACCCATGGCGGTCCCTCAACAGGAAGTGTCCGCGTCTCACCGCGTCCAGCGTTCGCCGGCAGCTCCGCCGCCACGCGAACAATTTCTAACGCTAATAGCGGTGCCACGCGCTCACAGGCAATGCGGTCCCGCTCACCAACCGGCTCATCGCCAAGCAACACAATGGAGCCTGGTCGATCATCCGCATCGTCGCTGAGCGGCGACTCTTCATCCTCTGCGCGTTCGCCGTCGCCGTGTCGCTCCGTATCTGGCGCTCCAGGAACAGCGGGGAGTGGGATGCGCTGTCCTTCGGCGCGATGCTTCCCTACGTAGCGCGAGACCGCCTTCGCCGCTGCGGCGCTTCCAGGGAGACCGGCCGGCGCAACCACCGCGAGCGACGCACCGCCGCGCGCCTCCAGTGCCACCGCGCGGCCAATAAATGCGGCGAGTGCGCCGATCAACGCATCTAAGCCTTGCCCGTCTAACGCGAGTGCGGCGATCTGTCGCTCCAACACCACCGCTTGACGCTCAAGTTCAGCGCGACGATTCACCACCGCGCCAATCAGGCTGCGCTCCAGTTGTGCCGGATCTGCACCGCGCACCAAGAGACATGGGAGCCGCGTCACCGCCGCCGCGGCAACAAGATGCTTCAGCGCCGCGTCTTCATCTTTGCTGGATCCTTCGGATGCAATCGCGAGGATGCCGGTGGCGTTGTTATTGGCGAGATACTCCACCATCTCGCGTCGCGCCGCTTCATCTGGTGCCACCGAGCGCAACGTGTTGAGTGGAATCAGCGCAAGATCGCCCGCATCCATGCCGTCAAATGCCGGAAGGCGCGTGCGCAGTAGGCGCACCCAGGTGACGGTGCGCGCCATCGCTTCGGCGCGCGCGTCTACGAGCGGCTCCGCCGTTGGGAGGAGGGTCTGAACGAGTTCGCGCAGCGATGCCATCAGGCGGATACTGTACGGGCGTCGTCGCCTGGCGCGCTCAGCGTTGCCGCGATGCGGCGAAGCAGTGGCGCCGCCTGCTCCGCCCGCGCGCCGCGCTCAAGAAGAAGCGCCGCCTCGGCATGCCCCTGGTTCGGCCGGATGCGGATCCAGAGTCGCGCGCGCGGTCGGCGCAGCGTCAGCGTGAGGCCGACAATAATCAGCGCCGCGGCGAGCCAGACGATCAGCGCCGCCGGATCGCGCCGCGCAATGATCCCCGTGTAGGAGCTCAAGGCATTGAGACGCACGCTGAAGTTCGCACCCGGCCCACTCGCCGTCTCGCCTGGCGCCAAAACTGAGACGAAGAGGGTGCGCAGCTCACTACTCCCAGCACGCACCGGCTCACTCGCAACGATCAGGACTGCTGCGGCGCCAGCGGTATCGCGCTGCAGCAGCAGCTCAATCCCCGCATCACTACCGGGAATCGGCAGCGTTGCGTATGGCGCACCCTCAGCAGTGGCAGTAAAGGGCGACTCGCCAGACCAGAGCAGATCACCGGTTGCGCTCGTGATCTCGAGTGCCGCAGATGGTCCGAAGAAGTTCTGATGGAAGCTCCACCCGTCATACATGAGTGGCGTGTTCACACGCACGATCTGCTGTGCAACCTCCACGCCGCCCTGATACACCGCAAGATCCGTTGCAAAGTCGGCGAACGCACCAGTCTCCGTGCGCGGTGCACTGAAACCGCGATTCTGAATCACCAGACCGCCTTCGGATCCAATCTTGCCAACGGGGAGCGCCTCACCGTTCGTGAGCAGGATCCCCTGCGTGTAACCAAGGATCCCAGAGAGCGCGGCGCCAACTAGTAGCAACACGAGCCCTGTGTGCATCACCAGCGTGAATCGATACGAGCGACGGAACTTATCGCCATGAATGATTCTTCCGCTCGTGTTCTCAGGATCGGTGACAAACTGCGCATCCCAGCCGGCGGCGCGCATCTCGCGTGCAACTCGCTCCGCCGCGTTATCAACCTGCTGCGCGCCGATTGGCGCCGCAAGTGCAATCTCACCGCGTCCAGGGAGTGATGCGTCAAAGAATGCACTCGGCTGCTCAACACGACTGCGCGCCGTTACCGCGCGAATATTGGGCAGGCGGTCCAGCGTGCAGACAACAATGGAGACGGTCAGCAGGACGAGCAGTGCAGAGAACCACGGCGCCGTAAAGATGCGGAAGAAGCCGAGCCGCTCAAAGATGTCGGTGAGCGGGCCAAGGGTTGGCTCGTAGATGGCGCGGAGTTTTCCCATCTCCAGCGTGTAGTCAGAGGCACTGAGGAGCGCGTAATCCGGCAGCTGCTTCAGCGCCACCCCAACGCTCGCCGCCAGGGCGATCGCGGCGATCTGGACCATGGCGAACTGCACGTTCGCCAAGAGGGCACGAACTACGGTGAGTGGTCCTCTGATCACCCGCTGATGGTAGCCTTCGCTCCGCTTGGACATGCGGTCGAGGCGAGGCGAGCGGCAGATCCGCTCACGCTGGAGGAGATGTGGCGAAAGGTCAGGAACGCGCCGGGCTCGACGAACTCGATCGTCGTCTCATGGAAGTGCTCCAGGTTGACGGGCGTCGCCCCTTCACCGAAATTGCCACCGCCTTCGCTGTCCCAGAATCTACGATCCGCGCCCGCTACAAATCGCTCGTCGATCGCGGTGCACTCAAGGTGATCGCCGTGGCAGATCCGCTGAAGGTTGGCTATCCACTCATGGCGATGATCGGCGTCCGCTGTACCCCCGCCGCACTCTTGGCCACCGCCGCCGCACTCGAGGCGCTGCCGGAGGTGAGCTACTGCGTAGTGGTTGCTGGCGCGTACGACCTACTCATTGAAGTCGTCTGTGAAGACAACGATGCGCTGCTCACCTTCCTCACTGAGCGACTTCGCGCAATTGAAGGCGTCCTTGAAACGGAGACGTTCGTCTATCTGCGCATTTTGAAGCAGAACTACGAGTGGGGCACCGCAACGCCGTAATCGCGCGCGCAGTAACCGCGCTCCTGCTTACGGGTTCGCGCGCGACTTCCTCCAGCCAACGAGCGCCGCGCCGCCAACCCAGGCGAGCAACACCGCAAGGATGATCTTTGGTAGTTCATGCACCCATCCGTCATCACCATGTGCCTCACCACCATCAACAGGTCCAGGCCCTGGAGCTGGCGCGAAGAGCGGCATCGGCCCAGCAACACTTCCATCTGGAAGGAGGCAGGTCACCACCGCTGGATCAGCAGGGTCAACGTCTGATGTGCACGGCTCAAGGGTAGCGATGAAGTCGTTGTACCAATCCTCGTAAAGGATCGCCCAGTCAGTCTCATCTAAGCCTGGCTGACCCGACGGCGCTGGCTCCGCGTCAGTAATCGGCATGATTCCACCCGCTGCGCCGTTGAGCGCTTCAAGCATCAGTAGTCCCTCAGGCGCGTCGGCGGGAAGCGCATCTCCCTGCTGACTATCGAATGAGGCCACGCCACTCACTGGGTCCACCTGATAGGCGAACGTGTGGCGGCTGATGCAGCCTGCCTGGCAGTCACCCCATCCGTACGTATAGGTAACGATCCAGGTTGCAGAGCTTCCAGGCTCCCCCTTCACTTCGTAGTACTGCGATGCACCAATGAGCGCGTCATCAAGAAGGACGAAGTCGCCGAACGGTGTGCCGTTGGCGATCACCGCGGCGTGTGCTTCGGCAGGCATGTCAATGGGGAGCTCGATGGAGGTGGAGCCATGCGCGCGCACGGGTAGTGCTGCCGCAAGGAGGAGGCTGAGCATCAGGAAGAGCCGGAGTCCGCGCTTCGTCGTCATGCTGCACCTCATCTATATGGAAGGGGTTGCCCTCTGCCTCTATAACGACCGCTGATGCGAGCAGGTTCCCGCGCAGTAAGAGTGTGGTCGGGGCGGGGGGATTCGAACCCACGGCCTCCTGCTCCCAAAGCAGGCGCGCTACCAAGCTGCGCTACGCCCCGTCGCGCCATCCTAGCGTGCCGCGGCGTGAAGCCCCTGATGGTGGCATCATCAGCGCCATGCCTCCACGATCTCGCCTCTCACTCCTTCGTGGGCCACTCGGCGCCGCCTACGCCTCCGCACTGATCCCGGGGCTCGGCCAACTCCTGCGCGGCCAGCGCCGCGCCGCACTTCTCGCCGTCTCCCCCCTCCTACTGATCGCACTCATTGTCGTGCTGAACGCTGCGAGCGTTGGCATGGTCAGTTACGCCGCAACATTCGCAGCACCTGGCCGCCTGGCACAACTGACGCTTCTCCTCTTGCTGATGATCCCGTGGCGTGCCGCGGTGGTGCTGCATGCGGCACGCGGCGCTGAAGAAGATGCTGGGGAGCGGCGCAGCGGCGAGCGGCGCGTTCCTATCTCTCTACTCCTCGCCGGAGCGCTCCTTATCTCCGCCGCGCCACACGCTGGCGCGGCGCTAATCACCTCGCGCGCCGGCAGCACCGTGGATGATGTCTTCTCCGGATTCGAGTCTGCCTCGCCTGGCGAATCGAGCGGACCAACGCCAACACCGCCGCCACTCGGTGACCGATTCACCATTCTCCTCGTTGGCGCGGACGCCATGGGGCAGCGCACCTCATTCAATACGGACTCCATGATCATCGCTAGCTGGGATCGCGTCGGTGGCTGGGTGAGCACCATCTCGATCCCGCGCGACATCGTCAACGTCCCCATGGGGAATGGCGACGTCTGGGAGCCAAAGATCAACTCGCTCTGGCCATCTGCGCAACGCAACAAGACGCTCTTCCCAGAGGGGCCAGCGGTTGCACTGCGGAGGGCGCTCGGCGCCATGTTCGGCATCACCATTGACGCGACCGCTGTGATCGTGATCCCAACCTTCCGTCAACTGATCAATGACATCGGTGGCGTAGACGTGCATATCAGTCGACCCATCTTTGATCCGTCGTACCGCACCGGCGACTTCCGTGGCGTGACACTACCGAAAGGGAACTGGCACCTTGATGGTGACTGCGCGCTCGCCTACGCGCGCGTGCGCAAGGCGGCGGGGACCGATGACTTCAATCGCGGTGGTCGCCAGCAGGAACTCCTGGTTGGGATTCGCAATCAGCTCGCCGCGAGCGGCAACATCTTGAGTAACGGACTTGCACTCCTGACCGCACTCGGCGACGGGGTGCGGACCGACCTTGACCAAGCGCTGCTCCCAACGCTCGCCGAAGGGGCGCAGGCATTTGATACGTCACATGTGGTGAGCGCGCAGATGCGCACCGGCGACGGACTCCTCCGCTACCGCCGCGCCGATGAGCCGAGCCCGTATGGCTCCGTCGTCTTCTTCAACGCAAAGCGCGCGCTGCTCTTGGGGGCACGACTCTTCCCAACACCGGGGACGCGCCCATACGGCTGGCCCGTAGTAAAGGGTGAGCCGGCACTTGGGGAAGAGTCGCTCCTGCTTCCATCGCCATCTGCTGGTTCCAGCGCAACGCCAAAACCAACGCCCGTCAAGACGCCGCTCCCTGCTGGGCCGTATCAGTCTCTCGCCACCTGCAATGCGAACGTCCCCGCGCCGTCATACAGGCCAGCACCAGACCCAACCTCAGCACCGAGCGAAGAGCCGAGCGGCGATCCGAGCGCCGAGCCGAGTGCGTCTGAGAGTCCGACCCCTTCGCCGTAGCTCCTCTCGGTAACGCTTAGCCGAGCAACTCCGCGCGGAGTGCCGCCGCTACAAGCGCCGACGCCTGGCCGCGATGGCTGAGCTGATCCTTCTCTTCTGGTGAACGCTCCGCCATGGTGCGGCCATCTACTTCAAAGACCGGATCGTAGCCAAATCCTCCAGCGCCGCGCGGCCCCTCAACGATCTCTCCGCGGCGCTCGCCGCGGAAGATGCGCGGCGGTTCACTGCTAGGAAGTGATGGATCAACGAGCGCCATGCAGCAGACGAATCGCGCGCCGCGTTGCGCACGCGGGAGTCCGCTCAGCGCACCGAGCAGCTTTTCGTAGTTCTGCTGATCGGTTGCATCTGCTCCAGCGTAGCGGCGCGTGTAGACGCCAGGTGCGCCGTTCAGCGCATCAACCTCTAACCCAGAGTCATCAGCGAGCGTCCAGTGGCCGCTCTGCTCGGCGTAGAATCGCGCCTTCTGTACGGCGTTCTCCTCAAAGGTTGCGCCGTCCTCTGGTGCTTCGTCGCTAATCCCTACATCACGTAGCGTCACGAGCGTGAGCGGGAGCCCACCGAAGAGTCGTTGCAGCTCAACGAGCTTATGCGCTGATCCTGTTGCAACGAGGAGCGTGCGCATCGTGCGACCCACCTGGATGAGTGGCGGCTGCGCGCCTTATCGCGCGCTGTCGACGGTGGCGCGCTGGAAGGTGATCAGTTCGGCGATCCCCTTGTCGGCAAGGGCGAGCATCGCATCTAGGGAGGCGCGATCAAACGGCTCCTGCTCCGCCGTCCCCTGTAGCTCCACGTAGTGGCCACTCTCCGTGGCAACAACATTGAGATCCACATCTGCGCGGCTGTCTTCTTCGTACGGAAGGTCGAGCACCGGTCGCCCGTCAACAACGCCAACCGAGACGGCGGCGATGTTGCGCGTCAGGAACTGATCGAGCTTCTTCGCGCGCATGGCGATCGCCAGCGCAATCCAGCCACCAGTGATGCTGGCGCAGCGCGTTCCGCCGTCCGCTACCAGCACATCGCAGTCGATCAGGATGGAGCGCTCACCGAGCTTGGTGAGGTCAACCGCTTGGCGAAGAGAGCGTCCGATAAGGCGCTGAATCTCATGGGTACGCCCGCCAAGCTTGCCGCGCACCGCTTCGCGGTCTGATCGCGTGTTGGTTGCGCGCGGAAGCATGCTGTATTCAGCGGTGATCCAGCCGGTCCCCTTCCGCGCAGGTGCGGCGGAACGCGATCCTCAACGCTAGCAGAGCAGATCACCACAGTGTTCCCCACGGTGATGATCGCCGAACCTTCAGCCCACTTCTGGACGCCGAGTTCCGCGCTCAGTGCGCGCATCTGATCTGGTGCGCGTCCATCACCACGTGGGCCGCTTGCGCTTCCGATGCTCATCAGGATCTCCCCTTCAACTCTTCGAATCCAACGCGCCGGCGCGCTCGGCGGCCTTCGCCTCGTCCCAGAGCGTATCTAATGTGGCGAAGTCTGCCGTTTTCAGGTTGATCTTGCGCTCGGCGGCGCGCCGCTCCACCTCACCGAAGCGGCGGCGGAACTTCTCATTCGCCCCGCGGAGCGCCGCCTCCGCGTCAATCCCGCTGCGGCGTCCAAGGTTCACCAGCACCGCCATCACATCACCAAGCTCATCCTGCGCCGCGGCCAGCGCCGCAGCGCTCGTTGCACCACGCCCCGTGATGCTGTCTGGATTCCCCGCCAGGTCCAACGCCTCAGTCAACTCCTGAATCTCTTCGGTGAACTTCTCACGCACGCCGTCCAGCGTTGGCCAGTCGTAACCCATCGCGCTCGCGCGATCCTGTAGTTCGCGGCTCGCTGAAAGTGCTGGCAGGCCACGGCTGACGCCGCTCAGTGCGCTCTTACTCTTTGGGCTTGCATCACCACGTTCGGCGCGCTCCTCTGCCTTCACCGACCCCCAGGCGCGCTGCACCTCTCGGCTCGTCTCTGCCGTTGCTTCACCAAAGACGTGTGGATGGCGGCGAATGATCTTCTTCGCGAGCCGCTCCTGCACGTCGGTGAGGTCGAATGCGCCACGCTCCGCCGCCAACTGCGTGTGGAGAACAATCTGCAGATAGACGTCGCCCAGCTCCTCGGCCATCGCCGCGTCGGTCGCAGCGCTCGGCGCCGCCGCCTGCGCTTCAATTGCATCGTGCAACTCCCACGCCTCTTCAATCAGGTGCTTCGCTAGCGTCAGATGCGTCTGCTCGCGATCCCAGGGGCAGCCGTCTGGCGCACGTAGTCGGGCGCTCAGCCACGGCATCGCCCACGGCGAGGCGAGTGCCTCAATCGGCGCGAGTGGCGGAATTAGGAGCGCATCCCACGCATTGGACTGATCAGCGGCGACACTTTGCAGCGTGGTGGTCACTCCTGACGGCAGGAGAGTCACCCGGTGCTGCGCTCCGTAGAGGCGCTCCAGCAGTGATACGCCACTCCCGCTCCTCCCTGGGAGTTCAACACCACCACCCTCGCGCGCATCTTTTTGCGCAGCGGTCCGTGTGACAAAGAGTGGGAGACGAGCGTCTGCCGCAGTTGATGCGATCGCGGCCAGTGGGATCATGGCGAATCCACTACTGAGATCGACGTGTGGGGCAACCGTTCGCGCGGTTGCAATCAGCAACTCCACTGCGAGTTGGTCGCCGCGCGCCGTCACGGCGCTGGTGAGCCCCCCGCCTCCTGGACCACGCTGCCGTCAATAGCAATCTCGGCTATCTGTCGATACGTGTCGAGCCAGACAATGTATCCGCTCGTCTTGATCGTCGCCTTCTGCTCTTCCGTCAGGGCGCGCTCCTCTATCGCGTTGATCTTGAAGATCACCATCTGGCCATTGAGTGTCTGCACGCCGCTCACTTCGCCCGCTGCGAGCAGCCAGGCGGCTGAACCAATCTGCGCGTTAAGCGAATAGCGGGAGGTAAAGCCAAGGCCGTCTGTGGTCATCCCCTCAAAATCTTTCAGCGCTTCGGCGGCACGCGCGTCAAAATCAACGGTAGCGCCGGCAAGCTCTTGGGCGAGTAGCTCCATGCGGAGCGTCATCCCCATGCGGCGACCTTCAAACTGCATCACGTGATAACCAAACTCCGTCTTGATCGGGCCAAGGAGGTCGCCAACCTGAAGGCCATCTGCCCAGACGGCGTTTTCAAATTCAGTAACGTAACTCCCCTTCGCGGCCCATCCGAGCAGGCCACCGCTCTCTCCCGAGCCAGTGTCGTCACTCTGCTCTGCGAGTGACTCCATTGAGGTCCCAGCTGCAATCTTCTCGTAGGCAGCCTTCGCCTCAGCTTCAGCGGCAGCCCAGGCTGGATCGGTTGGGTCTAGTTTTGCCGCTTCCCTTGAGTCGTCATTGGGGCTGTAGAGCAGGTGTCGCACGAGCACCTCTTCCGTCTCGCTGTTCCCTTCTGGCACTGGCACTGCGATGTAGCTGATGTCGCGCTGCTCAACTGGGTCAACCAGGAGCTCGGTGGTCACCACCTCGCTGAGTGCCGCGCTAAGGGCGCGCTCGCCGACCATCTTCTTGTAGAGATCCATGTTGATCTTGGCGTCGCTTGCACTCACTTCAAAGTTCGGGTCGGTTTGTGCAGGGCGAATCTGATCTACGTAGAAGATGACCAGCTGACTGGTTGACTGGCTGATCACCTCAGTTGGACCGGCTGCGGTGAGCGCCCAGGCGGCGGCGTAGGCCGGGTCCGTAAGTGGATCTTCCGCCTTTGCGCTCCACCCAATACGTCCGCCCTCAGCGGCAAAGGAGTCGGTCGATTCTCGCTTCGCAATGGCTCCAACGTCGCCACCAGCCTTGATCTCCGCAAGGATCGCATCGGCCTTCTGCTGAGCAGCGGCGATCGTTGCCTCTGTCGGTACTCCCTTTGGTCCTTTCGCAATCTCAATAGAGATGCGTCGCAAGAGGCGGAGCTCAGGGACTGATGTCTCATCTACCCATGCAGCGTCGATCGCCGCCTGGTCAACGGTAATTCCCTTCTCACTCGCGAGTTGTGCAATTAGGATCGCGTCAATGATGTCTGATGTCAGCTGACTGCTTAAGTTTGTCCCCGCTTCGTCAAGTTGCTGCAAGAACGCGTCCGCCTCTTCATTCGTGAGCGTTCCGGAGGAGACGCGTGCCCTAATGCGTGCAGCCTCAAGGCTTAGGCGGAAGTTTGCAATATCGCCACGTGACCTCGCCTCCCCGACGCTGATTGAGACACCGTTCACTTCAACAGCTGGGGCAAGGTTGTCGCTCCACCAACCTACAGCGAGGACCGCCGTTAAGAGGAGCGTGGACAACGCGATAGCGCTCAAGAAGGCGAGGTTCGTTAGGACCGACTTGTCAGCCTCTGCAAGCCGGGCTGTAATCCTCGCTCGAGCTGACTGGAAAAGGTTCATGGTTGTTCTGCCCCCTACCGTGTTGATTAGGCCGCTATCGTGTCCAGTATAGGGGAGTGGATGCTATCCTCGTGCGACCATGAATGCGCACCCCTCAGAGCTCACCGTTGGACGTCCGCGGCGCGGCGCCCTCGGCTCCATCGCAGATTCCCTCACTGCGCTGGTTAAAAGGCGCCGGCTGATCTGGTATCTTGCCAACTCGTCGCTTCGATCCAAGGGTTCCAGCTCACTCTTCGGCAATGCGTGGTTGATCATTGACCCCGCCCTGCAACTCGCGATCTATTACATACTCGTGGGTGTCATTCTCCGAAGGCCGGAGCCAGCATTCCCACTCTTCCTCTTCGCGGCAATTCTTCCGTGGCGATGGTTCACCCAGGCAATCAGCAGCTCTACGGAATCGGTCCGAAGGATGGGGAAGGTCATGCAGCAGATTGTCTTCCCCCAAATTGTGCTTCCTGTAGCATCAATCGGCGCCAGTTTTGGAAGCTTTGTCTTAGGCTTTATTCCGCTAATGGCCCTCTATCTCATCTACCCAGAGCGGATCACGGTGTGGATCCTTGCGCTTCCTGCTGTGATGTTTGTCCAACTGCTCTGGACGATCCCGCTTGCCATCACCTTGAGCGCGTTAAATGTCTTTTACGGCGACATAGGGAACCTTGTCAAGCATTTCCTCCGCCTCGCTTTTTATCTCTCTCCTGCGCTTTTTAGCTACGACAAACTGCTGAAAGCGGCAGAAAATTACCCTCTCGTTGTGCAGATCCTGCACGTGAACCCCTTGGCGTGGGTGCTCATCGCATACCGCGACCTGCTTTACTATGGACGAGCCCCAGACTGGTTTGGCCTTGTCGTAGTTGGAACTCTCTCCATCCCATTCACCCTTCTCTCCATTTACATCTTCAACCGTCTCTCTCCTGGCTTTGCAAAGGTGCTCTGATGGCTGAGCATCCGCCAATCCTGCTCGAAAACCTCGGCGTCTCGTTTGATTTGCGGCGAAGTAAGAAGCGCGTCCGGCGCAGCATGGTCGGGCAGGTCCAGCGACTCGATGAGAACGGCAAGTTCTGGGCAGTTCGAAACATCAGCCTCCGCGTAGAGTCTGGCGAATCCCTTGCCGTTATCGGTGCCAATGGCGCAGGGAAGAGCACCCTATTGAAAGTACTGGCAGGGATCATCAGCCCAGATGAAGGGAAAATAGAGGTGCGCGGGAGGATCGCAACGCTCCTCCAACTGGCCGCAGGCTTTAACGACGAACTGAATGCCGAGGAGAATATCCTTCTTGTCGGAGAGTTCTTGGGCATTCCCTCTTCTCAAATGCGGGGGAAGATCCAGGGAATATTGGATTTTGCAGATATCGGCGACTTTGCTGATTCGCCCGTGAGCACCTATAGCTCTGGGATGCGCGCCAGGCTGGGGTTTGCCGTAGCAACATCGGTCGAACCGGATGTGCTCCTCCTTGACGAGGTGCTCTCAACTGGCGACGCAGCGTTCCGAGAAAAGTCTCGGGCAAGAATCGTAGAGTTGATGGATAAGGCACATGCAATCGTCTACGTCACCCATGATCTTGAATCTGCAGCAAAGTTTTGCACGAAAGCGATCGAGATTGAAGAGGGAGTAATCGTAGCGGCAGGACCTGCACAACGTGTGATTGATGCCTACCTTAAAAAGATGGAGAAGAAGAAGTAGCTGGCTCTTCTTTCTTGCTACGGAGCGGAAAGTCCACCGCGATAATTAATAATCACCAACAGCGTTCGCGCAGAATCCAACTCTAGAATTGGCTTGACCTCAGCACTCTTGATCACGGCACCAGAAGGGTCACTTACGGTGATGACGCGACCAATTGAGAGGCCGCGTGGGAACGCGGAACGAATCGTGGAGCTGAGCTCAATTCCTGATGTGGTCACCTGTGCCCCAACTGGCACGTCGCGGAGCGCGTCAATGTCGTCAAAAACGAGTGGGTTTGCGCCACGCCCGTGAAGAATGCCGATCGCTCCGGTCGTAGCGATCTCTGCTGTGACGGTGAACTCTGGGTCGCTGACAAGCCGTACCTGAGCGCTCCCTTCCGTAACTGAGATCACACGTCCAGCGAGTGTTCCCCCCGCACCGATCACTACGTCGCCTTCAGTGATCCCGTCACGCGTCCCGCGATCGATGATCACTAACCTCTTACCGATATCAAAATCTCGCGCCACCACCTGGACTGCAACGCTACTGAACGCGATTGATGACCGAAGGTCAAGGATCGCCTGCAGTTCGGTGATCTCCCGCTCAAGGCTCGCCACGCGAGCGGCGGAGGCGGCGGCCTCATCGCGCTCTTGCAGTGTGAGGGCGAGGCGCGTGCGAAGCGCTTGGACATCCGCGGCAACTGCGCCGATCACGGCAAGGCCGCGTCCAACCGCGGCGATCGGCTCCGTTACAACTCGGAGCACACTGGAGGCGCTATCGCGCACCGCAATGCTTGGTGGGGTACTTGAGGTGAGAAGGAGGAGAATTGAGAGGATCATCAGGATCGGAATGCCGCGCCCGCCGAGTGAGACCCCTGTGCGACGCCCCGTTCGAAGCCGCGAACGAAAGAGCATGAGAGGCCGTTACCGGAGTGGGCGCTGATAGGTCTCTGGCACGAGCAGCTTCTCGAGCGTGTCTACCTCTTGCAGGATAATCCCAGTGCCGCGCACCACGCAGGTGAGTGGGTCATCGGCGATGCGAACTGGCATGTTCGTCTCGGCGGCGAGTCGAATCTCAATTCCTAATAGCAGCGCACCACCACCGGCGAGAACGATCCCCTGATCCATGATGTCCGCCACCAGCTCGGGTGGCGTCTCTTCAATGGTGTCGCGCACCGCGTTGACGATCTCAACGAGTGATGGCTCAATTGCTTCGCGGATTTGTGGCGCACCAACCTCAACAGATCGCGGCAGGCCAGTGAGGAGATCGCGTCCGCGCAAGGTGATGCGCTGTGCATCCCACTCGCCAGAGTGCGCCGAACCAATGGCGATCTTGATATCTTCTGCGGTGCGCTCACCAAGGAGCATGTTGTACTTGCGGCGAGCATAGGCAACGATGTTCTCATCCATCTCATCGCCAGCAATGCGAATGCTACGGGCCGTGACAATGCCGCCGAGGCTCGTCACCGCAACCTCCGTGGTCCCGCCACCAATGTCAACGATCATGCTCCCTGATGGTTCGGCAACGGCGAGCCCTGCTCCGATCGCGGCGGCCATCGGCTCCTCAACGAGACGGACCCATCGCGCCCCCGCCTTCAACGCCGCGTCGCGCACGGCGCGCTTCTCCACTTCCGTCACGCCAGATGGGATGCCGATGATCATGCGCGGTCGCGCGGCGAGCCAGCCGCCAGAGTGCACCTTACGCACGTAGTAGCTGATCATTTGTTCCGTCACCGCTGCGTCGGAGATGACGCCGTCGCGGAGCGGCCGAATGGCAACGATGTTCGCTGGGGTTCGGCCGAGCATGCGCTTCGCTTCTGCACCGATGGCGATCACCTTGCGCGACTTCGCCTCAACGGCAACAACAGAGGGCTCACTAATGACGATCCCCTTCCCATGCACATGGACGAGCGTGTTCGCCGTGCCAAGGTCGATCCCAACGTCGTTGGAGAAGAGGCTGTAGAGGCGGTTGAGCATTGAGCGATGGTAGCACCAGCCTCCCGCTAGTCTGGCGCCGCCGTGGTCGCCCAGATCGTGGGTCGCTGCGAACGGATGCTGGCCCAGCGGCCGCGCCCAATCACGAGGTGGTCGAGGAACTCAAGGTCGAGCAGTCGTGCCGCCGCAACCACCTCCGCCGTCAGCCGCAGGTCCTCCTCCGACGGTTCCGGGTCGCCGCTCGGATGGTTATGGACGAGTGCAAAACCGACACCGCCCCCATCTACAACTGGGCGGAGCAGTTCGGCGATGCGCACGCTCGTCCCCGTCGCCGTTCCTACATACACCTGGTGCAAACCGAGCAGCCCGTTACGTCCATCAACCACAGCTACGTGAAGTTCTTCCTGCTCGCGTCGCGCAAGCAGCGGCGTAGCGAGCGCAGCAAGGTCCGCCGGCGACTGCACGCGTTGACGCCCCGCCGGCCACCACGTGGACGCCGCCTCTAACGCCTGCATCACCCGCTGTACACGTTCCGACTCTTCGATCAAGAGTCCTGCACGAACCAGTCGCGCACCGATGCGCGCCTGAAACAGCTGCTCCGGTTCACCGCTCAGTGCGCCGTGAAGGCGATCGGCAAGCCCAGGCATTCCCGCGAGCACTTCAATGGCGACGAGGAGGCTCTCGTCACTATGCGTCGCTCCGAAGGATGTATTGGTTTCTGGGCTCTCTGCGATCGTCACGCTCACCTCCGCTTGTATTTGGTGCCTCCGGTGACGCGGCGAGCCCGCCGTTTTCCCGCTACGCCACCGAAGACATGTCTACTATGGGCGGCGCCGTGTAGCGCACACGTAGCGCACGCGTATGCGCGGAGTGTGGAGATCTCGCAGGGCTACGCCGCGCCGAAGTTACGCCGCGTAGGAGGCGAGAACGAGCAGCGCGTTATACGCAGCGTGCAGAACGATCGTGGCGAGGAGTGAGCGACGACGCACCCAGAGCCAACCGAGCGTCAAGCCAAGCGGAAGTCGAATCGCAAAGGCGACACCAGCAACAGCGAGCGCGTCGCCGATGCTTTCACCGCCAATGTTGAGCGTGTGCGCAAAGGCGAAGACGATCGCGGAGAAGACGATCGCGCGACGCGCGCCTGACTGACGACCCCACGCCTGCGCGATCACGCCGCGATAGAGAATCTCCTCGCCGATCGGCGCAACGATCACCGCACTCAGAAGGTTGATCAGAAGTGCGCGACTGTCGCCTGATGGTGGGAGCGGCGACTCTGGAACCGCACCCGTACTCTGAATCAGCAGTGCGCTAAACAGCGCCGCCACAACAACTATTGGCACCGTGAGTGCAAGCCCCCAGGCAACGTCGCCGAGTGCGCCGCCGCGCCGGTCGGCGACGGGGAGGTTAGGTGAAGGGATGCTGTGTTCGCCTGTTATCTCGCTCCATCGCGCCGCACCGGTCCCAACCACGATGAGGGCAACGACGAGGGTTGTGGCGAGGTTCGTGCTGAGCGCGATCGCGAGCGTTGCCGACGCGACGTCCAACTGCCCAAATCCGCCGAACGGTGCAAAGAGGAGCAGGAGCAGCGCAGGGGCAAGGATCGCGAGTGGGAGCGCCGACCAGAAGATCGAGAGTGGCCCAGGGCCACGCCAGCTCGACTCTGGTGTGTCAACAGAGCGTTGCAGTGCGGATGCACCGCTCAGTCCGATCAGTCCAAGGCTGAGAGCGAGAAGGCTGACAGCAAGCGCCACCTCACCCGCCCCTGCGATCGCAGCGAAGAAGAGTGAGCCGCCGCCAACGCTTGCGAGCAGACCAAGGACGTAGAGCGCTGGTGCCTCACGACCATCCAGTTGAAGAAGGCCCGGTCGCGGGCGGGCGTCCATTTACGGGTTTGTTCCGGCCGTCAGCTCAGCAAGCGTGTCGAGCACGCGCTTCAGCTCCGCGATGCGCTCGCCGTACAGACCAAAGTCACCGCTACGTAGCGCCTCTTGTGACTGCGTGTAGAGCTGCGAGGCGCGTGTCACCAAGCCGCTGATATCGGTTGGCTCCGTTCCGCCGCCTGGGTCAACCACGCCACCGCCAACGAGGAGGTTGAGCGCCTGCGCCAACGTGTCGCCCCAGACAACCTTGGTTGAGGTTGCCGCAACAATCTTCTGGAATTCTGGGAAGGAGCTTGATGTTGACTGCAGATAGACGGGCTGCAGGTAGACGAGCGTGTCGCCGATCGGTGTGACGATCAGGTTGCCACGCGTCACCAGCGAACCAGACTGATCCCAGAGTGTGGTCTGCGCTGAAATGATTGGATCCGCATCAATGCGTGCACCAACCTGGCTCGGACCGAAGACGGAGGTGTCCTTCGGGAAGCGGTAGCTCACCACCTGCCCGTAGTTCTCACCATCGTTGCGTGCTGCAACCCAGGCGATCATGTTCGGTCGGCTCGTTGGAACGAGCGGCTGAATCAGCGCGAACTCCGTTGCCTCTTCGCCAGGGAGTCGAACGCGAACGTAGTAGGCCTCACCCGGAAGTGACTGCGATCCCGCAGCAGACTCTGGAACCGTCCACACGTCATCCTGGCGATAGAAGGTCTGCGGATCGGTGACGTGGTAGCGCGCGTAGACGCGCGTTGCAGCATCAAAGCCCGCCTCGCCAACACGAAGGTGGGCGCGAAGGTCCTGCGGCATCTCGTCAAGTGGGCGGAGGAGGCCAGGGAAGACACCGCTCCAGGCACGAGCGAGCGGATCTGATGCGTCGGCGATGTAGATCTTCGTCTCGCCGGTATAGAGATCCACCGTCGACTTGATGCTGTTGCGAATGTAGTTTGCCGGTCGATCAAAACTGTTCGATGCCAAGACGGATGGGTCGAAGAACTGCGCATTTGGGAAGCGATCGCTCACCGTATAGCCGTCCACCATGTAGCTGAGGCCGCCATCCTCGCGGATCACAAGGTACGGATCGCTATCCCAGCTGACAAACGGGGCGAGGGCGCTGATGCGCTCACTAATCGTGCGGCGCCAGAGAAGCTGGCTCTCCGCCGTAATCTGATCGCTGATGAGGAGGTTGAAGTCGCCGAGGCGCGCCGCAAAGAGGAGCCGGTCCGCAAACGTCTTCAGCGAGATGCCGCCACTCCCACTCCAGGTGGTGGTGGCGTCAGTTGCAGTTGTTCCATCATCCGCACCCTCACCGACCGGATAGTCAAACTCAGGCGTCTTGGCGCCAACGACCACCCAGTCATCATCCAACTCACCGAAGTAGATACGCGGCTCCGTCACCTCCGGCGCACCGTCTGTTGAGACGGGCGGGATGTCACGAATGATGAGCTGTGGGAGTCCGCCAGATGCGACGCCAGCAACAGGGACCATCGCCACGCCAATGCCATGTGTGAAGGCGATGCGACGATTCACCCACGTTGAAGACTGCAGCGCACGCTGCGGATTCAGTTCGCGCGCGGAGAGCATCACGAGTCGCTGCTCGCCGTTGATCTCGTATCGATCAACATCCACGTCCGAGAAGTTGTAGTACTGGCGAACCGTCTGCAACTGGTCAAGGGTCTGCTGCAGCGGTCGGTAGTCCCAGAGTCGCGCGTCGGCAAACGTGGCGGAATCCTTCGCAATCGCCTCTGGCGTCAGCTCCGCCTCGCCGTCGTACTGCGCCTCGCTCCAGCCGTCCAGCCCAAAGGCGAGTCGCGTCATCTTGATGTTGTTGGCGATGTATGGCTCCTCAAGCGCGAACTCGTTCGGCTGCACCTGGAAGCGCTGCACAAACTCTGGATAGATGCCACCTAAGATCCCCGATGCGCCGATCCAGACAACGCCGGTTAGGACGAGTGGCCAGGTGGAACGGGTCAGTGCCGCTCCAACGAGGAAGGCGGCGGCGAGTGCGGCGATCCCAGTAAGGATGTCCAGGCCTGGGAGTCGAGCCGCCTGATCCGCGTAGGAGAGACCAGTGGCAACGCCAGTGGATGAGTAGACAAGTTCCAACTTATCCAGCTGATAGCCATACGCGGTGGCGAGGAGAATCCCACCAACGAGGAGGGCGAGGTGGAGGCGCGGGAGCGCGCCAACGAAGCCGAGCCCACGAGCACCAATGGATGGGAGGTAGCGCAGCGCAGTGAGGATCGTTCCTGCAAGAAGCAGCGTCACCACGATCCCTTGCGCCAGGCGCAAGATCGGTAGCTCAAAGAGATAGAAGGAGATGTCACGACCGAAGGCCGGATCCACCACTGGAGTGCCGCTCGGATCGAACGTGACGGCGTGCTGCCAGAGGCTGATCGCCTCCCAGTTCGCCGCAACCTGCGCACCAATAATCAGCGCAACGATTACCGCAGCAACGCGCAGCGCACCGTTCCCAACGCGCACCACGGCAGAGCCTTCGCCGCCCATGTTCGGTCCGCCACTGGAGGCGAAGAGATCGCGCAGGGCATCGCCGATTCCGTCGATGCGGATCTGCCCGCGCTCGTTGACGAGTGGTGGCCGATCTTGACGCGTCTCGCTCGTCTGCTGCCGCGTGCCGGATGCGTCACCGCCCCCTTGGCGACGCGAGATCAGTCCAGCGAAGAGAACGGTAATCAGTAGGAAAGCGAGCGCAGCGAGCGCGGCGACGACGAGGAGCGTCCCCTGAATCTGTAGTCGCTGCCAGAAGAGCGCCCCTGCGCCGAGCGATTCAAACCATCGCGCGTCGGTGAGCAGCCCGATGATCGGGCCGCCAATGAAGAAGAGTCCAACGAGGATCGGGAAGAAGAGTGAGCGCAGGCTCAACTTGGGCCGCGTGAAGTTGGTGCCGCCACCAGCTGCGGGGCGTCGAGCGCGGGGGCGTGAAGGGGGTGTGGTGCCTTCGTCGGAGCTGTCCGCACTGGCACTGTCCGCGGCTGGGCTCTCGCCTCCACTGCGTCGGCGCTCGAGCTCCTCAAGGAAGTCCTTGAACGGATCTGTCACGTCGTCTCCTTCGTGCTCTCCACCCTTACGGCCGATGCGCAACCTCAACGGCTCGCGCAAACGCATCGAGCGCCGCTTCAGCGACCTTCGACCCAGTCATCGTAGCGACTCGCATCGGATCCCACTTCGCCGCAACCTGGAGTGCGAGGGGGCGGCGCCACGGCTCGCTCGACTGCGCCGCCTCGCCAACGAGTCGCAACTTGAGGCAGGAGCGCCCCTCCTCTACGGCGAGGAGGTCGCCGAGGCCATTCGTCATTAAGGCTCCATAACGTTCGAGTGGTGCGACTGGCGGAGGTCCGGCGAGCGGCGCAACCTCGCGGCAGCTCACCACGCCGTCACCATCTTGTACCCAGAAGAGGGCAATCCACCAACCATCTGGCATCGTGCTCGGTTGCGCAGCTCCTGCGCGGATCTCCCCCTCCGCACGCCCCTCAATCACGATCGGTCGCACCTTCAGGAAGCTCGTCCCCGGAAGCGGCAGACGCTCCGCCGTGTTCTCCACTCCGTTGCTCACTCCCACTCAATCGTAGCGGGCGGCTTGGAGGTAATGTCATAAACGACGCGCGTCACGTTCGGCACTTCGTTCACGATGCGCGACGAAATCTTTGCCATCAGGTCATACGGGAGGCGCGCCCAATCGGCGGTCATCCCGTCTTCACTCGTCACCGCGCGAATCGCCAGCACGTTGCCGTACGTACGGCCATCACCCATCACACCAACGGAGTGAAGCGGCGTCAACACGGCGAACGACTGCCAGATGCTGCGATACAGCCCCGCCGCCTTGATCTCATCAATCACGATCCAGTCCGCTTCGCGCAGTGTGTCGAGGCGCTCGCGCGTCACCTCGCCAAGGATACGAATCGCAAGGCCAGGACCTGGGAAGGGCTGACGCAAGATGACGCTCTCTGGAAGTCCAAGCTGCAGGCCAACGGCACGCACTTCGTCCTTAAAGAGTGCGCGGAGCGGCTCAACAAGCTCAAACTTCAGGTCGTCAGGGAGGCCGCCCACGTTATGGTGCGTCTTGATCTTCTGCGCCGACTTCGTCTCCTTTGAGGTGGACTCGATCACATCCGGATAGAGCGTCCCTTGCGCAAGGAACTTATAGTCGCCCGCTCGAGCCGACTCCTCTTCAAAGACGCGAATGAATTCTCGTCCGATGATCTTTCGCTTCTCTTCAGGGTCCACCACCCCTTCAAGCGCATGCTGGAATCGCTCCTGCGCGTCGACCATGATGATCTTCATGCCGAGCTGTTCGGCGAAGACTTCGCGCAGGATCTCTGACTCGCGCTTGCGCATCAGGCCGTGATCCACGTAGACGCAGGTGAGTCGATCGCCGATCGCCTTATGGACGAGCGCCGCCGCAACGGCGGAGTCAACGCCGCCAGAGAGTGCACAGAGGACGCGGTCCGTTGGGCCAACCTGCGCTTTGATCGCCGCAACCGCGTCCTCCGCGAGTCGCCCTGGCGTCCAGGTTGCCTTCGCCTTTGCGATTCCAAGCACGAAGTTCTGTAGCAGCCGCTTCCCTCTCGGGGTGTGCACCACCTCTGGATGGAACTGGATCCCCCAGAGGTTGCGCGCCGTGTCGGCGAGCGCGGCGCACGGCGTGGAGTCTGTTGTTGCAAGCGCCGTAAAGCCGGGTGGTGCATCAATGATCGAGTCGCCGTGACTCATCCAGACGCGTTCTGCACCCGACGCGCCGAGACCGACAAAGAGTGGACTCTCTGCGGCACTGATGTTGATGTCGGCGGGGCCGTACTCACGCCGATCTGACGGTCCGACGCGCCCGCCGAGCTGCTGCGCCATGAGCTGCACGCCGTAACAGACGCCAAGGATCGGCACGCCAGCGCTCCAGAGGGCGGCGTCTGGCTTCGGCCCCGCGTCGTCATACACGGAAAAGGGGCTACCGCTCAAGATGATGCCGGCCGGCTTGCGCACCAGGATCTCACTGATTGGAAGGTCAAATGGCACCAGCGCCGCATGCACGTTCATCTCGCGGACGCGGCGCGTGATCAGTTGCGCGAACTGGCTCCCAAAATCGAAGACGAGGATGCCGCCCGTCTCAACTCCGGCCGCGTGCACGCTCGCCGTGGTCCCTGCTTCAGCGGCCACGCTGCCAGCTCTTCCCTTCGGTCGCCGCGGCCGGCGCGTAGATCACCTCAACGTCGCGGAAGGCGGCAAGCGTCTGGACACCGAGTGCGGCGGCAGATTGACGCACTGCACCAACAAGGTTTTCGCTTCCGTCGGTGACGCGCGATGGCCCGTTGAGGATCTGCTCCATGCTCCCCGCAATCCCCACCTCAATGCGCGTGCCGCGCGGCAGCGTTGGTGATGAGGCGGCCATCCCCCAGTTGAATCCGCCACCTGGCGCTTCGGTAGATCGTGCCAGCGGCGAACCGATCATCACCGCGTCCGCACCAACGGCGAGCGCCTTGGTGATCTCGCCGCCCTTTCGAATTCCTCCGTCAGCCACCACTGGCACGTAGCGGCCGGTCGCCTTCATATAGGCATCGCGCGCACCAGCAACGTCGCTCACCGCGGTCACCTGCGGCACGCCGATGCCGAGCACCTCGCGCGTGGTACAGGCGTTACCCGGTCCAACGCCAACAAAGATCGCCGCAGCCCCCTGCTCCATCAGCGAGTAGGCCGCTTCGGCATTCGTGGTGTTCCCCACCGCAACGGGGATGCTGCTCCGCTTCACAAAGTCGGCAAGCTCCAAAGGCGCATAGCCAGTGGCAATATGTCGCGCCGATGAGACCTGACTCTGGATCACCAGCAGATCGGCGCCACCCATAATGATTGCGTCGCCAAACTTGCCGATCGCTTGCGGCGTTGCCGCGATCATGGCTGGCGAACCTGCGGCGTGAATCTCTGCGATGCGCTGCGCAATCAGTGCCTCCTTTACCGGCTCGGCGTAGAGCTTGGCGAAGATCTCCTGCACATCACCTTTCGCTGCCGCCCTGATTGCGGCGAAGTGTGGCGTTGGATCGTCGTAGCGGAACCAGAGGCCCTCAAGGTTGATGCAGGCCAAGCTGCCGAGCTTGTGCAGTACCCCTGCAGTTGTCGGTGAGACGACCGCATCCATCGCCGACGCGATGATCGGCACGGCGAGTGGGATGCCGCAGAAGTTTTGCGAAAGGTCAACATCCGATGGATCTGCGGTGTCGGTGCCTGGGGCGAGCGAGATGTCATCAAACCCGTAGGCGGGTCGGAGGTTGTCGACCTTGGAGGTGAGTTGGGGCACCATTGAGGAAGTGTAGCGGCGAGCCGCGTTAGCGCTTGGCGGCGAGTACCCCGTGAACGATCTGGGCGATCTCTGCGGCGAGCTCCCCCTGCTGCGCGCTCGCGTCGAGTACGCGCCAGCGAGCCGGCTCAGCGGCGGCGAGGCTGCGGAAGCCTGTCGCCACGCGCTCATGGAAGGCGGCATCAAAGCCCTCTTCAAAGCGTGTGCGGTTGCTCCCCGACTTGCGGGCGAGGCCGTGTTCAGCGGGGAGGTCGAGGAGGAGCGTCAGATCTGGTGTGCGTCCGGCGGTGGCAAACCGAATCATGCCGCGCAACTCCTCTACTGGGAGGCCACTTCCGTATCCCTGATAGGCGAGTGTTGAATCGGCGAATCGGTCGGCGATCACCACGGCGCCGCGTGCCAGCGCCGGCTCAATCACATCCGCAACGAGTTGCGCGCGCGAGGCGTTAAAGAGGAGCGCATCGGCGCGTGGGTCTACTGGAACGGCGCCCCCCTCACCAAGGAGGATGGCGCGGATCTTCTCGCCCGCCGGCGTGCCGCCAGGCTCCCGCACGGTCACCACCTCACGCCCAGCGCTACGCAGTTGCTCAGCGAGCAGCGCGATCTGTGTTGACTTACCCGAGCCATCGGGCCCCTCAAAGCTGATGAACATGCAGCTGTCTACCTGCTACTAGCGGCGGCGGCGCGGCGTGCTTGAGGCGCGCCCTGGCGGCTCAAGGCGCACGCGACGGTGCGGATCGCGACCACGCGAACTACTGGTGATGTTCGCCTCACCTGCGAGTTGATGTTGCAGTCGGCGAATGAAGGCGCTCTGTGGTGCAAGTTCAACCGGGTGCGCGGTACGGAGCACCTCCTCCACACCGTTCGCCGCCTCATGCAGCGCCATCTCACGCGGATCATCTGGGAGGTCGTAGAGCGCCAGTAGGGCGCGCTCCATCTGCGCCGCCGCGTTCGATTTCAGTACATGGATTGGGACGCCACGGCGCTCCGCCTCAACCAGCTGCACCCCGCGCTGCTTGAACTCATTACGAATCGTCATCACCGCGTCCGCATCTTCTGGGCCGCGCGCCGTGCTCGCCGGAAGTCCAAGCTCACGAATCGCAATCTCCAACTTTTTTCTAGAAATCCCGTGCGCGTAGATGCGCAACTCGGGGAGCGCGCTCTCGCTCCGCTCTTCGTCATCTGCATCTGGTGCGTCATCCCACGCCGCAGGAATCCTGCCGCCATCTACGGTGCGCGCAGCGGGTTCGTTATCCATCTCCGAGACGGCGCTCGCCATCGTCACGCCGTTCACCCAACCGCGCGACGGTCGCCAACTTCCTGAGGCAGGTGCCGCGCCGAGTGCTGGCATCACGGGGGCGGCGGTTCCACCTGGAATCGTTGCCGCTGGGTGACGCATGTCGTAGAGTTCCGCGCCGCGACGCGAACGTTCGCGGTGCTTCCGCCAACCGCCCTGCCCTTCATCACGACTATCGCGGCTGTCGCGGCGATCGCGACGATCCTCATGCGGCGTTAGCCCACCGAAACGGCGCTGCTCAATGCCGGGAAGCGCGCCTGGGCGAATCCGCTGCTGGGTGCGATGCACGCCCGCCTCGTCGCGCCAACGCTCTTCTGGCGCAACGGCATCGCCGCGCAGCAGCGCGTCAACGGTTGCGGCAACATCTTCGTGCACCAGGATGTGATCGCGGTCGATAATCTCCACCACCACGTCAAACGTTGGTGGCGCCTTCCGCTCCAGAACACTCTTCTGCGTACGTCGGCGTCGCGCTTCGTCGTCACCCAGCGTCACGCTCTGAATCCCACCGATCAGGTCGGTGAGCGTTGGGTTCAACATCAGGTTGTCCAGGCTGTTGCCGTGTGCCGTACCGATAAGCTGCACACCACGTTCAGCAATGGTGCGCGCCGCGATCGCTTCGGCCTCCGTGCCGATCTCGTCAATGACGATCACCTCTGGCATGTGGTTCTCCACCGCCTCAATCATCACCAGGTGCTGGCGCTCCGGCGAGCTCACCTGCATCCTGCGCGCCTTCCCAATCGCTGGGTGTGGGATGTCACCGTCACCGGCGATCTCGTTTGACGTGTCAACCACCACCACGCGCTTAGAGAATTCAGAGGCGAGGACGCGCGCCGCCTCGCGCAGCATCGTGGTCTTCCCTACGCCAGGTCGTCCCATGATCAAGATCGACTTCCCTGATTCAATATGGTCGCGCAAGATCTCAATCGTGCCGAAGACGGAACGCCCAACCCGGCAGGTGAGACCAACGACACGGTCAGAACGATTCCTGATCGCCGAGATGCGGTGCAGCGTGCGCTCAATGCCGGCGCGATTATCTCCACCAAAATCACCGATGCGTGAGATCACCCACGACAAATCCTCTTCGGTAACTTCGCGCTCGAGCAGCGTCACATCACCAGAGGTGAGTCGCGCCTCGGGGCGTCGACCGAGGTCCATGACGATCTCAAGGAGTCCGTCGCGACCGGCGGCCAACTCTTCGCGCGTGGAGAGTTCACGAACGCTCGCAATGATTTCTCCAGGGAGGCAGTCGAGGAGGAGGTCGAGATTGTCGACGATCGCCTCTTCCTGCACGACCGTGGGCTCCAGTGCTGAGCTGGCTCCGTCGTGGGGGTTTTTGGCAAGGCTCATTGGCGCAATCCTAGCGCGGCAACCGAGTGAACGGCTCGGTAACACTCGGTCCGGGTCTGCGTGAGAGTCAGCCGATCGCGGGGAGCATCCCTGGGGCGGTGACGCGCGCTCGTGTATCACGCACGGCGAGGCGGAGGTCGCCGATCGGCGTAAAGCCCTGTGCTGTAAGTGCCGTACCAAATCCCCCCTCATAGCTGCGCACCACCGCGAGGACGCCGTTCTCGGCCGTTCCAGCGCGCGTCGCCCGTTCTGCGATCTCGGCGAGGCCCGCTTCAATGAGTGGTGCCGCATCAACGCCAGGGAGGAGGCTGATGCGTAGCGCGTGCGGATGCGCTTCGCCGATCTCACGCGCCACACCAAGATGTAGCCACGCACTGATCTCGTCCGCCGCGCCATCCACCACAAAGGTGCTCTGCTCTGCCAGCCGAAGGAGCGGCGTGATGCTCGCACGCGGTGCCCATGTTCCAGCGGCGGCGCGCTCCCACTCCCGCGCGTCGATCAACTCCATCCGTGAGACGGCGGGGGGCGTAGTGGCTGACATCAGTTGCGCAATGCGAAGTGCATCACTCGGCTGCCCTGGACGCAGCAGAGCCTGCGCAGCGCTCGCAGAACTCGCTGGACCTGGAGCGCTCAGTGAGCCCCCTTTCAGCAGGTAGAGCGTCTCGCGCGCATATGGTTGAAATCCGGCGCTACTGAGGAGCAGCAGGGTCTCCGCATCTTCCGCACAGGCAACATGCAGGCGTACAACTCCGTGTCGACCCGCTTCGCGCGCAACGCTAGCGAGAAGTCGCGCACGCGCCGCATCATCTACCGCATCCAACTCAACAATCGTCCAGTCGCCACGCTCGTCGCGCTCCACGCGTGCAAGCCCATCGGCAAATGCGCCACGCTGGTGAATCCAGATGGAGTCAGACGAACGAATCAGACTGAGCGGCATGCGGAAGAGTTGATAGAGACTCAACGCGGCGGGACCAAGTGGAAGGCCGAGCGAGCGCATCTCGCCGCTCCCTTCGTGCAGTGAGCGCTGTGCGCGCCGCGAGATCTCTACGAGTGCGGTGAGGTCAGTGATACGTGCGAGACGGACGCGCGGAGCACCCTCAGCGTTCGGTGACACGGATCACCCGCGACGCGTCGTCGCCGCCTGCTCCACGAGCCAGCGATGCAAACGTGTCTCGCCTGCAATCTCCGGATGGAACGAGATCCCCACTACGTTCCCCTGTCGCGCAGCAACGATCTCGCCCCCATCAAGTTGCGCCACCACGCTCGCCGCCGGCCCAACTCGTAGGATCTCTGGCGCACGAATAAAGACCGCACGAAGCGATGTGGGGCCGCCACTCGCCTTCAGGCTCTGCATCTTCAGCTCCGTTTCAAACGAATCGAGCTGCCGACCGAACGCATTGCGTCGCACCTCCATGTCTATGAGTGAGAGGACGGGCTCGTCACCGTCAGCAATCTTCGTTGCGAGCAGGATTGCACCAGCACAGGTGCCAAGGATTGGCGCGCCGCGCGTTGCAAGCGCCTTAACTGGTGCAACGAGTCCCCAGCGCGCATAGAGCTTGCGCATCGCCGTGCTCTCACCACCGGGAAGGATCAGCCCATCAACGCCATCTAGATCTGCGGGGAGGCGGATCTCTCGACCAACAGCGCCAACCGCGTCAAGTGTGTCGAGGTGTTCGCGGAAGTCGCCCTGCACCGCCATCACGCCGATGACTGGCTGCCGTTTACGACGCGATGCGCCGGCCATCAGTTACCAGCCGCGAGAGGAGAGTCGCTCCGCATCTGGGATCGTGCGCATCTCGATCCCTTTCATCGCTTCGCCGAGTCCTGCTGAGACTTCGGCCAAGATCGCAGGGTTCGCCCAGTGCGTTGTTGCCTGGACAATTGCGGCCGCAGTCTTTGCTGGGCTCTTTGATTTGAAGATGCCTGATCCAACAAAGACGCCATCTGCACCGAGCCACATGGAGAGCGCCGCGTCGGCTGGCGTTGCAATGCCACCCGCAACAAAGTTCACCACTGGGAGTCGTCCCGCCTTCACGGTGAGCTTCACCAGTTCATACGGGACGCGCATCTCCTTAGCGGCGGCGCGGAGGCGCTTCTCGCTCTGCCCCTTCAGCGCCTCAATCTGCTCTTTCACCGTCCTAATGTGACGCACCGCTTCGACAATATTTCCCGTGCCCGCCTCGCCCTTGGTGCGCATCATCGCCGCGCCTTCACTGATGCGACGGAGCGCCTCGCCAAGATCCTTGCAGCCACAGACAAACGGGACGCGGAACTCGTGCTTATTGATGTGGAATCGGTCGTCCGCCGGCGTCAGCACTTCCGACTCGTCAATGTAGTCAACGTTCAGCGCCTCAAGGATCTGCGCCTCTACGTGATGACCGATGCGCGCCTTCGCCATGACAGGAATGGAGGTGACCGCCTGGATCCCCTTGATCATGTCGGGGTCGCTCATACGCGCCACGCCGCCGTCGCGTCGAATATCGGAGGGGACGCGCTCCAGTGCCATCACCGCCACGGCGCCCGCCTCTTCGGCGACCTTCGCCTCAGCCGGCGTCACCACATCCATGATCACGCCGCCCTTGAGCATCTGCGCGAGACCGCGCTTCGTCGCCCAGGTGGATTTGGCGACCTTCGCCGTTGCTGGTGCACTGCGCTTTGCCATAGAGGGATTCTCTCATACAGGCTGCTAACCTACGCGGGATGCCGCCACTCCTGATCGCTATCGAGCCTGGACCACCGCACGTCCTGCATGGGGGTGCGGCTGGACCCACGCTGCAGCATGGGGTTGGACATTGGACGGAGGCGATAGAGCGCTTCGCTCATAACTGGACGGGTGACACTCTCCTGATCGGGAACCAGGCCCCGAGCGACATGGTTGGGGTGAAGCGCTTCCGCAGTACCGCCACGATCTTGCGCGACGCGCGACGACCACTCTTCACACTGATGATTCCGAGCCGGATCACGCGGATCGTTGATCCGCTATTCGCCGGGCCGCTTGGTTCTCGCCTGGTTCGACAGGATTGGGAGCGCGCATCACACCCAGCACTCCTCCAAGTCCTTGAGGAGGAGGTGGCGAAAAACCCAGAGACCACCATCTTCATCCCCACAGGGATCGCGATGACGGTGGAGACCGTGATCCGCAACATTGAGCGCTTAAAGGCGGCGGCTGGTGGCGGATCAACGTTGAAGTTCCGCATCCGGTTCAGCTCACAGGGGCATGAACGCCGCGGGCAGCACCCAAGCTATTTCGGATTGCAACTGAAGCGCTGGCATGAGCGCGCCGGTGATGTTGATCTTCGCTTCGGCATTGAAGTGGAGTCCATGGCGCAACGATACTCAGAGGTATCTGGGCTTGATGTTGCCTGGGTGCCGTGGCCGAACGAAGCAACAAACTGTGCGCCGCTCACAACGCCGCCCAGCCCTGCAGCACCGCACATCTATATCTATGCGAGTCGTCGCGAGCAAGGAACAGGCAACGCCGAACGCATCGTCCAGGGTTTGAAGGCTGCGCTGCCGAGCGGCGCGCGCTACACCGTCCAGGTTGGCTCGAAGGGTTCGCAGCACTTCCCAGAGGTTGTGAAGCGACTCAAGGAGATGGACGGCGTGACATTTAGTGGCAGTGGGCTTCCGCCTGAGCAGCTCCATGCCCTTTTCTCCGACGCGTCAGCAATCATCCTGCCGTACGAGCTTCGTCGCTATAAGGGTCGCGGCTCAGCGCTCATGTGGGCGGCGCTTGATCATGGGATTCCAATGATCGCACCAGTTGGAACTGGATTTGGCGATGACATTGCGCGGCACGGAATCGGGTACGCCTATCGCCATCTGGACGAGATCCCTCAGCTTGTCCTTCGCAGCATTGCCGAGGCGAGCGACCTCAAGGCAGCGATCTCCCGATACCAAGCGCGTCGCACTGAAGCGGTTGCGGCATACCTCTACACCTAGCGCGCAATCGCATACCATCCTCGTCATGAGCGAGACACCAGCACCAGCGGAGGGGGACCAGGGGAGTCGGACCGATGACCTCGCCGCCGGGCGGCATGAGGTTCCACGGCTCACCGCGGGGAGTCGCGGCCAGATCGCGAGCATCAACGTCTCACACCCTGGCGGTGTTCCGAAACGACCAATTGATCGCACCGTCATTACAACGCGCGGATTGATTGGTGATGGTCAACGCACCAAGGAGCCAGTGCATGGCGGACCAGAGAAGGCGGTCTGCCTGTTTGGCGTAGAACAGATTCGTCGCGTCAACGCCGATGGCCATCACCTCTACCCAGGCGCCATTGGTGAAAACCTCACGTTGAGCGGCCTCGACCTTGGTGGGCTGGCGAGTGGTGACCAGCTCCGCATTGGTGACCCTGCCACGGGGCCGATCATCCAGTTGAGTGATCCGGCCGCCCCCTGCAAGAACATCGCGGGGAGCTTCGAAGATTGGCGGATCGCACGGGTCAGCCATAAGGTGCGCCCCGAGGACAGCCGCTGGTACGCACGGGTGTTGCGCGAGGGGCCCGTGGTTTCGGGCGACCCGATTGAACTGCTCGGCGCGGCTGATACGATCGGGCGATGAGCAGCGAGGTCCTCGTCTTAAACCAAGACTACGAGCCGTTGAACGTCTCGTCCCTCCCCCGCGCCTTCCGGCTCGTCCTTGGTGGCAAGGCGGAGATTCTCGCCGAAGGAGAGCCGATCCGCAGCGCTTCGCGCAGTTGGACCGCGCCATCCGTTGTGCGACTCCGACACCGCGTCCGACGCCCGCGTCCACGCGCCAAGTTGAGCCGCAAGGAGATCTTCGCGCGCGACAAGCACGCCTGCCAGTACTGCGGTCGCGCCGGCGTCTCACTCACCATTGACCACGTTGTGCCGAAGAGTCGTGGTGGCGACTCATGGTCGTGGGAGAACCTGGTGACCGCCTGCATGTCGTGCAATCACCGCAAGGGCGACCGACTGCCGGAGGCGGCTGGTCTGCAGCTGCGCCGTCGTCCATATGAGCCGCGCTGTGATGTCTACGCGATCTTCCTCCCCTACCTCCGCCACGATGCCTACTCTGCGTGGCGCGACTTCCTCTTCATTGGAGAGGGCGCGGCGGCGAGCGGCGCGTGAGCCACGAGGCGGCATTTCGCGCCGCCGTTCCAGAAGATGTGGCAGAACTCATGGGCCAACTCAGCGCGGCGGGCTTTGCCGCATACGTTGTTGGCGGCGCGGTACGAGACACGCTTGCCGGACGAACTCCAGCAGACTGGGACCTAGCGACAGACGCCACACCTGACCAGCTGCGCAGCGCCTTTCCTGACGCGCAGTACGAGAACCGATTCGGCACCGTAGGGATCCCAACGTCGGCGGGAGTACGTGAGGTAACCACCTTCCGCGCCGATGGGCCGAGCAGCGACGCGCGTCGCCCTGATGCGATCACCTTCCTCGGCGCAATCGAAGGCGACCTTGCACGACGCGACTTCACCATCAATGCGATGGCGTTCGGCGTCCCCTCTGGTGCGCACGGCGATCCTGTGATCTCTGGGTCACTTGTTGATCCGTTCGGTGGCGCGGCAGACCTTGCCGCCGGACTACTCCGTGCCGTAGGTGATGCAGGCGAACGATTCCGGGAGGACGCGCTGCGTATGCTCCGCGCCGCGCGCTTTGCGACGCGCTTTGATTTAATGATTGAACCGGCAACAGCGGCGGCGATACGCCGTGACGCTGGGCTCGTCGCCACGCTCTCTGGTGAACGGATCGGCGCTGAGATTGAGGGGATCCTCGTCGCAGAGAGCCCAGCACCTGGATTAACGGCGCTCTTTGAACTCGGTCTCACGGCGCAGATTGCGCCGGAGCTGCACGCCGCATGGGTTACTGAGCTCCCTACACGCGTTGCTGCGATTGGCGAGACCGGAAG
>Ga0222712_10001077_pt1 | contig 34958 bp, 51 predicted proteins | sample C33_657DmetaG_FD_165043 | JGI IMG/M metagenome (GOLD analysis project Ga0222712, IMG submission 165043) | Estuarine water microbial communities from San Francisco Bay, California, United States - C33_657D | ecosystem: Environmental > Aquatic > Marine > Unclassified | place: USA: California...
ACCATTTAAAAAAAGTTACGAGAGCGGTGGTCTCTCTCTCGTAACAGACGATCAAGCTTCAGCTAGTTCTTTAATTGACTCAAGTTCTAGGTCGACTTTTTCCTCTTTCACAGCCTCAATTATAGGCTGTTTCACAGATTTAATCAACTCTTTCTTTCCCAAAATCTCGATAATATCTGATGCATAAGTTGCGAACTGATCTTGATCCAAAAGAAACTGACACGCTTCTGGTTTAGTCATGGGCTTAGGAAGCTCAATCAAATCGATATCCGTATCACCTTGCTTCTGCAAGTTCTTAATTCGAAGAACCTTATCAGAACAAAAACGAACCTTAATCACCCCGTTGTTACGGGAAACACCTGCTACTGTAAACATATCAATGCCTTTCATAATATAAAAAATACTATCAAACGCCCAGGCCTTGACCTGCCATCAGATAGTTGGTTACCTTGGTAACCATAACATCCTTAGACGTTGCTCGCTCTAACTCGTAGATGAACTTATCTTTGGTTGTACGCTTACCAGAGGATTGCTCTATCAGCTCCTTACAGATTACTCGAAAGCTTTCTAAAGTTGCCGAATGATATTGACTAAACAAAAATATCATACCCTCACCACCCACCATATCTTGCTTAACCCGTGCTCGTGAATTAGTTTGAGTCATAATGTATTCCTTTTAAACATATGTTATTATAACCTATTTCAGGGTTACTGGCAACTTTTGGGTGGTCGTTACGTCATAAAAAAAGAGCCTTACGGCTCTTCTTCTTCTAGGGCTTCTGCATCGAGTAACCCTCTATCAATTAATTCTATTACGGTTTCCTCAATACCTTCATATTTTCCCTTCCAGTAACAAGCGTAACAGGCTACAAGCATGAGGGTGATCTGAATCAAGTCTCCCCCCGTTAGAACAACATCGTTCATTTAAACCTTTCAGATTATACAGTAACATGAGGCATCCATTGAAAGGTTTTCTTTAGAAGTCTCTTTTTTATCTTGGACCAATCGTCTCCCTTGTATATTTTTTTATAATAATTATACGACCAAAGTTTCTTTCTAGTATCAATAGTTCTTAAAATTTCGTAAGGGTCTTTTTTAGGGTAACAGAATCTAATCTCCATCGCTATATCGTGACCGTAAGCATCTATTTCATCGATGTCTGCAAGATATTCTTTTTCTTCCGATATTGAACCTGTTAAGTTACGAAAGTCTATTGCACATGGTTCCCCATCTGTTTCTCTGTTCTGCCATTGTAACTCGTGAATTGTTTCGTGCTGGCAGACTTGAGACACAGCGAATTTAAAATCTCTCCAAATTTCATTTGTGAGATTAAATTTTCTTTGTTCTTTAGGGAAGTTGAGTATGATGTATTTAACATCTTCCTCCATGTCGTATAGACCGGATACTGAGAAATCATCAGGCCCGTAATCATCAAAAGTTTCAAATCTAAATTTAAATGGTATTTCGGCTTTTTTGTAGCCGCGAGTCAGAGTTCCGGCGATTTGATAATAAGTAGGTCGTCCTAAAAGCTTAGATTTCTTATCCTCTAAAACTTGATCAATTGCTGGTGCAAGATACATAGGACCTCCTTTTCAATTTATTTATACTTTAATGCCGGAGAAATCCTTAGTTTTAAACATTTTAGACATACCAAAATTGCTATTCTCGTTATCCTCTTGACCGGAATCAGCTAGATTACTTTGCGCAATATCCTCTAAGTCATAAAGTCGCATCTTCGCACGATCAATACCAATCATAAACCGCTTATATAATGTTGGATCATTATACCGGTTTTTTAACTGCTTGACCATGATCTGATTGAGACCTTCGAGCTCTTCTGTACTTATTAAGGCAAACATAAAATCTGCCGTGGCGGGTAAACCGAAGGATTCGGACGTATCGGTCAGCTCCACATCTGTATTCGAGAAACCCGAACGCGTAGTTTGTGTAGCGGAGACGATAGGTAAATTAAATTCTACAGCTAGACCTCTCAACTCTTCAGCAATGGCTTTGATATATGTATAAGAATTGACTCCGCCACCGGGCTTAAATCTAGAGGATGCGCAGATATTCAAATAGTCAATAAAGATAACATCTGGCTTAAATGAGCGTTTTAACGACAATTCGTTCAGTAATCCCTTAAAATGACCTACGTGAGCAGATGCTGTAGGGTATTCTTTGATAATTAACTTACCATGAGATTTACCGTTAATCTTATCGATTCTACCTTCAAACATCTGCTTAGGTAAATTCTTTAACTGATCTATTTCGACATTAAGTAAGTTAGCGTCGACACGCTCGGCAATCCTCTCCTCTGCCATCTCCATCGTAATATAGAGAACGTTCTTACCTAGAGCCAAATTAGCAGCAGCCATGTGACACATGAAAAGAGACTTACCCACACCAGTACCAGCCAGAGCAATATTAAGCGTCTTGTTTGGTAGACCTCCATTTGTGATTTTATTGAATAGCGAAAGATCAAACGGAAGGCGAGACTCCACCCGATTATAAAAATCAAAACGCTCAGAAGAATCTTCGAAATAATCGTGACCCACGGAAGAATCAAAGCAGACACCTAGCGCCTCCTGTAACAATGATGGTATGCCATCTTTACTAAAGTTCTTATCTCTACCTTCCATGATACCAATCGATTGAAGAATGGCATTATATACGGCCTTATCTTTACAAAACTTTTCAGTCTCGTCCAACAGCCAGTCTTGATTTGGCTGCTCAAATACTTCTAACTCTTTTACCAGGTCACTAGTCTCTTTAAACGTACCTTCAGGTAAATTAGAATTTTGTAACGTTATACCCAACGCCTCAGTAGTCGGAGGCTTATTATACTTAATTACAAAATCACTAATTACCTTATAGATCGTTCTCTCACTCTCATCTGTAAAGTATTCAGACTTTACAAACGGTAAGACCTTCCGCATGTAGCTTTCATTATGTACTAGATTCCGTAGTATCGTTATCTCTAGTCTGTTTGAGGTCATCAATTGCTTCTCTTAAAATATCGTTTATAATTACTTCTATGACAACTTTAAATTTATCACCCTTAACATCTTCATCCGTAATTATTTCGGGTTTATGTACTACGTGGTAGTCAAGAGCAAGTTCACTTTTACCCTCATCCGGCCAATCTAACTTTTCTATCTGAACGGTTACACCTTTATACTCACCATCAATAATTTCAAAGCCCCAATCCTTTTCACCAACGAACCAAGGTTTAAATAAATCATTCCTCAACATCAGCGTACTCCTTTGTAATATCTTCATCACTTAGAATCGCGCCATTAGCAACTTGGTATGTAGTCTTAACCCAATCTTGAAATGACTTTGATTGGAGAATAGGCATCCAGAATTCTTTTGTATCACATTGTGCAGATCTAAACTTCTGTTCTTCCACTTCACCTGTAGCCTTATCAACCCGGGAGTACCAACCATTAGAAGGCTTAATAACGTGACCTGATTCTAAAGCCATATCCAGTAAGCCAGACCAACGACTAATACCACCATCGTGACGAACAGTAACAGGGATCTTAGATTTCTCTCTTACATAACGTGACTTCTCAACGTTAATAATAAAGTTATAACCTACAACCTCTGTACCGTCTTTTTCTTGCTGACGACCAAGGATAAAGATATTATCGGCAGCATAATAAGAACCAGTACCACCACCAACTACGTCTTTAGAGTATAATTCCATAGTCTTGTAAGTATGGTTAACTACAATCATAGGTATATCTTTAAGAGATAGATGAGGTGTAATCATACGAAACAATGACTTAATCTGCTTTGCACGCGACATATCTGCAACAGACTTACCTTCGAGAGCATCCTCGACTTCTTTCTTAGACGCAAGATTACCAATAGAGTCAATAATAATAATTAAATGGTCACTTCTTTCGACGCCCTCTAACTGAGTCATTACATCAAACTTTAACTGCTCAATATTAGTTAAAGGAGTATGAATAACCCGTTTAGAATCAATACCGAAAGAGTCAAAGTATGACTGAGGAGTACCGAACTCAGAATCATAAAATAGTAAGGCTGCATCTGGGTACTTATCCAGATACGATTTAGCCATCAATAATGAAAAAGCCGTCTTAAAGTGCTTCGAAGGCCCTGCCCACATAGTCAGTCCTGGAGTTAAACCACCATCCAGTTTTCCAGACAATGCAATATTAATTGCAGGGATAGAAGTAGGAATCATATCTTTCTTCTGAAAGAACTTCGAATCGGCTAGGATAGCCGTATCTTTAATCGTAGAGTTTTTCTTAATTTTATCAAGTATAGACATAGTATAATTCCTTAAAGTTCACATATTATAATATAAATCAGACGTAAGTTCAATCGATTACTGACACCAGCTTTGCTTGGCGTCACCGTAATATTCTCGAGCTAGTCCATTAGCAATTAAACCTGCTCGAACACTCTGACCATTGACTAAGATATCTCCAAGCACTCTACCCCCAAATTTATCCCAGGCATATAATGTAACTTGTATCTTACCACCCTGAGCGATCAACTGCGTGGTCCACTTACTGGCTAACTGTGCTCTTTGATCTTCTTGTGGACACTGTGCTCTGTGTCCTTTTTCTGGTGTATCCACACCGAAGATACGAACTGCTAGTTCTGGTTTGAGCGGAGCAGGTAAGAACGGCGCTGCGATAACAATAGTATCGCCATCACTTACACGTAAAACTTGAGTATCATAAGTTGCTGAGTTCTTAGGCATCTTTTGAGCAAATGCCTGGGTAACTAACAGTAGCGAGAGAATTGCAATATATTTTTTCATCCGAATAATCCTTCTAGAGATGCGGTTTCTTTAACTTGCCAGCCAATACAGCTGAGTAAAGAGTTAAGGGGTTCAAGAAAAGACTTCTCAAACATTTTATCATAATCAATATATTCCCGAATTTTAAATTCAGGAGGTACTTCACCAGCAAAGGTAATAACATGGGTACCGAGTGGATTGGGTTCACGAAGATACAAGAACTTAATCTTATCGCCCTCCTGAATCAACTGATACTTTTTCTCTAGCCCCTTACTTGTGACTAGATGATTATATATGAGAGCACCCCTAACGTGTATAGGGGTACCCTTCCTAAAGATACCGTTAGAGTCTGCGTACTCTTTGATACCGTTAACACCACGAGGGAAAGCAATATCTTCCGGCTCAAGGCTATGCCACCTGGCTTCCAGATCTACCACATACTTTCTTAAAGTAGTCTCGTCCTTGGTAAGTGCAATAGCTACCGCCTCTTTCAATGCCTTTCGTACCGGGGCAGGGGTAGAGGATCTAACAATCTCCATACCCAACACTTTTAGTTTAGGGGGATCGTATGCAACGCCCTCAGAGTTATAAACGTTAACAGCGTAACGTTTCTTAGCAATCCAGATACCTCTATCGGCAATAATCTCACGCTTGAACTTAATCTTACGTTGGTAAGTATTCAGATAATCCGAAATAGACTCGCAAGCATCATTGATCGTCGGTTCAATTTGAGTTGCGCAGTACTTATCGAGTACGTCAACGATTGCTGACTTTTCTCTACCTGCAAGATTCTTCTCAACAAGAGCACCAAGAGTAATATAGGTAGAATCGGTATCAGAGTAAAAAGAATATTCAACATCTTTAGTTCCTACTTCTTTATTAACAAACTCGTTTAATTTTTTAGCAACTGATCTAATTAGAAACTGACCGGTCATAGTAATACCTTCGGCAATACGAATATCGTAATACCTGAAGTGAATATTACCCATTGCACCGTAAAGTGAGTTCATCAAGATCTTAGCAGCCATCTGCTTGGAGTTAAGACTAGAGATCAGACCAAGATACTTTTTATCTTTAGTTTCCTCGTACATAGTCTGGGCAGCTAACATTTCTTTCTTCGCCACCTGCCTAGAGGTAAAGTAAAACTCAATAAGCTCAGGGAATATACCTTTCTTAGTTCGAGTAAAACTTTGTCCATTTGCAGTCATAGACCAGTTATTCTTATGTAACTCTGAAGTATTGACCTCATGGTCTATCAACCGCTGAATCGATCTCTCGTCATCTGCTAAGAACTTCTGACCATCTACCAGCGTCTCTGGAGACATATTCCAGGTCATAATGATAGAGGGGTATAGGGAGGTAGCGTCAAAAGATACTACCCAATCGTATCGAGAAGGTTTAGGCTCTTTAACATACGCACCCATAATAGTACGATCCTTATCTGGATCAACACCCGGCGGATTATGTACTATAATATTATCTTTCAACAACTTATTGTATAAGATACAATCCCAGGTTCTTACAGATGAAAAGATATCGGTATAGTTACACTTAGCATCATAAGCCATCGTAAGAATCAAGTTAATGATCCTCATCTTATCCTCTAACCTATCCACCAACTCTACGTCGCGGATATTATAGTCCACAAACAGCTCCCAGTCCTTGGTATAGAACTCTTTAAACGTTGCATGAGGATTCTTTAACTTATTTTCACCGAGCTCTTCCATAGCAACGGTATCCAGTTTATAGTTCTCAACCATCTTATAAGAAAACTTCTTATACAGATCCATAAAGTCGAGAATAGAAATACCGCACCACTCATACGCCAATTGAGTACGACCCCGGGCAGTAGGTACTTCGTACTGCCTAATAATACCCCATGGTGAGCATTCATCTAAAGCTTTCTCACCAAGCACTTTTGTAATGCGAGAAGATAGGTATGCGATATCAAATAACTGACTATTCCAGCCTGTCGTCACATCAGGATAATCGGACTTATGATGATTAATAAACTGACGTAGAAGATCGAACTCGTCTTTACATTGAACGTATACGGAATTAGGTTTCTTGCTTAGATAAGGACCGCAACCAAACGTTGTAATTACTTTGGTATTAAAGTCCTGTACAGATATAAGGGTGACTTGCTCTTGAGCAGTCCTGGGTTCAGGAAACCCGTATTCCGTTGTCGTCTCAATATCGATAGTCACAATTTTCATCAACGATATATCGAACTCAATCATATCAGGGAACATCTTACTGATGAACTGATACGTATAACTTCTATTACCGAAGATAGGAAAGTTACTTACTTCCTTATACTGCTCAACAAAGTTTCTTGCTTCTTTAATCGTACTGAACTTAATCTTTTCAAGATTTTCGCCCCACAACGACTTAAATTCTGACGGCTTACCAGAACGAACATACAGGGTAGGTTGGAAAGGAATCTTTTGATTTACGCGTTTTCCATCTTTAAAACCACGAAAATGAACGTAGTTTCCACGCGTATAGATATTAGTATAGAAGAGCATTTGCTTATTATAGGTGCTTTTGAATACTTATGCCACCTTACGGGACCATAAATAAATGACATGATAATGAATTATAATACGAAAGTGAGTGAATAGCGACAAAACATTACCCAAAAGGAAAAGTAAATGACATACAAGTACAAAAAGCTTGTGGCAATGCTTTTTGTTATGATAACTGGGAGTATTAATGCACAGACATTAATCAATCAGGGCACTTATGACTCAAAGAGTCTAGTTGACACCAACAGTACCACTACCAGTACAAGTACGATTAACACCAACAACGTTAATAGCGGCACAGTAACTACTAACAATAATACTGTGTTAAGTGGCGGTACAACCAACACTAATAACAACAATAACGTTAATAGTGGCACAATGACCAACAACAATAACAATAACAACGTTATGAGCGGTTCGGTTACCTATACAAATAACAACAACAACGTTAACAGCGGTACTCAAACGTTTAACAATAACAACGTTAACACGGGTGACATGACTAACCGCAATATTAATACAAGCACCAGTGTAAATACTAATAATAATGTTAACACTGGTGATATGACAAACCGTAATATTAATACTAGTACGTCTACTTCAAACAATACCAATAATAACATTAACAGCGGTACAATGACCAATAATAACAATAATGTTAATACTGGTACAATGACTAACAACAACAACAATACAAGTACGAGCGCTAATCAAAACGTTAATCAAAACAATAACGTTAATAGCGGAGATATGACTAATCGTAATATCAATACCAGTGATATTACGCAACGTGTTATTCAACCTCCTCCAACCGCAGTTGCGCCTACCATGATGTCAGGCGGTAATGCTGACTTATGTAGCACAGGAACAAGTGGTAGCGTACAAACTCAAATCTTTGGTGTAAGCAGTGGTGGAACAGTCCGTGATATGAATTGCGAACGCTTAAAGTTATCTAAAACCCTGTATGACATGGGCATGAAAGTGGCCGCAGTTGCTACCATGTGCCAAGACCGTAGAGTTTTTGATGCCATGATGGCCGCAGGTACACCTTGCCCTTATGAAGGTCAAATCGGTGCTCAGGCTAAAGCTTCTTGGGAAGCTAACGCAGATAAAATACCAAAGTTAGACGAGGCAAAAACAGATGACACATATAAGAAAGTTGGCATTGGCGCTCTTCTTGGGGCTCTTGTGTTCAAGTTATTCTAACAGTCAATCTATTGACCCTGTTACCGGTAATTTAATAAATTACGGTATTGGTCCCACGGAAACAACAAGTACGTGGAACAACGGTGTCTATGTCAACCAACTGTGCTTTGGAGCAGGACAACCGGGTAACTGTGGTCCAAATCCCAGCATTAGAGAAGGAAACAATATCAACTTCTCTTACGGTACTGTAGACTTAAATCAAATTGTTAATATAAACAAGGCCCTATCTATCGGTGGAAGCGGTGTACAACTTAGCGGGTTCAACTTTGGCTTTATGGCCAAGAACGGCAACGGTTGGGATGATGGTAGACAAGATTACCTGGGTGCGTATGTTAAATTTTACAATTCAGCAGGCAGTCTTGCCTCAACTTATGATTACACAGCACAGACTAATCAAAAATATAACTGGACACTGTTTAACTTTAGTGAAACATTTGCCAGTCCAGTTGCCGCTTCAACCTATAGTAATGCACAAGTGGGGTTTATAGGTCGTGATAATAACTTTTGGGCAGGTACGTATGGCCCTGAAATTTACAATGTGAACTTCAGTTTAAAGTATTCAGTTAGACCCGACCCGTGTATTGCTGATCCATTATCAAGTCCTACTTGTCCAGGATATGCACTAGCTACTGTTAAAAATTCCATATTAGGATCCACAGTATCAAATGCATCTGTGACATCGTTTGTACCTGCGCCTAACTATGCATTAATTTCTCCTGGGCCAGCGGCAGGCCCAGATCCTACTAATCCTGTCCCAGGACCGCAAGGACCACAAGGACCGATGGGGTCACAAGGACCGATGGGGTCACAAGGACCGATGGGGTCACAAGGTCCGGCAGCAGGTCCGCAGGGACAAGATTCAAATCCAAATTCTATCGGCCCTATGGACAGTCCATCACAACCAGGTCCACAAGGTCCACAACAAGGGCCTGCCGCTGGCCCACAACCTGCAGGTGGGCCGCCACAACAAACACAGTCTGCTCCACAACCGAGTTCAGGTCCAAGTCAAGCAGGACCGGCTGCAGGTCCAAATAGATCAAACGATGGCCCTAAAATGACTCCAGGCGCTGCATTAAGTATAGCAAGAACCGCGCAGGAAAAAGATAAAGCAGTACAGGCAACTGCTGTACAAACCGCAACAAGAGCATTCGAAAGTGCTATGCAAAGTTCGCAAACTGCCAGCAGTACTGCAATTGCTATGAACCAAGACATGAGCGCGAATAGTGCTACTGCCGCGGCACAATTTGCCAGTCAGGCGACCCAGTCAAGTATGCAAATGTCTGGACAAACGCAACAAATAAACAATGCAGGTCAAGCATATAACGGTACTGGACTTTCTGTTGCCAAAGCCAGTACAAGTATATTCAATGTAGACAGTTTAAATAGTTCTACAACAGGTCAATCGTCTAGCCAAACTTTATCGGTAACGCAATTCCGTAATGAATCAAAAAATTATGAAGTAGAAGAACCTCCAATGCAAGTAGCCGGATTTGGAGGCATAGGCAAAGCCGGAAATCCATTGTCAGATATGATGAATCAACGAATGGACATGATGCAAACTAACGTGGAACAACGTACTGAATCTGTTAAAAAGAATGTACAACCAAACGACTTAGCCGGTGGCGTTGATGTTGCCGCTATGGCACAGATTCCAAAAGGGTATGAAGCATACAGCTTAATTGTACTACGCGATGCTCCTTTTTATAAACCTGAAACAATATACAAAAACAACCGAACAGTTGACAATGTAAGATTACTAAGAGGGTTAACAGGTGGCAGTGATGCCAAACATCAACAAATGGTTGATCAACAATACAAATAAGGAAGTAAAATGGCAGAAGAAATTAAGAACGTTAACGCTAAGATTGACGAAGCAGAAGCAGCAGTAAAGAAGTATGCAAGTAAAGACACTGTTATCAGTATTGGTGGTTATGAATTTACACCTGCAAAACTCATGGTTGCATTTACCTTAGTATCATCTACACTAGGTGGGTTGTATGGTGCTTTTGAAGTATACAAAGATTATCAAGGCATGAAGAAAAAGATTGCTGAATATGTTACCCCTGACTTAACTGAAATTTATAAGAAGATGGAAGTGTTGGACGCTAATACCAGTAAGATGGTTGAGTATACAGATACAATTAAGATAGACCTTAAAGGTGATGTTCGTAGATTGGAAAGTGTAGTTGAGAATGTTGAGCGTAGTAGCAAGACTGATCAACGACTAACCGATACTGGAATGAAAGAAATCAAACGTGATGTTGATGGAACTGTAAAAGAAATTAAACGCGATGTTGATGCAACTTTAAAAGACATCAATCGCGAACTGGTCAAGAATCAAAAAGAAACACAAACTGAAATAAGAGCTCTAAGAACTGAAGTAGATTCTAAAATTAAAAAGGCATTGGATAATCCATTGTCAAACTAAAATGTTCGGCACTGCTCTCGCTATCTACATGTACGTACAAGCACCACAATGTATTAGGTGGACTTGGAGTGGCGATGTTTATAATAGAAAAGTGGTATGTTTAGAGTGGCGTAAAAAAGAGAAAGAGGAAAAAAAGAAATGATTGATCCTATCACAGCACTTGCAGGCATTACGTCTGCAATTAGCATGGTTAAGAAGGCGGCAAAAGTAGCCAACGACTTAGGTTCTCTTGCCCCAATGATTGGCAAAATGTTTGATGCCAAGAGCACCGCAACAAAAGCATTAGTTGAAGCTAAGAAATCTAAGAAAAGTTCTAACATGGGAACCGCTCTCCAGATTGAGATGGCGTTAGAGCAGGCCAGAGCTTTTGAAGAAGAACTAAAATTACTGTTTATGCAGACAGGCAAGATTGACGTATGGAATAAAATCAAGGCTCGTCAAGCAGAAATGGATGCAGACGATGCTAATGATATAAGACTCCATAATGCACAAGAACGCAAACGTAAACAAAAAGAAGCAGAGTTAAATGAATGGGCAATGATTATAGGTGCAGTTTCATTTATCGTATTCCTATTTGCAATCGGTAGTTATGAACTGATACAATGGTGTCAAACAAGTGCAAGGTGTGGAAGATGAACGAATATCAAAAAACTTTTGATATGTGTTTAAAGATATTTGTATATGGTAGCGTGGCATTATACTTTTTAGGGTTCTTAAAATTCTTACCTGATGACTTATCGAATAGATTGGTTAATGGTTTGATAGGTAGATTTTTACCTGGTTAATAAATAATAAAGGAGAAAATTATGTTAGATATTTTACTTTGGGTAGCAGTAGGTGCATTTATTGGCTGGAATTTTCCCCAACCATTCTGGGCTAAAATGATGCAAGAAAAAATACAAGCAATGATTGCAAAGAAATAAAGGAAGAAGTATGGCAGAAGAAAAAAAACCTTTAAGCAGAAGTGAACGTGAAGCTCAGATCAAAGACAAAGCAGGGTGGCTTATTACCGTACTTGCTGCTCTTCTGGCCATTAATACCTATATTGCTTCTGGCAATAGTTCTAAGGTATTAAACAATACTATTAAAGCAAACGATACCTGGGCTTTTTATCAAGCTAAGTCTATTAAGCAGACACTGGCTGAAATGGCTAGAGACGATGCAGTTGAAAGAAAACAATTTGATAAAGCAGATAAGTTAACTGCAAAGATTAATAGATATGAGAGTGAACCTGCAACAGGTGAGGGTAAGAAAGAGTTGATGGCTAAGGCTCGTGCACTAGAAGCAGAGCGCGACGAAGTTCGTAAATCAGGCCCCTGGATGACGTTTGCAGGATCAGGCTTTCAGATCTCAATTGTGTTACTATCTGCTAGTATCTTAGCTGTTGCTCCTGCCCTGTACGTTGCAAGTATTATAGTCGGAGCTTTATCTGCGTTACTAATGAGTCAAGGAATATGGCTCTGGTTACCGTTAACTCTGTGATACAATAAATTCGGCTTCAGGTATTCGTACCTTGCCGTTTTTACTTCCAAGTATGATAACGATACGGCGGCCAACTTCTGTATCTACCATCATCACAATGCAACCACCGGCTGCATTTGTCGTTCCGGTCTTACTAACAATAAAGCTATGACGCTTACCAACAATAGGGTTGGTGTTATTAAACGTCTGTACTTGCTTACCAGTCTTAATAGTCAGTACAGCTGTCTGACTAGCTTTAACAATTTCAGGATAGTAACTTGCTTCAAATACCAGTTTCAGCAGATCTAAGGCTGTGCTAATGTTCATTGGACTGAGACCGGTTGGGTCAATAAACTTTGTTTTAATCATCCCTAAAACATAAGCTTTTTCATTCATGTATCGAATACATTGAAACCGACCACCTGGAAAATTATCACATAATACTTTAGCAGAATTATTATCTGATTTTACTAAAGCCAGTTGAATGTGTTGCTCTCTTGTATACTTACCGAGCTTCTCTTGCATATTTTGATTATTATCAAGTACAGCCATTACAGTCATTAGCTTAGTAATACTGGCGATAGAACGAACTACATTAATATTTGAACCTTCAATCAAGTTACCCTGAACATCAGTCTCCAACCAGCTCTGGGCGGTAATGTTAACTGCAAACGCATTACTAACAAATAGTAATGCGGCAAGTACAAACAACTTCATTAGTTATACCCTAAAATAATATTAGGAGAAATGGTTGCGGGGGAAGGAGTCGCACCTACGACCTCGGGATTATGAGTCCCGCGCTCTTCTACTGAGCTACCCCGCGATTGTTTTTGCTTTATATCACTCGGGTAAATAGCAGCCACAAACTTAAGCCTATTTTTACCATTCATAATATCATTTGGTATGAATTGTGCCATTTGTTTGACTATCCCCGGGTGCTACCCTGTAATTATCTTCTACTGAATCAGGTGTTGATACTTCTATTATAGTACCCTCTTCAATACATATCAACTGATGGGGTAGTAACGGCTTATTGTGCCATGTATCCCCTTGATATAATTGAACGAATTTTTCTGAAGCATCGGTAGTATCGATCCAACGAACCTCAAACCTACCCGATAGCACATACCACGTTTCATCTTTCTGTGCATGAAAATGCATAGAAAATTTTGATGCTCTTTTAAAGTGTAAAAGCTTACCACAATATTTATCATTGGTAGCCCAGATCAGCTCGTGGCCCCAACCCTTCTCTACAAAGCCTTCTAAACGCATACTATTTCCTCTAACGTGGGAGCATATACACCCATGTGTTGTACTGTTACTGACCCTGCCTGTACAGCAAATGCAATTGCTGTTGACATCTTACGTTCAAGAAGATATCCATATACTAAGGCGGCTAAGAATGTATCACCTGCGCCACAGACGTCAACAACGTCGATGTCAACTGCCGGGTACTGCCTACCCTTATACCGGGCACCTTGTTTACCTGTGGTTACAATTAATTCTGTAGGAAATGTCCTTGCTAAGCTATTCTCCGAGCTATTAATTTTAACTATTGCTCCCTCAAATCTGGCCAAGTCAGTTTTCTTCGTGTCAATAAAAATTGGCACAGAAGTCGTTTGAATTAACTGTTCAACTAATTCATATGTAACAACACCCTTGTCATAATCTGAGATAACTATTGCATCATAGTTAAGTGTAACATTTGGTAATATATCTACGGGGACAGCAAACACGTCCTGGTCAATACGAACTATATGATGACCTGTTCTACTATCGATAAGTCTAATTTTTCTTGATGGTTCACGGGTAATAAGCGTTACCTCGCAACCTAGTTTTTCTAGATTATTCCTGACATTATAAACCATGCCTGGTTTTTCTTCCGAGCGAAGATATTTAAAAATAGGAACCGGGGCTTCCGGGCTTATGCGATCTACTGTACCGTACTGGTACTCATCGATACAGCTATCACCTATTAATAATATTTGATATGGTTCTTGTGGAGGAGTAATCATCAATGCGTTCAAAAAATTCTAATCGTTTAGCATACTGACTGCCTATCACAGTCTTATTGCGCCAGTCACTACCTACTACCATTATAGAGGGTTTGATCTGTTTAATCCACATCTCAAGCTCCTCGTCACTACTGAATACTTCCACTTCATCTACTGCCTTAAGATTAAGTAACATAGTCTTACGCTGAAATGAATCGTAAATAGGTCTTGACGGACCTTTTAACTGTTTAATTCTCTCATCACTATCAATAGCTACAAATAACTTATCACCTAAGCTCTTAGCATAATTAAGAAGAGCCAGATGACCAAGATGTAAAATGTCAAATGTACCATTAACAAAGACAGACTTAGACACCAGAGTATACCTTATTGAAGTTAGTCATATCTGCACACGTGTAACGTTGGTAGGAATGCTTAAGATGTTCAGGGAAAGGAATATATTCAATTCTAGCATTATACTTTTCTGCAACCTCTCCAGCTACATCTAAAAAGGATTTAGTCTTACCTGTACCTACATTCCAAATACCGCTTACTTTAAATTCCATAAAACGAATATGTGCATCGATAACAGTCTCCACGGGTACAAAATCTCTTAAAAAGTTTTCGCTATTTTCAAATACATTAATTACTCTTGAATTAAGCGCTTGATAAGTAAACTGATGATAGGGGCTAGCTTGTGATCCTTTATGATCTTCATGTGGACCGTATACATTAAAGTATCTGAATCCCTGTGCCTGTTTACCAGAAGCATACAGTTCGAACATATATTTTGACCATGCATAGGGTGTTCTAGGATCAACTGGTGAAGTTTCTGTAAACAATTGGTTCAAACCATATACAGACGCCGAACTTGAATACTGGAAAGGTATGTTGTAATAATTACACATATCTAAAAGATCAACACTGAATTTGTAATTCTGTGTCATTATTTTCTCTACATTACGCTCTGTTGTAGAAGAGATAGCACCTAGATGAATAACCTGTTCGAACTGCTCTATGTCCGGGAATACATCTCCCCACTCGAAACCAGTTACAGTATGACCAATACGCTCTAAATGAGGTACAAGGTTCTGACCTATAAAGCCTCTATGACCTGTTACTAAAATGTTCACTTTATTTAATCCAAGGAAATTTACCTGCATACTTTGTATGCATTTTTCTGTTACCTTCGTCAAAGAACTCACGATTAACGGAGCCCTCATTACCACCTAACCGGTATGAAAGTGTATGCTTACCCGTGCATACATAGTTATCGTGCTTAATGTTATCTTTTAAAATATTATAGAATCTTCTATCACCGCCCCACCCGAAATCCCAGATGTGGCATACCTGACGGTAGAATGACGTCTTAAAACAATATGAACTTGTATCTATTAAATGAACGTTTTCACCTACCCATGCAGGCCACCTACCTAAGGACTCGCAATTATCATCTGTAATATAATTTTTATCTTTATCAAAAATTTGTCTAAGCGAATAAGCCCAGTCTAGATTTTTACTCTCTATAATATTGATAAGTGACTCTACGTGACCAGGTTCAAACCAATTATCCTGATCTAAAAAGAGAACATAATCGTGATCAATAAGATGGCCAAACCCAGCCATGATTCGGTGGCCATAAAAGCCATTTTTACCGGTATTAAACGGTAAGTCAATTCGTTTAATTTTTCCACCTGTAATAATTCTTGCATCATTTAATACCTTATCTACTCTAGATGAAAACTCAACCCCGTCTACAACTAGAAGGTGTTCTACCTCTTTGTTTGTCTGATTTAATACCGAATATACAGCATCAGCTAATTCAGGTGACCCTGTAGTAGGGGTTATAACTAATATACTCAATCCCAAAGCCCTCTGTAATATTTACCGAATAAAACTAGACCGTTGGAGATACGTTTATCATGCTTCATATAACCTTCACTATCAAACTCCGTTGTATCCTTAGGACCTTTGTCCCATGAGTACATAGTAGGCTTACCGTTCTCATCCCATGCACATGGTGTAGTTACTCTGTCGGATATACCTGTATGGTATTGAGAATCCCAGTCGGATGTTAACTGTTCAAAGGTCCAAATCATTTCTGCTAGTACCCAGTCCCAGCGCTTATGCCAGTTTTCGTCTGTATCCCATTCGTTCTCTTTTGCAGGTGCTTCTGTAGAACGAAGATTTAAACCTTCAGGCACATCTGCATCTTCAACATGAGGGGCACCATGCTTAGTTGCTTGAAGCTGTATAAGCATAGGTAGGATGATCTGGGAAAGAGAAGTATCCATATTCCAGGTATCCCATTTATCGATTTTAACATAATCGATTTTAGGATGAATAGTATCTAGTACTTTTTGAATACCTTGGCAAAGAGGCTGAAGTATGTTGCTCAGCCTATCAATAAGTGGTTCATCGTAATCAATCTCCCGCCAAAAGAAAACCTTCTCAAGAATCTTGTAGGGGCTGATCCAATGGTAGCGGTATTTGCTTAGATAGACTTTCATTTCTTGCTTCCCAGGTTTTATTCTTTAATATAATTGACTTATCTTCTTGCAAATCAAAGCTTATAACATCATCTACACGCCAGTCATTATCAGCTAAAAACTCTTCAGAAAACTGAAGCATTTGATCTTCAGAACCATCCTCAGCAGCTACAACGTCAAAGGTATATACTTTATCTACCATACTTACTCCAATTGGTGGGCCCACTAAGAATTGAACTTAGACTCAATCGATTATGAGTCGACTGCTTTACCATTAAGCTATAAGCCCATTATATAATAAGAGTTATTAATTAACGCAAGTACGAACTTCGTTTCTAATAACCCCTGTATACGGGTCTTGCACTTGCACCAGGCAAGAATAATAGTTCCGAATAGGAAAGCTATAGATAGAGGGTTGCTGCATGATTACAGGTGGCTGTTGTACAATCACCGGTGGTGTTTGCTGATGTATGACTTGAAGTTGACCTGCCCTATGTAGTTGTTGAATTGCCCACAGGCCTGCAATACCAGCAAGTGCACCTTGTTCGCGTTCGCCCCATGCAAAAGCAGAATTACTAAAAGCTAAACCAGCAATTATAGCTACAATAAATTTTTTCATCTGATATCTCCTTAGTAGATGTATCTATTATATATTAAGTCAGACCAGACTGCAACTGTTACGTTACTTCTTACGCAACACATCTTTACGCATTAGCACAGTGCGCTGCATGATAGGTTTACGGACCTTAACGTACTCAACCCCGTCAATGAAACGAGTATCGTTATAATCTTCACAAATCCATTCCTCCGAATTAACCGGATTAACAAGCGTAATAGGATATGGTTTTTTAGACGTTCTCATAATATTTTGAATTATGACATGAAACATTATCAACTTGCCAGTTGAATACCTGAACCGAATGCAGAGTTGTACTGATTGTAAATATCTTTAGAAGGTTTTTCTTGCCAGATAACTTTATCAAGCTCAACTGTAACTTTAAAATCTTCTGTATATGATGCGTAAGGAATTAAACCCATCATCGTTTGACCTTCTGAACGACCAGGCATAAGTTGAATAGCGCATGGTTGCTTAAGAGTAATACCGATATGGTCAGTAGTAACGTCCGCGATCAATTCTTCACCAGTAATTAATTTTACAATTTTAATCATGTTACAACAATCTCTTCTATAAATTTATAAGCACATTCTTCATTATAAAATATTTTAAAGAAATATGCAAGTGTTAACGGGTTATGAAAAAACACTAATATCTGATCATCGAAAACACTGGCTTTAATAACCCAGTTCTTTCTTCTAACAGGTATTAGTGAAAGTATTATCATGTTCCTTTTGGATGTCTCATTCGGCTTTCTCGTACTGCATTTCTAACTTCATATATCATATTTAGTAATCTTTTAAACATTAGATTAGTCCCCGTCTAATTAAAACATCCATTCTTGATTGAAGGTCTTTATGATCTACACAATCTTTAAGATACGTGTCTATCTCATTCTGATAGGAAGGTGTAAATGCTTTTTCCACCCATGACCAAAAATCTGACATCGAAGGGGCATGTACACCCCCAAATGCTTCTAGTTCTTTATACATAGCTTTTCCTTGTCTTGTGAACAATTTAAAAAAAGCCCCCGAAGGGGCTTAGTATTACAGGTCGCGATCTTGTGGATCTTCTGTAAGTAATTGAGGTTTAGTTTTTTTAGGTTTAGTTTCTGAAGTATCGTTTACTTCGATCTTCTTTGGCTTTTTATGCTCAGGAATAATACGCTCAAGGAAGACCTTCAGCATACCATTAAACATTTCAGCATTTTGTACTTCGACTTGGTCATCAAGTGCAAAAGTACGAGTAAAGGCACGATTGGCAATTCCCTTGAATAGGAAATTTTCCTCGGCTTCGTTTGACTGAACGCTACCCTTAATTACCATCTTACCGTCATTAAGTTCAATCTCAATGTCTTGTTTAGAAAAACCAGCAACAGCTACTTCAACAACGTAAGTATTATCACCTGTCTTTTTAATGTTGTAAGGGGGATAGTTAGGAATATTTTTTGTCATGTCATCGTGTATCTTAGCAATACGCGAGAACTGGTCATCAAAGCCTACAAAAAATTTATCCATGTCCTTAAATGCAGGACCAAAAGCAATGCTTCCTAAAGTCATATTAAGCTCCCTTTTTAGTAGTACCTGTAATTGCATTTGCAAATGTTTGAGTTGTCAGTGTAATTACATCACTGGCAGACTTAGCAATTTGCTTTGTAAAGACACGTTGTGCCTCGACAAAATCAACTAAAGGTTTTTTAAGGGATTCTTCCTGTACAGTTTGTTTGAGGAAGGTAATTTTGGCGTCTTGAATTGAATCGATAGCCATGTTTGCGTAGAACATATAGTTTCTCCTATTAAGCGAGTTTAAAATTCGATACCCCGAAGGCGTATCATTAATCCAGCTTACCGACTACTGGGGTACCTTATCGTTGTACCGGCTTTAGACGCTCCTAAGGTAGAAGAGCCTGTAACGTTCCCATCCCGGGGATATGATATTATATATGCTTTTACTCGTTAGAATCTACTCTTTTTTTACTACCAATATTATACTTGGTTTGTAGATCCCATTCGTGCTTATCTTTATATGAAATTACTTTAATTTGCGACAGAGGAGCAAGTTCGGTAAATTTGGTAGCATCTATAATCTTTACCAGTTCCCAATCAGAGAGGAGCTTGGCAATTGTATTTCTGCGTTCTAAATCGTTTTCTGTTAAGTCGGTCTGCTTTCCATCTAAGGCAAAGAGTTCCTTAAAGTGAACGATATAGTATTTTCCTTGTTTATGTAATATGTGGCAAGATTGAAAAAGAATCTTATCTTTTCTAGAGGCAACACCAATTCTGGTTAACGTTTCTCTTACCTTAAGAAAATCATCTGGTTGAACAAGTAGGACTTCTAGGGGTGCATATCCAGGTAAGTCAATCTTGAAGTACTCGTTTGACATTATTAATTCCACCTTTTTCTAATTTTTGTTTTATCAGGTCAATTTGAGATTGATCTAGAAGGGGAAGTACTTGGCGTGCCTTATCTGTGCTATAACCATAGTATTGTTTTATTACTTCTATCGACTCAATCTTATCAGCTTTGATCCACTTATTATAGCGTTTCTTAGGCCTAATATTATTTATTAGAAATTGGAACTGGAGTTTCTTATCGAGGTGGGGTCTGGAATTCATCTCATTTGCTTGGATTACGGTATCAGCGCCGTACGAAAGCCCTTTATTTACAATGTATGGAGCATATTGCTTTTCAGCCCAATCATCTACCATAAGATCGTTCTTATTATAGGTGATTGCATTAATAAAATCGAAAGGCGAGATAGCTGGTGCTCTATAAGGCTCAATAACTATCTCTACTTTAGGTTCCCCGAACATTAGATTACCATTCTAATTAAACCGACTGTGTCGATTGTGGTTAGGAGCAAGTAGTTAGCAAGCATCCCAAATGATTTCCTAGTATAAGCAGCCCAAGCATACATAGCACAGCCGCAGATCCATACAGGGTAAAGAGTAAGTAGAGGCGGGGTAGGGACGGTTGCTGCCATAGTGATGGAGCAGCCAATACTAATAGCCCAAGCAAGAAGCTCAACGAAAAAACGAAAGCGATTAGAGCGATAGTCATCTTTTATCCATTCAAATGTAGGTCTTAGTAATTCATTCATTTAAAATCCAGTCTTCCGCGCGATCCTCAGCTTTATCAATTTCTTGAAAAAAGAACTCGTTCTGAGTTTCAAAATAGCTATCTAGACACAATACTCGGTAACCACTACCACGAGCAAATACCGCTGCATACTTAAGCTTATCTTCTGAATAATGTTCGCTAATTAATGTTGTCATTTTAACTCCACAGACGCCATAATTTCAGTCAGACATGCAACTAAGTTAATCTCTTGATCAGCTACAAAAGCGGACTTATACTGGTAGTCAGCAATCGTTAGAACCAGTTGCGGTACTTGATTAGTTAAAGGTACAAAGGTATCGTAAATCTTACGGAACAAAGATACAGGATCATTATCTAAATTATTAACAACCCAGGTCCGCATTTTCTTCCAGTCTTTTTCTTTAATAGCATCGATAAGTTCTTTCATGTTAGCCTCGCTAACACTGACTAAGATACCCTCATCAATAGAACCAGATTGAGAATAACGCTGAAGCTCGTTTAACGTTCTACGAAAGTCAGGAAAGTGCTTCTGCACAATCTTAACAATCACCTTTTGATCAAACGGTATAGCTTCTTGCTCTAATATACTGCATACACGCTTAAAGAAGTTAGCTGCGATGGTTGGTTTATCTGCGTTAGGAATCTTAAACTCAATTACAGCACACCTAGAGTGCAAGGGTGGTATAATACGATTCTTAAAATTACAAGTTAGAATAAAGCGACAGTTACTTGCAAACTCTTCAATGAACCCGCGCAATGCAGGCTGGGTAGAGTTAGGGTTTAAGTAATCAGCTTCGTCAAGGATAACCACCTTAGTATTACCACTAAAAGAAACAGTAGAGGCAAATTGCTTAATCTTAGTACGCAATACATCAATACCAGACTCTTCTGATCCGTTAATGATCATATAGTCGGTCTGAAGCTCCTCACACAGGGCCCTAGCTACCGTAGTCTTACCGGTACCTGCAGAACCACATAACAACATATTCTGAATCTCACCTTTAGCAACCATCTGCTTAAAGTATTCTTTCTGAGACTCAGGTAAGATACAATCGTCAATTTTCCTAGGGCGATATTTTTCAACCCAGATAAAATGCTCACTCATAATATATTCTATTCATTTTTAAAATTAAACCAACCGGTTATCACATATTTTTCGTATACAGGTGAAACTATACCTCGGTGAGTAAAAGTCCAGTCTGCCGGCCATATAACGGTTTTACCTTTAACAGCCTTTACTTTCTTTTCTTGATACAACCATTCTGTACCCCCCTCGCACTCTTCCCCATCAACCGTATTAAGATATGTCATGAATACCAGATGACGGCCTGAATTAGGGTACACACCTGTTCCTCTTTCCGCATGCCATATTTTATAACCACCGCCGGGTACATAGTATTGTATATTGACCCCCTCGATAATACCCCACGGTGCATGAGAGTTACAATAACTATATTTTTCTATATATCGGTCTACGCACTGCTGTAATAGGTTAAAGTATTCACTAAGTTCTGAAGCATTACTATCTAATACAACATCAATTGAATCTTTTTTGTCTTTATCAACTGTATCAACAGAGTTAACTTTTAAATAACCTGCTCGCTTGTCGTGTGCTTCCCATACCTGAATTAATCTATCGCAGAATGCTGTATCTGTGTGAAGATACGATTCTAAGAATTTAGACTCTTCACAAACGAGCATATTAAACTACTGAACCAGGTTCGGCGGCAATCCAATATTGTAGTTGTCTAGACTCGTGTTTAAAATGAAGGAACTTAGCTTTACCATTAGGAGTCTTAGCAACTGTAATGTCGTATGCATCAGGAATAACTTTTAGATTCTCGACAGCAATAAAGACATCGAAGTCATCAAAGGATGTACCTAGAGACTTCCTAAAGTTAGACGCTGTATCATTCTTACGATCACTAACCGATAATACAACAGCTTGATTCTTGCATGTAACCGATACAGTAGGTGCACCGGTGATAGCGGCCGCTTTCATAATCATCTGGATATCTTCAGCTGTTACTTTAAACTTATAAACATCAGCATGCTCAATCTCGTTAGTAGGAGCAGCAGTTACAATCTCAGGATTAGAGTAGTAGTATTCAAATTTACCAGCCGGGCTAGTAATACCAATACATTTATCTCCAAACTCAATATCCTGGCTATCGGTCAACGTCCACATAGCAAGAAGGGAGTTAAGATCATAGATAGCAAACTCTTTAGGAATGGTTTCCTTAATTGTAGCTTTAGCAAAGATGTTCTTTGCATTAGAGATAGTACTAACTGCATCACCTTCTTTAAATACAATATTAGTATTGATCGATGCAAAGTTCTTTAGCAGCGCAATAGTTTCACTTCCAATTTTCATAATATAGTCCTTATAATTACATATTATAACGTCATTTCCAGCTCAATGCTACTTCTTTCGTCGGCATGGTACCATTATACTTGTCGATACAGTACTGTCTTTCTTTTGCATCGAGTTCTTGAAACTTAGGGTCTCGAAATGCAGAGGACCCGTGTTCTCTAAAGCAAACCAAAACGTCATCTATCATAATAGGGTCACCATGGTAGTAGTAAGACCGGTAGAAGTATTCACCGTCTACAAGCCATAACATATTATCATCCATCTCAATTGCGCAGTCACGTCTTACGGCATAGTTAGATGGATTACCGGTTGTGTTATCACCATTCACGTATTTGTTACCATACCAAGGAAGTCTAGTATCAAAGTAATGAGACCTATCTTCATTACAATGAGTAAACCCAGATATAAACCATTTACCTCCAGGGTTATTATCAAATGCATCACTTATCTTTTGTAACGCGAATGGGTCTACAAAGAAGTCGTCCATGTAAAGTAATTTTACAATATCTCCCGTTGCATGCTTAACGGCATTATTGACATTGTTAGCAGCGTTCTTTTTCTCACTGGTATTACGTACATACCGAATATTAAGAACATGATCAAAAGTATCTACAATAGATCTTAAGTTATCGAATGTACTTTGATCTGAAATAACAACTTCAAAGTCTTTAAACGTTTGAAAGATTAGATAAGAAAGATATTCAACAAGAAACTTTTCTGCTCGGTTACTTTCCATTGTATACACCGGGCAACAAATAGAAATTTTAGACATAATCAACACATATCCCATGAACACCTAGCGACCGATACGCTAAAAAATCAACTTTTGAACCGAAGTCAAGTATGACTTGTTTCCACGAATAAACGTTTTGAGGTTTAGGGTATGTCCAGACATAGTTCATAGAAGTCAAGGTATATTCATCTTTATCGTGAAAGAAATAATTAATACCTTTTATCCCGTGAAGTCTAGAACTTGAGGTTAAATCTTTGCAGTGGATCCATAATCTACTTTTATTTTCAATTATGTAATCTAGTGTAATGGGATAAGTTGGCTCGTCGTGACCAAGATATAGTTCATTATTATATAACCGGAGATCAATTTCTACATCGTACCCCTGGCGGATACAATAGTCAATAACTTCTGGTTTATTTTCATTATCTGTATCAGGTCCAAATGTATTGCCTCGATGACAAATTATTTTCATATTAAATGTTTTTAGGAGCACCTAAAGGTTGAACGTTAAGATATTGTTTCCAAGGTTGACCTCGATCAGTACGCTTAAGTTTTCTAAAGCCTCGTTTGCGGATTATTACATTATCACCTGGTTTATGCAATCCATCAATACATTCTTTAACAATTTCAGCCACTTGTAGCGTTGTCAGCCTAGTTCGTTTATCTTCACCTGGGTAATCATGCTCGCGCATCTTAGTATCTACGCGACCGGGGCTAATTGAATAGGCATTGTAACCTTCAAGGCCAAGTGACTGAACGAAAGAGATAACCCCAGACTTAGACGCCGAGTAACCGCTGTGCTCTGGTTTACCGTACATACCGGCAACCGAGGCAATAAAGATCATAGTTTCGACACCAGCATTAATTGATTCTCTAGCAATTAAATAACTACCGGTTAGGTTTACATCAATCTCTTCTTTCCAGTGATCAATATTAGACTCCTTAACTACTTGAACATGAGAAATACCTGCGCAGTTAACAATAATATCTGGGCTATATTTTGCCAGTGTTGATCTTATCTGTTTTACGTCTCTAACATCGCATTCTTCTTTTGGAATGTTTACAGTATCAGGATATAGTTGTTTGATACCCTCACCAATATCACTCTTACCAAAAATTAATACTTTCATAATACAACATCCCCGTTTTCAACTTTATCTAAAAATATTTCTAATTCATATGGCGTACCAAGCATATGCTTTTTGTTAACATCAACTTCATATACCGATACATTACCTAAACCTGCAATTAACTCATTATATGCAGGCGCAATATAGAACTCGTTATTAGTTCTTATATTTTTAGCAATCATCATAACTACACTCTCGATATATTCATTACCATGTCGGAAGTAGTAGATACCTGCGCATGCTTTATCGGAAATAACTTTCTTTTCTGCTACTTCAATTACTTGACCTTTTTTAACCTTAGCATAACTATGATGGGGGTTTGTTGAATTAAATACTACCAGTGACCCATCCCGGTCTTTAGACTGTTCTAGGAAATCATCAAAGTTCCATTCAAGATATTGATCACAGTTTGCAATAACTAACGGCTTTGAATTATTAATGTAAGGCAATGCCATCAACGTGGTACACGCAGCACCCTCTGTAACAATATCCAATGGGATAATTGTGCCCTGTTGCTCAAGAAATTCTTGAAGCCCGTTATCTAAATGTTCTTTCAATGCAATAAAAATAAAATTACACTCACTGTGTTTAGACGTAAGCGAATCAATGACACGTTTAATCATTGGAACGCCAACTACGTCAATCATTGGTTTAGGCTTATCATAACCGCTCTCAACAAATCGTTGACCTCTACCGGCCATTGGAATAACTATATTAATCATTTAAATCCTTATTATGGAAATCTAGCTAAGATTTCTTCGTTAATTGGTATCTTACCACGCAAGCGGTCTGTGTAATCTCTTGTACAAATACTTGTTAACAGGTGACCGCTTAATTGAGGTTCCTCACTCATGAAGTGAATATTTCCTTGACCCATGATAGGTGCAAGAATAGAGTAAAAGTTATGCATGTGATTGGGATCAAATTTAGCAAGCTCTGCAAACCCTTCAACCACCTGACTATGAAGACGTTTCGGCCAGGCATAAAAAGTATCACCTACAAATTGCTGACTTTCCCAATACCCGTTACCCTCACGAGAAACAAAATTAAATTTATCCCAGTCTATGTTAAAGTCTTTTAAAGGTTTGTTGTAATGAACATCAAACCTTGACATAATATAGAAATCAATACGCTCATCATCCCCTGTAAGCTTAACAGCAGCCGCACGAGTTGGGTTTTGCTTACTACCTTCAAAAGGTATAGAAGCAAGTCTTTTAGGGTTAAGGAGTCTGGTAACTTCATCCATTCTATCATTATCATACGTCATGACGTATTTAAAGACGGAGTGTTCTTCCCGAAGAGGTTGAATTAAGTTACGATCAATGTTAGGGAAACAATGATTAAAATCTCTTTCTGATTTATGACCGAATGATATACCTGCAAAAATTAATGCTATGTTCATATTCACCTTATATAATAGTTTTATTTATATTTCAGATTTAAGATTTACAGCAAACGGAAAGTAGTCTTTTCTAAATATTTGATTCAACTTATTTTCATTAGCAATGTGCTGCGAACCAAAACCTCTTGCCTTATCTGACTCAGGAATTCTATTCTGTATTTGTAATTTACGACTTAATGCTTTCATGTTAAATGGTGACCAACCATACCATAAAACTTTAAGTTTATCAGTATTAAAATTAGGGTAATGTCTACCAAGGGGGTACGATACCCCGGGCTTATTATGAATTAGTCTAGGTCGTCTTGCTAGAGGATCTCTACCGTGATAATGAATACCATGATATTTTTGTTCTATAAGCGGTTTGGTGTATGAGGGTAAAATCTCTGGTTCTGCATCTACCATTATAAAACACGGTACCGTGATTTCCTGATTTGGTGTACTATTCATTAAAGAATAATCGCCAACCAACAACTCGGTCGTATTAAGACAAGTCTTCCAACCTGTAACTGTACTCTCAATATCAGATACTTCATCATCAATTAGTTTTGCATCAAAGAATTGATTTCTAGAATTTACAATAGTCCAATCAGGACATATATGTCTAATAATGCTCACGGAGTTATCAGTAGAGGCATAGTTAATCATTATACCATGATTAAAGTATTTCTTATGATGTTCTAGCCACCAAGGAAGCAAATACTCTTCATTATAAAAATGTGAAATTATTGTCTTGTACATACCACTTCAGGGAAGTATTTTAAGAAGTTAATTTTATCAGATTTACGGGAAAGAACTTTAGATTTAATCTCATCAAAGAAGTTCCACGCCAAAGGTACAACGCAAATTTCACCCTCTTCACCAAACAAAGTATTGGGAGGTAGAATTGGTATTTTAGAGCCTGGGCTAAACATACGGTGCTTCAAAGGATTATCATCTACAATATAGTCTAAATTAAACTTAGAGAAGTTAAGAAAGGTATTACCCTTGGCAGCTGCCCCGTACCCGATAACTTTAATACCTTGTTTTTGCAATGCTTCCACCATTGCTTTTGTTTCTTTAGCAATACGTATACAGTTATTTGCATACTTAAGCATGATACGGTAGGTAAGTGTTTGTTCTTCTGCAATAAACTTTTCAGATTGATCAGGTAGGTCTTTAGATAACACAAATACAAAACTTGTACCGTGAATAGGTGTACGGGTTACGTCAATAACATTTAGCCCTGCCCGGTGAGCTAGTGCGCAAAAGGATTTAACACTGAAGAAAGAAATATGTTCATGGTAAATAGTATCAAACTGATTATTTGCTACCATATCTGCTTGTGATGTCTGAATAAAAATACAACCATTTGTATCCAGAGCATCTTTACAAGATTCTAAGAACTCTTTAGGGTATGAATTGTGAGCAAATACGTTTTGTGCAGTAATGATATCAAACTTTGTATCAAACTGTTTAGCAGATGTAAAGTAATCACATACAATAGAATGCTTCTTAGAGCTTTCAGGGTATAAGTTTTCAGCTGGATCAATACCGTATGTAATAAAACCTTTCTCTTTATAAGAGTCAAGTTGAGTACCATCGTTACACGCGATATCGAGTACCTTTTTACCTTCTGTATATTTACGCGTAAAGTCTACAAACCAATCAAAGTAATCCTTCAACGTCTTTGTTGTACCGCTTACATAGAGGTAGTGTTTGAATAGTTTATCAGGGTCGACGACATGCGTTAACTGAATATGGGTACAATCCATACAGTAGTTAATACCTAGAGGGTAACTGTACTCTTTTTCATCAACGGTTTCAAGATAGCTATTAGCCAGGGGCTGGTTGTTAAGGTTTAAAATGTCTTCTAAGTTAGTACCACCACAGCAAAGACAATTTGTTAACTTTTTGTAGCTACTGTAATCTAAAGAAAGAATATCTCTTAATTCAGCCTTTGATACATCACTCCAACGTCTATGCGACCCCGCGACATAATGAACACCCATCATCTCACCGTCACTATTTTTAAAATAACAGTTACCATAGCTGGTAGCATCCGTCTTCCAATTTTCTGATAAGATATTATTTTCAAAAATATGTTTACGAATTCGGTATCCTACTTCAACATACCCTGTAGGTCGATTTTCATTTACTTCTTGTTCAGTAATAACCCAGGAATGTGATTTAGCTAACTCCGCATCATAATATGCACCGAAGCAGACAGGAATATTTTTAAACGCTTCAGGATTCTTTTCTACCCAGCTCTTTGTATCTTTGCCATCGTTATATTCGGTACCAATAGCTTTGTACCCTTCTTTAAACTTTTTATATACGTAATCGTGAATATTTTTATTAAGAATAAAGTAGTCTGAGTCAATGATACCAACGATATCTGACTTAACATATTTCAAGCCTTCATTAATAGCCTTACCGTGGGAAAGACCATCAAATGTTGGTACACTTTCACATTTTACAAAGTGATCTATAATAGAATCTAAGCATGCAGCCGTAGTCTGCTTTTCACCATCCGGTGTATTGTCTACAACGATTAAATTATAATCTTTATGTGGAAAAAGGCGTTTAAAATTCTCTATTTGCAATTCTAGCAAATCATAATTTTTATAGATAACAATTATGTAATCAATCATATTGGAAATATTCGTTTCTAATTACTACTTTAGGGTTTCTGTTTTTATAACAATCAATAACACTCTCAACAACAGAGTGGATATTATCTTCATATGTAAACTTATTCAACACTTTAAATTTAGTATTATCAATAGCAAAATTATATGTACCTGATGTATTCCCGTTATCAATAATATCTACTTTTGTATGCTCATTAACTATCTTACAAATATCTTCAACTGTTGAATTAAAAGTTGCAAGATTAAAGATATTTGAATGAGTATTTTGTATAATTATTGATTCAACAGCCCTTGATAGATCTCTTACAGAAAGTATAGGGCGTTTAATATGCTTATTTGTAATGGTAATATGGCCTTCTGTAATAGCTGAATACACCATAGAGTTAATCATCAGATCTCTTCGAATGACAGGTGAATTACCATTGACGGTACCGAATCGAAGACCTACTAGCTTTCTACCTTCAGACATATACTTTATTGCCAATAAGTCTAAACTTACTTTAGTAAGATCGTAATTGTTTACAAAATCAACACTAATTTCATTTTCAATATACAGACGTTTAACATCATTAGCACCATAAACTGATGCACTACTTGCGTATATAATAGTTTGCTTACTATCCGTTTTTTCAACTAGATTTTTAAAATTTCGTACATTGTTTTTCCAAGGTGAATCTAACGGACCATTACAACACTGAACACTTGAATGACCAGCTAATAATACAATGTGAGAGAATTGAAGAAGGAATTCTCTCCCTAAAATATTATAATCTTGTTTCCTATTACCGAAGGTTTGAACATCTAGACCTTGACTAATTAGATGGTTATTAAGATAGGTACCAATGTACCCCTCACCACCGATAATTAAAATTTTCATATTCCAGTATACTCATTTAATACTTTGATTATATGCTCTTGCTCAAACATAGTCAACCACCACCCGTTAGGAATGCAGATCTGAGTTTCAGTAAACGATGTCACACCGGGTAGAGCACCCTCTCGGAATTGAGATATACTGCTGTACATATCATTACGGAAGTGAACCGGGCTAACTGCAATGCCGTTGTTTTCTAAGTATTTGGTAAAATGATCCTTTAACCCTACTTTTACATGCATACTGAATAACCAGTACGAACATGTCTCATCCCATTCAGGTAAAGTTAGTAATGGATTATTAACCTTAGTAATATAGTCTTTTGAATTACGTCTACTACAAGCAACCGAGTACTCAGCTTTACCTATATTAGATAGTCCAATAGAGGCATTAATATCATTCATGTGATATTTAAAACCAACTTTCGTAATGTCTTGTGTACAGCGGAATGATTCGTTCTTTGTTCTATCTAAACCATACCAACGAAGTGTACGGGCTTCATTTTCCATTTCAGGTGGGCAAACTAAAATTCCACCATCACCGGTAGTAAGGAATTTAATAGCCTGGAAGCTGTAACAAATATAATCTCCACGTTCAATATCACCTATACCAAAAACATCCCAGGTATGAGCAGCATCCTCGATTACAGGTACCCCAAATGCTTTAAGTGCTTTATAATCACAAATCTTTCCAGCCCAGTTAACTGCAAGGATTGCTTTAGTTTTTTCGTTGATTAGTTTACCAACAGATACAGGATCAATGAGTCCGGTCAAGGGATCAATATCAGCCCAACGCAGTCTAGCGCCTCGATGAATTGCACCTACGTTAGATGCAAAACAAGTCTGAGGTGTTGCAATAACTTCGTCACCAGGTTTAATATTTAATAGGTCTAGGGATAGATCAATAGCCGCAGTACATGAATTTACAGTGACAGGTCTTGTCTTAGATTTTAAAACGCGCCACAAAACATCTTCAAATTCTTCTACGACAGGCCCCTGACCAATAAAGCCTGAAGATAGTACAGCGGAAACTTTTTCTGCTGCATGGTCCGACATCGCAACTTTAAATAACGGAATCATATTGATACTCCATGTAATATATTTTATCTGTTTCGCCTGTTACTTTAAAGTTAAGGCCTTCGTAAGTTTTAAATGCTCGTGTATTACTTTTTAATACCTCAAGCCGAATAGGTAATGACTTATGACATTGATCAACCAGAAACTTAAAAATAACTTTACCTAAACCTTTATCCCTATAGTCAGGTACTAGACCACCAGTTAAAAGAAATTCGTTTTCATTTTTATGAACAACTCCAAAGCCAGCATCAACAATACACACACCATGCTCAATAGCATACGCAATGTATAAGTCATATTTACGAAACGCAGTCTTGAACCATTCTTCCTGTTGTTCAGGGGTAATTAACTCAGTACTGCGTGTCATATATTCACGACATTGATTACGCACTACGCGAAGATTCTCAGCCTCAGCAGGAGTTGTAACTCGTTTAAAAACTATTTGTGTCATAGAAACACCTCTTTAAATTTATTCATTACAGGTACAGGCTTAAATTGCTCTACCCGCTTCGTCCAGTCTTGTTTAAACTCTGGTAAGTTATGAAGTAGATAATTTAAATGACTTGCATCATTATATAATAGACCGCTGTCTTTTAACATATCTAAGTGATTTAAATCGTGACCATTGTTCCATGCAAGGACCGGTTTATTAAGAGATAAGAACTCAGCGATCGATAGACCAAAACTCTCTCCTCTTTCTCTTGCATGTAACATTGCATCACAAGTATTAATAAAATCTGCTTTACGCTGAACGTCATGAATTTCATTAATAAACTTTACGTTAGGATGGGATACAAAAGGTTCGGTACCCATCATAAGAAAAACAAACGTATCGTTATCTTGCACGAGCTTGGTAATATAGTCTTTTACAAATTTAATATCAAAGGTAAAATAACCCCCAAGACGACCTATTATAATTTGATCTGGTCTAATACCTAATGCTTGTCTGTAATCTTTTTTAGGTTCAGGTAAATCTACAATATGCGGAACAAACGGCAACTTACCATCTGACATTTTATTAGATAACCATTCGGATATATAAGCATACCTATCACCATGCGGTTCGTAATATTGAAACACCGAATGTATGGCAGTCTTAGTATTAGTTACAAGCTCACCTTCCTTATGACCGGCTCTGATAAAGTAAGCTGTATCAACTTTCTCTTTATCTATCAGTTTTTGTAATTGACCTTCTTTATAACATTCGATCTTAAATCGTTGTTTAAGGTTATGAAGTACAACGGCCTCAGTGCCCATGTCTTTTTCATAACCTAAGCTTTCATTGTAAACGATTACGCTTTCATTACCTAAGACTTCTTGATTGTATCTTGCATAGTCGGTAACAGCTACTGTTGTACCACGAAAGTTTAATGTATTAGCGTGAAATAATATTTTCATAATTTAAATGTAGTAGCAGAAGTAAAAGACTCAGTTGTAAATTCGTCTCTAATAACCTGATCGCAACGTTTAACAAACATCTCAATATTTTCCGCCATTCGTGATTGATAGAGATGATATATCGAATTATCGAACACCGTACCAATACCATAGTAGCCAAGATTGCTTAAAGGCCAGATACCTTCAGAAGAAGGCTTCTCAAAGTATGTAGGCATCAGTGCACGATACTTCATACCTTTATCTTCTGCCATGTAGCATATTTCTTCAGCTGTATCTGATCGACGGGTTTCGGTGAATGAGGGTCGACCTAGCTTGTCGTATGCTTTCTTAGAGATTGCATAGAAGGCAGGTGCGGCATAGATGTGAGACTTAGGGGGAATGTGGTTTGAGACTTGAGCAATGCCAACAAATGTCTCATTCCGATTTGCATACTTAATATACTCTAAGTAGCATTTATTGAGAGGGATACAATCGGGCTCCATAAACACAATAACATCACTTGACGAGTTATTGATCACCCACTGCATCCACATGCCATGATTATGGCCATCACGGTTATCATAATTCATCGGAATACTAAAATAGTCCATGACACGTTGATGTGCTGATAGCATATCCTTATCAACGTTATTCCAATGTAACGAATTAAACTCAACTTTCATATCACACTCCTATCATATAATTATAATATAGACAAAGAAAAACCGCCACTGGGGACGGTTTATTTATACCACAAAAAATGGTGCGAGTGGCGGGACTCGAACCCGCAGATTATGGATTTTAAGTCCACTGCCTATACCAATTCGGCTACACTCGCAATAAATGGTCCGGCGTACAGGAATCGAACCTGTATTGATAGCTTAGAAGGCTACTGTATTATCCATTATACTAACGCCAGAAGAATGGTGCCCAAGGAGAGACTCGAACTCTCAAAATTTGGCTTCTAAGACCAACACGTATACCAATTCCGTCACCTGGGCAATCTCTAAGCTGCTAATACCTCTTTCAACCTATCAGCCGCATAGCTAGCGGCGAAGGCATTTGGTTTAACCATTGGTACAACGTTACATGTACCTTTAATAAAACCAACTGCCTGCTGAATAACTATACTACTATTATAACGCACATCGGGGTTAATATCAAGATGTATCTGTACTTCTTTTTCACCAATTGAGTCTACAATTTTATGGTACAGTTCCGCCACCTTATACACTTCGTTCATTAAACGCATCGATGGTTTACTAGCCTTAGCATCATAATCAATTTCCGTCTGTACTTCACCAAATATCTTACAACCGTGGCATCCATCTATGTGTACTACGATTGCTAAAGTATAATCTGCATACCATCTACCGCTACGCTTACATCTCTCTGAATCAGCCCCGATATAGATCTTAGTCTCTGGACTCTGTGATTCAATGAATGCTTTAACTTCACTTATATCTAAATTTTTCATGGTAGTACTTCTTAAATGGAGCGGGGTGCGAGAATCGAACTCGCGACTTGAACTTGGAAGGATCTAGTTTTACCACTAAACTAACCCCGCATTGGCATCCCGGGAGGGATTTGAACCCCCACCAACGGTTTTGGAGACCGACATGCTGCCGTTACACTACCGAGATAAATTCTTATTATATATGGCGCGTCCTGAGAGATTCGAACTCCCAACCTCAGGTTTCGAAGACCTGCTTTCTATCCAGTTGAATTAAGGACGCATGTATGGTGGTGACAGTTGGATTCGAGCCAACGACCTGCTCCGTATGAAGGAGCTGCACTACCGCTGTGCTATGTCACCTTAACTGGCGGTGCGACTGAGACTCGAACTCAGAAACCGGCTTTCACCGGTCGACGGATTAGCAATCCGCTCTAATACCATTATAGGACCGCACCATTAATTGGCGGAAGACAGAGGAGTCGAACCCCATCCCATTTCTGAGAACCTGGTTTTCAAGGCCAGTCGCAGGACCAACCCCGCTGCATTATCTTCCATTATTCTACTGGTACCAAGAGACGGGATCGAACCGCCCAAGCACAGATTTTCAGTCTGTCGCTCTACCAACTGAGCTATCTTGGCAATTTTCTTTGGGGTGACCTATGGAATTCGAATCCATGCTATCGGAATCACAATCCGAGGTGCTAACCGCTGACACTAAGGTCACACCAAAGAAAACTGGTAGGGGTACAGAGAATCGAACTCTGATTAATAGGTTAAAAGCCTACTACTTTAGCCGTTAAGTTATACCCCCAAAGGTATTTGTTTTTGTGCTCTACGTAATGCCTTATTAGACTTACGATGAACACCTGCTTTACGGAAAAGTGCTAGACGAACGAAGCAGTTACGTTCGCGCACGATCGGTTTACTTTTCATAACTAACTCCTTTAAAAAAAATAATGGCAGAGGGTACAAGAATCGAACTTGTGATCTCGGAATCAAAATCCGATGTTATACCATTTAACTAACCCCCAACAAATGGTACCTTGTGACAGTTTCGAACTGCCGACCCTCTCGGTGTAAACGAGACGCTCTACCCCTGAGCTAACAAGGCAAAAAAATGGTGGAGCAACTTGGAGTCGAACCAAGATTGTTTACCCTGAGGGGACGGATTTACAGTCCGCCGATGCACACGCCTTAGCATCAATTGCTCCGAAAATTGGCTCCAGTGGCAGGGATCGAACCTACGACCAATTGATTAACAGTCAACTGCACTACCGCTGTGCTACACTGGAATATAAATGGTCT
>Ga0222712_10001079_pt1 | contig 34940 bp, 55 predicted proteins | sample C33_657DmetaG_FD_165043 | JGI IMG/M metagenome (GOLD analysis project Ga0222712, IMG submission 165043) | Estuarine water microbial communities from San Francisco Bay, California, United States - C33_657D | ecosystem: Environmental > Aquatic > Marine > Unclassified | place: USA: California...
CGGGAATAAACCCCCGGGAATTTTTTTTGGATTATTTGTAAACAGGTGTTGACAAGCAAACCGATAAGTGTCATATTGAAAGTGTTGGGAATGAGCCCAACCCAAAGGAGTCCTCAAATGACCGCCCCCATCCCTCACCTTGTTGAAATCGCAACCCTGACCGGGCTGACCCCGGCTGAGGCTGTTATCCTTCCGGCTTGTATTGAACGGGCAGCCCTCAAGGTCAACATGACTGCTTGGTCTTTTGCCAATCGTTGCCTTACCAACAAGGCGCTTGCTGATTACATTGCCTCAGTCTGCAAGCAAATTGCGCCAACCATCTAACCCGCTGATGATGGCCCGGGGCGCTGGGCCGAAACCCCTGACGGGGTCCGGGACGCAATGACGCTTCCCACAGGAGTTTGACTATGAAAAAAGACTTGTCCGCGGTCATGCAAGAATTGTCTGATCTTCAGAAACGGTACATGGATGACATGGTGGAAGCATCCAACCGGATCACCGGGGAATCCGACCTTGAGAATATCAAGGATTTCTGGAAAGCCCGGGGGGCCATCAGCGCTTTGGCCGTCTTGTCTGAAAGGCTGGTGGGATAATGGATGATTGGTACTATTCCGATCTTGAGGCTGAATATCAGGCATTTCTTGAACTGGCGCAAGCCACCAATGATTTTCAGGAGGATTACCCGAAATGGCAGAATATCTAACTACCCGCGATTTGTGCGAATCGCTGGGGGTATCCCGTCAACGCATCAGCCAGATGGTGAAGTCCGGCAAATTGCCCCAGCCATGCGAGCGCGGACGCTGGGCTAAATCGTCAACCATTGTTGACATTATTTCCATTCGTCGTAAATTGAAAGAACTGGCAAATGGATTGCCAGTTGTGACCAAGAATCGAAAGGGTAAACGCAAATGAGCGCAACTGAATCCACCCATGAAACCGCCGCGGGCAAGGCCAATCTGGCACTCATCCAAGGCGACCTGTCCAAATTGACTGAATTGGAACGGTATCAATACTACCAACGGGTTTGCGCTTCAGTCGGGCTCAACCCGGAAACCAAGCCGTTCGGATACATCAGCTTCCAAGGCAAACTGATTCTTTATGCCACCCGGAACGCTACTGATCAGTTGCGAGCCATCCACGGGGTTTCGCTGGTTTCGCATGAAATCAAGGAATCGGATGGCGTATTGTTTGCGACCGTTACCTTGCGCGACCGTCACGGGCGAACCGATACGGATGTTGGCGCAGTCACCGTTAAGGGTTTGCAGGGGGATTCCCGGGCAAATGCTTACATGAAATGCCTCACCAAAGCCAAACGCCGGGCAACTCTTTCCCTGTGCGGGCTGTCCACTCTGGACGAAACGGAGATGGACACCATGCCCGGGGCCAGCGTGGTTGACCCTGCGGCTTCTGCTCCCATCCAACAGGTGTTGGAGGTTAAAGCCGAGGCTATGAAGGATAGCGTCCGTGAACGCAACAAAGCCCTCAAGGAATTCACGGCGCTTTATAACGACTGCAAGGATCGTTTGCCCGCAGACCACAAGGAATACTTTTCCAAACAATTCGGTGTCACAAGCCTCAAGGATTGCAATTTGGCACAGTTGGCAAATCTGATCGATTATGTCGCCACCTATGCCCGCGACATGGACGCTGAGGAAGGCGAATAGTTGCACGGAGCCCCGGGCCATGACCGATATCTGGTTTGTGCTGGCCGTTGTGGTGATCTTTATCCCGATCACCAAATGGCTGGCGACAGACGAGGATGGGAAATGGCCCGGGTAATTTTCTCCCTGTTTTTCCTTGCGCTGGTTTTCACGATGGGTTGCCAGCATTGCCACACCGAGTTGGCAGTATCCTATACCCATTCAGACTGTTCTGTTACCTATTCAATGAGGTCACAATGAGCGAGATTCAAGATTTTTTGAGCGAGATGGAATCCCACCAATACGACAATTCTGACACGCTGCCCCTCAAGGCTGAAGATTTGGCTGATGGCGAATACATCGTTCAGATCAAATCCGCACGCCCGCGGAAGGTGGATTCCCTCAATTGCTGGTGCTGGGATTGGGTGATGCAGATTCATTCCGGGCCATCATGCGCCGGGAAATCAGTCACCTATGGCAACCTGTTGGGTTCTGATGCTGCCAAGAATCGATTGGGCATGGAACTGGAACGGGTTGGATTCACCGGGAAGGATTTCACCGATATGTTGAACAACGCAATTGCCAACTTGCCCAATCGCTGGGCCAAGGTGGCCAAAAAGGCTAATTCCGCAAAGAACGGAAAGACCTACCACAATATCTACCTGTCAGAATTGCTTGACCCGAAAGAGGCCAAAAAACTGGCAGCATCCAAGGCCATTCCGGTTTCCCAACCGGATGAGGATATGCCGTTCTGATCCATCAGTTGGAACCCGGGTTGGCCGCCCCCGTGCTATTCCGGGCAATGAAATCGGGGGGAATGCAAGGACGGACACCTTCAACATGGGATGAAATTCAAGGGCATCTTTTCGCAATTTAGAATGCCTTTTCTGTGTTCACCGGCTGGCGTACCGCGGATCGTTCCCGCGGCGGTGAAATTGTTAATCGGCCCGCTGCCGGGAGGTGAGTGATGAGCATAGATTTGACGACAGGATGCACCCGTGACGAGCGTGGTCATAATTTTAACTGCCACAAGATTTGCCAATGGTGCAACCGACCAAAAGATGAGATTGAGCTTGAGAAGCTGCGTGACCAACTCCGCTGGCGTGACGCGTATGGTGAATCGCCAACAGAGGAAGGCATCTACCTTGTGATAAATAACGACTTCGATGGTGGCACAAGCATCCACGCCACTTACTGGAAAGGCAAGTGGCCAATCGGATTTACGGTTCCATACTGGCGACCAATCGGCCCGCTGCCGGGCAAATCGGGGGAGTGAATGACAGACTACCGAACTAAATATCTGGCCCTTCAATCGCGATTGGATCAATGCGAATCCTTGCTGCGGGATGGTGTTGCGTTGATGGACGCAACGAAAGAAATCGTCATTATGATGGCCAACGCGATTGCGCTGCATCACAAGGAACACCCGGAATCCAAGGTGACTTTAACCGATAAACGGTTGTGGAAGATCGTCCAAGAAATGGAGGAAAAAGGGTGGCTGAAAAAACAATGACTGAGGAACAGTTGAAACGGATTGAGCAAGGTAGATTCAACCATTGGCAAATGGTGGTTCCATTGCTCACCGCGGAAATCCGGCGATTGTGGCTGGAACGGGATGAGCATGAACAATCAGCCCGGGAACAGTCACAAAGGTATTTTGACCGATACATTGCCGGGGATCGTTGATGATGATCCACCTACCAGCCATTCAGGAAGAATGGGAATTGGCGCAGAAACTGGCCCGGGAAATGGGAACCTTGAACAATTCAATCACGGGCGGGGCCGGGAATGTTGCCGGATTTTTGGGGGAGTTGGCCGCGGCCCGGTATCTGAACTATCTGGGATGCCAGCGGCAGAACACATATCAGCATGATTTGACGGTTGGCGGGTTTCTGTTTGATGTGAAGACAAAGCGCCGGACTGTTAAGCCAGAACCGGATTATTTGTCAGCAATCACGCAACTATCAGCCGGGCAGCAATGCCAAGGGTATATTTTTACTTCAGTTGAATTTGCCGGGGAAGTTCCGAAATGGATCACCCTGTGCGGATGGATGCCAAAGAAGAAATACCTAGAACGGGCCAAGCCAGTTGCCCGCGGTGAGATTCAGGAAAACGGCTGGAAATGTTCTGAAGATTGTTTGGTTTTGTCATACGGGGAATTGATCCCCATGTTTGATTTGGAAGTTGGATTGATGATCAGAATGAATGTATAATGAGCGGGACCGGGAGAGGATACAGGCTCCCCCGGCCCCTGACGCATGAACCTGAACAGGAGGCCCAGCGTGTACATATCTATGTTACACTTGCAAACCCTCCAAATCCAAGGAGGGTTTTTTCATGGCTACAACGAACTGGATCAAGGTCAGAAACAACCTTGCAACCCATCCGAAAGTTGTCCGCATTTCGTCCGCACTTAGTCTGCAACCCCTCCACATTTTGGGCGCACTTGTCCACCTGTGGTCCGTTGCGGACGCCCATGCGGATGGCGAAATGCTGCCCGGAATGGACGAAAAAGCCCTTGATATGCTGGTTCAGATACCCGGTTTTTCGTCCGAATTGATCAAAGTTGGCTGGCTTGCAAACTCTGGCGATTCGCTGCAACTCGTTAATTACCAAACACATAACGGAACATCAGCCAAACGCCGGGCAGAAGATGCGGACAGAAAGCGGACACAACGCGGACAAGATGCGGACGAAATGCGCCCTAAGAATAAGAATAAGAATAAGAAAAAGAATATAGAAGAAACTCCCCCCTTACCCCCCTCGCGGGGGGAGCCTTCCGTTGAATCCGCTGATTACGATCCTTCCACATCACCGATTCCCGGGGCATTGGACACCCCAGCATTCCGTTCCGCATGGATAGATTGGTTTGAATATCGGAAAGAGCGCAAGTTGCCTAAACCGAAGCCTAAAACTATCGAGGCCAAGCTAAATGAGATGATTGGATGGGGGGCTGATGCTTCTGTTGAACAAATCAGGATGTCCATAGCTAATGGCTGGCAAGGGATATTTGAGCCAAAGAAAAAGCCCAACGCGCCAACCCGGAAGGGGTTTGCTTCGGATGCCCTGACGGATATCCTTGGGCCACCGAGCCCGGATGGGCAATTGCCAACGCTGGGGATATTTGACCGGATCAAGGCTGAGCAGAAAGCCGAGAACCAGCAACGATTGCTGGAGATCAAGCGGATGAGGGGGGAAGCCAATGGAAGGTAACTGGTGGGATATTCATGCCCGGCTGTTCGGATGTTCCGGGGAAAACTGGGCGCAGACATATGCCCTGTGGAATGAGGTGTTCCGAGCCGAGGGCCGATCCAACCGGGAGTTGATTGCCGCTGTTTTGGCTACTGCCCGTAGGGAAAAAATCCCGAATTGGGGAACGGAGCATCTGCAAGCCATTCGGGATGAATTGCGACTTGCCGATCACCAAGCCCGGGAAAAGGAACGGCTGGACCGTCAGGCGTTGCCTTGGCCATCCTGTGGACATTGCCGGGGGGTTGGATGGGTTTGCGGGCTGCCCCATCTTGAGCAGATTGTTGACGGGAAATGGAACCCGGGCATGGGAACGCACCAAACCCAAGCCGTGACCTGTTCATGCCACATCGGCCAGCGGATTGAAACGGGCGTGAATGCCCACATGGAAAAACAACAGCCCGGGCGGGAGCGGAAGTTAATTGGCCTTGACGAATACACCCGCAGAAACCAAAACTATCGGGAGCAGATGGAACGGCACGAAAAGGAACTTCGCGCCGCTGCTGAGACGAGGCGGTTGAAGGCGACCAGCAAAAACGAGGACATCCAAGCCCGTCTGGCTGGGTTGCTGCAACGCATAGGGAACGGAGCCCAATGAGATACATAAGCGTTTGCAGCGGGATTGAGGCGGCTTCTGTCGCATGGGAACCGCTTGGATGGAAGCCAGCGGCATTCAGCGAGATTGAAAAATTCCCCTGCCGGGTTCTCAAGCATCGGTTTCCCGATGTGCCCAACAGGGGAGACATGACCAAATTTGAGGAATGGCCAGATGAGCCAGTTGACCTTCTCGTGGGCGGAACCCCTTGTCAAAGTTTTTCCGTCGCCGGACGCAGACAGGGAATGGATGACCCGCGTGGTCAACTTGCCTTTGCATATGCAGGAATCCTTGCCAAGTATCGCCCACGGTGGCTTGTATGGGAAAATGTCCCCGGAGTTCTGTCCTCAAACAAAGGACGGGATTTCGCTTCCTTTGTCGGGGAACTGGTCAAACTCGGGTATGGCGTGTGCTGGCGAATGCTGGACGCTCAGCACTTCGGAGTTCCCCAACGACGGAAAAGAATCTTTGCTGTCGGATATCTTGGAGATTGGCGCCCTTCCGCGGCGGTTCTTTTTGAGCGCCAAAGCCGCCCGGGGGATTTTGCGCCGGGCGGAAAACCGGGGGAAAGAATTGCCGGAACGATTGCGGCGCGCTTTGGATCAAGTCGCAACAATCACGAAGAATGCGTAGCCCAAACGCTTTTGTCAAGAATGGGGCAAGGCGGTTTTGACATGGAAACTGAAACCGCAATTGTTGAAGAATCCAAGCAATGGCCGCAAAGAATAGCCCCATGTCTTGACGCACGATTTGCCAAGAATCAAGGGCAAGACAATCAATCCGTTTCAGGTGGCATGGGATTGTTTGTTGAAGCATTCCAGCCACAGGTGATGGCCGTGGCAACTGTGGTTCCGGGCTCAGGCAAGGAAGACAGGCAAGGCGATCATCAAACTTGCCCGACACTCAAGGCAAGGATGGGAACTGGCGGTGGAAATGTCCCGAATGTGATGGCTGTTAGGACAGCAAATACTGGTGCAAATGGTCATGGTGTTGCTGATGAAAAAAGTCACACATTGGATGGTGCGAATGGGCAGGCAATTTGTGGTAGGTCATTAACGCAAGTTCGTCGCCTGACTCCCAAGGAATGCGAGCGGTTGCAAGGATTCCCAGACGATTGGACAAACATACCAACAAAAGGTAAAGACTGCCCGGATGGCCCGAGATACAAGGCGCTCGGGAATTCAATGGCCGTTCCCGTGATGGCTTGGATTGGCAAACGATTGGCAATGGTTGCCAACATTCTGGAGGGCAATGGAAATGCCGGGTAAGATTCTCAAAAGCTTTGTGTTGACTGACGAGCAATCCAAACTGGTTGGAGACAACATACGGTTGCTTTATTCGTTTATGAATAAAAACCGGATGCCGCCGATGGACCCGGATGAAATTTATTCAGAATTGTCGCTTGGGCTGTGCAGGGCAGCGGTTACATACGACCCCAGCAAGGGGGCATTTTCCACCTATGCGTTCAACGGGCTCAAATGGAAGCTGCGGAAACTGTGGCGCAATTTTTTGGTGGCAGACAAAAATAAAGTTTTGTCATTGAACCTGTCCTACGATGACGAAAAAAAAGACCGGTCATTGATGGCCTTGGTTGCTGATCATCGTGATGACTGTGTACAGTATGAAAACCGCGAGGAAATTGATTTCCTTGCCAATGCGGCTGGATTGAGCCAGCGCGATTTGGAAGTGGTTGATCGCTGCAATTGGGACGAATCCCATCGTGTCATCGGCAAGGATCACGGGATCAGCCATGAACGGGTGAGGCAAATCAAGGATCACGCCCACACGAGGATGTGGTGGGCCGGGGAACAGATAAGAGGGCAAGCATGAAACTGACAATTGAGACAAGCCAGATTCGAGACGCTGTCAAATTCTGCGCCCAAGCCATCCCTGCCAAGGCAATCAAGCCCGAGTTAGCCTGTATCAGCATCACCAGCATCAACGGACGATGCACGATTGCGGCAACCGATCTGGAACTTGGAATCCGTATTGAGATGCTTGAGGCCGATGTTACCGGGGATGGCCAAATCCTGATTGATGCCCACAGGCTGAACGCCATTCTGTCAGCGGCTTCGGACATGGTGACCGTTCAGGAATCCGGGGAAAAGATCGTCATCCAATCCGGATTGAGTCAATACGAGTTGGCCCGGATTGACCCGACCGGATACCCGGATGTTATCGTTGAGGAGTCCGGCAAATCATTCTCCGTCAAGGCCGGTGATTTGGATTCGGTCATCCATGCCACATCCCACGCGGTTTCCCATGAGACTTCCCGCTATTCCATGACTGGAATCCTGATCAGCTTGGCCAAAGAAAAGCTCAACGGCGTGGCAACGGATGGACGCCGTCTGGTGATCTATGGGGATGACATTCATTCCCCGGAATCCACATCCATCATCCCCGGGCGGGCCAGCAATCTGATCGAGCGGGTGATCCATGCTGACCCGGACGCCGATTGCGGGATCGTAGTTGGCAGAAAGTTCACCATCCGATTTCACAATGTGCTGGTGCAGACGGTTTTGATTGAGGGTAAATTCCCAGACTACCGCGGGGTTCTGCCCAAGGATTCCGAGGTGACGGTTGAATTCACCACCACCGCCGGGGAATTGCTGGACGGAATCCGGAAGGCAACCGCGGTGTCGGATGATATGCACCGTGTGACCATGCGAAGCCACAATGCGGATGTTTTGTTCCGAAGCAAGACGGAGACGGGATATGGAACATCCGTGATCAAGCCCGTGTTGCCAGCAAGCGGGAATTTTGAAATTGACCTGAACTGGAAATACCTGATTGATGCCATGAAAACGCTGGACGCATCGCAAGAGGTTGTGTTCCATTTCTGTTCTGAGAAAAAACCGGCATTGATCACTTGTGACAAATATCGGTATCTTTTGATGCCGTTGAGTTGAGGTGTTTGCCATGTTTGATGATCAAATGGTTTTCGGTTTTGCCGAGGAACCAATTGAGGAAATCAATCAGCCATCCGCGCCAATTGATTATCCTGATCCGAATGTGATCCGGGAGACGGATTGCAAGACGATTAGGATGTTTAAGGCTAATTTGGTTTATAAAAATGGCGAATTGTTTTGGAGGATTAAGAAAGGGAAGATAGATTCAGGGCATAAAGCTGGGCATTTGCAAAACGGCTATACAAGAGTAACTCTTAAAAGAAGAAAGTTTTTTTCTCACACAATTATTTGGAGAATGTTCTTTGGAAATTACAACCAAAAAACACACAAAGTTGATCATAAAAATGGCAAAGATAAAGGAGACGCAATTGAAAATCTTAGATTGGCAACAAATTCTCAAAATGCACAAAACAGAATAAGGTCAAAAGGAATAATGCACGGCATTTGTTGGCACAAAGAAAAAAGGAAATGGCGTGCAGAAATTATGGGCAATGGGATTAAATATGATAAATGTTTTTACAAAAAGGAAAATGCCATTGCTTGGCGTAGGATGATGGAAGAAAAATTACACGGAGAATATTTATCCAGATGATCACCCGGGCAACCGGGATTGTTGCCGGGTGTTCCGGTGATTGGTTTCCACCAAGGAGGGTTTGAGTTGAAAAGCATCTTGTCCATTTGCGCCGTGGCTTTGGCTTGCGCCGTCTCGGTCGCCGGTGATTGCCCGGATTGTGCTCCCAAGGGGTTCTTTGCCCGCCGGGCTGAACGCAAGGCCGCCCGTTGCGCCCCTGTGGAAACGGTGAAAAAGGTTGAGGAAAAGCCCGCCGTTATCAAGACCGAAACCATTTACCGGAAGGTCGGTGAAAAGGTCGTGATCGTTCCCGTTGAGTCTGGCAAGAAGTCCAAGTAAGGAGCCCCACCCATGCAACGGATTGCGCTGATGGCTTTGCTGGTACTCACCCCCGGGCTGTTCGCCGGTCCGTTCGGTCTATTCGGCAGACGGGGAGGTTCCAACGGAAACAATGGAGGGCAAGCCGTCCCGTCTGCTGAATTTTCATCCGCTCAAGGCGTGGCCAACCACATGGCCAGAATCTTGAGGATTGGGCATTTCGGGGGCAATTCCGGATTTGAGGGCGTCGGTTGCGGATCAACGCCCCAGCAAGCCGAAATGTCATGTTGCTACCGCAACCGCTGGCAACCGCGGGAAGTCGGGATTGCCCAAGGGTCAAATGGTATGTGGTACGCTTGCTGCCGATACTGACGGACAATGTCCGTGATCTGATTGTTCCGGGCATTCAACCCTGTCATCCCCACCGATGGCAGGGTTGGTTCTTTCAGGGTGACACATGGCCAAAATCAACGCAAAGGATTTGAGCAGGGCCGGGATGACTGCCGAGGTTTATGACGCTGATGGGAAAAGGCTTCCCCAGATGACTGTGTCCGTGGATACCGAAACGGGGGAGTATTCCTATTACGAGAATGGCCCGGATGGGAAACTAAACTATTGGCTAGGGATTAAGCCATTTACGCCGGTTGAGTACATCGGCCAAGCCAAGTTGCCGCTCAGGGTGTTGATGAAAAAAAAGGAGGGCTGACGCATGGAAGCGTTCACGGATGCGAGGCGCGGGGAAATACAGGATCGTTTGAACGGTTGTATTGATCCGATCCTGAAACATGACATTTTATGTTTGTTGGCCCATATTGATTCCCTGACAAGCCAAAACGACAAGCTGGAAAAGATCGTCCATGAATACGACAGATCATGCCTTAAATGGTGAGATGACCGAATATCAGAAAGGATTGGTTGAAAAGAATCTGGCGCTGGTCCCGTTTGCCATGCGCCAATTCTCGCCCCCTTCCGGGATGGATTCTGATGAATGGTATTCAGAATTGCTGTTCATCTTGTGCCGTTCAGCGATGGCGTTTGAGCCGGAGCGCGGGTTCCAGTTCTCGACCTATTTCATGAACACCGTCAGATTCACGAAGAAAAATATCCTGCGCTGGAATTACAACCTGAAACGGGACATCCGCAGGAATATCCCGCTTGGCGAAGAAGAATGCCAGATCGGCGGCGATGATTTTGACCCGGCAGCCAGACTGCAAAATCTGGAAGCTTGCAAGCAATACAAGGAATTGATCAATCTTTTGCCGTTAAAGGATTGGGTGAAAATCGCTGAGCTTAAGGGGGAGGGATACAACCACAGGGAAATAGGCCGTATGATGAAACGGTCAAGGAACAGCATCGGCAATTCATGGCTGAGCGCCGTGGATTACATCCGAAAACATATCAGGGCCAAGAATATGGAAATGGCCGTATGAGAGATGAAACTGTGATCTGGTATGTGTGGCAGCGATGGACGATCACCGGACATTGGGCGACGATGTGCGTCACCTGATAGCCGAGTTTGATTTGCCGATCCCGCCCAGCACCAACCACATTTGGCGCGGTGTGGGGAGACGGATTCACAAGTCCAAAAAATATCAGGCATGGTTGACGGAATCAGATGCCGCCATCCTTGTTCAGGAATGCAAAATCCACCAAGCCCGACGCCCGGTCAAGGTTCTGATTCTGATCACCCCCGGGAAGGGCTGGCGATCCAATCGTGATCTTGACAACTGCGCCAAACCAATCCTTGATTATCTGGTTGCCCGCGGTTGGCTTGAGGATGATTCATGCCAGTTCGTCCGGGAAGTCACCGTTCGGCTAAATGATTCGGCGGCAAGCATGGCATATGCGACCGTGTCACTTATCCAGTAGAGGGGGATTCCGTCATGCCATTCGCAACCATTTCCACATCGGCTTCCGGTGACACAACGCTTGTGGCCGCCCAACCCGGACGAAAAATCCGAGTGGTGTCCTATACCGTGATTGCCGCGGGTGATGTGTCGGTCAAATTCAAATCAGGTTCCACCGACATCACCGGGGCCATGCCATTGACAACGAATGGTGGCGCTCCCCCGTCCGGAGCCGGTCTTGCCCCCAGCGGTTTTGCTGGCCTGTTTGAGACTGCTTCCGGCGAGGCATTGGTCATCAACCTTTCTGCCGCCGTGGCTGTCGGTGGTCACCTGACCTATCAAGCCCTGTAACAATGGCCGCCCCCACGCCGGGAAGCTTTCTGAATTTTTTTCGGGCCGTCTTCAAGGGATCGGCTGGCGGTGCTGGAAATATCCTTGTGTCAGCCGGGCAAGCGTTGGCCCGGCTTGGGGCTCGATTGCAGCGGGTTGGAGCCCCGGGGCCAAAAGGATTTCAGCCAAAGGCTCCAACTGTTCGCCCGATTTCCGTGCCTATATCGCCCGGGCAAAAGCTGGCAACGCCAAGTGCCATGCCATTTGGGAAGGGCAAGCCAACCGACACCATCGCATATGAAGATGGCAAGTTCATGAAAGTGGCCAGTTCGTGGATTGATTCAATTGAATATCGCCCAAAATCTGGCGTTATTTCAGATGAAATTCATATGGCCATGATTCGCGCTGGAACCAAGCAAGGGGGAATCAGGAACGCTGGCCGTCAATACATGATGGACAAGGGATTCCTGACAATGAAAGTCCGTAGGACGATGAAGTCTTACACCTATCCGAATGTTCCCCGAGGTGTTTTTAACGATATGCTTCGAGCCCCCCGGGCCGGTTTGTTTTACTGGCATGGATGGGGTGGCTCGCCCGCTTTGCTGACTTACAGCAATCGGGCGTATATGCGGTTCAAATCCAAGTCTAGACTGACATCTTATAAGGGCTTTAGGAATGTGAAGAAGGGCTACCGGCCCCGAACCTATATGCCCGGTGGACGAAGCCAAACAGCCCGAAATGTTTACGGGTTCAAGGGTAGTCAATAATGAGTCAGCCAAACGATCAAAAGCCTTATCCAATCCGGGCCGATGTTGGTTCTTGGGATTGGCTAAATGAGGCTCATTCCGCTTATGTTGATGGCAAGTTTGACAAGGCATTGGTTGCCGCGGTTTTGTTCCATGCCGAGGCAGTTGACGATCTGATCAAGTTGCTTCTGGAAGGGGCCGGGGCAATCAATGTCCAGCCTGTCGGGGATGAAGCCAAGAAGGGGTGACCGATGGGAATCCATTTTTCAGGGTTTGAACTGAAAGCCAACCTTGACCTGTGCATGAATCGGATGGCTCATATCGTCAATTCCGGGCATGATGACGATGCCATCCGCGCCGCCGACATTCTTTCCAACATCTGTCTTTCCATCATTGAATCGGGCGAGCATTGCGATTTGGAAGATGATCCCGATCCTGATGAGGATTGATGATGCCCGGATGGTGGACAATTCAAGACATTGAACCTCATGTCCATCGTCTGGTGGTGGATGTGGGCAACCCGATCCAAAAGCGCCGAATCCTTCACATGGCTGATTGCCATTGGGATTCCAAGAAATGCGACCGGGCATTGCTTGCTAGCCATCTGGACAAGGCCAAGGCTGAAGGCGCTCCCGTCCTCATCTATGGCGACTTCTTTGATGTCATGGGTGGCAAATACGATCCGCGTTCCAGCAAGTCGGAACTGAGGGAGGAATTGCTTGTCGGGAATTATCTGGATGAGGTGGTGAAACAAGCCGCCGATTGGCTCAAGCCTTGGGCTGAAAATATCGCATTGATCAGCCTCGGCAACCATGAAACATCCATCACCAAACGCCATGAAATCAATCTGCTTGATCGATTGGTTTACGCCATCAAATCAGCCAATCCGAAATGCGAAACGCAACTGGGGAAGTATTGGGGATTCGTGAATCTGGTGTTCCACCAGCAACGCAACCAGAAACGATCTGTATCCCGTACGCTACATTTTTCACATGGCTATGGGGGGGGTGGCCCTGTGAGTCGGGGCCTGATAGACCATTCCCGGACACGCTCGCAATATTTTGCCCACTATTACCTGTCGGGCCATGTGCATTGGAAAAACACCGATCAGAATGTCATTGCCCATTTAAGCCGATACGGGAAGCTCCAGCGGTCCCAGCAACATTTCATCCGATGCGGACCGTACAAAGATGAATACGACGGCTGGCACGCTGAACAGGGCCGGTCATTCCGTCCGCTCGGCGGCTGGTTCACCGAACACGAGTTGAGCCGAACAAAAGGCAATATGGAATACTTGAGCCGGGTTGTGGAACCGTGATGGGTATAATATTTTCCAATGGATATATAAATGACCAATTGGAATAATACGCATGAAAAGAAAGACTAAACCGCTCAAGTTGAATGAGGACTATATAAAAGCAATCTGCGATGCAATCAGGATTGGTTGCCCGTGGATAGTTGCTGCCCAAGTGGCAGGGATATCCAGAAAGACGCTATACAACTGGAAATCCAATCAATCCAAAGGCCCGCTTAATATTCGTTTGCGGGCTGAGATGAAAAAGGCTCAAGCCGAGTTTATCCAGAATAATCTGAAAAAGATTGAAGCTGCATCCAAGCAGAACTGGCAAGCTGGCGCATGGGTTCTGGAAAGGCGTCACCCGGAATGGTTTGCAAAGATTAACGAGCGAACGGATTTGGATGAACTTCGGAAGGAACTGAAGGCAATCAGAAATGAACTTGCAACGAATGCTCAAGCAAGCCAAGAAGCTCAGAAGCCAAATCCCAAAAAAGGAAAAGATCGTACATGAAACGCCGATTGATTACGCCCGGGCAAAAGGGCTGTATCTGACGCCACAACAGGAAGAAATCTGCCGGGCGATTGTGACGCCCCCGTATTCCGTTCTGGTTCGGGCTGCCCACTCGGTTGGAAAGACCTTTATCTCAGCTTTAATCGCATCGTGGTTTTATGATCGATTCAATCCGGGAATCTGTTTGACCACCGCGCCGACCTTGAAATCGGTCAAGGATTTGCTGTTCCGGGAATTGCGCCGGATCAAAGCTGATGATCCCAATTGGCTGCCCAAGGCAACCCGGCTGGAATCTTCACCAGATCATTGGATTGACGGCCTGACAGCGTCCAAGGGCGATTCATTCCAAGGCCGTCACATGGATCACCAGATGATCGTTTTTGACGAAGCCGCGGGCATAGATGCTGTATTCTGGGATCGGGCAAAAACGATGGTGGAACCGAACCGCCCCGGGCATTATTTCTTGGCCATCTACAACCCCTATGACATTTCATGCCCCGCTTATCTGGCAGAATCTTCCGGGCAGCACACCGTGTTGGAAATGTCTGCCCTTGAACATCCCAATGTGACAACCGGACAGGAAAAGGTTCCCGGGGCAATCAGCCGACCAACCGTTGATTCCCGAGTCCAAGAAGAATGCCGGTTGATTGAGCCCGGGGAGGAAATGCCCAGCAATGCGTTTGATTGGGCCGGGAAATGGTATGAGCCAGAATCTCCGTTGTTTGAGGTTCAGGTTTTGGGCAGATGGCCCAGCCGTTCCGTTGCGTCCGTATGGTCTGAACGGGCATTGCAAGCCCTGCAACAGCCAATCCAGATGAACCCGGCATGGCTGGTTCAAATCGGATGCGATCCGGCCCGATTCGGTGATGATCGCACGGCGGTCTGCGTTCGCAAGGGCCAAAACATCATCCACATGGAATCCCACCGCGGTTGGAACCTGACAATGGTTGCTGACCGTCTGAAGGAACTTTGCATCAAATACGCCCAACCCGGACAGGACGCCCGACAGATTCCCGTTCTGATTGATGCCGCCGGGCTTGGGGCCGGTCTGGTGGACATGAAAGGCCGAACCAACGATCGGTTTAATTTTGTGGAAATCAATTCAGCCTTGCGATCCCGTTACGAGGGCGATTTCCCCAACTTCCGGTCTGAACTGTGGTTCTCATCATCCGACCTTGCCGATGCTGAACAAATATCAATCGCCATGCTTCCGGAAGATATTCGCAATCAGTTGATGTTAGAATTGAAACAACCCGTATTCACGCTGGACAGTTTGCAGCGGCGCATGGTGGAACCCAAAGCAATGACCAAACGCCGGTTGAAAAGCTCGCCAGACCTTGCGGATGCGTTCAATCTGGCTTGCTTGATTCAAGGGCAGAATGGGTTTACTGAACGGATTATGGGGCGGGTTTGATTGCTCATTTACATATTGAGGGGGATTGTATAAATGAGCGATTCAAAACCGGCTGACGGGCCAAAGAAAATCAGCGAGAGCATGGATTTGTATGCGTCCATGCCTTATTTCCCGTACATGGACACCCGGGATTTGTTTGCCGAGGTTGGCCCATACGGGTTCCTTGACGGTGTTCCCCAACAATACATGACCCGCCGGGATAACCGGATGGCGGGCGAATTGCTGCCCTTGTACATCAACTGGTGGCAACTCAAGATCATTCGGGATCGTTCCCGGCAGATTGCCCGGAACAATGAATTTGCCATCAGCGCGATCAACGCCCACAGAAACTATGTGGTCGGGACAGGGTTCACTTACACCGTCCAAGCCCGATATGACGGGGCCAATCTGGACTTGATCAAGAAAACTCAGGATTTGGTTGACCTGTTGGTTGAACACAACCGGATGCCTGAAATTGAATCAGAAATCATCTATCGGTTGCACGCTGACGGGGAAGCGTTCTTGCGGTTCTTTGCCGGTTCGGATGGATTGCTTCGCATTCGGTTTATCGAGCCTGAATTGATCCGCCCCCCGGCTGATGACACCACTCCCAACAATTCATTCGGCATCAAATGCGATGACGACGATATTCACGACATCACCGGGTATTGGGTGATTGAACGCCCTTGGTTTGATCTGACGCCAACGCTGGTTCCAGCCGATCAGATTTTGCATCTGAAGATCAACAGCGAATCCAACAGCAAGCGCGGGCTCCCGACGATTTACGCCGTTGAATCCAATCTGCGGGCTGCCGAGGATGTGTTGCAATCAATGATTGCATTGGCCAAGGCCCGGTCAAAGATTGCCGTGATTCGCAAGGTGAATGACAGCCCGCCTGATGCGATTGCTGAACTTGCCCGGACGGCAACGGATTTCACGGTGACTGATCCGGTTCAGGCTAGAAGCACCAACATCAGCCACATGGGATACGGATCAATCCTGACCACAACCGGGAATGTGGGATACGAGTTCCCGAGCCTGAATGTCGGTTCTGGCGATCTGGTGGAAACGCTCAACGCCAATTTGCGGGCGATTGCTTCCCGGTTTGGCATTACCGAAACCATGATGAGCGCCGACGCCTCAAACAATAACTATGCATCCGCATTGGTTGCCGAGGCTCCCGCGGTCAAGACATTTGAGCGTATGCAACGGATGCTGGGCCAAGCGATTGGTGAGCGCCGGACACGCCCTGAGCGTTCGTTGATCTGGAACCAGATCACGCACGCCGTGAATATGGGAATGCTCCCCCGGGATGTGTTTGAGCAAGTTACCATCCGGGCCAAGGGGCCGTCGCTGGTCAGCCGGAACCGCAACGAAGAAGCATCGGTGGCCAAGCAATATTACGACATGGGCTTGTGGTCACCCCAGACGATCACCGCGGACAGCGGCAAGAATTACGAGGAAGAACAGCGCAACATTGCCAAGGCTCGGGAAGAAACCGCAAAGAACCCGATGCTGCCCAATCCCAATCCCGGGATTGAGCCGCCAGCGTTGGAACATATTTCAGAAGCCGAAAAGTATTCCCACATTGATTTCAGCCCGCCGGAGGGTGTCCGCAAGGCTGCCGCCCGGGGCTTGGAACTTCGCAAGAAGCATGGCAGGGGTGGAACCGCGGTTGGCGTTGCCCGGGCTCGCACGCTGTCCAACGGGCAAAAGGTCACCCCCGAAACCGCCAAACGGATGCACAGTTATTTCGCCCGGCACGAGGTGGACAAGCAGGGTGAAGGATGGGGAGAAGATTCAGCCGGGTATATTGCTTGGCTCCTGTGGGGCGGTGATGCTGGCAAATCGTGGTCTGCCAAACTGGTTAAGCAGATTGATGCGGCAGACAAAAAGGAAGGGATTGAGATCATAGGCCCGACCGGAACTTATGACGGGGCGGTTCCTGAATCGGAGATGGATGACAAGATCAGCAACAAAATCAAGCTTCTCATGGATGAGGGCAAACCCCAACAGCAAGCCGTGGCAATCGCGTTGAGTATGGCCCGCCGGGGGGAACTGTGATAGCCCGGAACACCATTGGAACCACCCCGATGGATGAGTCTGAAATCCTGAAATACCAGCCATTGGTTCACCACATGGCTAGGTGGTTCATTGGCCGATACAGGCGCAAGACCACATACGAGGATTTGTGTCAGGCTGGATGGTTGGGATTGCTCAAGGGGCTGAAAAATTACGATCCGACCCGGGGGATCACGCTGGGCGCTTATTCCCGCACATGGATTTGGGGTTCCATGTATCGGGAAGCGGTGGGACGCAAGAAGGCCGTCATTGAGACAAAGGTTGGCTTGCCAGCCGGGTTGGAGGCCATCAACGATTGCAGCGTGGATTTACGGGACGCCGTTGCCAGTCTGCCCCCGGCAGCCGCGGCATTCGTCCAGATGCTTTGGCATGAGGGGGAAACCCCTGAAACCGCTTGCGCTCGGTTGGGCATGATTTTTGTGGAACCACGGGCTGTTTTGGCAGAAATTCAGGATTTGATCAAGGAGGCGGTCATTTATGGAAGTGATGAGCCAGATTGTTTCCATCCATGAGGAACGCAACCCCCTCCCGACCGGGGCGGGGGATGCTCCCATGATCAAGGGCGTGAAAGTCCTTGGGGTTGAATCCAAGAATGGACGCAAATACCCCGTTGAGGTGATGCGTAAAGCCCTTGAGAAATACGATGGGGCAATGGTCAACATTGACCATCCCAAGGGGGATGAGCCCCGTTCGTATGAGGATCGATTCGGTCGGCTGGTGAATCCCCGGTTGGAAGCAGACGGGATTTACGCTGACCTGTCCTACAACCCCAAGCATCCCCTCGCGGAAGGCTTCGCATGGTGGGCGGCTAATGACCCGTCCGCTGTCGGCCTCAGCCACAATGCCCAAGCCCGGACGAAACTGAACCGGGAAGGCGTGGAAGAAATTGAGGAAATCGTTGAGGTTACTTCGGTTGATCTGGTGGCAGAACCAGCAACCACCGCGGGGCTGATGGAGTGTGTTATGAAGGCAAAATCCATTGTGGAGGCCAAGCAGCCAAGGCAAATGTCTTTGTCTGAGTTGAGGAATGCTGAGAATAAGTTGAAATCCAAAGATTCCCAATTGAATGACAAGATTATTGCAAAGGGCTGGGGCAATCTTTCATATTCTGAATTGCTTTCAAAACACGGAAGCGATCCAGATGTTTCGGCTCAAAAAAAACTACAGGATGAATTGAGCGAGATTAGATATCAAATTGATCGACGCGGCAAAGGTTACAAGCCAGAGAAAGAATCCATGAAAGAAGAAGACAAGGTAATCCTCAAGCCGAAAGTTAGGGTTGAGGCTGGCAAAAGGAAAGAATATGTGATTCCCGTCACTTGGCCAAAGGGCGGGCATGAGGCTGATTACCATTTTGAGCGTTATTCTTGGGAAGGAACATCCGAGCAAGACGCTGTCAATGGGCTGATGAATTACCTTGAGAAGGAATGGAAAAAGTTTGAAAAGATCAATGCTGGCCGCCCAACGGCTGGAACCGGACGCCCGATGACGCCTTGGCCCGGCAAGAATGCTTTCAGGATTGGACAGGTTGAGGTTGCTTACGAATCAAAGGAAGCTGCCCCAAGCAAAAAGCAAAGCATTGCGGATAAAAAGGCAGCGATTGCCCGAGCCTATGCAAAGCAAGGCGTAGTCACTATGCCCGGGATTGACAAAAACGAATATCCGCCGATTCCCGGCATGGAGGGGCCGTTCCAATACAGGAACGGAAAAATCCTCTATTACGATCCTCGCGAGGGGAAATATTACGACAGAAAGACCGATATGTATGTTTTTGAGGAGAAAGACATGGAACCTGAATTGTTCCCGGCTGAGAAGGAAAACGACGAAGGCAACGGCTATGAAGATAGCCTGAAAGACCAGATTGGCGACATCATCATGGATGATGAATTGCACGCTGAGGAAAAGGTTGCCAAGTTGCTGGCGCTCATCACGGGCGGGCAAGAGGAACCCGAGGAAGCTCCGGTTGCCGAGGCTGAAGGGGACGCCGAGGATGAGGAATCCAAGGAGGAGCAAGACGAGGAGGAGGATAAACCAAAGAACACTGAGGAATCCCTTCGTCGCAAGCCCTCCCCCGCGGTTGCCCGTCTGCTTGAGGAAGTGGACGCATACCGAGCCCGGGATCGTCGGGAAAAGGCTGTCACCGAAGCCCGCAAGTTCTGCTCCGATGCCAGCTTGCCGACCTATGCCATCACCGAATCATTCCTTGGCATCCTTGCGGATGTGGACAAGAAGCAATGGAAAACGCTCGTTGAGGATCGACGGCGAGTGATTTTCCGGGGCGAGAAACCGATTAGCTCGGTTCCCGCTGATGGAAAGTTGACCGTCGATTCGCTTGTCAAGGCTTTGCGTTCCTAATAAGGAGGTTTGATCCATGCCTGTTTCTCAGTACCAATTCGGCAACACCAATCCGACGATTGCCACCGTCGCCACCGCCAAGGCGGTTGCTGTCGGTGACATCGTGGGAATGTCCAGCGGAACCCTTGTCAAGGCTTCTGATGAGACTTGGGACACCAACCTTGCCACCACCCAAACGAACTTTGTGACGAAGTTCCTCGGTGTGTCCGGTCAGCAAAAGGACGCCAATGTCGCCCGGGTGTTCGGCAACGCCACCGACAATGTCATCCGAGTTGACGCGGGCGGCGTGTTCACCTTTGATTGCGCCTCGGCAACTTTCGAGGTGGGCGATTTGGTCGGTTGCGCCAAGCAATCCGGCAACGCCCTTGAGGATCAGAAGGTCGTTTCCGTTGCCTCAGAAGCCCTTGCCATTGGCAGGGTTGTTGAGCGCGGAACCTCGATCACCCGAGTGAAAATCCAGATCCTGAGCAAGCTCAACCCGCTGGCTCGCCAGTCCTAACCAAACACACAAGGAGGTTTTTCCAATGTCGATTGAATTCAAGCTCAAGCAAGTTTGCGAGCAGAACGGCGTTCAGGCGACCGTTAACACGCTCAAGGAAGCCATCGCGGACAAGAAGATCACCCCGAGTGATTTCTCCCTGCGCCGCATGGCCGAGGCGTTCATCGGTCACAACTGGCACGATGTCCTTGAAAACCGGATGACCCGGGTTCAGGAGTCCAGCGAGGCGGTTTCCGCTTCTCTGTTCACCGCAATCACCGGACAGCTTTTGGTCAACGAAATCAAGGAAAAGTACCAGCTGGCCAGCTTCATTGGCGACCAGTTGGCCACTACTGTTCCGGTGACCAATGGCAACCTTGGAACCCAGAAGGTTCCTTACTTGTCCGATGTGCGTGACCTTGGCGAGAAACTGGAGGAAGGCGAGCCCTACCCCCAGACCCAATTCGCCGGTCAGTACATCACCTATCCGGGCGTTGAGAAGCACGGACGCATCTGCGCCGTGTCAATGGAGGCCATCTACTCCGATCTCACCACCCAGATTCTGGATTCGGCCCGGTCGGTCGGTACTTATCTGGGCCTGACCCGGGAGTACAAAATCCTGCAAGTTGTGCTGGGCGTGACCAACAATCACAGTTGGAACGGGACCAGCTACAACACCTACCTCACCACGGGCAGTTGGGTTAACACCCTTGCCACCTACTCCCTGACCGACTGGACATCAATCAACAGCCTTGAGCAGTTGTTTGTGAACATGGTTGATCCTGTGACGGGCTATCCGATCCTGATCGAGCCCAAGCAGATGCTGGTGATGCCCGCTCTGAAGTATCAGGCGCGGTCCATCGTCAACGCAACCGAGGTTCAGCGCGGCAACTACGCCACCACGGGCGAGCCTGTCCGCACACAGGCATCCAACCCCTTGGATCGGGATTATCAAATCCTGACCAGCCCCCATGCCCTCAAGGCGCTGACCGATAGCGGCGTGACTGCGGCGAATGCCAACGGCCGCGTCTATCTGGGCGACTTCAAGAAGGCGTTCGTCTGGCGGGAAGCAATGCCCCTCAAGGTGGTTGAGGCTCCCCCGTTGAACCCGCTGGAGTTCAATCAGGATATCGCTTTGGCCGTCAAGGCAAGCTGGATGGGTGTCGCGGGCGTCCGTGATCCCCGCTTCGTGGTTCTCGGCAAGGAGTAATCCTAAATGGCCCGCCCCCGTAAAGAGCGGGTTGAAGCGGAATTCAAGCCGGTGGTCAGCGAGATGCTGGCCCCGGCTTTGCCCGCAGATACCCAGCCGATCGTCACCGAATCCAAGAAGGTTTGGAAGATCGGCCTATCCCATCTGCCCGATATGGAAATTGAGGCTGACTCACAGGGCGAGGCCATCAACGCATACAATGCGTCAATGGGCATCACCTCAACCGAACACGCCTACAGGGTGTCCTAATGGCCCTCGCTGATGACATTGCCGCTTTGGCCACCCAGCGAACCAATTTGCTGGCGGCTTTAACCGCGGACAGCGTAAGCCCCCAGCCGAGCTATTCGGTGGGGGGCCAGTCTGTTTCCCGGACGGAATGGCGGGAATCCTTGCTTCGTCAAGTCGGGGAATTGAACCGCATGGCTCAAATCCTGTCCCCACAGGAAATTCGTTCCCAAATCTACTAGGTGACGAATGCCCACCCTTGATATTTCCGGTGATTGGGCGGTTTTTGACAACACCCAGACCGTCACATTGCAGAATCAGGATGGCATAGCCATCACGGTTGAAAACGCCCTTCAGCAGGGCGTTGACACCATCCTGAGCGATACAGGCGATGGGACGCTTGGTTATCGAACCTTTTGCATCTGGAACCTGTGGCGGGACAAGCTGATTGTCACCGACCAGATCGTCTGGCAGGGTTCCACAACCGATTATCTTTTGGCTGACACGGATTCGGTGATCCTGACGGGTTCCAATGGCGTTGTTTATCAGCCCCAACTAAATGGATCAATCACCGATCAGAACGGTACTAAGTGGTTCATATCGGCTGTCAATCACGATGTCTGGGGAAACAAATACCAGCTTGAATGCGAGGCGCAAGCCGGGACGCCCGTTGAGGACATTGACCTCCCATGAGCGTTTACTTTGACATCCTGAGCGCATTGAAGACCCGGGTTGAATCTGCGGTCACGACCAGCGCAACGGTTGCCCTTCGCAAGCGTCCGGTCATGCTGACGGGCGATCCCTTCCCGATGGTGGTCATTTCCCCGAGCGAGGATGGGGAGATCATTGAACAGGAAGCATTCAATCTAAAGGTTGCTTACATCTACCCGGTTGTGGTCGTGATGTATCTTGCCGGGAACAGGGATCAGGATTTGGATGTCCAAGGATATTTGGCTTTGCGCCAGACGATCCGAAACGCGATCTATCAGCCCCTGTTGGGCGGGGCCGGAACGGTGTACGACACGCAATTGAACATGGGCGGGCCATTTATACAGATAGAGCAGCGTGCGACCGTTGAACTCACAACATTCCGGGCCAATTTCCTGAGCGACGAAACGAGGGTTGCATAATGGCGCTTTCTCACAATGTTGGAATCACCTTCAGCAACTCGGGCGGCCCGAATCTGAATTTCACGGCAAGCCAGACCGCTGACGGGGCGTCAGCCGCGGAAGTGGTCATTGCCCCTGCCGCTTCTGCGTTTACGGTGATCTTCCCGATTGATGCCAGCCAAGTGAAGTCAATCGTCATGTGGGCAGATGCTGCCATGACGGTCTTGACCAAGAATAGCGGCGGCAGCACGGTGAACACCTTTGCGCTGGTGGCCAACAAGCCATTGATCTGGCAAGACGGGTTCCCGACCAGCAATCCAATCTCGGGTGATTGTGCGACGCTTGCTGTCAGCAGCACCCCGGGCGGTAATCTTTATGTCTATGTGCTTGAGGATGTGTAATGGCACTAGACTTCGCCAATGTATCCATCTCGGCGGCTTGGCAGCAAACCAAGGCCAATACGGGATACCAGCCGACTGTTCAGGGGCCGGATAGCCTTGCCCTGAACACGGTTTACACGGTTGGATCGTCTGCCGCCAACAGCATCTATGTCGCTCAAGGAACATTGGCGGCGGCTGCCAGCGCGACGATTGATCTGTATTCATTCACCGACCAGCTTGGGCAGTCCGTCCAGATGGTTCGGGTTTATGCGATCATTGCCAAGGCCACAACGGACAGCCTGAAAATTGAGCCCGGGGCCAGCAATCCCCTGACATGGTTCTTTAGCGGGACAAGCCCGGCGATCACTATCCCGGCTGGTGGCGGGTTCTGCTTCAGTCAGGCAACCGCGGCGACCGTCAGCAGCACGGTTCGCAACATCAAAATATCCAACCCCGGATCGGTCACAATGACCTATAACATCGCGATCATCGGAGGCCCGTGACATGGCTTACTATGCCGGTAAAAACGCATCAATCACCATCGGCGGGGTTCTGTACCCGATGGATACTTGGTCGCTGGATGACACCGCGGAAACGGTGGATGTGACCAATTTCACGACCAATGGCGAGATCGCTTTGATCGCTGGGGTGACGGGCGGGACCATGTCCACAAGCGGGCCTTATACAGGGCTGACGCCGACTGTCGGGGCAACCGGGCTGATCACCTTTGATGTGGGCGGTGGTGGCGGGGCGGCTACCCGCAGGATCATCCTTACCAGCGTCAAGAAGAATACGGCGGTCAAGGATAAAGCAACCCTTGAGCTTTCCGGTTCCATCACCGCTGTCTGATAGGTGATGAATGGCCGCGCCTCTTGCAGCCCTTTATGGAAGAAATGCCCGCCTCGTCTACGGCACATCGCTGGAGCTTGAGGCGGATTCCTACACGCTGCAAGTTGACGCGCCAACGGTGGACACCACCAACATTTCCATCTATCAGGAGCAAGTTGACTGGCCCATTCAATTGGCCCGGTTGACGCCGTTGATTCCCACCATGACGAACCTTGCCGGTCAGAAGCGCCGGTACATGGAATTCGGAACGCCCCAGCAAGTCACATTCGGCGGGATGCGCCGGGCAAAGATTTCCCTAACCGGGATTTGCACGGCTGAGACATCAACGCCCCATGTGGGCAACTATGCCCGCATTTTGCTGACGCATGGCGTGGCGTTTGGAACATCCGGAGTTGTGACGGTTCCGGCAATCATTTCCCAATTCACCATTGATCAGAATGTTAAGGGATACATGAAATGGTCGTGTTCCGCTGATTCAACGGGGGATTTTGACATCACGCAAGTTTAAGGAGGCATCCCACCATGCCTATGCGAACGGTTTCCGAGACGATCGGGACACAGGCCCAAGGATTGGTGTTTGAGGCCAAGGATGGCCACAAGCACAAGGTCGCTCCGCTCAACCTGAAATTGATGGGCCGGTTTGAAAAGTGGCTGGAAGGTCGGGCGCTCAAATCAATCATTGATCATCGGGACATTCTGGGATCATCTTTTCAGGAATCCATTTCCGCGGTGAGTGCCGATATTATCGCCGGGCGTTATGCGTTTGGCGGGCCTGATTGCCAGCGGGCGTTGCAGTCCATCCCGGGAATGATTGCCCTTGTGGGCCTGATGCTGGGCGTTGATGAAATCAGGGCCAAGTATCTGGTGGAAAACGAGTCTGAATCCCTCAAGGTGGTGATGGATCAGATGATCCAAGAATCCATGCCGAGGCGGGAGGGAAACGGGGAGACGGAGACGGAGGGGGCGACATAGTTCCCCATTGGCCGCAGATGGTGGCAACGCTTGTGGATGAGCCGTATCTGTTGACGATGGAACAGTTGGCAGAACTCACCCCCCGGCAGATTTTGGGCATTTACTTTAGAAAGAGAGACCCAAAAGGGAATCCGTTGCCGTTGCCGTATGCGTTTGATGATGGCGAATCAGAAAAGCAACAAGCGATCCGGTTTTGGATGGCCAACGGCAAGACCGAAGAAGAAGCGAGGGAGATGATCTATGGCAGCCGGTGATGCAGCAATGATGCAACTGGCCCAGACATTTTCCAACCTCGCACAAAGCGCGGTGGTGGGATCAACTGCCCTTGGGAAATTGGGTTCTGCCGCGGCTAACCTTGGAACAAAGTTCCTTGGGATGGAAAACGCATTCGGGAAGTTTTCCCGGGCAGTCGCCGGATTATCTGTGAGTTTTGTTGCGGCTACCGCAAGCCTTGCCAAGGCTCCCTTGGATGTGTTCGGGGGATTGACGGACGCATTTGGCGGGATCATTTCCATAGCTGAAAAGTTTGCCGGGGCATTGAATCCGGCCATTGTTGAACAATTGCAACTAGCATTTGATGATTTGTTTGCCGTGGTTGGGCGTCTGTTTATCCCCATCATGGCGGCGGCGGTTCCCATTGTCCGGCTTTTTGCTGATGCAATGGTTCCGGTGGTTCAAGCATTGATGCCAACATTCAAGCTGTTGGCTGACGCAATTATGAATATTGCTGGCCCTGTGATCGGGATATTTTCCGGGCTGTTGACTGCGCTTGCTCCCCAGTTTGAATTGTTGGCTGGATGGCTTGGCCAGTTGGCGGGAGTGATCGGCCAAGGATTGTTTCAATACATAGACGCTTTGGTTCCGCTGTTTTCCGCATTGATGGAAGTGGTCGGGATGCTTATGCCCCCGATCACCGATTTGATCGGGGCGATGTTTGCCTTGGCCGTTCCATTGATGCAGATCATTGTCCCGCTCTTGATCCCTGCCTTGAAAATGTTGGCGTTCGTGGTTGGCAAGGTGATCGAGGCGCTTTCTTGGTTGATCGGCAAGGCGGCCCAAGGGTTGCGGATGATTGCTCCGGCGCAAACCGGCCCGGGCTTGAAGATTCCAGAAATCACGCCCGGAGCATCCCGCGGGGCTGCCGCAAAGGGAGCCCAATTCACGGGGTTTGCCGAGTTCGGGCAGCAACTGATGCAAGCCAGCTTTGGTTCATCGGTCAACACCCCAGAATTCAAGACGGCTGAGAACACCGCAAAGATTGCCGAAGGCATTGATAAGCTGGTGGCCCAAGGCCAGCAACCGGCCCAGCAATTCGCGGTCAACCAACTGGCAAGGGGCGTGCGCTAATGGCTGGAGTTGAGTTTGATCAATATTACGAGCGCATTGATTCGGTTTCCCCATCTACTGCCGCTTTCGGCATGGATGGGGGATCAGCCCAGATTGATTTCATCGTCAACCGAACCCAGATCGAGGCGTTTCTAGAAAACATTCTGGGCGGGGCCGTTCTGGGGATTGATGGCCGTTTGTCCCGCGCTTTGCCGATGGCCCATCCTGAATTCAATTGGATGTATGCCAGCAAGATCAACACATTCCAAGGGGTTGGCCTCGCCGGGGCAAATGTGTCCGAGGATTCCCCGGTCAGCATCGTTGATACCGTTGAGCGGAAAATGCCGCTCTTTTTGGCCGTCTATGAGAAATACCGAATATCCGTCCAGTTTGAGCCAAGGCCTTATCTGGTTTTGACTGACACGCAAACGCACCAATACCAAAAGGATACTTTTTACTACAAGCCAGACGGCGTAGTTGGGAACTTCACGGATTGGGGAGAATATCGCCGGTTTACCCGGATTGAGTTTGAGCCCCATGCCGAATTGCTTACCAGCAATAACGGGGCATTTTTCCACCATTCCCCGAGTCTGCCCGGGGGATTGGCTCAGCCTATCGGCCAAGCAAATGGGGCCGGTCCTCGGATCGTGGTTGTAAAGAACAAGGTCAAAATCACTTGGTTCTTTGTCCCGTACAAGATGGTCACCAGCGTGAACATTACCGAGGCATACGGGCGAATCAGTTACGATGCCAGCTTTGCCACGCCATTCTTTGGATTCCCTCAAGGCTCATTGTTGTTTGAGGGGATAAACATCAACGATTATCCCGGGCCATTCCCCACAACGGCGGTTGATTTTGGCGCTCCCCCGGACGCTGAGGACATTGACCAATCAATCTACGCCAACAAATATTGCGATATTGTTTTCAACTTCAGCCATTTTGAAATCCCCAAGGAATTGCAAGCGGACCCGCCCGCGGGTGGTGTTCTGAACCCGGGCGTCGTGACGGATCATCACAATCGATTGCCGCATACGGGAATTATGAAATACACCTACGCCAGCAATGGCAACAATTCAGCCACAAGCCGCCCGATTTATGCGTCCTACAATTTCCGAAAACTATTCAGGTTTGACGCAATATGAACCTCATCGGCGGTGAGTATCTGTCCGAATGGTTTGTCGCCAAGATCACATCGGTTGGCACGGCTGGGGCTCCCCCGGATGACGGCGTCCCGCATGGTTGGACTACCATGCGCCCGGGGGATAATTTCACCAAATACTATACGGACGCCTACTATCCGACGATCACGGGCAGCACAACCAATATGCCAGCGTATTCGCTGGATGGATCGGCGGCGGCGGTTGATGATATTGTGATGATGCGATACCGCGCCCGGCCCAACGGTATGCCGGTGATGGAGTTCATTAAAAGCGGTTCAGGAGGCGGAGCGCCTTTTCAGATTGAAGTGGTTACCGATGTTTCTTGCGTTGATGGTGTTTTGACTGTCACCAAGGAAACCATATCTATTCCGGGTGGAGCGATTGTTTAATCGTGGCAACATCATCAACTAGTTTTGATTGCCCACTGTGTTGTTTTGAATGTGAATGTGGAAGGTATCCAACTACCGGGCAATATTATCAAGGATGGTTTGGAACATTAGGGAATTACATCGGTGATTGCCCGGGCCGTGGCAACACGATAAATCCAGAATCATTTGATTTTGATATTTCGTTTGAAAGTGGCGGAGCGTATCCAGCTCCTAACTTCTTGTGGGATGTTTACTACCGGATAACTTTTGTCCCTTACAATTACACCACTCCACCGCCTTCATTCCCGTTTGATATTTTTTCAATTGGAAGATGGACAAATACAGGATCCATAGCCCCAAGTTATTCCCCATCAAATCCAACAGCTCCAAATATCACATTTGCAGCTCCATACCTTTATTTTGTCTTGTATCGTCAAGCTGATCAGAATAATCATTCAGCTTTAATTGTTCCCAATTTGGCAAACCTTGGTGTCACTGGATCATTTGCCAGCTATGACAGTTCATTTACCGTTGCCGGTTATCCACAAACTTTTGTATTGAAAACAGCTTATCCCCCAACCCCATTTAATTATCCGCTTAATGAAGTGAGGACACTCACAAGGGTTACATCAAAATCGTGTTGCCCTGTTGTTTTTGTTAATTCTGGAAGGCAAGAAACAAGCGAAACAACTGCTTGGCCCAATGTCACAGCCTCATCAACTTATCCAAGTTTTTTGATGAATTGGACAATCAGGAAAATATCCAACTGTTTTCCTTATTGGTGCGTTGATGGAGAATGTGTTCAATCGGAAACTGCTCCGGCTGGCGCAACTGGCGGGCCTTGGAATTCTCCTTGGACTTGTTTTGAGAATTGTCAGCCAAGCCCTACCGGCAATTATTGGTGCTTGTATGGGTCATGCGTTTTCTCAGAAACCCAACCCGACCCATCAGCAACCGGGCCATATGAGACTTACACCGATTGCGCTGAAAATTGTGAAGGCCCAGCCGAAATGGTTTGGATTTGCGGGGAAGATTCTGGGTGTGGGCTAATCTCCCGAGCCGATGCGATTATGCTTGGGTACACATATTATTTCACGCAAGTAGATTGCGAAGAAAATTGTTCAGGCCAATGGTGGTGTACGGCAGATGGTTGCGTTCAATGGTGGGGCGGGGGAACTCAGCCCGGAGCGCTTTCTGGCCCTTACGCAACTCAAGAGCTATGCACGGATAATTGCAATACAGGACCGGGATATTATTGCGTGGATGGCGTTTGTGCTTTTTATTCCAGCGCTCCACCCGGGGCGACCGCTGGCCCTTATGCCACAATGGTGGAATGTTCTGGTAATTGTTTTTTTGTTGTGGAAGGTAAAAAAGAAATCAAAAAGCCAGTGCCGCTGGAAGTTATCCGAAAACTGACCACCCCTTGCATTCATCTGGGAAACTACTTGGAAAATCTAGAAAATTGTGGATGCAATAAGAAAAACGCTCTAAGAGAATGTTCCTTGTTTGGCAAAGCAAGAGTTTACGGGCTAATCAAATCTGAAGATGAAAAAGTTTGTTTTTCTTGTCCAAGCTATAAGCCATCAATTACCAAATAGGAGGCCCACCATGTATACGCTTCTGTTCCTGTTTTTTTCGCAAGATTTGAAAGTACCCGCTGAAATCCGCGGGGAGCCCAATCAATTCATCACGATCCTTGCTGAAACCTCGGGCGAGGTGGTTCGGTTTGTGGCGCTTGATCTCGGGCTGTCTGTTTTCCCGGCTGATTTGCTGTCAAACAAAAAAGCAACCGTGGTCACCGGCCCGGCTGGGCGTTACAGGGTTCTGGCCTATTCCGCGGTGGGGGGCAAGCCAACAGAACCAGCCATCACCACCATCGTCATTGGCAATGCCCCAAATCCACCTTTTAATCCACCCGGGCCACAACCCAAGCCAAATCCCATGAAAGAATTGGAAGGCGCTTTACAAGCGATTTACGGCGCATTAAACGAGACGGGACGGGAAACCCAAACCAAATTGCTCGCCAGCATCTACCGGCAGGGGGCCAACGATCTGGCAAGGCATACAAATATTGCTGATGTTTACAACGGATTACAGGCGCAAGCTGCCGTGAAATTGCAACCCCGATCCATTATTGAGATTCGGAAAACGATTGCGGCAGACATGAGGGAGCGGTTTGGGGACAAGGCCGAACAGGCTTTGACGGACGATCTGCGCCGGGCGCTGGCTGAATATTTCAACGCATTGGCCGGAATTCTGGAGGGGCTCATCTAATGGAGGAATTCGCACAGGGTTGGGTTGATGATCCTGATGAGGTTTTGGGCGTTGCTCAGGATTTGCGGTATCCCGTTTTCGGTGATACCCCGGCTGGGGACATTGCAGAAGACAAGTTGCCCGAGAATGCTTATTTGTGGGACGCTGCCCGCAAGGTTTTGGGCGGCTTGCTTCCCCCGAGGAATCAACTCAAGGTCGGGAGTTGTGTGGCATTTGGGACGGCCCGGGCCGTGGAATACACGATGCTTTGCGAGATTGCCCGGGGGGAGCCGGAATCTTATTTGGATTTGGCTGAGGAAGTGATTTACGGCGGTTCCCGTGTTGAGGTGGGCGGCGGGAAAATCCGGGGGGATGGATCGATCGGCGCTTGGGCCGCCCGATGGGTGCGTGATTGGGGGTTGGTCAACCGGGGAATTCATGCCGGAATTGACTTGCGGGAATACAACGAAACACGATGCAGACAATACGGTTCAACTGGGGTTCCCAGCGATCTGGAATTTATTGCGAAACAGTTTCCGGTTCGCACGATCACACAGGTGAAAACAACGCTGGATGCCCGGAAGGCTCTTGCCCAAGGCTATGGCATTTCCATCTGTTCTATGGTCGGATTTGAAATAACACGGAATGCCCAAGGGATCAGCCAGCGATCCGGGCGTTGGGCTCATTGTATGTGCGTTGCCGGGTATGCGACGATTGATGGGAAACTGTTCTACCGCATTGACAATTCATGGGGGGCCAATGCTCACCGCGGGCCGGTTGGGCCGGGCAATCCCGGGCCGGAGGGGTTCTACTGTGATGAGCAGACGATGGCCGACATTTTGGGCCAGAATGATTCGTGGGCTTTCTCGGCTGTTCAGGGGTTTCCGAAGAAGCCTACGATTGATTTTTGGCTGATCTGATTGGTTCATTTATTGGGGTAGGCGATGCCTTGGCTTCGGTTGCTCAGGTTGTTTCGCCTGTTTCAAAAAAGGGCCAACCAGATGTTCCCCACCAATGCGTTTGCGATTGTTTTGGATTTTGCCAAAGGTGGCCGTCCGTGGTCTGTTGAGGTGTTTGACGCAATTGCTGATCTGGCAAAGTGGTGTTACCGGGCGATTGCCGGGGAGCCCCAGCCGGTCGTGGGTGATCTGCCCGGGATTGATTCCCCGGTTGAGGCGCTTGAGGCGCTTGGACAGTCCGGGGAGTTCGGCGCTAAATCTGTCAGCCCGGTCCTGATTAGTTTTGTGCTTCAGTATCTGATGGGAATCCTGTTGGAAAAGCTGAAGAAGTAAACCGTCCAAGGCGGGGCGGTTGGCTTTAGGTGGGAAGCTGGCCGCTCCGCTGCGGTTCTCGCGGGGGAGATGATGGACAATAATACTGTGGTTCAGATGATTCGGGAATTCGGCGTCCCGACCATGTTCGCGGTGGCTATGGGGTACACAGTCCTCCGCGGGCTCCAATGGTTTGCCGAACGGGTTTATCTCCCCCAGCAAGATCGATCATTCCGGTTCATGGACAAGCTTGAGACGCATCTGGACAAGATGTCAGAAAATCAAACAAAGCTTGTGGGTGATTTGCAACGATTGGGCGACGCGGTTGATTCCTTGGAATCCCGCATGGCCCAATGGGAAAAGAAGGAAAATGTCCTATGAGCCTGCCACTATTGCACGCCGGCAAATCCGCCCCCGGCCTATCCGCTGCCCTTGATCTGCGCTTTGCTCTCGATAAAAGCTTGACCGCTTATCGTGGTCCCACGCCCAGTTTCTCCAGAGCATCCACCGGCACATACTTCAACTCATCTGGCGTGTTGACTTCAGCAGCTATTAACGCTCCCCGCTTCAATCACACATTCAACGGCACAAGCTGGGTGTCTCGTGGTCTGCTGGTGGAGGAGCAAAGGACGAATATTTTACTACAGTCTGGATTTGCTTCAGGGTGGGGTACTTCTAGCGGGACTCTTGCACAAGCATCTGATATTTCTTCATTAGATGGCACAAATAATGCCTACAAATTTACGGATGCTATCACAAACACTAATCATGGTTTTTACCAAAATATACCAGTATCATCTGGATCAACTTACTCCACCTCAATTTATCTTAAATACGGCAATCATCGTTATGTAAGAATTTCATTTGTAGTTAATGGCGGGGTGGATTCCGTCTATGTTGATGTTGATCTACTAAACGGAACGATAGTTAATTCCGGTCCATACGGAAGCGCAACTCAAAGCTCTCAAAGCATCAGCAATGCCGGAAATGGATGGTACAGAGTTTCCATTACTGGAACCCTGCCGGGAACATCTGTTTATCTGGCTATTTATCATCGAAGCAGTTCATCAAATTCAAACCCAGAAAATACTTTTGCATATACCGGAAACGGAGAATTTACTTATTTTTTTGCTCCACAGGTTGAGGCTGGAAGCTTTAGCACATCGTACATTCCCACAACTTCCAGCGCAGTCACCCGCTCCGCAGATGTCTGCCAGATTACTGGATCAGACTTTAGCGGATTATGGAATGGGACGGAGGGGAGTTTTGCGACTGAGTATGATGGTCAAAGAGGTAATGCTTACATATTTGCTACACACAATGGTGGTGGCGGTTGGCAAAATTCAATCAATTTAAGGCGAACAAATTCTGATGATTTAAATCAAATTTTCACATCTGGCGTTGGCCAAGCTGGAAACTCAATTACTGGGCCAGCTAATGGTGTTTCAGTAAAGAACGCATTTGCATTCAAACTTGATGATTATGCTTCATCTTTTAACGGATTGTCAGTAGTTACCGACAATTCATGCACACTTCCAACAGTCAGTAGGATGGATATTGGTTACTCATCGGCAGAAGTTGCGCCATTCAACGGCCACATCGCCCGCCTGCGCTACTTCAACAAACGCCTGCCGAATGCCACGCTGCAACTTCTCAGCGAACCAGACCCAACGCTCAATCTACAATTCGCCTTAAACAAGTCGCTTACTCCAGTCGCTGGACCTGCGCCGTCATTCAGCAGGGCATCAACTGGAACCTATTTTAATGCGTCAGGAGTCCTCACCAGCGCATCCATCAACACGCCACGCTTCGACCATGTCTACTCCGGTGGGCAATGGGTATCGAAAGGATTATTGGTGGAGGAGCAGCGGACGAATTTGGCATTGTGGTCCGAAGACCTGTCCAATGGTTACTGGACTAAAACGAATTGCTCAATTACGGCAGATGCAATTGTCTCTCCAGACGGAAATTCAAACGCCGATTTAGCAGAATTCTCAGCTTCTGGTACTGCTCCCCGTGTTTTTCAAACTCAATCATTTTCTGTCACAAGCGGCACATCCTACACAAAGTCATTTTTTGTTAAGGCTGGGACACAGAGATGGATTCAAATCGTTTGGTCTGGAGGAGCGCATTCAGCTAGATTTGCAAACTTTGACACATTAACCATGACCTTTGGAACAGTAAGCGCAAATGTCACAACATCTGTAGCAAATGTAGGAAACGGTTGGTACAGGGTTTCTGCCACATCAGCAGCGACAGCAACCGCTTTGGATTTATTCTGGATATATGCCGTAGATAGTGGAACATCGGGCTGGGCCAGCAACTCAACGAGTGGCGGAAGTGTTTATGTTTTCGGATTTCAACATGAGGCTGGCTCCTTCCCCACCTCCTATACCGGAACGACTTCTAGCTCCGTCACCCGTTCAGCCGATGTCTGCCAGATCACCGGGACATCGTTTAACTGGATGTGGAATCAAGGGGAGGGAAGTGTTGCGTTTGAGGCAGGTACATTTAGCGATTCGTCTTATCTTGGAAGGTATTTGGAATTTACAAGAACATCTTCGGTTGGAAGTCCTTCAATTGGAGTAGGAACAATAAATTCAGCCGGTTCGGCTGGTGGAGATAATGTTTACAATTATGTTTGGGACTCATCCACCCAAGCAGCACTTTACGCTTCACCAGCAAGACCATTAGCGAAGAGTTCTTTCGCTTGGAAAGTAAATGACTTCGCTGCATCAATTAACGGTGCTACTGCACTAACTGATACTTCTGGGACGGTTCCAACAGGGATTGATGTTTTAACTATTGGAAGTCGATATGGTTCGTTGAACATTATAAACGGCCACATCGCCAAGCTCATCTACTACCCCGCACGACTGACCAACACCAAACTTCAGCAGCTTTCTACTTGAGGTGACCCGTGATTGATCTGCTCTTGAAATTCGACTCACAGGAGCAAGCTGGCCTCATTGGCGAGCAGCTTGGCTATACCACCCGTGATCCAGAGACTGGAGAATGGAATACGACACAAGCCACCCTGACGCTGGCTATTTGCGTCATCGGTGTGCATTACTATCCAGACCCTGTGGAAGTAGATGCTGAAGGCAACCCGGTTCTAAAAGCGGATAACCAATACTGGGTGATGGTCAGGAGTCTGGTGGATATTGATATTCCACCGGAGATTCAGCCATTCATCGTGGAGCGTGATCCAGACGATCCTACTCAACCCCAGCAAAGGTGGGCGTAATCATGGCAAGCAAAAAGATCAGCGAATTATCAGCCAAGGTTGCAGCATCAGCAGATGTTTTGCCCGTTGCTGATCCTTCTACCGGCATCGCTGGAAAATCCACCTGTAATCAGATCATCGCCACCGCTGCCGGATTCACCAATAAAACCCCAGCAGTTGGCGATTGGATTCCAGTTGCTGATACGGCGAGTCCCGCTATTGCGTGGAAGACGCGCCCCTACTCAATCAGCTATGTTGGACTTGCATCGT
>Ga0222712_10001080_pt1 | contig 34901 bp, 35 predicted proteins | sample C33_657DmetaG_FD_165043 | JGI IMG/M metagenome (GOLD analysis project Ga0222712, IMG submission 165043) | Estuarine water microbial communities from San Francisco Bay, California, United States - C33_657D | ecosystem: Environmental > Aquatic > Marine > Unclassified | place: USA: California...
GTACCAGTTGCAGTGCCTGTAGCTGTACCAGTGGCAGTGCCAGTGGCTGTACCAGTTGCAGTGCCAGTTGCAGTGCCTGTGGCTGTACCAGTGGCTGTACCAGTTGCAGTGCCTGTAGCTGTACCAGTGGCAGTGCCAGTGGCTGTACCAGTTGCAGTGCCAGTTGCAGTGCCTGTGGCTGTACCAGTGGCTGTACCAGTTGCAGTGCCAGTTGCAGTGCCTGTGGCTGTACCAGTTGCAGTGCCAGTTGCAGTGCCTGTGGCTGTGCCAGTTGCAGTGCCTGTGGCAGTACCAGTGGCAGTACCTGTGGATGTGCCAGTAGCACTGCCGGTGGTAACGTCTGTCACAGCAGGAGTTGTAATTGTGTCCACGGTGGTGCCAGTTATTGCTGTGCTGGTGGGATCTCGGCTGTCAGTTGTGCCTGTAGTTGCCACAACACCAGTGTCTGCTGTGGTGTTAGTGACTGTTGCAGTGCCAGGCAAATTGCTGGCTGGAACTTCTGCACCAGTGCGATCATAAGTGGTGCCATCAATCACATAGCCCTTGGTGCCATCATTCAATGTGACTTCTGCAGCATCACCCACCCAGCCAGGACGACTGGCAGCAGCAGTGGCAGCAGCAGCAATTTCGCCTGCTGCCCAGGCCGCAGCAGCGGCAGCAGCGTTTGATGATATGCCAGCTGTTGTTGCAGCTTGTTCGGCAGCAGCAAGGGCAGCAGCAACGGCTGCCTGAGTGGCAGGATCAGTTGAGAAAGGATTGGCAGCAACCAAAGCACCCACGCTGGCCGCAGCAGCTGCCGCAGCAGCAGCATCAGCCTCGGCCACGGCAGCCGCAGCAGCAACCAAAGCGTCGTTGGTTGCGGCTTTGGCTGCGGCTATCTCACCTGGTGTGGCACCTGATTCAGTTGTGGTGGTTGATTCAGTGGACCGTGATGCTTCCAACGCAGCTTGTGCTGCTTCAGCAGCAGTGGCAGCAGTGGCAGCAGCAGCAGCAGCATCAGCAGCAGTGGTCACAGCCCCAGCAGGATTGGCAAGAGCAGCAGTAACGGCATCAGCCACTGTGGCCGGCGCAGTACTGATGTCAAAAGATATTGTTGTGGGATTGGCAGTGCTGGCATCTTGATCAAATCCCAACACACCTGGGGCAAAAGCACTGCCTGTGGCTCCACCTGCCAATGCAGTGGCTGTGGCGTTGGGATCTGATGTGCCCAAGCCCAACACTCCACCAACAGGCAGCCCTGCAGTAGATGTGCTGGCAGCAATATCAGCAGCAGACACAGCACCAGGCACAGCACCAGCAGTGCCACCCGTGGCTGTGGCAGCAGTGCTGCCCGGCACACTGGTGGAACCGGCAAATGTGCCAAAATTACTCAATGCACCAAAATCGCCAATGCTAAAAAGGCCAGTGTTGGCATTGTATGAACCAATCACATTGTTGTTGGCATCAACTGTCAAGGTAGTGGCCACACCATCGGTCACCTGATAATTGCCATTCTCGTCAGCACCTGCTGACAGACTCAAGGCTGGATTGCTGTTGAGGCCGGCCAAGGCAGCGTCAAACGCTGCTTGACTGCTGGCTGGCCCAACCAGACCTGTGCTGGCAGCAATATCTGCAGCAGACACAGCACCTGTGGTGGCAGCACCTGTGGTGGCAGCACCTGTTGTGGCAGCACTATCTGCTGGATTGACTGAACCAACTGGTGCATTGGCTGAACTTGGATAACTGCCTTCAAACATGTTGTTGATGAAATCCATGGCAGTGTCTTCTGAACTGACCGGCGCCGCAGCCACCTGGGTACCATTGACCATGCCAGTGTTTATGGCGCTCATGGGATTGGACACAGCAAAGTCCACAGCCGTGGATATGGGAGTGCCAGTGGCCACTGCCATGTCCACAAAAGATCGGTCTTCTGGTGACAATGCTGTGTATGCAGCAGCAGTGGTTGTTTGTGCAGCAGCAGTGGCAGCAGCAGCAGTGGCAGTGGCTGCTTCAGCAGCAGTGATAGCATCTGCAGTGGCCTGTGCTTCGGCAGTGGCTGCAGCAGCAGCAGCAGCAGCTTGTGCGTCGGCCACAGCCTGTGCTTCAGCAGCTGCCACAGCCTGTGCAGCAGTGGCCACAGCAGCGGCAGCAGCATCTGCAGTGGCTTGTGCAGCAGCAGCAGTGGCAGCAGCAGCTTCTGCAGCAGCGGTAGCAGCAGCAGCAGCAGCATTGGCATCAGCAGTGGCCTGTGCAGCAGCAGCAGCATTGGCATCAGCAGTGGCCTGTGCAGCAGCAGCAGCATTGGCATCAGCAGTGGCCTGTGCAGCAGCAGCAGCAGCAGTGTCGGCATCGCCACCACCACCAGTAGTACCACCAATATTTCCGCCAGTGCCAGGAGCATTTGCTCCGCCGCCGCTTTCACCACCACCACCACCACCGTCGCCGCCACCACCACCAAGATAACCACAGAGTGGCAGAAGTCGACGTTTTATATCTAACAAATTCATAGATTAATCCTGTGATAAAGTGCAGTGTGGCAAGCAGAACACAGCATGGGTATATTTATTATATTTGGGTTTTGCAACTGTGATCATTGTTTGATCACCTGTGCAGTGAGACTGCGTAGGCCAGTGGTCACAGCACCAATGGCAATGTTATAGGTGCCTGACGACGGCGGCACCACAGCTGTGACTGTGATGGTCATGTCATTGGCCGGTGTGGCACCACCAAGATCTGTGCCTGCAACCAGCAGTTGATCGCCCAGGCGATAGTCTGCGCCGGCATCAACGGTGATGATATCTGTGTTGGTTGCTGTGTTTGGGCCAAGATTGTTGTAGGTGTCAGGTGGCAAATCATACAATGTTGTATCAATTTCCAGGCCACTGCCAGTTCCAGTCACTGTGACCGGAAACAGGCTGCTGTAAGTGGTGGTCACTTGTGGCTGTCTTGTGCCGCTCAGCACATACCTGACCAACGTGCCTTGAGCTCCACCAGGCACCTGAAACTCCACTGAAAGAATATACCAATAGAGACCAAAAGGCAGACCTGGACCATCCAACACTGTGGTGAACACAGCTTCAAGACTTTGTGTGCCTGTGCCTGCAGTGACAGATCTAGCAAATGTTTTTTGGCTGACCAACACACTGTTGCTGAACAAATAATCTGTGTTGGTTGTGCTGCTGGTTGGAAATCCTTGCGATCTATAAATGGCCACAACCACATCATAATCATCTGCCATGGTGCAGGTGTATGCCCAGTCAAGATTCAGTTGTGCTGACACAAACACCTGATCGGTAGGCCCAGCCACACTGACTCTGGCATTGCAGTCGGTGTCCAAAGGCTGATTCATTCTGTCTCGCCCTATCTCGCCCCCACTGATGTAATTGCTCCAGGTAATGGATGCAGTGTACTGTATGATAACACTGGTAACCGAACAACTGAACACCACATAATTGCTGTCATCAAATGCCGAGCCTGATCCATCATCTGTCACCCCAGTGACCTGCAGTCGATCACCCCATTCAAATGGTGCTGTGGTCTGTGGCGTGGCAAAGGTAAATTCCACCTGACTGGAAGGATTGCCGCCCACAGGTTGAGCATTGCTGATGGGCAAGGCAAGATATATGCTGGGATTCAGACCGGTTGTGGCAGGCAGGCTCCAGGGTTGTCTAAAACTTGATCTAAGATATGCTGGCTGATATGCAGCAAATCCTTCAAAGTTCTGACCCAGTCCAGCAGGACCACTCAACAGGTAGTTGACTGCGTCGTTTATGCCTTGACTGTCGTTGATCTCAATGGGAAACTGTGACATTAACGATCATCCTCGGTCTGTGTGATTTGCCAGGTGGTGGCAGCACACATCCAGATATTTGCATTGCTGGTGTTGCTCAATTCAATGCTGTTCACTCGAAATGCGTTTTGATTGATCTGTGCCCAGGGATTGGCACCACTATTGCCATTGGCATCAATGGCCAACTCAACAGGTGTCTTGGCAGTGGGTGCGGATCCAACTGAATTGGCACCTTCTATGGTCACAGTGATATTGCCAGTGGCCGGAGTGATTGTGAGTTCGTTGTCGCCAATGTTCATGACTTCGGGTAGTATACGATGTACCATGAGTTTGCCAGAATAGTTTGGCAACAGTCGGATGTTGTCTCTGCGGAATCGGCTGTCAATTTCACCAGTGGGATTGGCAGCAGTTGACACAAATTCAAAACCTTGATCCTTTTGCACCAGTTTCTGATCTTCCACACCTCTGGCATATACCACAGTTCTTGAACTTAAATCTGGTTGAAACACTGGCAACGAACTGTCAGTCTGATCGGTAAAGATTGGTGATTCACAGGCAAAGGTGGCTGAACTCACATCTCTTGGTGCATTCCAACACTGTAGATCATAGCGATAGCTGATCATCTGATTGGGCACACCATTCACAATGGGATTGCTGGCTGTGGCATATTCTGGACGAGTGGTGTAGTAGATTTCTATTTGACTTCTGGCACTGTTGGTCTCCATGAACACACGATCATGAAATTGCGGATCCAGTTGATCATAAAACCAGTTTTTAACTCGTTGATTGCCCAGACCGGTAAAGTCTTGACCGTCAAACACCCAGATGTCTCTGGCATCCACACCATACACCAGTCGATCAGTGTTGGCCCAGCAGTTGCTGCTGAGCAGGCCACGTCCTTGATTGAACTGACGCACACCCAGGATAGGTGCTGACGTGGTTGAATAGTTGATGGGCGAGAATACCACAGTGTCCCAGTAACTGCACAGAAAGAACTGGCCATTGCAAGGAAATGCATCCAGGGCAGGTCCTCTCAATGGCACCTCCAACTGGTTGGCCACATTGGTCACTGTGGGTGTCCAGGTGGTGGGTGCCTGGTTCAGGCCAAACGCCTGACTCCATTGCACAGTGACCGGAAAGATTTGTTCACTGGAATCAGTCAACGCTGCTGTGAGATTGCCGGCCACCAGGATTGATCCCACATTGGGTGTGTTGTACAATCGCATGAATTTGGCATAATAACCAGTCCAGGCAGGATTGTAGTTCCAGGTGTATTCAGCTGCCACAATGCCACCATTGCTGTAGGCATCGGTCACATCACAGGCAATTGTGACTGACACTGTGTCACAGGCAGTGACTGTCCAGGTGCCATTGTAATATCGGGGATTGACCGACGTCAATTGTATGCTGTTGCCCACCAGGAATGGTGCTGAATTCTGAGCAGTGGTAAATCCCAACTGTCGTGTACCAGCAGTGACTGGCACAATGCTGTTGATTTCAATGGGTATGGTATTGCTGTACATTTGCAACACAGCGCCAGGCGTGTCAGGCCAAAAGAATGGTGGATTGTGTTCGTCATTCAAGAACAACACTGTGCCATTCCAGGCTTCGGTAATGTTGGTTGCTTGATCATAATCATAGGTGATTGCGCCCACAGGCGTGATATCTTGCCAGTTGTTGCCAGCACTGGCCCAGTAATAGCCTTGTGTGGTGGCCACCACAAACCAAAACTCATTGGCCAATCTAAATCCACCAGTGACAAATGTGGGTGTGCCTGGAATGAGATCAAAGAACTCTTGATCACCACTCACGCTGCGTATGCCACGCAGGTTGGTTTCTATATTTTGACCAGAATTGTATTCGTCAGGTCCCAGTGCCGTGCTTGGTATGTCCGGCGTGAATGACATTTTGGCAAATGGTATTCTCACTTCTTGAAATGGGTTTTTTATTTGTGCCATGTGGTTAACTCAAGGTTACAGTGATATTGCCAGTTTGGAAATTCAATGTGTTGGTGTTTTGCACTGTTTGTGTGGGCACCAGAGCATTGAAATACAAGATGTTGCCGGCCGTGGCTGCATCACACACAGCCCAACTCACTGCCTGACTCCAGGTGGCTGTGGCTGGACCAAACACCACATTGGCAGTGCTGGTGGCAGTGCTGTTGACCACGTTGGCAGTGAGTGCCACTCGAGCATAACCTGAACCTGTGAGTTCGGTGCCACCAGTGCTCACTGTGGGAGCCACACTGTACAAGGCCACATGCACTGTGGCAGGTGAGGTATAGCTGACATTGGCCAGGGTGGCGTTTAACAACGCTGCTGATAGATAATTTGAAATTGCCATGATTGATTCCGGTTAAAAACTCACAAATGTGCCAGGCAGCGGTGGCACTTGAACGCCAGTGAGGTTGGTGATGTAGCTGTTGGGTTGTCTGCTGTCCAGACTGCCACACACAGTTTGCCATTGACTGGGCACTGGCTGTGTGCCCACTGCCGTGGGTTGATTGAACACCAGGGCCTGCACACCGTTCACAGTGCCGCCCACTCCTGAGCCCACCAGGCTGGGCCAGTACACCCCAGGGTCCATGGTCTGTCCAATGGCAAACCACTGTGCTCCTATGTAAACATCACCGAGGTCATAGGTGTTGCCATCAGATGGAGAATTAACAAACTGGCTGATGAAATTCACTCCAGCGCCACCATTGGCGTTGTATGCCACAGTGAGGTCAGGTGTGTAGGCTGCTTGATTGCCATAGCGATCATCGCTGCTGATCACTGTGCCGGCAGCCACATCAATCAGCAGGGTTCTGGCACCCCAGCCATATGTGTTGGTGCCAGTGCCAGTCCAGGCAGCAAAATCACTGGCAGGGTTGTCACTGGCTGCGCTAACCATGGCCAACCAACGACCGCGATAGGGTGACAGTTGTGCTGTGGTGAGATTGAAAGGGTTGACACCATCTATTTTAAATCCATACTGGGTCACATCCCAGAATATCTGCATGCTGTAGAAACTGCTCACAGCACCATTGTCCATCTTCACATATGAATTCAGCAGACCCACATTTGACGCTGGCAGTCCTGTGCCCCAGGTGCTGCCCACTTGGAAATTTATGGTCTGCACCCAGCGTTTGACTTGATTGACCACCCCGGTCATGTCATAGGCATCTGCTGGTGGCACCAGACTCACTGCATTCATGGCCTGTCTGCTGCTGCCCACAATGGGTGTGGTGTCAGCCAGGCTGGGTGTGAGATCAGCATAGTATCTGGGCTGAACCAGCCAGGGACTGAGATTGTTCACACCCACTGTGACGCCGGCTGTGGCCACAGCAGCAGTCACACTGCTGGCAATGGCTGCTGTGCGTGCAATACCCAGAGCCATTTACACAAACTCCGTGCTGACTGCTGTGAGATAAACGTTGCCAGTGTTGCCTCGATTGCGAATGGCTGACACTGACACCAGGGTCACTGCATTGGCAGTGGCTCCCACCACACTGCTGCCATTGGAGTATTTGATCTGTGTGTTGGCAGTGCTGGGCAAGGTCACAGTGTAAGGTGTGGCACCCTGTTGAATGATTAGAGTCACTGTGTCGCTTTGCAGATCATAGTTGGTGCCGTCGCTGATGCCGGTCATGAAGTTTTGATAGTCGCCAATGGTCACATTGGCAGTGGGTGCAATCATCTGCACCTGTGCATTGGTCTTGTCAATGTTCACAGTGCCTGATGTGGCAGTTGAATATTCAAACTCGTTGTAACTGCGTAAACTGCCCAGCTGTGCCTGTGCCACTGGATCATCGTTGCGCAGGAAATAATAGTTGGCTGCAGCTCGTGCTGAGTTGTTGATCCTGGTGCCTGTGGTGGTCAGTGTGTTGGCATTGCCATGATAAAATGCATAAATGTTGCCAGTGGGTGTGGTGGCTGCATTGATCATGCTGTTGAATCCCACATAATTGTTGAATATACCAGTGGCGTTGTTCAGACCTATTTCATTCTGCACACCATAACCCAGTGTCAGCGTGCTGTTGTCATCCACCAGGATTGTGGGTTTCATGCTGCAGCCGGCTCCCACTGTGGTATTGCCAGCACCAATGCTGTTGCCACCTACCACAAGGAACGTCACAATGGGCGTGACTTGATTCACTGCTCGACCGGTACTGTTGACCGGTCCGGCCATGGTGTTGGCAGCAGACCCGCCGGCCACAGTGTGTGTCACAACTATGCCGCGGTTTTGCCATGAAGTGTTGTTCACATTGCCAGTCAGGCTGGTGATCAGGTCAACTGCCACTTCACTGCCGCGTGTGGTGGTGTTGGCATGGTATATGGTGTCGCTGACCAACACTCTACGCCAGTTGGCACTGTCATAATCAAATGAGTTGGCCACATTGCCAGCGCCTATGGCAATGCGTCCGCGACTGAGATTGGCCAGTCCGGTCAAGCCGTCTGGACTCAATATCATGTCTGTGGCTATGTTGCGACCGGCAATCACAATGTTGCCCACAGTGCCCACATTGGCAGTGCCAGCCACAGTTTGTTGTGTGCTGGTGATCAAGCCAGTGGCCACCACATTGGCTGCAGTGGTATTGCCAGTCACACTGGTACTGGCAGCAGTCACAGCTCCGGTCACAGCCAGGGATGTGAGTGTGCCCACTGATGTGATGTTGGCCTGTGCGTTTTGAGTCACATACTGAGCAAGACCCACAGTGCCGGTAACATTGGCACCGGCCACTGAGTTGGCCAAGTCAGCCACATTGGCATGCAAGGCATTGGTCACATTGCCAGTGATGTTGCCGGTCACATTGCCAAAGAAATTGGCAGCTGTGACATTGCCAGTCACAGTGAGTGCTGTGAGCGTGCCCACTGAAGTGATGTTGGCCTGTGCTGCATCGGTAACTGTGTTGGCTGTGGCAGCAGAACCTGCACTGGTAGCAAAGGTGGCATTGGCCACTGTGCCGGTCACATTGGCACCGGCCACTGCATTGGCCAAGTCAGCCACATTGGCATGCAAGGCATTGGTTACATTGCCGGAGATGTTGCCGGTCACTGATCCAAAGAAATTGGCAGCTGTGATGTTGCCAGAAGTTGATATTGGGTTGTTGGCAAACGCTGCCAGGTTGGCAGCCACATTGGCATTGCCATATGTTGCTGGTAATCCAGTCAGTTGTGATCCATTGCCCAGGATGTATGAGCCTGTGATATTGCCTGTTGCACTCACAGCACCACTGGTGTTCACAGCAGTTAGAATGCCCACACTGGTGATGTTTGGTTGTGCGTTTGCGGTCACAGTGCCTGCTATGGCAGCAAACTGTACATTTGACAACTGTGATCCATCACCAACAAAATATCCAGACGTGCTTTGCACATTGCCCACAGCAGTGATAATTCCTGCTGTGACCAGGTTGCCACCGGTGATGGTTCCCGCTGCGGTGACCGCAGCACTGGCCACCAGGTTTGCTCCAGAAACATTGGCTGTGGCCACAATATTGCCAGTTGAACTTACCAAGGCACCATTCACCTGACCAGCAGTGTTTATGTTGGCGCCAGTGACATTGCCTGTGACAGCCAAGGCATTTGAACTGGTGTTGAATGTAAAGCCTGCAGACGCACCAAATATGTTGCCAGTGGTGTTGAACTGCACTTGTGTGTTGGCACCTGCGGCCAGCACGTTGCCTGCAACATTGCCAAAGAAATTGGCAGCTGTGACATTGCCAGAAGCACTGATGTTGCCAATGGTCTGATTGCTGTTGGGAGCAAGAATATTACCGTTGCCAGCCCAACTGGTTGCTATTACCAGGCCGCCATATACTCGGACATAGGGTATCTGCCCGCTGGTGGTGTTGCCAGAAGGTCCCAGACTGATTTCTCCGTTTAACGCTCCAGTGGTCCGGTCATTGATTGTGATATAAGCATCAGCCTGAGCAATGCCATTATAAGCACTCAAGGACAGGGGATTTCCAGTGCCGCCGTTGCTGTTGCCTCTACTGGATATCAGTCCAGAATTAACCATTAAAGCTGTGGTGGCTCCAACAATTTCTACATTTTGGCTGCCAACAATATTAGAAGTTGCATTGCCAGATGGGGTTATTTTTAAGTTTACGCTGGCGTTGCCAGTTCCTGCCAGGGTTGTGGTTGTGACATTGCCAGCTGTGATATTGCCGCTGGTGCTGATGGGATTGTTGGCAAACGCTGCCAGATTGGCTGCCACATTGGCATTGCCATATGTGCCTGCCACGTTGGTCAGACCGGACCCATTGCCAGTGAACACATTGCCTGTGATATTGCCGCTGGTGCTGATGGGATTGTTGGCAAACGCTGCCAGGTTGGCTGCCACATTGGCATTGCCATATCCGCCCACAATGTTGCCAGCAGGAATGTTGGTCAGTCCAGCAGCATTGCCAAAAAACACCTGGCCGGTGATATTGCCAGCAGCACTGATTGCTTGACCAACTGACACACTGTCTGACACAATTAAATTGGCTTTGCCATACACAGGATCAGCACCTTGTGCAGCGCGACTCACATACACGTTGCCACTCAGGTTGATATTGCCAGTTGCGCCGTATCCACCAACATTGCTGCTATACACATCAACGTTGCCAGTCATTGGAGCATATGCAGTGGTATATTTTCCTATGATAATGCCAGGTGCACCTGCACCAGTGGTAGTCAGTTGCAGTGCTTCTTTGGCCACAGCACGAATTGGTGCATTAGAAGTATAAACGCCATTGGGATCGCCAACTGTCACTTCATAACCAGCCTGCAGGTGAATAGACCCTTGACTGGTAATCTTAAAATCGCCAAGGTTTTGATTACCGGTTATGGTGTTGGCAGAGATTTCAATGCCAGCAGTGGGAAACACACTGTTGCCTGTGACTTTTAATATGCTGGTAGACTTGTCGAATGTTAAATTTGCACTGGCATCCAGCACATTGCCTGTGTTGAATTGCACCTGTGTGTTTGAGCCTGCAGCAGTGACATTGCCCACAATGTTGCTGGCAGTTATATTGGTCAGTTGTGATCCATCACCAATAAAGTAGGCTGCTGTGACATTGCCAGTGGTTGTGATGTTGCCAGTGGCTGTGATGTTGCCCACTGTGTTGCCGCCATCTGTGCCCACTGCCAGCAGACTGACCACATTGGCATTGCCGTAGGCTCCTTGTGGCACTACTGATCCAGCACCAGAATACAGTGTGGTTAAATTTCTACTTGATGTTGATGACATTATTCGCTGTCCTTACTTGATGTTGTACTGGCGATACTGACGTGGTTGCCACACACTGGTAAAGCGTGTGTGTCCGCCAGACCACTTGCCTTTGTTGTTTTGATCGGTCACCTGATTCCAGGCGCCATTGAATTTGGCCAGAAAGATGGCAGCGTCTTCTGCATTGTGACGTTTCTGATAGTACTCTGCCAGAGTGGCATACACATAGCCTTCTGGCCAGGTTTGCAACACAGCATTTGACTGCACTGTTTGATCGGCCAGGTATAAATTGGTTATGGTGCCAGCTACAGGTGTTGTGCCACCTGTGGCCGTGAATGTGATACTGGTGTTGCTGACCACTGTGAGCACTGTGTAAACACCACCGCCGCCCAGACTGCCTGTGCCGTTGGTAGCAGTGATGATATCAGCAGGGGACAGGCCTGTGGTGGTGCTCATGCCTGTGATGGTGGCTTGCCAGGGACTGGTTGCACCCACAATTGATCCCACTGTGCCTGTGGTAGAGATCAGCTGGTCTTCCACAGGAGCAAACAACAAGGGCCAGGCCTTGTAGTAGTACAGATTGATTTCGGCACCAGCACCGACCCAGGGCAAGAAGTGATACTTGTCAGCCACTTCTGAGAATTTGCCGCGAATCACCGCAGGCACGTTGACCGGACTGAGATACAACTGTGCAATCATGCCTTGTGTGATGATGTCTCTGTCGCCAATGCGATCATACACAATCCACGGGCCTGTTTGGCTGGGAGTGGAACCAGATTGATTGAAGAACAAAATGGGTTTGTTCATGTCTTCGGGAATGGGCACATAACCATCAGCATCGGCAATGCCAATGTTTTCCACAGCATAAGGATCAGATCGCAGGGCTGGCAGTTCAATGTTTCTCATGGCCAATTCAGCCAGGAAGATACACTGCTTGACTTCAGTATCATTGGTTGACCCAGTGAAATCTTTAATATAGTCGACGAGATCATCGCCTGTGGGAATTACAAACATAATATTTGTTCCTCTTTAAGTTTTTTATTAGCCCACCATAGACTGCGGGCTTCTGCCTGTTTTTGTTTTGTTTCTGCTGATCGTTTTAAGCCCCAGTTTGGATTTTTCTCACCACGATTGACCTCACTTAAATGTTGACGTTGTTCTTTTGACAATGTTTGCAATTTAAGTTTAGATCTGATCTTCTCAACAGTTTCTTTAGAACGAGGAGGCATCTTCTTTCCAGCAGTAGTAAATTTGCCATCACCATTGTGCAAGTTGTATGATCGAGACTCATTTCTAGCATCAGTTGTGTATAAAATATCCGCTTCTAATGATCTTATTTCACCTGGAGATCCAGTGGCCACAATTGTTTTTTGCCACTCTCCTGGATTGGCTTCTATTAGAGGCTTAACATAACGGCTTGAGCAAATATACTTTTCGTCTGGATGACAACCTTTTCTTGTTCTACTACCAACATACCATTTTAAGGTTGGCAAGTGGGTCCATTTATACACATAGGGTTGATGCATTATTGTGATCCTCCGGTGAAGAACCTGGTTCTATCTCCACCCAATCTATTTGGCAATGCTGGTCTAATTGGCAGTGGTAACTTTCCGCCTGGATAACAAATATACTGCGGGAAGTATTGTTCTACAATCTGGTAGAACTGTGCTTTTAAATTTCTATCGTGTTTGATAGCAGCCCAGGGCATTCCTCCGAACCACTGATCTGAAATGCGAATACTCACAACATTGGGCAGATCCATCCATTTGTAAGTCAGCCGTCCGTCATCTCCAATGGGTGCCAAGGGATCCAGATGACCTGATTCGGCAGCAGCACGATACAATCTGCAGCGTTCAGCAACTGCATCTGAATTCAGCTGTTCTCTCCGGATGTAGAACCGGCCATCTTCACGACCTGTGGTGGTTCGAATGTTTTTACTGCCACTCATGCTGGTGCGAGACCAGTTGCCTTTCATGGCATTGTATAGTTGGTCGTTTTTCAGCAGGCTATCAGCCATGCCATTGTGGTTTGTGACCATACCACCATGATCTTGTCGCCAATAATCATGGTTTTTTTCAGGGTCTTGGTCACTAAGATATTGGGGTTTGTTAAGATCATCACTCATGCCAGTATTTAGTGTGCCCCGTAATATCCAGTTGCAGTCAACACAAAAGGGCCGAAGCCCTTTTGTTGGTTATTGCAACAGCCCAGAGGCTGTGGTTTAATAACTGTCGCCGGCACCAGTGTTGATGCGTTGCACAAATGCAGCTGGTCGTGCACCTGACACAGCAGCACCAGTAGAAGTGATGTTGTGTAACACACCCACACCTGCTGGATTGCGCACAATCAGTGTGCCTTCCATCAAGAATTGATCCAGGCTGGCATCTGCGTTTGAGAACACTTCATTGTTGGGTCCAAGGTCTCGTAAACTACCCCATTGTACCACATCCTCATTCAAGAAGTAGATCTGATCGCTCACACCTGACTGGTCCATGATCCAGGAATCATAGATTTCGTAAGTGTAATTGAAGTCGCCTTCGTAAGTTTGGATTGTGTCACCACGCTCAACGTTGCGTCTGTTGATTGACGTGTTTGAATTCACAATGTTGTCAGAGATCATGGTACGCAGGCTGGTTGGAACAACCATGGTACGGATCTTGGCATTGTAACGCTGTTCAGCAGTGGTAACCAGTTGCTTGTACAACACAGGCTGGAACAATTGGTTGGTAAATGTTCCTGAATAGAACTCACTGCCATTGGCACTGATGTTCAAGTTGCCCACGTTGGCAGTGGTTGTGTCAGCACTGGCACTTGTGGTGTTTGTGGTGATGTTGGCCGCTGAGCCTGACGTTGGATTGAACGAATGAGTGCCTGCAAAGGCATTCAAACTGCCCATACGACGACCTTCTGTGAGATCAGTGGCAGGGCTGATGGCAGTGCCTGACTGTCCAGAGTATTGTGTGCCGATTTGATCCCCGCGAACCAATTGCATCTCCACGTCAAACATCATTTCAATCAGTTGTTTTACTTCTTGATATGCCTGTGGATCTCCACCTGATTGCATCACTGCACGAGCTGTGCCGGAAGCAGCAATTGTGGTCTGGAAGATCTGAGTGTAGTTGCCCAGGTTGTAACGCTGATTGCTTTCAGCATTGCTTGTGCTGACTGCGGCACCTTCTTGCACTGCCTGAGCTGCTGGCAGGCGATAGATGTCGTCTGTCCACAGTGGCAATGTGCTGTTGACCTTGCGCTTTTTGCTCATGCACATGTTCAACACAGGGGTGTCGTCTTTCACTCTATTGCTCACGTCCAGATCCAGGTCCTTGACCACGATGTCTGTGGCGAAAGCTGTGGTACCGTTACCAATTTGACTTGTTGTAATTTCTGCCATGTTATTCTCCTTGAATGTTGGCTATTATCTTGCACCTCTTGAACTGCGTATTTGTTGTAGACGCTGTGTCAAGAGATTATCACCGGCGTTGCGATCGCCGGCCTTGGCTTGTTCACGAAGTTTGTTTATGCCATCAGATTGTTCTCGAGTGGTTGAACTGCCTCGGCGTTGGGTCAACGCAGCAAAACTGCTGCCTGCTGACTTTGTGCTGGGTCGGGACCGATATTTCAATCCATCTCTAACCAGGCCTAACAAATTCTCATCACTTGCGATCAGGTCAATATTGGCAACTCCAGGAATAATTTCGCCATGTGCTTGGGGCCAAACTCGGACCACTTTGTCACGTAGTTCTTTGTAGACAAATTCATTTCTCAATTCTTTGTCTTGAAATCCCTTGCGTGCTGTGTCCAGTCTCAGGTTCACTTGATCTTTACGAATCTGTCGAAATGAATCCACAGCTGGTTTCAGTTGAGCTATCACTGCCTGCTGCTGCTGAATGTATCGTTCATTCTGCTGCATGCCTGCATGGATTCTGGCCACTTGGCCTGGATCCTGTGTCTGTCTCAACTGTTGTTGAAACGTGGTCTGATACCCCTGTGTCTTGACAATCTCATCGTAAGCACCTCGCAAACGCGGCTCTACCGTGAACTCCATGGCCAGTGTTAGTCCTTCCTGTTGCGCTCGTTGTGTGTTGATGTATTCATCAAACTCACTACGCTCAACCTTTAACTGGCGTGCTTCTTCGTGTATTGCTCCACCTTGACCCAATATGGCTGCGGCTTTCTTGGCATCGACTATGATTTCTTTTCCATTGCGCATGAACCGAAACTTGGCGTTGGGGTTGGTGTCTGCAAATTCAATAAAATCTATCAGTTCGTCTGCGTCAGAATTCTTACTATCTTGGCTTACAGGGCTATCCTGGGCGTTTGTTTCTGAATTGTCGCTGTCACTATCGGTATCGCCGGTATCGGCAACTTCGGCCGGAACATTCTGAGTGTCCAGGTCCACAGGCTCGGAATTGGTGTTGGCCGTTTCTATTCCTGTTGCAGTCTGCTCGGTATCACGCAGTTGATTACGCTGTGTATGCTCTCGCATGGCGGTCATCTTTTGTGCTATTGAGTCCAGGCTTGGGACTGCAGGGCTGTCAGTGGCCGTAGTCTGGACTGGGTCCGGACTGTTAGGCGTGATCATGGTCATTGTATCTATCCTTAAATTACGGGCACTTGAGTGTTACCGTTTTGTAAAGATATTTAGTCCGGGTCACAAAAACTTGTGCTTATTGATTTTGTTTTGGAGCAGCTTCCCATTCCAGCACTCGGTTTCTCATGCTCACTGCTCGTTTTAGATTGCCAATGAATGCATCCATGGCACACAGTTGATTGACCAGGGCTATTTTTGCACTGTTGTCATCTGGTGAGTGCCCGGCAATGGCTGTGACACTGTCTGTGAGATCAAATTTGAAATGATGCACAAACAACGCCAGTTCTCGATTCTTCAACAGTGCTTCAGCATCACTGCCATATTTCTTCACTTGATCTCTTTGTGCTGGTGTGAACTTTTTGTAGTTGTTTAGATCCACAGTCATGCGTGTGTTGAACGCTTCAATGGTTGAGTCTTCTATCATTGCATTTCCTTTGCTCTTTCACTAATAATAGTCCATATTGCTTTTATCTGATCTTCAGTTTTTACTGGTCCAAATACTATTGAATCAATTAGCATATCTACTAATTTTTCTGCTTCCGGTCTCATTAGGTCTAGGTCTTCTTTTAACATTGCATTTCCTTATTGAATATTATGAGTATACTTTTGGGTCACCAGCAGCCATGCTCATGAAGTCCAACTGACTTTCTGCGTCAGTGCCTGCTGTTTCAGCTTCAATTTGTTTGGCCTTGATGTCTGACAGGTTGGCATCTGCCAGTGCTTTCTTGTCTGCTGGTGACGGTTCTCGGTTCTTGGCAGCTTCTTGTGCCTGCGAGATCATTTGTTTCACTTCATCATCGCTTGGCAAGTAGGTGTTGCAGTCTTTCACGCCCAGTTGATACAGTGTGTCTTCGTAGGGCTTTTTGACTTTCTTGAATATCTCTGGTGTGAGTGTGCCAGAACCAACCATGGCCTGCACTGTGCTGTACAATTCCATCTGGCACTTCTGAATGATCTGTGTGCGTGCCAAGGCGTTTTCTTCACTCATCATGCCCAGTGCCAATTCAATATGCACCTGATGACGATCACAGAAGTTCATGTCGTCCCAGGCCAGGAAGTCAAGAAACTCTGGCTGCTTGTCTGGGTGACTGGCCTGTGCCAATTTCTTAACACCATAGTCATCACCGTATTGAATCAAGGTGCGCCAGGTCAGCCACAAGGCTTCTTTGAGACCGTCGGCACAATTGCGCACAGTGTTGTCTTGAATGATCTGATTGGGCGTGAGAGCCATCTGCAGTTTGATGCCTGAGTTGCCAGGTGCCATGACTTCTGGGTTGAACACATCAGTTGGTGTGGTCATGCCAATCATGCTCATGGTATCCTGTTGAATACGCTGCATGGCCACTTCCAGGAACTGCAAGTTGCCAGATGGTGGTGGCACTGGATACACATCTGTGGCAGGATCAAATTTTGAATCCAGAATAAAGATGGCAGCTTCGCCATCCTGCAGCATTTCAAAGTCCAGCTTGTCAGGTTTCACACCCAATCTTGGCGTTGCTGTCAACAGGCCCAGCTGGATCTCGGCTCTGGCAGCCGATGTTGCGTATTCTTGCATGGGGATCACACTCTCACCAATGCTCATGCCATAGAAGTTGCCAGGCAAAGGTTTGGGACACATGTTGGCCACAGGAATAAACTCCACTTCCCTGGCTGAAATGATGTAGCTGCCTGAATAGATCAGTTCTACCAGTTCCAGTTCACCATCTCCGTCTATGTCATATCTGTTCCACACTGTGACAATGGATATCTGTCTGCTGTCTGGATCCGCAGAACTGGCTGAACTTACTGGAATGCCCATGACCGGCACTGAGTCCCTGGCATGTATGGCCAAGTTGTTCAGCACACTTCCGGCTTGATATGCGCCATTCATGTTGTATTCAGCGTGACGACGGAATTCGTCCAGGTTGATACCTGGATACAGGTCCATGGCTTCTTGAATGCTCATGGGGTCATAGTAACCGCAGAAAGGTTGGTCTCGCATTTCAGTCACTGTGGGATCACAGATCCAGTAGTGTTGTGCAATGGGGTGAAACTTGATGTTGATTGAATAACCGGTCAATTTGTACTTGGCCGAGTATATGGTGTTGCGTGTGATGGCATCTGTCAGCACAGTCTGCTGTGAATCTGCTGAGGCCTGTGCAGGATCTGTGGGTTCAATCTCTTGGTCCGGATCCTGCTGCAGGTTTTTTACAAACTCATCCAGGCGGCCTTGTGTGACTGAATCAGCAGCAGGGCCCAGATTCTGTTGTATCTCACTCATGGCCTTTTCCAGATCCACTGTGGTCTTGCGACGACTCTGTCGCAGAGCAGTGAGTCCTGCGTCTGCTGCCTGTTGTTCAAATGCCATCAGTTGATCTGCTGTGCCTTCTGTTGTGACATAACGCACAATGGGTTCTCGAATGGGTTTGATCATCATCATGCCATTTTTGTGCATGGCAGCATCCATCACCCAGCGTTCCATGACAAAGTGCGGGTCGTTCATTTGGTTCACAACCTTTGAAACCATGTCAGTGGCTTGTTTGGCAGCTGCTTCGTCCAGTTCACCATCGGCCACAAACTCAAAGTTCACTTCACCATTGGGCACCAGGCCTTTGGTGATCACAGCAGTGGCATAATCCACTGCGGGTTTTACTGACGGGTGAATATAATCTATGCCGTTAACGGGTGCTGTGCTGTCGGTCACTGCCAGCACCAAATAGTGATAATCTGTTGCTCGGTTCACAGCGTTTTTGGTGCCCAGATAACGTAGATAGCTGGCCATCTTCACGTCCATCAGATTCTTCATTCTAACAAATCGACTGTTTATTACTTTGGACTGATTGATGCTGTCGATTGGCACATTTTTAATATCTAACATTGGTGGATTCCTGACTTGAGATATTTAGCGAGTGAGTGGAAACGGCGGTGATGCGTCACGGCCCTGGTGATCTTTCAAAACCATCCCAGCGTAGCAAGAATGCTGTTTTTTCTGCTGTAGATTCGGGCCATATGCGATCAGCAAACTCACGCACAGTGCAAGGTCGTCCGGCAAACATCCAGGTTGGCCAACCAGGATGTAGCGGTAGTCCCAGACTGCTGACAGGTGCTTGTCCTTGTGGCCAATCGGTCCAGGATGTGAGCGGAGTCATTGGTTTGCGCTGTAACTTTTCTTCCAGGCTGGTCGGCTGGAGTCGTCTCGCCGCACATATCGATCTCGTTGTGCTGCCATGCGTTGTTGTGGTGTTCTGTTGTCCCAGGGTTCGGCCAGTCCGTTTAGACAACCCAGGATGGCATATCTTGCACTGTCAATACAGTCGTCTGGATCACTGAAGCGGCCTTGACTGTCCACATAGTAATTTTGTGCTTCTCTCAAGAAGTCCACACAGTTTTCATTGATCATGAGACTGCCCACTTCCAGCATCTGCCGCATTTGATTGATGCCATAACTCTTGTGATTGGTCACACGTCCTTCCGAGTCCGGGGGATTCATAATGGCCCGTGAATACACGTTGAGTTCATATGATTCAAACAGTTCTCTTATGCTGCTTGCACTCATGGTGTAGCGTCCTGGCGAACTGGCGTCAGCAGGCAGCACTATGGGTGTGCCAAACACTTCGGGTCTAAGCAGATGACTCACATACTGTGTGGGCACAGCTTCTTCCACACCCTGCACCACAATCTGTCGGTGCAGCCAGGCTGTCTTTTCGTATGGATCCCAGTACACAAGACTGATCACTGTTTTGTCATTGACCAGTCCCAGGTCCAGAGCAATGATTCGGTGTATGTTGGGCTGAGTTCTAAAGTCAATTGAACCTGACTTATATGTGGGCCATTCTCGGATCTGGAACACAGCACCTTTGCCTTGTATGGGTTTGCCTTGCATGCGTGCTTCACGTTCATGTGGCAGGTAATCTCGCTCCAGTTGATCTCTTGTGCTTTGCAACAGGAATGGTTCACCCCAGGGATCATATTCTGGCACGTCGGTCCAGGCCACTCGCACATAGTCGTAGCCGGTCTCTCGATTCCAGAACTTTGATACCAGACCATTCAGACCTTTGAGTGGTGTGAATGAACACATGACCATGCCTTGTGTGGTGGCAGTCCTGGTCACAATCTCACTGAAGAAGTCATCAGGTGGTTGTTCATCAAACACAGCCAGGTTCAGTTTGAATCCTTGCAACTGTCGCACTTCTTGAGTGTAGTTGGCAAACAACAGATAACTCTTGCCGCCGCTGGAGTGCAGCACTTCCACACCAATGGCGTTGGCACCATCACCACGCATGGTGTCTGGCACAATGGCACTTCTGGGTATGGCTCCTGTGCCCAGTTGATCTTTTAGTTTGATATCTGGTGTGCCCAGCAGTTCGTTCTGCAGCACCAGGGCCACCTGACTCCAGCCTTCACCGGCCACCATCACAGTGATGCTGTGATCAAACCTGTGACCTGTCCACCAGTCTGGATATGCTCCTGTGAGATGATAGGCTGTTTCATAACAGGTGCTCACAGTCTTGCCAATTCGGTTGGCTGCCAGAATGCCACGACGGTCTGTTTTGGTCTGAAAGAAACTCCGTTGATGTTCGAATGGTCGGAAGTACTTGAGAGCATTGTACCGCATGTCGTCACTCACTGCAATGGTCAATTCTTCCAGGCGTTGTTGTGCATCTGTTGTGAGACTGGACCAGGCATGTGGGTCAATGTCATGAGCGTCCATCACCCATCGCAGGGCTCGACGCATGAGCACCACAGGATCAATCATGCTACACCAGCAGCTGGCGCACGATTATGACCACTGCAAGAACAATTATCACCCACATGACCGCACGATTAAACTGGATCATGTGGGTTCCGTGATGGGCCAGTCATGATGCACTTCATTCAAGTGCTTGAGACTCATGGCAAGATTCAAGATGTCTTCAGAGCTGGCTGTCCAGGTGTCTGGTCTGGCAAGATCTGTGCCTGTGGGTTTGGTCAAGCAGGCCTGCAGGCGTTCACTGACCAGTCTCATGTGGTGCTCCACCTGGCCAGGGAATCTGATCACAAAGGCCTCGCGATTCACTGCCATGACCTTTTGCATGATCTTCACATCAGTCACTCGTTGCGTTTCTGCTGCGTTGTGTGTGTGACTGTCTCTCAAGCCTGGTGACACTGTGTTCAATCTGCAATCTCCCAGGGGTTGATTGCTGCCTTGTGGTCCAGGCTCACAAAGTCTCGGTCCACATACTTGACCCATTGATTGGTTCGGTTGTAGCGAAATGTCTGCAGCATGGCCTTGAGCCGTCGTCCAATGGGAGTGAATGTGCCGTCATTGCGCTGCACAATCTGTTCACCTGTGCGTGGATCCACCCAGCGTATGATTTCTGGACGAACCTTGCCCCACTTGTCTATCTTCTCACCATATGGTCTTGGTTCAATGGGACCAATTACTTCATAGGTGATCATGCCAGACTTGTACTTGCGAAACATGCAGTGCATCTTGCGACCTTGTGAGTGATACTCAGCATCCGAATGTGGCACAAATGCTGTGTAGAATTCGTTCTGCAATTGACTGCGATCTGGAATGCCAGCGTCTGCTGACGGAACTGGCAGCATGGGATCTTCCGGCACAAGGTCTGTCTTGTCCAGGTAAGGGTTGTCTCGTCCCACATACTTTGCTTCCACATTCACACCGTTCAGTGTGTCCAGGGCCACTTGATACTTCAATCGGTTGGCACGGCCCTTGAGTGTGAGCACAATGCCTGTTTCGTCGTACACAAAGCGTTCCAGGTCTCGGGCTGTGGGAAAGTCTGTCATGAGTCCTTCAAGATCAAACTCTCGTTCCACTGTCTGAGGCTCTGACGTGGGACGACGTAGTTTTTTTGGTGTGGCTGTGACCTCGGCAGCAGGTGCCACAGGCTCTGGTTCACTCTCCCAGGGACTGGGTTCCACAACTGGTGCGGGTCTGGGGGTGATGGTGCGTTTGTTCATAACATATCCTTTCATAACAAATCAATAGCACTGGCCACACAGTGTGGCACAGTGCTGGGGGGTGGTTCAATCGCTTGAACTGGCTCCGGCTGCACCCCTGCGGGCTGCTGAAGACTTTTGTGGTGCTGCATTGCCCCGGGTAGGACCACGTCCCACATTGACCCGGGCCTTGAGAGGTTCCACTGACGGGTCTCTCACACTCCGCATGCCGTTGCCTCTGCGTGCCACAGCGTCTGTGATCATGTTGGCAAGGTCGGCCTTTTCACTGCCGCTGCGGGCCTTCTCACTCATGAAGTCCGCACGTTTGGTTCCTGTGCTGGCATTGCCAGTGGTAGGCCCACGTGACTGGTTGATGGGTTTTGACTGCATGTTCTTGGTTGTGATTCTCATGGTAGACTCCGTTTATTATTTCATCAACACGCCAGGCGTGATGTATACTGATCCACTGGGCGAATGACCAGCGGCGCTGATATAGATGTTGCCAGTGGCATTGGGTGCTTGTGCCACAGCAATCATGGCATAACCATAAGGTGGGATGATGGCTCCAATGCCATTGGCACCAGAACTAGGCACGCTTGCGTTGGTGTCCAGTGGATTGAAACTGTAGTTCACAGCCACGATATTGGCTGAATCTTCGTTCACACAATACAGCACGTTGGGCATGCCTGTACCGCCTGTCTCAATGGTGATTGATGTGTCTGTGGAATCATCAGTGTAGCCTACCACTGCTGATGGACCTATGGGAGTAAATGGAACCATTTTAGTTCAATCCTTAATATTGGCTCTTGGGACCACTGTTGAATGTGGTTTTGCCAGCAGAGGTGGCTGGAGTTCTGCTGCGGGTCACAGCACCGTAAGCAGTGCCGCCTGACTGTCCCACTCTGATTGAGTCTGGATTGGCAGGGTGTTTCACAGCAGTCATGCCCGAACCACGAACCTGGCTGCCACGATTGATTGAATCACGCACTGAGCCTTGAGCTGGTAACTTTGGCAAGCTGGAGACTGGTGGACACACATATGGGTCTTGAGCACCCTGGGCCATGGCACCTGGCAAGCCTGGCCGGCCACAACCTGTGTTGCCCACTGTGGGTCCGCGGCCTCGGTTGACCAGTCGGCCATCGTTGGCATGGCCAGACCACTGGTTCACATGCACACCGCCACGCACACTGCCAGAGCTTTCCCGACCAGCGCCATCAAAGGCCAAGCCGGTGTCCATTTGTGTTTTTGAGTTGGGTCTCATCATTTTGTTTTCCTTGTGTTGTGATTATTTAGTTGGGCTGGTAAGTTCATGTATCTTGGCCAGGGCAGCGGAGAAGGCTGCTGTCTTGGCAGCAACTTCATCCACACTGTTGATCACTTCTACTGAGGCCATGGTGGCCATGACCTTGTTCAAGATCAGGTTGTGGTACTTGGCTGCCAGGCCACGATCACCAGACCGTGATTCAATAAAGTCTTCAGCCAGCATCTCTTGATAGGTGCGTCCACTCTGCTGTTCAATCTCATTCAAGAGACCAGCAATGGTCACCTTGTCAAGACTGCCTTTGGGACGGCCGGCACCTTTCCTGGCACCGCCGCGTGAGGAGATCTTGGGGCGGCCAGTTTTAGAATTTCTCTGAATCGTTTCCGTTTGCATACACTTACTTAGTGCTTGTGGCCAGGATAACAGGTTTAGGCATGGGTTGCGTGAGTTTTTTCTCAGCATACTGTTGCAGTTGCAGTTCAAACCACTGTTGACATTCCGTTTCTTTTATGCCAGACCGTTCAGCAATCAGTGCCAGTCTGGCAAACTCCCGTTGTGCGTCAGACGGCACAGTGATCTCGTGTGCTGCCCGCATCCAGGTGCCAAACTCACTGTCAGTGACCAACCACATGACATCGCCTGCACGTGCCAGCACAGGCCGTGTGGGCCAGGGTGTGTGCATGAGGTTGAGTTTCAACTGTGCTATTTGTTGTTTTCTTGCTCGAGCTTGGCCCATTATTCACCCCGCCAGGTTCGATATTCAGTCAATTGCTTCAAATAGTTGCCTGTGTGGCGAGTCACTCCAAAATGATCGCAGGTGTAGCGTGGATCAAGATACAGTGTGAATCCTGCCTGGGTAATTTTTTCGCACAATGCAATATCTTCAGATATCATGCCACCATCTCGGATTTGCATGTTGCAAATCATTCGACGTTGATTCACACCGTCCTGATAAACTTCACTGGCGTCGTACACTGCTTGCATGGCCACTCTGTTGATCAACATGAATCCAGTGGCAAGATACTGCACCTGTAGCAATTTCAAACTGGGATTCCACACATGCTTTGAATTGTCTTCTGGTCGATGGGTGTAGCGTTCCTCAGGTGTTTTCATTCTGGCTGTGACTCCTACCACAGCCACTGGCTGGTCTATACAATCCAGCACAGCCTGTGGATCAAATGACTGATCCACATCTAAAAACAACACAGCATCTGCTCCTGATTCAAAAGCTGAACAAAACAAATTATTTCTAGCTCGAGGCAACAGGGCTTCGCCCATCCAGTAGGCAATGCTGATCTGCAGGTCTGGTCGTTCCACAGCCACCCGCTGAAACAATGTCACAAGACTCAGCGCATGATCGCACACAATTTTACCATCGTAACTGGGTGATATGATAGCAACTTTTTTCATGGCTGTGACTCCTGTATCACTTGCACAATGCCAAACTGGTTGGTTTTCATCTGTCGGTTCAGCCGTTCAGCTTTGCCTTGTGCTGTGTTTTGTGTGGTCCAACCATTTCTGGTGTATTCGGTTCTGTCTGAGTGATCAAATGAATTGATCACTTGACATATTTGACCAGCGTAAGTCAACATCCACCATTCGGGCACGATTTTGACTGACTGGCATTTGGGGCTGCGGCCCAGTTGTATTTTTAATGCAATTGTGGGTAAAGGTTTCATAATAGTAGTAGTTAATGGTTTTGATAAGTAATGTATGCCAAGAGGTCCAGGAATCAAACGTTATGCAGGTGTTGAACCAGTAGAAATAGCCTGTGACACCTGGCGATGGCGTCGGGGTGAGTGGCGGCGCACTGTGGAAATTTCTGCACATGTGCTGAATCCGGATCATGCTCAATCATATGCAGCCTTGCTCAAGGCCTACGATATTGCACCCGACGGCCGCCCAGTCGTTGTGGCACCTGCGGAGCCATAGGCAGCACAAAATCTGCTGAGGGTGTGTTGTATGTTTGCAAGCGAATCTCAGTGCCACGTCCTGATCCTGTGCGTCGTTGTCCCAGTTGTTGTCTGGTAATCAAACACACATTGTCAATGGTCCAGGGCAGGTTCACATCACATCTGGTCATGCACAGGCTGTCACTGTCCCGTCCTCTCTCCTGCCAGTGATCAGCCCATACTGCACGCCATTGATCAAGAGTCAGTGACCACAGTTCTTTTCGGTGTCTTGCTTGAGCACCAGCTGCTGACCAGGCAGTGTGCATCGCGTCCATTTTTGTCATTTTTATTTCCTCGGGTTAAAAATATTTTTTCTGCCACTATGTGTTAGTAGCACATAGTGGCACATAGTGGCAGTAATAATAGTGGGATCTGACTGAACACACAGGGTGTTTCTGTCTCAGCGTAGAGCGTAGAGCGTAGACAGCACATGAACGCAAGAACATGTGTGTACACGCAAATACATAAGAATATATATATTATAATCTCGTTTTTAAGCACAGCACATCTACGCTCTACGCTGTCTGCGTTGACCCTGCATTCTGCGTTCGTTAGGCCGTGCGACAAGATTATGGCGTAGATCAGCGTAGTAGATTTCATTCGGGTTTTACTACGCTGTATACTGTTTTTTCACGCCCATTCTTGGCGGCCACGCTGGCCACGTGGATCAGGCCATCCCGCACTAATTCTTCTAATACGGCATCACGCTCTTCTCGTGTGAGGTCTTTGAACCAACGCACACGCTGTCCCAGTTCGCGTGAGGTGCCAGCAAATGCTCGTTGCTGCATCCATTCCAGCAAGCGTTGTGTGGCTGTGGCCTGATGTGGATTTCTTGTGCTAATGCCCAGTGTCAAGTTCAAACGTTGTTCTGTAAAGTAGTCCATCAAGTCCACTGCAGCCAACGCACAGTTTTGGTCCACTGTGACCTTTTGTTCAAACGCAGCCAGTGTGCCTGCAATGCGTAGTGCATGTTCATACAGTCGTTCGGCAAAGCCTGCCCAGTTGTGCAAATCGCCTGTGGCTCGACTGTCATTGGCATTGATATAAAGTTCAAACACTTCACGTGCTTCAGGTGAAATGTGAATCACATGGCGATCCAGTTCAAACGGTCGATCTGGCAGCAGATGCATGTGTGCAGAAATCAAGTGTTCAATGTGATCATGGAATGGATCAAGTTGTGCTCGAACACTGGCAATCTGTTGCATGCCTGCATCAGTTAGATCAACAGGGGGATTGTGACTGCGATCAGCCTGGGTAATCAACATACGATGCACAAATCCCTGTGATGAATAAATGGGATTGTTTAGAAAGTCTCTAATGGTTTCTTCCTGTAGAAAGAACATCATGTTCACGGCTCGATTGTGCAGCCGCACATTGTTGTCCTGTATGCCTGTCTGTCGTTCAATCACTGTGCCATCCCACATGCTGGTCAGTGCTGCTGACATTTGGATTGATCTACTCTGATCTCCGCGGCCGCCTTGAAAGCTGTGACTGTTGAACATCTCGCCAGCTTCTGCAGAGAACAAGCCCACAAATGCCTGTCCACGCAGTTGATCCATAATACCGTTGAGTGTGGCTGTTTTCAATCGGTAATTGGCAGTTTCTCTCGGCCGCACTTCTGCGGGCGGCACAGGTGCTGGCACAGGATTACCAGGAACCTGCACAGCATCTGCATAACTGTCCAGGTCTTTTTCATATTTTTTCAGGGCTTTGATAAACATGCTGGTATCAATCTTCACACGCACAGGTTCGTCTTTCAAGTTCTCCCACATGCGCTTTTCAAATCGTTCAATGCCCACTGACACTTCGTTGTAGTTGGTGGTCTTACGCATGCCTGTGGGCAGCATACACAAGATATACAAACTGATTGGGATCTCACCAAACAGAATGGATTCAATACGATTGTGTGGCATCACTGCCAGGTTCACCATGCCCAGCACCGCAGGCATGGCCAAGGCGTCAGGTGTGTTGTGCAGGTCTTTTAGGGTTTGTATGGCCTGCCGCATGAGCGGTGGCAATCTGTCAAATCTTTTGTCCATTTCTAATCATTCCTTATCATGTGTTTAACTGCCGCAAAATCACGGCGATCTGCTGCTAACACTGCTCGATTTGTAAGCAAAATATCACCATTGTCCAACAGGTACTGATCTTTTGCAATTTCGCGACGCAAGCAGTCTTGACCGTGGGTGGCCTTTAAAAACCATATCACAGTGCCCATTGTAATACGACCATCTGCCCGGCCGTCGTTCCAAACCTGAGCTGCCATGGCTGGAGATTTTTGACTCATCATACCAGTGGTCACATACTGATAATCAGTCAAGGCAAATCCACCAGACTTGAGTGCCCAACCAATGTCACGCCATTTGGTATACTCACCCACATGTGTGAGTTTCAGCAGGTCTAATATGCGTTGCCGACTCCAATCATCCAGAGGTTCATGTGCCACTGCACTGTGTGTAATCTGTTGTGCTGTTTCACAAGCATTGTATTGGCTGATCAATTCCATCACAACCCAGTGTGGCACAATTTGTGTTTTGAATTCGCGCAACACACAATCCGGAGATCCAAAAAAGATTCTTGTTGCATCCACACAAGCAGCGTCTGCCTGTGTGTATTGTCGCAACAGCATGCGATTGAGTTTGACCACATCTTGAGCCACCGTGAGTGGCGTTTCCAGGCGAAACATAATTCTAAAACGATGTGCTGAATCTGTATGGCTTGGAGTGGTGTAAAATCCTGCTGCCAACTGATTGTAAAACTCATCTTCAAACAGTTGTGGTATGGTCATGCCACTATCAATGTCCACCATGATCAAGTCTCGGCTGACAAAATTTTCTTCCTTGCGATTGTCGCAGTTCAACGCTGCTGACGTGGCCAGTCCATCCACAGTGATCAGTTCAAACACTGTGTGCCAATCGGCTTGAGTGTTTTCCCAACCCCAACCCAGGTTGACTTTTTGGTTGTTGTGATAGTAATAAGGCCTGCCTGTGGCATCCATCTGTTTTTGAGGTTTACCCCTGATTACTGGATGATAACTCAAGTTCATAGATAGTCCTCCATCACTGCACGATAGGTGGCCAGTCGCTGTTCCAAGTCCAAGGCCCGGCTGTACCACATGGTGGCACCTTCTGGATGGAGGTCTCGGTCACATGCGGCCATGTTGCGATAGGCCTTTCGCAGTTGCTGATCGAACCAGTCTAGGTCTGCTTGAGTATCTGGGTGGGGTGTTGTGGTCATTTTGGTGTTCTCCTGTTGTTGTTTATTTAGTATAACACACAACAAACACAAAATAAACCACTGATTTTGCCTGAATCACCTGGACCGGCTAAATATTTCTGTCAGTGCTGCTGACACCATGGTCTGTCAGTCCATGGTGTTAAACGCAGTCCAAGATTGATGGACCATCAACCGCGTCATTTCGGGAGATCTTGTTCTAATTACCTTGTCATGGTAAGATCCTATCTCAATCCAGCAGCACTGATTTTTTGAACAAGATCAGATTGGTATTTTATTATGACTGCACCCACGTGGAAATGGCAACCTGCCAGTGGTTTACATGTGAAGGATATTGTGCTGATAGCACAAGATCATTTTCAATTTGAAATAGACCAAATATTCACACCCTGTGCCACCACCTACAGCCACAACATCACGCTGGCAGTGGTCAACCAATTTTACGGTCCCAACCATGTGTTGTTATGGGCAGCCATCACACCAGAACAACGAGTGCTGGCCTATACCTGGGCCATACGTGGTCAACGTGCAGAGTGGAGTGACAACGAAATGATTGTGATTCGCATGGCTCATGTGGCCATGGGTTTGAGTGCCAGAGTGAGAGTGCTCATGATTCGGCAGATGTTCGATATTTGGGAAGACTTTGCTCGACGCTGCGGTGTTGCCATCATATGCAGCACCACCATGCGACACAGTCAATCGGTATTTTTACGCATGCATGCTCAGGCCGGTTATGATGTGCGTGGATCATATGCCTACAAGCGATTGAAATAACCACTGATCTTCAGGTGTTTTTTGTGTGCCTGCTACCCAGGGTGCTGGGATTGCATTTTGCGAAAAATGCCCAAAATAACCGCTTGCTGTGATACCGCTGCAGGCGGTTTTTTGCAGTTCGGTAAGAGATCTTGAGTGATCAGTCCAGAGTGCTGTTCAGCATCCACAGGCTTCGAGCCAAGTCCAGGATCTGTTCCTGGGCGTAGTTGGCTATTTCCTCATGACCTTCTTCACTACTTGCATGCTCCAGTTCTTCATAGCACTGTTTAAGGTGTTCCAGGTCTTCGCGAACCAATTCAAGTAATTCATCTGCTGTTCCTTCTATGGGTTGATCTGTAATGTGGCTGCCTTGTGTCACATCGTTCAGGCAATGGGGCATGAACACTGTGAGGCTGCGCAGCAGTTCGGCAATCACATCTATCTGTGCCTGTCGTCGTTCATACACACCCTGCAGCAACTTGTGGTCACTGCGGAAGTTGCGTCCCATGATGTTCACATGTGCCACATGGCTGCGATAGTAAGCAACAAAATTGTCGTTGAATACCTGTGTTAGTTGTTGTTGTGTGTCAGTAGTGGTCATGGTACCGGTTTCTTTCTTGGTGGAGTCAATCCAAAATAGTCTCTTGCTTGATTGGCAGCCAATGCACCCAGTCCCACAGCAGTGCCCAGCACTGGGAATGGACTGGCAGCTGCTGCTGCACCACTTATACCAGCACCAACCATGTCGCCCTGTTGGTATCGATTGTAAGCGTCATATGCATTTAATGCAGTGCCAGCACCAGGCAGCAATTTACCAGCCACACTGCCTGCACGGGCCATCATGCCTGGTGCTGCTGCAGGCATGTTGGTAATGCGACTGGCAGCTGCCTGTTGCACCTGTTGACTGAGAGGTTGCGGCGCAACTGGTGCAGCAGCCGGTGGTGCCATGGGCCGGCCATATTGGTCCAGAATGGCAGTGGGACGCACAGGTGCTGCTGCAGGTGCTGCGGCAGCAGCTTTTGCTGCTTGATTGGCTGCAATTCGTTCAGCATTCATTCTTGCAATTTGATTGGCTTCTTCAGCAGCAGCCACACCTCTTTGTGCCAGCCCACTGGTGGCAGTGACCGCAGGTTTTAAAAGATACTTGGCACCGGCCAGCAATGCTCCTGTGCCAGCCACTGCACCTGCACCCAGACCTGCACCAACCAAGGCAGTGTCAGTAGCCTGCTGGTTATTGATGGATTCATTGGTTGTTTGCGATCGATTCAATTCGGCTTTTTCTTGATCGCTGAGAATAGGCACCTGATAACCGTTGGGCATTTGAGCCAGACCAGACTGTGCATCTGGTGGTGGTTGTGACAACACCTGGCTGATTTCTTCTTCCGAAAAGCCGTCCTTACGAGCCTGGTCTATGCGTTTTTGTAATTCTGGAGTCATGATTATTGACCTCTCAATTGGCGTGCCAGGCGTCTGGCCCGAACAGGATCATCAAATCCACCTGCGCCATTGTTCAACATGGGATTGAATGTGGGACTTGGATACAATTCATAGGCCTTGCGAACCATACCAGGACTCACAGTTGATCCTGTGCTGTTGGCCTTGATAAAGGCATTTCGTTCATCACTCACATCAATATATCGTTGACTCAATTGACTGACCTGTCGATTCCATGCTGCTTCCAATGCAGCAGTGGTTGCAAATGATTGTGTGCCAGCCCAGGCCAATTTGGCACGATTTATATCAAAATTGTATTGTTGTTGATTTTTGGTATTGTAAAATCCCAGGGCTGGACTGGTGCTGATGTCAATTGCTGCTTTTTCTGCGCTTTTTCGATCACCATCAGATATTTGAGCACCGTATACTCGGCTGCCCAGCATGGCCTGTGCCAATTCTACATTGCCTGTTTGAATCTGCATCCAGGCACTGTATTCGTTGGGTTGAAGATTGGCTCGTGCCCAGTCTTGATTTATTTCTTGACCTTCTTTGCTTTCCAATTTGCCACTGATAACATCTCGAACAATTGCCCAATTTTTGTCTGATCTACTGCCGCCTTGTGCTTTGTTATACAATCCAAACAACACATCAGTTGATGGATCAGTCATGACCAGTTTCAATTGTCTTTTTACAATGTCGCTGCCTCTTTGGCCAGCTGTGCCAGCAGGTGTGATTGTTTCATTAACATATTTTGTCACGCCTTTGGAACTGTCAGTCTGCACTTCTCTCACAGCCGCGGCTGCCGCGGCAGCTTCCTTACGAGCAGCTTCTGCATCTGCTTTCAGTCTTTCTGCAGCAGCAGTTCTTGCTGCGGGAGTGTCACCAGCAGCAGCAGCAGCAGGCGAACCAGGTGCTGTTCTCAATGCTGGCAGTTGACCAGCAGGCAGCGGCGCTGCAGGTGGTGCAGCAGGTGGTAGAGGCATTGGTTGTACCGCACCAGTGCCAGCAGCAGGTGCAGGTGCAGGTGCAGGTGCAGGTGGTGCAGGTACAGGTGCAGGTGGTGCAGGTACAGGTGCAGGTGCAGGTGCAGGTGCAGGTGGTGCAGTCCCAGTTCTTGCCCGATATAATGCTCCAGCACGGGCAGCATCTTTAAATTCTTGTGGTAACGGTCCAGATGAGGCTTCAGCTTCAGCAAGTATTCGATCCACTGCTGCTATACCAGCCATGGGTCCTGCATTGTTCAACGCAATTTCTGCTGCGTTTTCTGCTTTGGTTTTGGCGGTGCCAATGCCTTCAGGTTCAAGATCTCGGGCATTTCCAGCAAATGCTGTGCCATTTTGAATGTTGACCAAGGCTGCGTTGCCGTTGCCAGTTGCACTGCGATAGCGTTCGCCAGTGGTGCGGTCTTTGTACACAGCAGCAGTGAAATCTGCTTTTGTGCCCAGTCCAGCATTGCTAATAAATGTTGTCAATTGATCTCGACTCAATGCAGTGCCATCCGCCAGTTGCCCACTCAAGGCCCGACCAGAAGCACTGTATAATATTTGTGCTGTTTGTTTGCCGTCAGCAGATCGAACAGTTTGATATTGTTTGCCAATGCCCAGTTGATCGCCTTTCATGTTGGCCAGGTCTTCCAGGCCCACGTGTTTGAACAATAGATATTGCATCCAATCACCCACAGTGGGTGTGCCCGGAGCCTGATCACCTGCAGTTCGTGGCATGGGTTTTTTTATCAATGCAGCTATGGCCTGAGGTGTGGCCGTTTTTAGCCCTTCTTCAGCCAGGCGTTGAGTCTTTTCGCTGATCAATAGATCAGCTGCTTGATCACCGGCGTTGCGTCTTGCCCAGGCCGGCTCTGTGGTATCATTACGAATGGCCAACAAACCACCAATATCATTTTGATTGCTGGTGAATCTATCAATTGAGCGATCCATTGCACGATCCATCTGTTGAAATTGACTCTGCGTGGTCTGTGGCTGTGCTTGTGCCACGGGTGGCTGTGGTTGTGCTTGTGCCACGGGTGCTGCTGATGGTGGGATACCTATAGTTTTTGCAAAATCTGCAGGGTTGGTTCCCATTTGAGCCCAACTGGGTTGTGCACCAATGTTTACTGAACTGCCACCAGGGCCTCTTCCTCCAGGCGGCATTGATTGTTGAAGTTGTGCCAGTCGTTGTTGTTCTGCAGCAGCAGCAGATGCCGGTGCAGCAGCAGCAGATGCCGGTGCCGGCTGACCAGCCATGCGTTGTTGTAAGATTTGGTTGAATTGGGCCTGTCCACCATTGGCCGCTGCTGACGCTGCACTGGCCTGTCCGGTCTGCAGATTGCGTGCCAGTCCAGCAGCGCCAGAGAATTGCGCTCCGCGAATATTGGCCTCAGTTGGCTCAATTCCCAGTGCTGTCAGCTGCTGACTCAGCACCTGACGATAGGTTTGATTGGCCTGACCTTGTTCTTCAACAGACAGACTTTCAATTGGTCTACTGGCAAACTGTGGATTGGCCTTTTGTATGTCTTGATAAGCCGGCGCTGTGATACCATATGCTCCGTAAGCAGTGCTTTTACGCCGACCTTGAGCATCGGCTGGATAATGATAGCCTATGTTGGGATTGCTACCGCTTTCTTGTTTTTGTATGTAATTGTTATAATTTGCCGGATTCACTGCGGCCATCACTTGGCCAGGTATTGCTTGTACATTGTTGACAAAATTGCTGCCAGCCTGTGTGATGTTTCGACCCACTCGATCAAGCAGGCCTGGTTGTGCCGCTGCTGGCAGTTCTTGTGTGGTGGTGCGTGTGCTGCTGCCGTCTTGATATTGAGTGAGCTTTTGAGTGCTGACTTCGGTATTACCGGCAATGCGACGTTGCTCGGCTTCGCGACGTTCTCGTTCGCGACGTTGTTCGTCTGATTCTATAGCAGAACCAAACATCCCCTCACTGCTGTAAGGATCAAATGGGTCATTGAAGTATGCCATAGTTTTTTATTTCTTTCCGCCGCCAAACATGTTGCTGAAATCCAGACCCATTTTGCTGCCGCTTTCTGACGTGGATTGTGTGCCTCTAAAATCAGGATTATATGCAGCACTGGGCGTGCCAAATATCACACTTGCGTATTGATTGTACAACTGTTGTGGAGTCATGGCAGCACTCACTGCTGATCCGGCTGCTCCCAAGGCCTGGCCAATGCCGCCTTGACCCAGACTGGCCAGTGAATTGGCAGCAGATGCACGTTGAGATTGAATTCCTCTTTGCACATCTGCTGCTGTGGCAAACTGGCTGGCCATGTTTGAGCCGGCCAATTGTTGACCAGCCAAGGCCTGTCTTGCTGACCCCAAATTGCCGCTGCCTCCAAATTGTGCAGCCTGTGCATTTATATTCTGTTGATACTGTGCTTGCCCAGGTGCCATGGCAGCTTGTATTTGATTTTTTTCGTAGTCTGGTGAGAATAGGCCTTGCAAGCCCGAAATGCCTGTTCGCAAGGCTGATTCACCTGTTTCTCCCAGACTCTGTTGAGCCTGTCGTGCCACACCAGCTTGATTTTGAGCTGCATTGGTCACGCCGCCCACACCCAGATTGTACACATCAGTGGCACCCTTCACAGCACTGGTGTATGTGGGTGCAATGGTGCCAGTGAAGAAGTCAGTCTGAGCTTTGATCTGAGCCTTTTGCTCTTCAGTTAATGTGGGGGTAGTTGTGCTGCTTGATTTTCCAAAACTCATAAAAGTTCCTTTTAGTGCAATATTTAGCGGGTCTGGGCGTTAGGCGATCAGTGTGCCACCGTATCCACTGACAATTGCGTTGTTGAACAAAGGATTTGGTGATACCATTTCTCCAGTGTCCGAGAATGTGCCATACTGGGGTGAATAATGCCAGGATTGGCCATTGGGCATGTTGTATGATGTGGCGTCTGGCAACCAATTCACAGCACTGGGCAGTTGATACCCAACTGGCTGTGCAATTGAAGTTGGCACTACTGGTTGATAGACTGGCGGTGCTGCAGGCTGTGTCTGTGACTGCACAATTGGCTGTGCTGGCGGCTCATATGTCTGTATGGCTGCTGGTTGATACACCGGCGCAGGTGCTTGATACACCAGGGCAGGTGCTTGATACACCGGTGCTGCTGCTTGTGCCTGTGGCTCTGGCATGGATGCATATAAGAAACTTTGTGCTGCTGCAGGACTTGAATAATTGGCTGTGCCGCTGCCAGGCGATTCAAACACAGGCGGTGTGACAGGTGGTATAACTGTTGGCACAACTGGTGTTGTGGCCGCTGGCGTTTGTGTGACTGGCAATTGCTGTGCAACAAATTCAGCTGGCCGTGCCATACTGGCTGGATTGTAAGCCTGCACTCGACTGGCAATTGCTGTGGGATTTGTAGTGGTCAACGACTGCTGTGCGCCCCAGGGCGAAGTCATGGCCGCTGCTTGATTGTATGCAGCAGCATCAAATGTTGGTCCTGGTTGATAACCACGTGTGCCCCAGGAGAATTTGCTTTGCACATCATTTGTGGTGTTGTAAAATGGCGTAGGTGCTATCCAACCAGGATTCAAGCCGCCTTTGGCTAATGTGCCTATTCCTGTTCCAGTGACCACAATGTTGGTGCTGGTGCCTGTGCCTGTGCCAGTGCCAGTGCCAGTGCCTGTTCCGGTTCCGGTTCCGGTTCCGGTTCCTGTGCCAGTGCCTGTGCCGGTTCCTGTGCCAGTGCCTGTTCCTGTGCCAGTTCCGGTGCCGGTGCCTGTGCCAGTACCAGTGCCAGTGCCTGTTCCTGTGCCTGTGCCAGTACCAGTGCCAGTGCCT
>Ga0222712_10001081_pt1 | contig 34899 bp, 59 predicted proteins | sample C33_657DmetaG_FD_165043 | JGI IMG/M metagenome (GOLD analysis project Ga0222712, IMG submission 165043) | Estuarine water microbial communities from San Francisco Bay, California, United States - C33_657D | ecosystem: Environmental > Aquatic > Marine > Unclassified | place: USA: California...
GATGGCCGGTAATATCGAACGTAGCATTGGTACACCCACTGATCTTAAAGCGATCATCTATAGCTAAATTATGTGGGTATAGCGTAGTTACCTTAGACACATTCGTTGTACGTTCTACACGCGATAGTCCTGTAGGGAACCATAGAGTAGCTAGTCTAAAATACTCAGTCCCCGATGTTGATGCTAAGGTACGGTACAGCCGCACACCACGAACAAAATTATCTCCGCTAGGTTTTACTGTGGGTAGATTACTAACCGTAGTAATCACACCTTCTTTGATATAAAGATTCTCCGATGGTTTAGATGCTATCGATTCTTCTTCCCATGGAGTTAGCCAAGTAAATACATACGAACGTGCTTGTGTCAAACCGCCAAGGTCAACCTTACCAGCAGAACTAGATGTTGTAGACACCTGTGGTCCGGGGCTAAAGTATGTAAGTGTCGTGCTATCAACAACCGTACACTCTACGTTGACTGCATTAAAGTTACGAATATCCCAATTTACATCACCGCTAGTAGTAGCTGCTGCAGATGCAATAACTGTAAATGTGTTGGTGGTTACCCCGGAAATAGTAAACGTACCATCAGTTGCAGTACCCGAAGTAAAGTCTAATGTAATCGACGCACCGTTAGATAATCCATGTCCATTAATAGTCACAGTAATCGTTGTGCTACCAGACTGACTGTATGTACCAGTCTTATAAGAGAAGCCTGATACTGTAATCGTATTACCCGACCGTAGTCCATGTGCTGCACTAGTTACCAGCGTTACGATATTACCTGCGTCTCGTGCGTATGAACTTGATGTCTTTTGAGTAAACGCTGTAAAGGTAGTTGTTAGTTGTGCCGAGTCGGGTGGGACAGTTAGCCCAAGATCATAGTATGTCGTTGGATACGGCGCTACCCCTGATGTAGCTAGTGCATAGTTACTGACCTTAGGCGCACCATCTCCTGTGTAGTAGAACCGTTGCTCACCTTCTTCGTTAGCCGACGCTACCGCGATATCTACATTAGTTAGCCAAGATAACCACACCAGTGCATCGGTATTAGGATTACGTAACGCGTACAGTGTTTTAATAGTACCTACACGCGATGTGTTTGCGACCACCACAGGCTGCGGATACGGCAGTAAGTCCCCAGAGTACAGTTTACAATTGTTTGCAATCTGTGCCGCTGTGTTTGGTAATAGCTCCGGGGAAATTTTCGGAGCCGTACCTAGGAAACTGATGATCTTTACAGCAGCCATTTATGCGAATCCTCGGGTGCCTTGTTTATCAATAATCAGCGCCATCTTACGTGGTTTTGCGTCCTCTTTGTTAGGGATTGACACATGCGTCCAGCTATCGAACTCACGGATGCACTGGTCATAGTCCAAGTCAGAAGCCGTAATGGCACGTACTACCTCATCTGGGGTCATACCTGTCACACGAATATCCGCTGCGCAACCAAGGCAATGCTGGCTAGTTTTGGAGCCGCCTACTGCAGCATTGACCTCAGGTGCACGATAGGCTGAGTTGATCTTGATGGGTTTACCTAATAGTTCACGAACATCTTCCAAGAACTCAGCTAAACGTTTAAGGTTTTCCAATGCCTCGCCGGTAGGTGTATTGTCCAAACCCTGACGTGCAGCCGATTCGCTAACAGTCAGTTCCTCAAGAGTAAAGTGTTCAGTGAGTTGCATCATCGATCCTTTCAGCTTTCAGAATTTGTTGGCAGGTTTGTAGTTGTATGACTACTTCGTCGGCGTCTGCGGCGATCCCGATAAGACCTTCTGCAACCGAGTCAGGAAGTTTGGCTTTCGTTCGACCATCACTGTTTCCGGCACTGTTGGAAGCACCGGGCATGGAGCCACTACCGTCTGTACACGAGGCGGCATCGACGTTGACGAACAACCCATCAGTACGAGCGGTATTAATAAAAGCAGCTTTTTCATCTTGTACCTTTTTAGTTTCCCGTAACAGACGCGCTTCAGCTACACGGAAGTTAGCAGCTTGCTGCCTCTCCTTAGCTGCAGCCTTAGCACGTTCTGCTTCTAGTATTTGAGTTGCTTGGGCGTTGGCTTCAGCCTTCTCTGCATTCCAAGCAGCAAGCATTTCTTTGCCGCCTTGGTCGTGCCCGTAGAAGTAACTGCTGATCACCAACACCAACATACCGATAATGACCCATGGATTAGGCACCTGCAGCCTCCGGTTGTTTAGCTTTAGCCGCTTCAACTTTTTCCTGCCCACGCGTCCATGCAGAGATACCAAGGATGGCACCGAAAGCTAAATGGATAAACCCACCGCCCTGTAGTGATAGAGGTTGCCACTGACGAAACGCATCGTTTGCAGCTTGGGTTTCCCAGAACTGTACGATAGTAAACATCACAGGGAATAGAATGAAATCACAAATGTTAATCAACATATAGGTAATCGCCATCATAGGACGCCACTTAGTGGTCATCCAGTCTTGCTTCTCCATTAGTTCGCTCATTTGCTTTCTCCTCCAGAAATTGCCTACGTTCCGTAATTAACTGCTCTCGCAGCGTTTGCATCCTAGTTATCAGGTACTCAGTCTTTACTAACGCTGCGTTCAAGTCCCCCCACATAACAGCTAGTACTGGGATAAGCAGCATTAGCACAATACACATGACCACCACGATTGCGGAAAGATAGCCTTGTACGTGTGAGTGAGACGAAGAAGAATCATTAGGCTGCTGAACCACGCTAGGACGAACACCAGCGCTCCAATCCATACCGCCTTTGCCTTTATTTCCTCCCGTGCCTTTGCCCGTCGCCATTGCGCCACCTGTGCTTTCCGCATTTCTTCAGCTAACGCTTCGTTTTGTTCTTTAACAATTTGTGTCCACATCTCCTCAAACTTAGTCCATAAATCCCCGAGTTCACTAGGAGCGTGGTACACCATTTGTTCCCTGACTTCCGTAAGCATTGCGTCCAACTGATACCGTAGTTTCAGTCGTTCTAGTGCTCGTCTGCCAAGTGACATCTCCCCTTTGTATAACTGTTTAGCACTAATTTCTCCGGCAATATATGCTTTCGCCATCAGGTCATACTGGTCTACGAATACACCGAGACTTTCCCAAATATCCCCAAGTACTTCTTCGGGTCTTGACTCGGCTATCTTTTGTACTCGTTTTACTTCTTCGTTGTACTGCTTCTTTTGCTCCGGTGTCGGGTCAACTACTTTATGAAACTGCTCCCGTAAATCTTTTAGTACCCCACTTACATCCCCCGCTGTTGCTTTAATTTCTTTGTATAGGGCTACACCCTTTTTCGCCATATCAATGGCAGTGGTAGCCGCCCTATACGCAGCAACAATCGTTAGGGGGTCGAGCATTTTGCATTACTTAGCCTTTAGCATGCACTTACCCATTGCTTTACATTTCGCAGGGTTTGGGCACTTAGCGCAAGGTTTAAATACCATACCGCCTTTTTTATAAGGTATAGGTTTTTGAGGTGTAGGTTTTTTCTTCATCATGATCAAACTCCTTTAAGTAAAATAGACATGATTATTCCAGCCATACCAACGATTAATACACCAGCCGCCGCTATTAATAGGCGCTCCAAACGATCAACACGATGAATAAATGTCGCATAGCGTTCTGCACAAATTGCTTCGTGCGTAACCAGTTTGTTTTCGACTTCAGATACCGTTGTCATTTCTTACTCTCCTTACAACCCGCTAATTTGCTCTGACGTTAACGCCCCAAAATCAGACGATGTAACTGCATTAACCTGCGCCGATTCTAAGATAGATATTTCAACCGTAGTTATCTCTTGTACCGCATACTCAACCCATTGCCCCTCAGATTGACTCCACGACCAATTGCCCTCTGGCTTAGGATCACGAATAACCCAACCCGGTGGATACCACCACACTACCTCTTTGCCTTCAGGACACTCAGGAGCATCAGCCACTTCAATCCAGCCATCTGTGCCATCCGTCTCAGGCTTAGGTATAGAACCATTTTTAGAATACATAAGTCACCTATTGGAGAGGGAAGGCTGCTGTTGGTGGAGTGAAGTTGGCTGTGTAACGTGCGTAGCCTTTAGTAATACGAAGATCATCTAAATAACCGTTGTATTCTTGAGTTCCATTATTAACAGCGCCTATTATCGGTCTGTTTGCAGGAGGAGCTACAACATCAGAGTTTGCCCATGTACCAGCAGAAACACCATTAATATACAAAGTGTAAGTGCCACTTGATCTAACAACAGCAATATGAGTCCAAGTGTTTGCCGATATTGCTGAAGATGTAATTCTATCTGCTTGCATATATACAGCTATTGTTCTGTCAGTTCTATAGTTAATAGCAATACCTTGTCCAGAAACATCTGCATTTCTAAAATCAAACAAGCATTGTTGTGACCCCGGAGTCCCGCTGTACATCCAAAATTCAACTGTATAGTTTCCGGTTCCCATATTAAAGTTTGCTGGGGCTACCGAGCTTTGAACCTGTAAATAATCACCTGTACCATCAAAGTACATCGACGTAGTACCCCACTTTGAAACTGTTGTGCTTACCTGTGCATTGCCTACAGTCTCTAATACGTTCTTAGCAGTAGAGTCGTAGATGCCAGCGTTGGTGAAGTTGAGGAGTAATGAAGTACCTGAGACAGCTGTTGCTGGAGCAGTTGGCATAGAAGTTATTGCGGTTCCAACAACAACTCTAAAATCTGCAATGTACCCACCGACAAAACTTGAATACGCTACATATAAACCATTAGCAGCATCAGATAAAGTTTTTGAATCAGTAGTTGACCCTAAAGAAACTCCATTTCTATAAACGGTTACTGTTGTTCCACTTCTTACCCAAGCCATGTGAAACCAAGTATTTGTAGGAAAACTAAATGACCCATCAATAGTTGCTTGACTTGATTGACCGTCAAATGAACGCCATAAATTTGAAGTACCAATTCTAAAAACAAAATTGCCGTTAAACCCTGCTGTGTAATAGTTTTTACTTTGACCAATATTTGTTTCTGTGCTTACAGAAGCTGTTAAATAAACCCAACATGAAATTGTAAAGTCGCCGCTTCCTAAAGAAGTTCCAGTTGAAGTGCTTAGGTAATCCCCACTACCATCAAAATACCCACTACCACCTACTACAGCAGTATCGTATGCAGCAGTAGGAGCAAATGGGCTGAAGGCTTGGACGGAGGGTGTGCCATTAGCTGTGATTGCAAATGCGTTAGTGCTATTGTCTAAAAAACGATTGCTTTGGCAGGTAAGAAGCGAAACAGTACCAGATGGAACAGTTGTTGTAAGTGGTGTAGTGCTTGGAGTGAACGCGCTTGTGTAAACAGCGCCACCTTTTGTTACTCTAATATTTGAAACGTAACCTGTGAAATAAGCGTTTGTTCCGTCAACATCAAAACCACGCCCAACATACATTGGTCCATTAGATAAATCTGTAGCAAGGCTAGAACTTATTGTCGCCGTTCCATCAAGTACGCCATTAACATAAATTTTTAGAGAAGTAGTTGAATCACGAACTACAGCAACGTGTGCCCATACATTATTTGCAATTGCATTCGTTGATGCCAATACAGGATCGCCTCCACCACCCATGTACACAAATATCTTGTTGTCGTATCCAGTATTATCGTATCGAATGCTTAGTGCGCCTGTATATCCAGACGAACTTATAATTGCAGGATAACTGGTTGTTTGATTAGGAGCATTAAACCAAAATTCAACGCAAAAATTACCAGTTCCAAAATCAAAAACAGCATTATCTGCAATAGATAAATAGTTATATGCACCACTAAAATAATTACTCCACCCCGTCTGACTAAACGGCGTAAACGTACCCTGAGTCGTATTACCATTTCTAGTAATAGTGAAGTTGTTAGTGCTAGAGTCTAAGAACGTATTGTTCTGCGCTCCGTTAGTGCTACTAGTGTTGAGTAGTAACGTAGTTAAATTATAGTATGCGTCCTTAATTGCAGACGCAGCACCAGCCAACAATAAATTAAGAACGCCTGACATTAGGTCAACCCCGATCCTGAAATAATCCAAGTAGTAGAAGTCATCTTAATTGCCGATGCCATACCGTATTGCGCAAGTGATCTGCTGCCAGTAGTGCCCGGCCCTGCTAGATACATTGTGTCGCTAGTAATAGCAATGGTTACTACTTGGCTAGTCATGTTGATAAACGTCAGCACAGTACCCAATGGATAAGCTACGTTAGCATTACTATCAATAGTGAATGTTCGTGCGTTTGCATCTGTTGATGGGTGGAATATAACTTTGCCAGCATCAGCTAACACTGTTGTGTAAGCAGCAGACTTGCTTGCAATAGGAACATTCTTAAATCCAACTGCATCAGTACCATCAGCAGTACAGTTTGTGAGAGTACCGCTGCTTGGAGTACCAAGAGCGCCACTCGGTGCAACATAGTCTGTACCAGCCGTTGCATTAGCTAATGCACCACCTGAGTTAGCTTTAAGAATTGCTGTACCACTTGGCGGTGCTAGGTAATCCGTTCCAGCAGTTGCATTTGCCAAGGCACCGCCGCTATTAGCCTTCAACAATGCAGTCCCACTAGGAGGCGCTAGGTAATCCGTACCCGCCGTAGCTGCAGAAGCAACACCACCGGATGCTTTGACAATACCCGTAATCGAAGCACGTTTTAATAATGCCCCAGAGGTGCTGTCATACAGTGCAATCTCTCCATCGACAGACGCGCCCGGACCTTCAACCTTAGCCGTGTTCAGGTTGGTGAAGTTAGTATCAACTTCATTATTAGTAAGCGGCGAGCCTTTACCGGCCCGAGTAACGATAGTTGTCATGACTTACCTCTTATGATGCAGACAGGGTAACAGTCCAAGTGATAACCATTGTATCGTCGGCAGCCTTATTGACTACTGCAAATACAGTGCGGCAGAGCATATCACCACTGGACGATGCGTTAAAGATACCGGCTTCGGTAATAGCCCCCGTACCTTCACCAGAACCAAACGTACATACGTACTGAACTTTTTCATTATTACTACCAGTAATTGTTGTGCTGCCTAAGACTTTACGACTACCTAGTTGACTACCTAAAGCAGTGTCCCCAGCAGCAGCAGCCGTGCTTCCAGAACCAACAGCCATGTGGCTCATAACACCTTTAGATGTGCCGACCATACGGCTGATAATAAACGCCAAACCGACGTTTACAACCAAGTTCTCAACAGTCTCAGCGTGTTTGACTAGGCCGTTCTTATCGAACAATACAATGTCCAACTGACCGTCTAACCATAAACTTTCATTCATAATACTCATGATAATTCCTTTACGTAAAAGATCGAGATATACCTACATAATCCTCGAGAAAATATGTGGACTCCGCATAATCTTGGATAAAGAGTACACCCGAAGAACTTACCGAAGAACCCTCAGCCACTAAGCGTCTACCGTATGACCAGCTACGCCCTGTACCAACGTAATCCTCCAAGAAATAAGTCATATCGACCGTATAATCTTGGATACTTAATGACCCGGCACTCGTCGTGTTACATATATCTATTAATACTCTAGCTAAATTTTTTGCCGCTGTATCATTTATATGTGTGGGTTCAGTTAGTACTTTAAAATACTGCGTAATCTGGTCATCCCCAGCGGCTGCGCCATTAACATCATCGGTTGCATAGATATTTTCGGCAATACTTTTTGCTGGTAGTGTTTTAGCTACTACCTCAGTTACGGTCGGTATTTCGTTTAGAACCTTTGTTACTTGTTTATTAAACCCACCGACTAGCGTATAGGTCTGATTCTCGGGCGCACCTACAACATAGTCCTGTAGGAAATAAGGGGGATCGCCGCCTTCAAACAATGCCACCCCGGTGCTAATATTCTTTCGCGGTAGGCGAATACTTGTTTCACCTATTGTAATTGTTTCATTACGAACTTTTGTTGGACGCTTTGAAAATAAATCCGTAGCGGCTGCAGTATCTGACCGTACAATTGCAGCGATAAACTCCCCAACAGCTACGACCATACGCTTTGCCAGCGCAGTAGTTCGCAGCTTAATGTAGGGGACGTTTATCTTCAGTTTCATGTGAAGTCATCTCGCACAGTAAATTGCAACAAATCAAACTGTGTTTCGCGCAGGCCACTACTTAGTAGTACCTCGACCTCACCTTCATAATCTCCAGCAGCTAAATCTAAGTCGCCTACCTGCCACGCTATAATTACAATACCTGCACTAGCCGGTGCTTGAATAATCGCCTGTCGTGTAACTAAAACAGTCGTTGTATTAATCGCTCTCATATATAACGTAACAGTGCCACCTGACAAATCTACCGGATCACCAGTTTGAGAATCAGTAAACGTTAGCCGTAATTGTGGGCCAGTATCGTCTTTTACTAAGCGAATGGTCGCCATGATTAAACTCCAAACGGCTGCATCTGCACCGCAAAAGTGCCTCGTGCATTTCCAAGATTAGCCCGGGCACGACGCTCAACTAATTGAGTAAGATACTGTTTAGCATGATATGTCGCCAACTCTTTATCTGACCAGTTTGTTTTAGGTAGCGCTAGTAGATGTTGTAACGCACCGTGCATCATGACATCTTCCAGATCATTAAAAATTACTTCGTCCATTCCAGATGCTGTTCGTGTAGGTTTTAATGCCACAAACATCCGTACATTGTATGTGCGCTCTGCATCTGGTAATGGGAGCACCGCAAACGCATCAGGAGAGACTTCAGTTATTGACCGTGGCTGACTACCATACAACGCGATATCACCTGTCGTAGTGTACTTATCTGCCCATGCAGGGTATAGCTCAAGTGCACGATCTAACGTTAGAACTTCCAATGGGTTGTTATTTAACGACACTGAAAACACAGCATGTACTTGTGAATCAAACGGTTGTCGATAACTGTAGATGTAGGTACCCGCAGTTAAATCAAATCTAGGTACTTGATACCGCCATGCAAGAGTGCGTTCACATGTTTTTACAGCAGCATCGCGTATATACTGCACAATCGTCTGTCGAGGACAGCCCGGAACAACAGGTTGTAATCGTACAGCGAGTGAAGAAAAGTCACGGGTAGCCATCAGATCACCTGATTCGGGTCAAGCCCGCCTGCTTCTGTGTCAGTCACAGATCGTGACTGCAGACCGACACCTAACAACTGAGTGAATGAATCCTGATACAACTTAGCGCGACCAGAATTAACATGTTCGTTATCTACTGACTCTGCCATAAATACAACACCATCAACTAGTACTGGGAAATACACGTTCGGTAAAGAGATTGTGTCGTTCAATGCATACGTCGTAGGAGACGCTACATATTCACCAACTAGTATGACGCTTGATATAGGTCTAGGAACTAAAAAGAACTGTGTAGGATTACGCACATGACGCATGTAATTAACTGGTACCCCGGGAGACTCTGTACGCCATTCGGGGTACGTTTGATCTAGCATCTCTCGGGATACTTCTGTAATTACGTCACCATTTTTTACTTGGAATATTTCTACCAAACGCATAGCACCTGCGGGGCAACTCTGAACTACTGAGTTTGCAGTAACACTAATATCACCAATGACTGTGAATAAATCAGGACGAAGAATAGCGATACGCTTTATCGTGGTATTAACAAACCCCAATAAAGTATTATCGCTATAACGAAAGGTTACACGCGTATCTTGTACAACCTGTCGTACTTCAGTAATGACTTCGTTCGGTGTCATTCAGGTAGTCCCCTAGATGCATCAGCCGCTAACTCAGGCGGAGTATAGACTGGTGGCTCAGGAATGTCAGCAGTTGTTAGATCAAGTGCAGCTTTTCGTCGTGTACGCGCTACCTTAACTTCTTCTACAGCATTCGGATTAACAAATCGTTCTGGGTATGCAACCTCCTCAGATACGACTTCGCACTCAGGATTACGCGCAAGAATATCGTTGTAGTCATAAATAAAACCGTCTTTTCTTACACGGATGTACATTTTGCTCATTGTTATTTCCCTAGTTTCTTTAGTGTTTGCGCTAGCCGCGCACGTTGTCCAGTTTTACCCGGCATCTTTGTAGCCTTAGCTAACTTTTCCGTCGGGATTGTTTGACCTTTCTTTACACCTAACGTTTTACGTAAAGCTCCGGGCTTTTTAATTGCACCTTGAATCCAGTTCGCTGAAACTGCCATGGTTATTTACTCCTTCGTTTCCCTGATGGGGTTACAGGCCATGACTGCCTTGTTGGCCCAGTTTTCTTTGCAGAAATAGTCTTTTTATCTGCAGCAGTTAACTTCTTTGCGGCTTCTTGGGGGCGGCAAGCAGGGTATCCGCGCTTGGATTTCTCCGCGCCAGAACGTCCACACTCTTGTCCGGTTTTAACATCAACCCATTTTTCACCGAACCATTTGCCTAAGCCGCCTTTAGCCATTTTTCTTTACTCGGTTGTCAGCACCAGACCAAGTACCTCCGCGTTTTTTATACTCTTTAGCAGCCCAAGCATTTGCATACGCAGACGGGTAGACATCAAACTTTCGTTTGGCTTCTGCTTTTACACGGCTCCAAAGCGCTGCGTTGTTTGGTTTAGATGTAGCCATGTCAGCATTTCCACGCCCTAAGGGCTTTATTGATACGACTGTTCGGATCGTTTGCAGTTTTAGGTGATGTAAGTTTCTTCTTCATCCCTGACATTCTGGCGCAAAAGGAATCTTTCCTTGCCCCACCTTCAGGTTGCGGCGCTTTTAATCCCGGCTTACCCGGATTAGCTGCGTTATATGAAGCACGCCCTTTAGCGTTCAAACCGCCTTTAGGGTCTTTGCCTTCTTTGCGTTGCCATGCTGGGGTCTTAGCCATAACTACTCCTATGCATTGACTGCTTTTACAACGATAAAATTAATTACCGGCGTATCAGTACCAGTCGCAGTGTTATTGACGTTGTGAATTGCGATCTTACATGAACCCGCATCAGTTTGAGTCACCGTCACATCATATTGCGCCGAAGTAAGTCCAGATGCAAAACTGACCAACACTACGTCTGTGGTGTCGATAAAACTGTTAGATAGTGAGAATTCTTGCGATGATAGTCCAGCGATTGACCCGGCAAAAAGAGTTATCTGCCCACATAACTTATTAAGCGTCACCGACGTGGTTCGGCTTGTAAGCTGAGTAACTGTGCCGCCAGTGCTGGCACCCCCATAGCCCATTGGCTTGGTCATGATGATCTCACCAGTGCCGTTTGGAGAGATAGTAATATTCCCGTTGGCATTTGTACTACTTAGTGTATTACCAGTCAAACGTAAGTTGCCGCCATTGGTAGTCGTCGTACCAGTGACAGTAGTAGCGGATATTAATGTAATACCAGTAAACGACCCGCCAGCAAATGACACTGCGCCAGTGATTGTTCCACCAGTAATATTGGCCTTGTCAATATTAACCGTGCCGGTGCCATTTGGGGCGAGGACAATATTACCGTTAACGTCTGTTGACGATATGGTGTTCCCACTAATCGCAAGGTTGTCGGTTACAACTTCCCCAGTACCATTGGGTGCAAGGACAATATTTCCGTTTGTATCAGTCGATGAAATAGTATTCCCATCGATTTTAATATTGTCCACCGACACAGACAGAGTACCCACTTTTAATGCTGTAGCAACGCCAGTGCCGCTATAAACGACTTTCTCAGCAGCCTCAGGGCCATCGTTTACATGTAGCAGTTGGTCGTATGTGGTGGCAATTGTGCTACCTGTCAGATTAGTTGGCATAACAAAATCCTTAGATCAGAGGAGGGGCCGAAGCCCCGTCCCATTAGCCTGCAGCCATCACGACCCAGTTAGAGCCGTCGCTAATCAACGTCGCCCATTTACCAGCAGTAGCCGCAAGAATTGCAGTACCAGCAGTATTGGAGTCAATTGGTTTTACATTAGATGAAGCAGACACAACCGTGTAAGCGGCAATAGTTTTAATCCTTATCTCACGACCAGCCCAAGACGCAGCGGCAGGAAGTGTGACACTGATCGAAGCAGAGCCGTTGCAGACAAGATTATTCTCGTTCTGCGCTACGGTAAAAGCAGCCGTTTTAATAACCGGAGCCGTGGTAGAAAAGTTAGTAGCCTTAATGCGACCGCTATTAATGGTCACATTATCAAGGGCTATACCAGTATAAAGACCCATATCAATCTCCTTAAACGGGGGGCGTACCCCCCGCCTGATTAGTTAGCGTCTGCAACAATTGCCCAGACATTGATCACAGCGTTAGCTGGAACCGCAGTATTGAGCAAAATGTCGATGGTATCTGCAGACGCAACAACCGTAGGATTAGCTAGGTCAGCAGCCTTTAAACCAGTGCTACTAGTAGCAAGGTCGTTACCGTAACAGTTAGCAGCAGCAGGCGAACCGCCGGTATAGCCGACGTCTAGCGTAGCTGTGGTATTCGTAGTCTCAGCAGTGATTACGTTGATACCAGCAGACAAAACGATAGAGCTAGCAGGTAAGTTGATAACTTGCAGCGTGTCAGTTGCAGCCAGTGCAGTAGCACCAGCAGCAGCACGAGCAGCTACGATTGCAGCAAAGTCGAGTTTAACCTCGAACTTTGATACAGAGTTAACATCTGCGGGAAACGCAGCAGTGCCCTTGTTAAAGCCAAGGGTATCAGTATAAGCAGCCATGATTAATTCCTCCTATCGATTAAGCGAACTGGATAACAGCTTGAGCCAGTGCTTCGCCCTTAGTAACTTTGTAGCCGTAGACTTGCAGACCACGGATGATGTTACCGAAGGTGGATTCAGAACGGATAGTTTCCATGTTCGTCATCTGTGAAGCAAATGTGAAGCCCATCTTGTGACCAGCAATGATGCTGTACTTACCGGACGACACGTTCAGGTTGTGGCTGACATAGATTGTAAAACGATCAATCATACCCAAGCGACCATTACGCAGAACCGACATGCTATCACCAGATAACGACGCATCTTTCAATTCTGATTTCTTAATCAGGTTAGCCATCTTAGCTGGAATCACAATGAAGCGATCCGACTCAGGGGCGTTAGCCTCATCCAGAACAGTACCCATATCAACGATCAGATCAACAACAGCAGTAGTTGTCGAAGCACCGTCTTTAGTAACAGTCAAAGGTGCACCTGAAGTACCCAAGTTGAATGACGCAGATTGCTCACCTGCTGTAGCACCTTTATTGGTGGATACAATACCGGGTAGGATGTCAGTTAAAACGCGCTGATCAATCTTGATCTTCATACGCTCGGAAGCGTCTTTAGACCATGTATCCATTAAAGCGATATCTGATTGAACCTTGTCCACATCATCTTCTACGCAAGCGAAGTATTCGCCTTTGTCGATCAACAATTGGATTTTTGGTTTATCAGGATTTTCAACGGTCAGTGTTTGACCTTTGACATATTCGCGGATAGTGATTTCAGGTGTAGTACGGATATTGACGGTATCGCCATATTGACGAATCTCGCCTTCGTAGTCGGTGTTCGAGATAGCTGCGAGCACGGTGGCGTCGTAAAAATTCTCGATCAGTTTACCCGACCAAATCTCAGGAATAAAATTACCACTATAGTTCGGTTTACCCGATACATTTGGATAAGACATGATAGAACTCCTCTAATCAAGCATTAGCGATTATGCGATTCTCCCGCTGTGCGCTGAAGATATCGCGTTCAATTCGGGCACGATCCTGCTCACGACCTTTGTACTTACCTGCTCGGACATCATTGAAAAATTTTTGAATGTCTTGCGGCGAGTACATTTTTCCGTTATTGGTACTTGAAGAAGGCGAGCCAGCGCCGCGTGAGCGACCCGGAGTGACCTGCTTCTCCAATTCGGAGGCTGCAGTATTCGTGTTACCGGCGGATTGACCAACGGCTTGTCCAGTAGTCTCAAGCCAAGCCCGAAAGAAATTCGACACACGCGGCGCATCCAGCGAACGCTGCGCATCCTCAAGATATGTTTGGCGAGTAATACCAGTCAGCGGATCAGCGTCTAACAGCCACGCTTGAAACGTATCGTTATCGTTGATATCGCGCCAATTAGGCACGGCTGTAACTAAATCAGACCAGAACTTCTGTTCCGTTGTCATCTGCTGACGATGCGCTACCGCTTGAACTTGTGGTACTACATTCGTCTGAAGTTGCTGCAACATTGACTCAATTCGTGCAAGTCGCTGAGCCATCGGTACTAATTCTTCCCGACTAACTTTGCGCATCACATCAATTGATTCGCCGTATTCCTCAACTTCCTTTTCGGATACTAATGGTTCAGTAACCGGTGCAGGGATAGAAGCTGCCTGCTGAGTAGATGACATCGATGCAATCAACTGCTCCATATTCTGAAGGCGCTGTTGCATGTCACGGTTCTGCTGATGTAGCCTTGGTACTTCTGCGTTGTACATCCCTTGAAGCGTCTTGTATTTTTGCAAGACGGTATCTTCCGGCACATTGTCGTCTCCAGTTCTTTGGTTATCATCTGGGGACGGAGTAGCACTATTCGATGCAGTAACATCGTCGGCTTGTGGTGGGGTAGTTGTAGACTCATTAGCTGCGACAGTGCCATCGGCTGGAGGAGTGCCCTCGCCTGTGTTGTTGTCGGTGCCATTAAGTTGCTTATACAACTCCTGTACAGCCTCGGTCTGCTTACGAATTTGCTCTGGAAGTGCCATGTTGAACGCTCCTATCGGTGTGCGTGATTAAACGGCGAGTTTTATAATGACTTTGCCGCTAACGCAGGGGCATCTTTGGCGAGCTTTGCGAGCTCACCCAATACTTGGCACCGCCCCTGAAACAGTGCTGTATTGTTTATTGCGATGGGTAATTGTCGAAGCTCATGCATCTCCCAGTCCTCAAGCCACTTCAACAACTCTGGGTGTTGACGGACGACTGCGGCAAGTGCTTTAACTATTTGTGGTTCGGGTCTGATCATGCTGCCCTCCCACTAACCCGACTCTGTACTGTGTTTGCTTCCATTCCACCTTTGGGACTACCGTCAGGTAAAGTAGGCGTAGCACCTTCTGGCTGCTGTTGTGCAGCAGCCGCCATGGCTAAAGCCTGAACCTGACCCAAGTATGCAGCTTTTTCCCGAGATGGAACAATGTCATCCACAGACATTTGCAACCCTTTCGCCACTTCACGTAGGATAGTAGCGCGTCCTTCCTTACCGATGATTTCAATATCAATCGGATTGGCAGTTGCATTAAGGAACTCGATACGGCGCATGTTGACAGTCTCCTTGACTGCGAGATTAATCGCACCCTTGGCAATGACCTCAACGTCACCTTTGATCGACTCATCTTCGTCGTAACGCATGTTGTATACAAACTGACGAAGTACAATTGGTTTAACCACGTCACTATCGATGTGCATTATGACTTGGCGAATACCCTTACCGGCTGCGCCCATCAACATCGATAACCCTGATGAAGTACGCCCCGCACCCTGTACATTCAGGTCGCCATAGACGTATGCTGGAATACCGGAGTGGTCATCAGCTAACTTACTAAATCTATCGTAGACACCCATCAACTCTTGTGCGCGAGACTCTGGCTGTGTGAAACGAATAGCAGGTGCGCTCGACCCTAACGGATCGTTCGTCGTCTGCCATATCTTCCACGGTGACAACTGCGTTATGTCCTCGTTGGCGGGAATACGTTCAAGATTAACCTCAACTTGTGGGCCACTGGAGATGCCCATGTTGTTAACGAGCGCACGAGCCGCTGCATTACAGACTCCTTGGAGGTCCTCAATAATTTTTGGGATGCCTTTACCCCAAAAAGCACCGGGGCATTTAATGAACGAAGTCTTGGCATACGGTTTCTCCCCAAGCGGATCGTAATTCAACACCGCCTTAATGACGTAGTTACCTACGATCCAAACATTGGCATCGTACTCACGCGCATCATCTGGGACATCTTCTTCAGACAGACCCCACTCAATTAGCATTTTGCCGCTGATCTTGCCCCAGAACTCAAGTGCATCAAACTCTGTGGTTGGGCGCATGTATGCGTAATACTTACGTTCTTCTTCGTCTTTCTGGAGCTCAACATCTTCACTGATCCATGATTGACCGTTACCAATGTCAAGCACAGCCCGAATAGCATCGTCGTCGTAACCCGGAACACCGATTAGATCGGAAAGCTCCATCCGAGTCATCCTGTGATGCTCGAACAAATAGCCTTCGTTGAGGTTACTAATGCCGGGTTCGGGATAAATACGGAAGGGGTCAACGCGCTCGTACTCGGGGCCTAGGCGCTCAATCGGCTCGACAACTGTCTTACCCATGGCGTCAGTTTTCCAACCCAGCCTGCGCTGTCTGCGCACGATTGGGCCTTTGATAAACGCCGCAGGGAACGTCACCAGATCGGTGATGAAGTCGTTGAACGAATCTTCCCAACCGCCTTGTACAAACTGGTCTTGTATCTTAATCTTCATGCGATCCGCCCTTGTCTGGGCTTCACGCAGTACGCGGAATCTAAAGTCCTGCGCTACCATCTCACGCATCTCAGACATCTCAGATGCTGTCGGTGCTTGTCCTAACTGCTGCACGATGTCCAACACTTTTTGAGCAAACTCAGCTTGAACTTCTTTGTCTTGTGTGGGGGACAGGTCAGGTATGGGGGTTGCAGCTAAGTCCCATGGGGGGCTACCGTTGTCGAGTAAAATATCTCGCAACCACGACTCGGCTGCACGACACTTTACCTCAGTGATCATCATGTAAATCTCAGAACCGCCTTGACTACGGATTTGCTGCAGCTTATCTGCCTCATACTCACCGTTGCGCTGACGCAACGCACGTAACATTTCTTGCTCTATGGGACGCTTCGCCATCTGGGCTACGTCCCAACACTGCCTCAAATACCCAGCAATGCCGAGAATAACTGGCTGATTCTGTCTTGCAGCTAACGCCTGAGACGCCGCTTCCTTCTCCTGTCGCATAAGCGAGGAGTTATCAACGACCCGCAAGAATGTCAATCCCGCCATTACTTATCCCAGTAAGAGCACGAATTGTAATTGCTTTTTGCTTCGTCCTGCTCCTCAAGTATATCCATAGCGTACCTAGGGGATGTACCTTGGTTGACCATCGATGCAGCTTTACGCAGCATTTCAGGACGTGTGATCGCTTTGGTCTTGTCGAAGTTCTCTTGCTGCATCAAGCCCTTCTTATAGAGCATGCCACCTGTAACGGTACGTGGAGTCAGCGGTACTTCCTTACCGCCATTCTTAGTCGGCACATACTCCGACCTCGGCTCTTTAGCAGTAATGCCTGAACCATCCATCTTGGGGTTGGTGGAATACATCATCGATTGTTTATTAGCCTTCATGTGTCCTCCGCAAACGCGGGTTAAGTTGGCACAGCTTATAGCACGAACTTTTTAAACACGCAAGAAAAAACCCCCAAAGCGTTAGCTCTGAGGGCAAAACCACCGGAAGGGACGGCGGTGCGAGAAACTTCAATTTATCACGTCCATCCTGCGGCTGCAACACGTTTTATTTCCCGTCGCTGTACGCCCATGTAACCTTCTCCAGCACTGGCAATATGCAGCATCAGATACTGTAAGGCTTCAGCTACGTGTGAATGTTTGTTCTTGTCGATGTCGCCATCGCCTTTGGGCTTGTACCGATACCCACCCATCATGGCAGCTTTCAACTGTGTGCACCGTGGGTCTACCAAAAACCCCGGGTCGCCATCTACTTGACGCATCAAGTACTCATCAACCGCGTTAATCCTTGCCGACACCGTATTCGTCCTAGCTGGTATGACTTTCAACCCCTCGGCCTTAATAATATCCACCGCACTGCGCTCGTCAGTCTGCGCTCGTTGTGTACCCGCTGGGTCAGTGACGATCAACACCGGCACACCGGAGAACCGTTCATACAGCAGTGGCTTTAGCATGGTGCGCACAAATCGCTGTACACCCATATCAAAGCTGACACACTCGTCAAGTATCAGCGCCCGACCACGGGGGTCTTGCTGTCCGATAACAGCGGCGGGGGTGAGTCCCAAGTCCATCCCCACAACAATGGGTCGAACCCCATTACTGATATGGCGAAGTGCCTGTCTAGCCATGTGATAGTCAGGCCGGAAGTACTTATACACCGGCATACCAGCCGAGGAGAGTCCATACTCACCGTCGATGTAAACCCGGATATACTCCTCGCTTCGCCCTTGGGTATCGTAGTACCCGTCAGGAAGATTTTCAACGTTCTCGGCAAACGCACTTCGCCCCGACGGTTGTTTAAAGACCGCCCAGCCATTATTGTTCGCAGATACGCCATCTTTCGGGTCCAGTCCTTCCATCTGGTAGTACCACCACCCATCCATCGTCGGTGGGTTAGTGTCGCCCCACATCCCATGCCACGTCGGACCTCCGTCCTTCGCTGACGGGAATCGCCCAATACGCTTTGACATCGCGTCCACAATATCCGGGTGTATATCTCGACACTCGTTGAACCACGCAAACGTCAATTCCAACGAGTTCAAGTTGGCAACATCGTCCGCATCGTCCAGTGCACGGAACATTATCTCGCACTCGATATCCCCCACCTTGAAAAAATATGTTTTGGTCGTTCGCATGTACTGCCCACACTGCCCGGGCGGGAACCAATCCAAAAACGTTTTAATCGTCGTATCCTGCAACTGTCTCGCAGTCTCCCGCACCACAGCCGCCCGAGTCCTGCGTATACCTTGCTGGTTAGGTTCCTGCATGGACGCACGACGTACTACCTCAAACGAACACGTTACCGACTTACCTGAACCAACCGGCCCCATCAAGGTGCGCATCTTAGCGTCACTCTCCATGAACTTCTTGCCAGTTGGCGGAGGTGTATAGTTAATGTTTAAGGGCATTAATTCAGCTTTCTCTCGCCAGTTTCGTAAAGTTCCCGACCATCCAACGAATTGTGGGTGTAGGTATCATACTCCTCGTCATACGCCGGTTCACACCAGCACATACCTTCTCTGGTGTCCGTAATATGTTCTTTTAAATCCCCCACGGGATATACATGCCACGTCATGCTACTCCTACCAACAGGATGATGAACTCCCGTCCATGCTTCTTGGACTTCTTAATCTTAGTCTGAAACGACATCTTTGCCTCTTTCAACACAACCTCTACGTTGTGGGCTTCATTAGCGCTTTTAAATCGTGCAGCCGTAAAACCGTCATACGAGTCACTAAACAGACTCAGAATGCTCGATGGTATCGACATCTTCTACCTCAGTTATGGGTGCTTCGATTGTTCGTGCATCGCTAGGATTGTTACCAAGATTAATCGTAATGCGTACTCCACCACCTGCGCCTTCAACAGCCACATCCCCCTTGGGTTCTAGTCCCGCCCACTTTACCGTGGACTTGATCAAGTCAGCTTTGACTGCTGGTGATGTAGATGGATCATGGATTAACAACCATGAAGTCGTTAGTAGTTCTTCCGCTTGTGCTCGGGCTTTAAGTTTGAACGTCAGTCCTTTCTCTCGGACTTCATCGCGGTAGTGCTCCACTTTCTTTAAGAACACTGGGTCGGCATTGAATACCAATAGGCTATTGGCGTCAACGTTGTGTCTGGTCATTAGCTCTTGCATAGTATCGCCACTGCCTTCTAAGAGCAGTGCAACGTCAAACGCTAGGCGATCTGACCATTTGGTGTGGTTGAGTGGAAGTCTGTCCATACCCGAAACGTAGGGTAGAAGTACACGAATGTCAAGGGTTGTTGTTATGATAACATTTGGTTTTGGGGGGCTGGGGATTTTTTAAGTTATCAATGGGGGTGATTTAAGTTTACAGTGGGGCTAACTTTACACTTGGTTTTTTGGGGTCTTACTTTATGAGGTTTACATATATGGGGCGGGGGTCGTCGCTGCCAGTCCATGTACCCCCCACCCCTCTGCCTCTGTCACGCGTCTGACCGGCTAGCGGCAAGGCATCAAAAACTCTTGATTTTACTGGTAACTTGACGTCAACGTCATGTTAGGCTAGTCTGAAATTGCTGGATAACACAACGTTACCAGCAGTTCTTTTCTTTAACAACTGGAGGTTATTATGTCTGCAAAGACCTTTGAAGGTTCGGTGTCTATTGTCCTTAACACCAAAGGCGAAGTTGCCTTAAAAAAGGATAACGCTGGTAAGTTCACAGCTATCGATGCTCCCGAGATTTACAAACTCATGAAGGAGTTCGGTAAGGGCAAGAAAGCAGGGATCAACAAGTATTCGTTGTTTGTCCCTACAGGCGGCACCGAGCCAGTCCTGCTAGCCAATCGCTACGGCAACCCGTACATCGCTCTGCTACCTAAGCGTGCAGAAGGTGACACAGGCGGCAAGCGTACAGTGACTAAGCTAGCCTAACCCACAGGAGCCGGGAAACCGGCTCCTTCTTTCTGGAGAACACCATGTACGAACTAGAATCCATTGACTACTTCTTTATCATAGCCACAATCATATACATCGGCTGGCTACTATACGATACCTACATACAAGATTAACCCAGCCCGGCGCAAGCCGGGTTTTTTATTGCCCAAAAATCCCTGTTTCTGAGCGTATGCTGCGTCAAGTGACCGGACTGAGGGGGTTGCTCGCTCTTATTCTTTAGTAGTAGTACTTACCATACGTCGGGGGGTCATGGCTCGCGGACGTCGCACCGCTTTAACTGCTCTGTTATACCGAATTACAATGAATTGTGTAGAGATATAACTAAAACGTATAGACTTTACACTGAAAAATAGCAAATAGACAAACAATCTAAACAATCTAAAGCTAACTAGCCACGATTTTCCACTTTCTGTATCACCTAAGTTGACATACTTGACACGTAAAGTTATATAAGCCACTAGGAAATATGCGGGTTATAGGCTGAAATAATGAGTTATATAATATATGTATAATCTAAACAATCTAATTAATACACGTTTTTTTGAACCGCAGCTATTATTTTTTCACCTCCTACGAACTTTACAGATTCGGGACTTTACACTCCAATCCCTAACCCCCTAAAAAAGTTTTCTTACAACCTCAAAAAACGTAGATTATTTAGATTGTGCACTGCAATATCCTTATTAATCAACCACTTACACGATCTATTTTACGATCTAAAGCCAATCTAACCAAAAGATTCCTGACAAAAACTTAGATTATTTCGCTTTACATCAATCGCTTTCTCAGTAAAACAGGGCAAACTTGACGCCGAGCCGCCGCCGAGCGAGACTGAGGGCGTCCCCAGTGGACTGCTTTACATACTTTAACTTTACTTTCTAAGGAGCCTATCATGGCTAAGATTTACCAAGGTAAAGTATCTGTATATGCAGATACTAAGAAACGCATCACTATCAAAGCAGATGTTGATGGTAAGTTTGACATGACCAATGTCGCTGAGCTTTACACAACCATTACTAAACTGTCTAAATTACATAAGATGGAAACGAAAGTATACAAGCCCAAAGCAAACGGTGATACCCCAGTGATTATGACTGACTCTTGGGGTAAGCCTTACCTTGCTGTTCTGCCTGCTAGAGAAGCACCTAGTACTGTGGTTCGTACTGTCAAGTTAGCATGAGGAGATAAACATGGCACGTAACATTCGGCTTGGTATTGAGCCTTCTCATTTGGTAACTATCGCTGAGTCAATCGGTTCATGGGAAAAACTGTTTGAAGCGATTGGTTATCTATCGCAGTGGAATATGTCGTATCCAATGGTGACAATCATCATCGATGGCAAGGTCGGTACGACAAACGATCTGGTGGCGTTTTATGACGATGATGAGAACAATCGTCGGTACACCATCGGTGCAGTATGGCATGAGACTCACTATGGGTTTCATTCCTAGCAACATCGGGGCAGTAATCTGCCCCTCTTTTCTTTCCTTTACATGTGGAGATATGAAGCATGACTATTACACAAGAAACAATGCAGAAAGTGTACGACGATGTATCAATTCAGGTATCTCACTACCACTCAGGATTGATAACAACCATTGAGTTTGCCAATGCAATTAGCAACATAGCACAACCGATACTTGGTGCAAATATGGCTGAGCTTAAAGGGCTTATCGACACCAATACCGGACTTCGTTATTAAAAAGTATCACTAACATGTGGAGATATGAAGCATGAGAGCAAACCAGTCTATATTTTTTGTTGAAGTCACTGATACCTATGGTGATGAAGCTAATTACTCATGGGTTCACAGATTTAAGGTACATGCCAGTACCTATCGTGGTGCTATTCGCAAGGTACGGAAGGCTATGTCATTGCCCAATGCCAAGCAAGTAGCGAACTATGGGGATATGGTTCGATATAACTTTGTAAACACTGCCATCTGTGCATTTGTCGGTGGCTATGAAGATGAAGCAGAACGACTCAGTAACGTTACATCAATCTAAACATGTGGAGATATGAAGCATGAAAACACCCAAAGTAACAAACAGCGGTTGTCGTCCCTTTGTACAAGAGCACAAACCTTTTACTGGTAGCAACTTGTATGCAGTAATCCATGGCTATGAGAGTGACGATGAGCGATACATTGTCTATTCGTGGGGTGAGCACTATCCAATGTTCATCTATGCCAATGGTTGCTGGTTTGAGAACGAGGATAAGTACAGTCGTTCAACAACTAGGCACAATACACAAGCCCATCCCCTAAAGCCTACGGTACTTCTGTCAACGTACTGGATGAGGGTACTAGCAAACGAGGGATACCACGCTATTGCCAAGGAACGGATACTGGGTAGTCCAGCACGTAAGCAGTCGCAAAGTGAAGCATTGATGGCCTATTTCGGAGGGTAATAACATGATTAACGAAGGATATGAGTTCAACTTTAAAACATTACTTGCTGCTGCCGAGAACGGTGATCTGGCACTGCTTGAGTGTACCGATAAACAAACCGGTAAGCCGGTTATCACTGTCTGTGCTGTAGCGACTTATGAGGATGGCACGGTGGATATGATCCCACTAGCCAAGATGTTCGACGGTAATCCGTATGCAGAGCTAGACCCACCCAGTGGGTACTTCTTGATGTGGGGGGTATGTAGACCATCGCCGCGTAAAGTTAGGGTACAAGCTGTGCCTTGACTGTGGCGATATAGCAGCAAAGAAGGTGAAGCACACTGTAGCACCGATGCACAAGAGTAACTACATGCTTTTCAGTGACACTGAAATGCTCAAACAACTTAACCCAAAGAGGACAGTATGAGACTGACTGAATCTATCCGTAGTGCGTTTGTTCACGCCGTATTACAAGATACACCGAAGGTGGACTATACCGAGCAGCGACAGAAATTGATACAAGATTGGCTGTATGCCATGGCACCGGCACCATTGATGCGTGTCTTTAAAGACCAGTCGTACCGTCGGTACTTCAGCACTAACCATGTGTTCTACCAGAGTCCGATAGCCGGTCGTTCTTCGTGGGGTTTAGGTAAATTCTGGTTAGTACCTGACGTCGATGGTAATACCTACCAGCTTAACGACAAAATAATACTGGATAAGCTACTCGAAGTGGACAGGGCAGAGAAATTACAGGTCGAACAACATGGTGAGTTGGCACGTAAACTTACCGCAACGATCAAGGCGTTTAACACTGTAAAGCAAGCCAGAGATGCACTGCCTGAGTTTGTAAAGTATCTACCTGATGATGCTGACCCAAAGTGTAAAACATTGCCAGCGATTACTGACTTGGTAACTGATCTGGTGAAAGCTGGTTGGCCTGACAAGGGGAAGAAAGATGACAAAACCAAAGTTAAAACCGCGTAACTTCGTTGCTGCTACACAACAAAGTGGGGCAGGTAAACACGCTAAGAAGAAAGAAAAACGTTCTCTATACGAGTTGGAGACAGATGCGAAGGACGCTGTACACAGGGAGTTGCATGACCTGTTTTTTACTATACCACCAAGTAAACCGGAGGATACAGATGAAAACACTAACCGAGATTAAACAACGTGCGACAGCTATAGCAGAGATGCACTTTTACGCTGACGTTGACGATCTTGTTCCTTGGGAACCATTTGAAAATTATTCAGACGATTGGATACAAGATGAGATTGAACACATGACTGATATGTTAGTCGGACAAATGCTATGGGCACAGGGGGTTACAGATGAACGGAGCTGATGTAGCACTATTGGTATTAGTAGCAATTGTTGTGTGGTTAATCATTGATCTTACAGGGGGATAAAAATGTTTCGCTTATTCATGCTACGTCACGGTAAACATGGTGCACCAGTGAAGGATGAGGACGGTAGCATTATGTATTTTGATAACAAGATCGATGCAAAGCAAACGCGTGATCTGTTGGGTAGTGAAGTAGTCGTTTCATACGGTATAGACCATAAACTTTTTAAGGGAGTCTTGTAATGCGAGCAACACTATTGAAGGAAACTCTGAAGTCACTCTTTCCTATACAACGTACAGTTTGTATCGAGGGTTCACCCGGTGGTGGTAAGACAACCATTGTTCATCAAGTAGCCAACGAGCTTGAGGTACCCATTATCGAGAAGCATTTGCCTACCATGTTGGTCGAGGACTTCGGTATCCTGTTTAAAAACGATGCAGGTGGACTGCATTACGAATTGCCTGACTGGTTTCCTGTCAAGGGTAAAGCACCAGAGCGAGGCATCCTGCTGTTCGATGACCGTAACCAAGCAGGTAACGACTTACAGAAGGTGCTAGCTAACATCTGCCAAGCACGAACGTTACACGGTGTATCAATGCCTGATGGCTGGCAGGTTATATCCACAGGTAATCGACAAGCAGACAGAGCCGGTGCCAATCGTGTTCTTGGTCACTTGCGTAATCGTGAGACTGTCTACGAGCTTGAGACACACCTTGATGACAGCACACAGTGGATGATTGATAACAACGTCAAGGGTGAGGTAGTTAGTTTCCTTCGCTTTCGTACTGGCCTCTTGCATGACTACGATCCACAGCGTGATCAGAACCCAACGCCACGGTCATGGGTTGAAGGTGTTAGTGACGTGCTGGGTACTGTCCCTGCTGATGCAGAGTTTGAGTCGTTTAAAGGTGCTGTAGGTGAGGGTGCTGCAGCCGAGTTCGTAGGGTTCATGAGGATATGGCGCAAGCTACCTAACATCGATAACTTACTGCTTAACCCGACTGCTGGCGATGTGCCTACCGATCCTGCTACGTTGTATGCCATTGCCGGTTCGATTGCAGAACGTGCGACAGAAGGTAACTTCGAGAGAGTATGTACTTACTCAGAGCGTATGCCTGCAGAGTTCTCGGTGCTTACCATCAGCTATGCGTGCCGTAAGAATCCTGATCTGGCTAACACTCAAGCGTTTATCAAGTGGTCGTTGAAACATCAGGACGTATTGTTCTAGTCATGAGTAATCCTATCAAGTGGGATTCACCTGCTTTTATTAGTGACTGGGTGTACTACCTCTTTGATACGGGGGTAGCTACACCTGAGGACAAGCGTAAGCTAAAAGGATTAGTAACTATGAGTCCGTTTGTACATGGTTATGCAGTAGATAAAGCAGTAGAGTTTCCAGAGCATTTCGATGCTTACCTTTCAAAACGTAGGATTTTAGGGGAAAAATAATGAACTTAAATGACAGAGCACTACTCGTACAGCTATCCATTAGTCAGTGGTTAGCACGTAAGTACGACAAGAAAGCAACTCGTGAGGTTGCTGTAGCACACGGTACTGCAGTCGATGTGGGTCGGTACAACAAGTCGTTACTACCCATGCAGAACCTGTTGGATAACGTGCATAAGAAAGCATCACTGATACGTGAGAAGTACTACAAGAACACACTGCCATGGGGTATAGACGGTACGATGATGCTGCCCACCAGTAACTACCTGCAGTTTATGAACGAGTTTCGTAAAGAGAAAGGCGAGTGGATGCAACTCGTTGATGATTTTGTAGGTGAGTACCCTCAATTAGTTGCTAATGCTTCGACTATGCTAGGTGGATTGTACGATGCTGCTGACTACCCAACAGCGTCTCAGATACGCGATAAATTCCGTATGGACATGGCTGTATATCCTGTGCCATCATCAGACTTCAGAGTTGAAATTGCAAGCGATGAGTTGTCACGTATCCAGCATGATGTTGAGACACGAGTCAAGGATGCACAACAGCAAGCGATGCAAGAGGTATGGCAGCGACTGTTTGATAGGGTGAAACACATGGCAGAGAAACTGTCCGACCCCAAAGCAATATTTAAAAACAGTATGGTTGAACATGCGACAGAACTCTGTGCGTTACTACCACGTCTTAACTTCGCTGATGATCCTAACCTTGAAGCGTTACGCAAAGAGGTCGAGGCCAAACTAATCAAACATCCTGAAGCATTACGTAACGACCCTGATTTACGTAGTGATACAGCAGCAGAAGCACGACGCATTATGGCTGCAATGGGTACGTTTATGGGCAGTGGCAATGGATGACGATGACTTCTTGAAAGTCGTTGCGGTAGTCTGCGTGATGCTAGTTTCTTTAGTATCCGCAGGCTTTTTCATAGCAGCATGGGCGTATAGGTGAGATATGAATAAATTTATCGGTATATGTACAGCAGCATTAGCGTATCTGTTATTACCTGTAGCAATGGTAGCAACAGCATTTAGTGTAGCAAAAGAATATATACATACATGTATGGAGGATTTAACATGAGTACAGTAATAGAAAAACCAGCGTTGTCACCTACTGAAACAGCGCGATACAAAACACGTCTGTCAAAAGCTAAGACTAGTCTGATCTTAGAACATCCGTTCGTCGGTAGTATCGCTATGCGTATGCCGTTCGAGTTGTCTCGTGATATACCGACAGCAGCAACCAATGGTAAGCGTGTTGTGTTTAACCCTGACTTTATCGACAAGCTAAGCGATGAGGAAATGAAATTTCTTGTAGCACATGAGTGCTTTCATCCGATGCTTGAACATAACTTTCGTCGAGGTGAACGACAAGCACGTAAGTGGAACATGGCTGCAGACTATGTGATCAATCAGCTATTGGTTGACGAGGGTATCGGTAAGATGCCCAGTGTTGGTTTGCTTGATCGGAATATACACAACTCAGGTGGTGGTACATCCGAGGGTATCTACAACATACTGCCAGAGCAACCCGATGGTGGTGGATACGGTGGGCAAGGTGATCCATTGGATGACTGTGAAGATGGTGAGGGTAGTCCTGCTGAGGTACAACAACAGCAAGCAGAGTGGAAAGTAGCAGTAGCACAAGCAGCACAAGCAGCAAAGATGATGGGTAAGATGAGCGGACGTATGCAACGCTTTGTTGATGAGGTGTTACAACCAGCAGTTGATTGGCGTGATGTACTACGTAAGTTTATCCAGAAGTGTAAAGCAGATACTCGTACATGGGCTAGACCGAATCGTCGATTCGTTTCACAAGGATTGTATCTGCCCAGTGCGAGCGGTGAGACACTCGGTGAATTACTGTTTGCTGTTGACTGCTCCGGTTCGATTGGTAAGCGTGAGATTAACCAGTTTGCATCTGAGATACAGTTCGTCAAGGATGATATGAACCCATCCAAGATACACGTTATCTATTTCGATAGCGATGTATCACACTACGAATCGTATGAACGTGATGATGCACTCGATATTAAACCTCATGGTGGTGGCGGTACGGACTTTGCACCAGTGTTTGAGTACATGCGAGAGCATCAGATAGAACCTGTTGCTTGTGTCTTTCTCACTGACTTGTGCTGTGATTCGTTCGGTGATGCACCGGATTGCCCTGTGCTGTGGGTATCTAACCATGCAGACAAAGCACCGTTCGGTGAAGTGGTGATGATGAAATGATTACATTCATAGAACTAATCGCACTACTTACCTTCATTGGTATGGGTGCGTACATCATTTATCTACAACAGCAGCTAAAGGATATGCGTAAGACGTTTGGTTTTATGACCATGGCACTACGTGACATTGCTGATGGGAAAGTAACACTTGAAAATACATCTAGTGGTATTCGTATTTATATGAAAGGACAGCAAAATGGCGACAGTAAAATTCAGTAGAGAGTTGCGTGACAACATAAGAGCATCGGTCTACAACTCGTTTAACAAGAAGATAAGTGAAGCGAACAACAAGAAACCTACTGACCCTATGTGGGGTACGTATATATACAACGAAGTGTTTGGTGCTGACCAAGCATTACTATCGACTGTACCAGAAAAGTATCTTAGATTTACAAATAGGGTAGTAGTTAATCATGTGAAAGATTTAAGAGTTAATTTAGAGTTTCAGTTACCACAACGTGTACCTGTACCTGACGAACATATATGCTCACTAGCATCTACTACGGGTTCATACGGTGCTTTAGAAGTACGACTAAAGATGATCGGGGACAGTACTGTATGGGATGAACTGTATGCAGAGTGTGTCGCATGGAAAGAAGCTGTGAGCAAAGCAGAAGCTGCACGTCTTGAGTTTACAAACATGGTTGCTAGTGTTACCCAAGCATACGACACGCTTGCCCCTGCACTACGGGCGTTCCCACCACTATGGGATTACTTGTCTGACTCAGTGAAAGAGAAACATAAAGAAGTTAAGGAACGTGTCAAAAAAGAAGTTGTATTGGATGTTGACATGGGTAAGTTAACAGCAATGGCTACAGCACAGAAGATGGGGGTTTAATGAACCTCACTGTACGCAAGCAATGGTTACATGACTTAGCTAGGTTTAAGAAGGGTGTACGACTACGTGCAAAGCTAGGTGCGCTTGACTTGTACTGTGCAGAAGTAATAGCAATGCGTAGAGGATCGAATCGTTGGGGGGATAGACCGTCGTGGGATAGTCCAACACAAGAGTGGTTGAAGTATTTATGTGATGCGATTAAACGCGGGTCGTTCCCTCCTAAACTACTGCGTGGGTTTGCACAGACAGCAGAGTTCACGTTACTCAAAGCAGATGCGATAAACCCTGACAAAGTACTCGGTGCTATGGAACATATACTAAAACAACATAGCTATACATTACGCACACTTTATGGAGTGTTCGATGCAGCGGAAGAAGATAAAGCAGAATGTCAATAGGCCGTACCTACTGTTTGACTACTTGCGCAAGGAACTTAAACTACTCAGTGATGTTGAGTTAGCTGATGCGTTAAAGAGTTCGTCAACAACAATTAGTCGTGTGCGTTATGGCGATGTGAAGATACCACCAGCTATGGTTCTTTATATACACAGTAAGTTTGGTATATCAATCAGTGAAATACAACGGATGACAGGGGTACATAAATGATTACTCTTACACGCGAAGAAGCGCAGCAGGTTTTGGATGCGTTGGAATCAGTCTGGATAATGGACAGAACTAAAAAGCAGCGCCGAACAATCGAAACCCTACACGCCAAACTAAGAGAACCTGAACCGGAGCGAGAACAATGCGATATGCCTTGCATTGAAGATGATGGTTGCCCAACTGAAAAAGCAGTGCTTCAGAGATTTTGGCGTAAGCATCGGCAGCCTGAACCGAAGCCGGTGGCGTGGCTTAATAAAACAAAGCATGGGACGTGGAGTGCTGACGCTCTCAAGTGCGAAGGCGATGAGCCATCAGAACCACTCTACACCGCCCCACCACAGCGCGAATGGCAAGGGCTGACGGATGAGGAGATTACCGCGACATGGAACGACCATCCCCGCATAGAAAACTGGGTTAATGCTTTTGCCAGAGACATAGAAGCCAAACTAAAGGAGAAGAACACATGATTGTATTCGGATCAGGTGGTGGGGGTAGTGGGGTAGTGACTGTAGGTACCCCCAGTGTAAGTCATCAGGACCTACTCATAGGTACTGGTAACGGTGCGGTTCCTGCCTCAGAGATAGTAGATGCAGTACGATTTTTAGCGTATCTAATAAAGAATCATCCTGAGATACGTGATCTACACATTGCATTTAAAGCGAAAGAGAAGGTGAGTAAATGATCACATACCAACCAGTATTAGCAGCAACTAATGTTAACGGTCGCACTGAAAGTGTGTTGGATATATACAGAGTTGATTCGCAGTTATCTAGCTTAACGTCAGTAGTGAATAAATTAGTTGATGCAAATGAGAGTATCAACGATTTGAACACCATGCTAATCAGAGACGTTACAGAGTTCGATGACTTCATGAAGTTCTACTTCAGTACTATGCCCGATATGCGCAGAGCATTTAATGAATGGAAGATTGCGCAACAAACTAAAGAAAGGATACTCGATGGACATAGTAACGATTGACTTCGAGACGTACTACGATAAAGACTATTCACTATCTAAAATGACCACGGAGGCGTATGTTCGTAGCCATAATTTTGAAGTCATCGGGGTCGGTGTCAAGGTCAATAATTACCCGACCGACTGGTACAGTGGCGATAACCCCGGCAAGTTCCTCAACAGTCTTGATTACCGAGACAAAGCTATCCTATGCCACAACACTGCGTTCGATGGTGCCATCCTCTCATGGCACTTTGGAATCAGGCCGAAGTTATGGCTCGATACTTTGAGTATGGCACGCCCCTTTCACCAGATGACAGTGGGCGGTAGCTTAGCTGCATTAGCTACGTACTACGGACTCGGTGCGAAGGGTGATGAAGTGGTCAACGCGTTGGGGAAAGAACGTAAAGACTTTTCACCAGATGAGCTTGCTCGGTATGCAGAGTATTGTAAGAACGACGTAGAGATAACCAAGAAACTATTCGATAAGTTAGCGAAGGGGTTTCCTGTTAGTGAGATCATGGTGATCGATCAGATACTACGTATGTACACCGAACCGACGATTGAACTGGATGTGATTCTATTACGGGCGCATCTACAGGAGGTGCTAACACGCAAGCGCACACTCATTAACGACTTAGGATTGTCAGGTATCAGTGATGAGGCAATCAATAAGATGTTGATGAGTAACGATATCTTTGCGAAGTACCTAAAGAACTTGGGTATCGACCCACCCACTAAGGTCAGTCCCACTACAGGCAAACAGACATGGGCATTTGCTAAGACAGATAAAGCCATGACTGAATTACTCGAACACCCAGACGAGCGTGTCCAGTCGGTGGTTGCTGCACGACTGGGGGTTAAGTCTACGTTAGAGGAAACACGCACCAATGCACTTATAGGAGTTGCGACGCGTGGGCGCTTGCCCATCATGCTTAACTATTATGGTGCGCACACGGGGCGCTTATCAGGTGGTGATAAGCTGAACCTTCAGAACTTACCTAGTCGTGGCAACACGTCGATAAAGAAAGCACTGAGAGCACCAGAGGGGCATGTGTTAGTAGCGGCTGACTCGTCACAGATTGAGGCACGATTGGTTGCGTGGTTAGCAGGGCAGGATGATTTGGTACAAGCGTTCAGAGAGAACAGAGATGTGTACTCTGAGTTTGCATCAGAGGTCTACGGTCGCAAGATTACCAAAGCGGATAAGGTAGAGCGATTCGTTGGTAAGACATGCGTACTAGGATTAGGGTACGGCATGGGTGCTGAGAAGTTTAGACGCACACTAGAGATCGGACAAGCAGGTGTCAGTGTCAAGATCGACATTGGTGAAGCAGAGCGTATCGTTCGTTTGTATCGGTCAAAGAATCATAAGATCGTTGGTCTATGGAATCAATGCGGCAATGCGTTGACACAGATGTTGCAAGGTGGCAGCGGCTCGGTTGGTGCACTCAACTACGATAACGAAGGCATCATCCTACCCAACAAGTTCCGTATTAAATACCCAGCGTTACGTCAGACGCAGAATGGTTTCGAGTATATCAATGACGCACGTTCATACCGTAAAGCTATACGTGAGAGAGTGATTACCGGAGAGATGGAAGGTATAGCGTGGACACGTATCTACGGTGGGAAGGTGACTGAGAACATTGTCCAAGCATTGGCTGCATTAGTTATTCGTGATCAGATGGTAGCCATTGGCAAGCAGTATCACGTTGTGTTCCAAGTGCATGACGAGATCATCGTTACTGCATTAGACGCAGACGCTACGGCTGCACAAGCTGCATTAGAGAAGGTGATGTTCACACCACCGACATGGGCACCAGATTTACCAGTTGCTTGTGAGAGTGGGTTTGCTAAAAACTATGGAGATGCGTGATGAATAATAAAGAACCAGTAGCATGGATGCACATATCTGCAGTAGGTAATGTGTACTTCCGAAAGAAACCGCAGGACGCAGTGTTCAACCCGCAACCTGTCTACACTGCACGTAGATGGCAAACAATACCAGATGAAGAAGTAGTAGAAAGAGCTAGCCAAGAAGTATCTGCAGAATGTTTTGCGCGTGGTGTCTTGTGGGCTGAAGCTAAGTTAAAGGAAAAAAATTGTGGGTAATCTAAAAGAAATTAAACGTGAACCCCGCAACAAAGATGCGGTTGAATTACTCGAAACATTATTAAAACAAGTGCGTGAAGCAGATGATGCGACTGAGGTACTTATGTTCGTAAAGATTGGAGATGATTACCACCGGTTTGCTACTCCATTGGACGATCTGGTACGCCTAACAGGGGTGCTTGAGATGGCGAAGTTTGATGTGTTGCGTCGTATGGTCGAGTGATGTAGACTATCCTTTCCAATATCAGATACCCCAAGGACACCCCTTGGGGCGACAACCTATGCGCCTTGCACATTCATACTCGTCAATCAAACTGTACGAGCAGTGTCCGTATCGTTACTACCGTCAACGTATTGTTAAAGATATCGTGGATGAAGGTGGTGAAGCTAGTAAATATGGGGAGCGTATCCATGCGTTCCTTGAGAACCGGTTAAAGGGTTCTGATTTACCGCAGGAAATAAGTAACTACGAACCACTGTGTAAATCAGTGGAGAAGATGGCAACAGGTGGTGAGCTACACATCGAGCAGGAGATGACCCTAACGGAGAACCTTACACCAACTGGTTGGTGGGACGCAGACGCTTGGCTCCGTAGCAAACTTGACGTCCTTGTAATTAAAGGAGTTGATGCAGTAGTGATGGACTGGAAAACCGGTAAACGTAAGCCGGACTTCTTTCAGATGCAATTGTTTGCAGCACAGGTGTTTAAGCACTACCCAGAAGTACAAAGAGTTAAGACAAGTCTAGTGTGGTTAAAGACCATGGAGATAGACACAGAGACGTATAACCGAGTCAATATCAATGAGGTGTGGGCTGAGATTATGAAGCGTATCCAGCGTATTCACGGTTCTGTAGAGCATGACAACTGGCCTGCCCGCCCTAGTGGACTGTGCCGTTACTGCCCTGCCCGACACGATTGTGATTCCGCATTACTTTAATACTTGACACTGATGTAAAGAGACATATAATGAGTACACCTGAAGGTAGAGTTAAAACAAAACTGGTAGCCATGCTCAAGGAGATGAAGGTCTGGTACTTCTTTCCTGCCAACAATGGGTTTGGTAAGTCAGGGATACCGGACATTGTTATCTGCTGGTATGGGCGGTTCATAGGGGTAGAAGTAAAGTCTGCACAAGGTAAACCAACTGCGTTACAGGTTCGGTGCGGTGAGCAGATAAGGGAAGCAGGTGGTGTATGGCGGGTCGTGCGTAACGATGAGGATATCGCAGCACTGGCTTCATACTTAGTGATAGCGCGAGGGTTCTAATGCTAGTCGTTGAGAAAGCTAAAGCATTGGCTATGAAACTAAACAACCCCAATCGGGTGTTGGATAGTATATCTACAGCCAAGACGTTTGAGGTACGGGGTGTGCCACTGGTGATCACGCCCCATCGGTTGGATGAGGTGAAGGTACTGCGCAATCTGGGTATCAAAGCACCGTCACCCATACTGCATTACTACGACTGGCCCGGACAGTACACACCGTTCGACCACCAGCGTGAGACTGCCGCGTTCCTAACCTTACAGCAGCGCGGGTTGGTGTTGAATGAAATCGGTACAGGTAAAACCCAGAGCGCACTATGGGCAGCAGACTATCTGATTAAGACCAAGCAAGTGAAGAAGGTTCTGATCATATCCCCACTGTCTACATTGGAGCGGGTATGGGGTGATGGCATCTTTACTGGGTTGATACATCGCAAATTTGTGGTGCTGCATGGGTCAGCCGAGCGTAGGATGAAGTTACTAAAGCAAGATGTTGACTTCTATATAGTTAACCATGATGGCTTTCCTATTATCGCTCCGCATGTTCATGGTGTGTTCGACCTGATCATCGTAGATGAAGCAGCAGTACTACGTAACCCATCGACACAGCGGTTTAAAGTATTTCGCAAGTGGATAGATGCTAACCCATCAACGCGTTTGTGGTTGATGACCGGAACTCCTACACCTAACGACCCGACTGACGCATGGGCGCTAGCAAAGTTGGTTAACAGTCCGTATTGCACTAAGACATTCACAGCATTTCGTGAACAGGTGATGATGAAGATTGGGCAGTGGAAGTTTGTGCCACGTCCTGAATCAATGGAGATAGTTAAACATATCCTACAACCAGCAGTGCGTTATACACGGGATGAGTGTTTCGATTTACCAGACACTATTATCCAGACACGACAAGTTGATCTGACACCAATGCAGAAGAAGCATTACCAACAGATGCTAAAACATTTCGTAACGGAGATGACCTCGGATGGAACCATCACTGCCGTCAACGAAGCGGTGAAGATACAGAAACTAATACAGATATGTTGTGGTGTTGCTTACGGTGACGACGGTCAGCATATCGAGATCGACTGTGCACCACGAGTTAATTTGGTTAAAGAAATTATTGAAGAAGCAGGTGAGAAGGTAATCGTGTTCGTGCCGTTGACTGGTACGTTACACATGTTGGAGCGTGAGTTATCCAAGCACTGGTCTGTTGGTGTAGTTAATGGGCAAGTGTCTGCAGGTAAGCGCAATCAGATATTTCATGACTTTCAACATAGTAAAGACCCAAGGGTGCTGATCGCCCACCCCGGTACGATGGCTCATGGACTTACATTGACCACGGCATCGACGATCATTTGGTATGGACCAAGCAATAGCAATGAAACCTATGTGCAA